>SCPN01000062.1_pt1 | contig 185925 bp, 212 predicted proteins | sample 6106831 | NCBI WGS metagenome assembly SCPN01 (sample SAMN10720447, study PRJNA508395) | human gut metagenome | isolation source: Participant 1, 0 month | reverse complement strand
ACTGCCTGTACCATGGCACATCTCATCAAATACAAAATTGAATGATTGAATCATTTCGTCCAAATAATAATTTCTGGCCTTCTTATTTACAAGCATACATATCACCAATAAAGCCTTCATCATTTCCCCATCGCATGAACAAGGGTTTCCAGGACCTTCATAAACTTCTTTTTGAACAGCTTTCATACTGTCTGTTCACATATTTCTGGATATCTAACACGAGCAGGATTATTTTCATTTTCCTCCAAATTCCAACACAAGATCCATGCCAAACTCATATCCATCAGCCTGAATTTGATCAATATCCATCTCTCAAGCTCATCCTGGTATCCCGCTTTCCATTGCAGTTAAAGACGTTTCATATTGATCAATATATCCCATATCCGCAATAGTTTCAAAAATATCTCTGGATGCTTTCACCATCTTATCCATAATAATTTCTCTTTCAATGGCGGCATGTTTGCCATGATAGTATCTAATGTCATCATTGATTCTTCCTCCATCTCATTTTCATAAATATCATTGATATAAAAGTGGTTCGCCTTTCCATTGTTTTTGGAATGATACGCACCAGATTACCAACCTGAACCAGTTCCTGTACTGCCTGATCTACGCCATATCTAGTCGTATTCAGGTCTTTCTTCATTTCACTTTTGGGATAGATAACATACAGATCTCCGTTATGATCTAGCCATTCTGCACCGCAAATTTCAAACGATCCAGAAATAAGCTGTATAAAATCTTTGCTGTATTTGACAGATTTTTGTATTTGCCATCTGAAACAGCACCTTCGGCACCGCAGCACACTCTACCGGCATATACTCCATCTTACTCATTCATTGTTTCCTCCTTCTGTTTGTACAGCACTTCGGCTGAATTAATATTAATTTCCAGCATCCCTACAAATACCTGATAGGTACAGCAGGCATATCTGTTCATCCTCTCTTGCCAGATACAATCCTTCCAGTTCATTGGACGGATGTTTCATTCCATACTGCCTGACAGATATCATGGATTTTCTCACATTCCACACTTCTAAGATGCAGCTCCAAGGTGTGGTTAAATCTCTGCCAGTCCTCCAGTTTCTGATTTACTGACATCATGCCGGAACAGTTCCGCTGCTTCACATGCTGCTGACAGCACTACATTTTGTTATTGATACTTCCATCGGCATTTTCATATGCCCTACCATATACGCCTGATCTACTGAAACCATCTTTTATCCTCCTCTATCTAAACGGCATTTCTTCTTCCATGCCCTCTGGATTTCTAAGAACCCTTCCGCATCTTCTGGAACGGTGGTCTGTCAACCATTTTCGCACCTGCGAATTCAATCCTGTTTGCATACTTCGGTGGTATAGATCTTTTCCCGGTATCCTTATCTTCATAATTACCTGTGACAATCTCGCCTTCCACCATGACCTTCGTTCCCTGCATCAGATAATCTCTGGCAAATTCTGCTTTCTTTGCAAAAGCCTTTACCGGAATGAAACTGACTTCATCGGAATAATTTCTTCTGACTGCTAGAACGAACTTGGCAATCTTATGAAGTCCTTTTTCATTCTCCACTTCGTTGTATCCAGGTTTCTTACTAATCGCCCGGAAATAACTGTTGTATTCATTGGCTACCTCCTATGCTTTCATTGATTTGTAACAGATACCGATACATGGTCCACAGGCACATCCGTAACATTCATCTTTTTCCAACTCTTCTTGCTTCATTTCATCGGCAAACATTCCTAACAGTGTTGTGTAAATCTTTTTCATTGCCAGGAATTTTTCTTCTGCTTTTTCCATCTTCTCTTTGTAAAATGGGATCAGTTCACGAAGAACTGGATGGAAACGTTCATTTTCATCCGGCACAGATTTTCATCATACAGCGTGGCTGTTTCTCATAATTGCCCAGATAATACGGGCAGAACGTACAACCTCTTTCTTTAACAATTGCCACCGGAATCACTGGCATCTGACTTTTGATTTCCTTTGTTACATGCTTACTTTCAATTCGCTCTCTCATCTTAAAAATCCTCCAAGAATATATATTTGCAAAAGGGAATTGCCCCTGAATTGCCTGTTTTAAGCCACAAAGGACAGACTTACGATTTTATTTTCGCCTGCCTCTTATCAATCTAATATTCTATTTTCCAATGACATACCGTATAAACACGTATATCGCTCTGATCACATACACTGGAATCATGATGCTTCCAATCAATGCTCAATAATGACACTTAATGCAGCCATCCCAAGTGTTGCTGTGGTATCCATTCCTCTCGGAATTAGAATCAACCGCATTTTATGTATTCCAAATGGAAGTCCGGAAAGAAATATCCACCAGAACCAATCTGTCTAATCACTGACTTTCATAATTGTTTTCTTTTGTCATCCAGAACCAGAATAGCATAAATGCCAGTGGCAGTATTGATTTTAATTACATCTTCAATCGTCACCTTTTTCTCCTTCTGTCTGATTCCTTCCGCTACCTCCCGATTAAGGTTTACAATATTTCTCTAACCACAGGAGAATCCAATTGAAGGTTTCCAGATCTTTCTCTGTAAGCCCTTCCGTTCGCATCATATCTTCGTACAATTTTCACTTCCTTCCTGCTGATAATCCTAATGTTTTCAACAAATGTTCAAACTTCTCTCTTTTCATCCGTTTAACACGTATCTTTTCTATCTTTTTCAGATAGACTTGTATTCTACTTACCGTATTCATTGCTCATTCGTTACCCTCTCTTCCTTCACGATGCTAGAAGCTTAAATATAATTTCTTCCATCTGAGTCTTTGTATATGTCTCTGGAAAATATTGTTTCAATTTCTTCGCCGGAATCTGCACCTGAACTTTTTCAATACTTTCATTCATGCAAAATCTGGTCAATCTCTGAATACGTCAACATCCGTTCTTTTGAAATCTGTTTCAATTCCTTTGCCTGCTTCATAGACGGTACCATATTGTGATTACTCATATACTGAAGCAATATCTGTTGTTCTTCACTTCTCAAATATGAAACTTCAACAGCTGTATTAAAGGAAGCTTCTTCGTCTGCCAATTCTAAAACTCTGCGATTAACTCTGTCAGATGAATATATCGAAGAATCTGTCTGGAACTATCTCCTGTATTCTGACTGACTTCTTCGTAACTCTTTGCCAACTTGGCAAGAAGTTAAATCGAACCGTTTTCCCTGACGCTTTAACGCCTCATATTTCATTTTATAAGCGAATGCCTTTCGCTGATTAGCAGCTCTTCTCGCTGAATGTTGGAATCTACCATGATCACCGTCGCTTCGTCATCTGTAATATCTTTGATGATAACCGGCATTTTCTCTAATCCTGCAAGTTCACATGCTCGTTTTCGCCGATGACCAGCTACAAGCTCATAACCACTCAGACTCTCTCAACCGCAATACCGGGAACCAACACGCCATATTGTGTAATGCTTTCAGACAATTCCTCCATTTTCTTATCATCTTTACTTGAAATGGGTGATTTGGAAACGGATGAAGGCTTCCTATTGCTATCTCACTGATTCCATTGGTTGTCCTCTTCGCTTGTTCCAAACAACGCATCAAGCGGCTGTAAGGAAATGTGTTGCTTCTCTTTAGATGGCATCTTTCAGCACCTCCTCCGTCACTCCGATAAGCTTCTGTAGCTTTGCTTTCGGATCATAAGAGAAAATACTCTGTCCTTCTCTGACTGCCTCCTTCATTCTTACGGAAAATGGAATATAATTATCAAAGATATGAATTTGACTTCCATATACATTTCTGAGAAGTTCCATATTATTTCTTGCATCATTCGTATGAGCATCTACCATCGTGAACAGAATCCCACCGACTTGCAGCTTCGGATTAATCTGCTTACGGACCTTACCGATCGTTTTAATAACTGTTGCAACCTTTGATTGGCAAGTAGGACCTTCAACCGGAATAAGTACTTCATCTGATGCAGCCAGCGCATTGATCGTAATCATTCCCAATGATGGCATACAATCAATGATGACCGCATCATATTGATCTTTGATACCATATAATATCTGTTTCAATACATATTCCCTGCTCATTGCATTTACCAACTGTACTTCCGTACCTGCCAGTCCAATGTTAGAACAGATAATGTCTATTCCCTCTGCCTGATGTCTGATATGACAGTCGGAAGGAATATCTTCATCTTTCATTACTGCATCCATAAGAGCTGTAAGTGTTTCATTACTGTCATCACAATCACGATATCCAAATCCTGCGGATACATCAGACTGTGGATCGGCATCTACAATCAACACTTTCATATTCTTTTGTGCTAATCCTACTGCTAAATTAGCACATGCGGATTTTCCGTTCCCCTTTGGTTTACAATAGAAATAATTCTAGCCATTTTTCATCACCTTTCATCGTCGTCAATCAAAAAGAGGACTGAATTAGACAACCGGAATCTATATTCCATGCGAGCTAATTCAGTCCTATAATTACAATAATTCTGTTGTTTTTACTCTTGTCTTACACAAATCCATTTCCAGTCTGGATCTGTAATAATTCATATTCTGGAATGACAGCGCTGCCTTATTTTTCCCTTTTCGAGTTAAAATAAGGACTAAATTAGTGCAACCCCTTGTATTTACTGGAGTTTTCTAACTTGTCCTTATTATAACTCGACCATGACTTGTGATCCGCGGGAAATCATATCCGTCACTTTTTATTCTCTTTATGATTCTGTCAATTTCACCTTGAATCCGTTCCCGGCTGATTGGATCGCCATTTTCATTGCAAAATAAATACTGATCCATTCTCACAACTTTAAATCCCCAATATTTCCGCTGAGCCTCTATATGTTCCGTAATGGCAGCAGTCAGCGGAATGTCTCTGGTAGAAGTTCTTGTCTTTGGTGTATCCTCAAAATATCCTTTTCCCTCGATGTATTTTAAAGTTCTACGAACATGAATCACATTTTGCTTTTTATCTATGTCAGAATATTTAAGTCCTTGCATTTCACCTTTTCGCATACCCGTCCGAAGCATTACAGAAAAAAAGTGATACAAATAACTCTCCTCGGCATATTTCATAAATAATTCCTGCTGCTCTTTCGTCATAGCCGTTCGCCCTTTCTTTGCTCCTGTTTGCCGAGGCAATTCAGCCAATTTAACGGGATTTCTTTCTATCAAGCCATTCTTCATAGCTTGTTGAAGACAGCCGTTTAAAATGGCTGATACGATCTTAATACTTGAAATAGCATATCCTTCTTTTACCATATCATTATATAATTTCTGAATGTGTTCCCCTCGAATCTCCGATAACTCTTTGTTTCCTAATCGGTCATTTATTGTACTTTTATAATACTTTTCATAGCTGGTATATGTTCCGATTTTCACCCGGTTTTTCTTATATTCTTCCAACCAAGTTCCATACCATTCTATCAGTGTAATTTTTTCTTTTGGAACGTAAAGCCCATGATCCAGCTTATATTTAAGCTCTGTCATATATTTTTGCGTTTCCGTAATAGTTTTTCCGTGTACAAGATAACGTTTGCCTTTATACATAAAACGCCCCTCATACCCTTCATATCTCTGCTGAATGCCTTTCGGGAGTTTTCGTCCTCTCTTATCTGTTGCCATATTAACTCCTTTCTGAACATAAAATTCAAATATTGCAATGAGTCAATATGACAGGTATAATCATATTGACTCTATACAGTGTGTGTATTGGGTTATTTCTGTTTTGCCCCGTGGTGTTGCCGCACTGTGGGGCATTTATTTTCCCTTTGTGATGAAATTTTTCGCTATATATGGCTATATGTCTGGTTTTTACTGGTTATTTTCTTATTTTTTCCGCTTCTAAACAATTCCTATATACCGAAAAATCAAATGTTTTTCTATGCTCTGTCGGTCTTTTCTGCCGGAATATAGCCGGTGATATCCTCTGTATCGATCAGCTCAATTACATCCGCTATATTCTTCTCAAATGATGACATATAAGTTTGTACAATGTTTGCCCCCTGCCAGATTCCATCCCGATTTTTCAGCATGTTCCAGGCATCATCAACACCTTTACCTGTTTCACAGGTTGCCTCATCAATTTTATGTAATACATAATTGATCTGCTCAAACTGAAGAATAAGTCCTGATAAGATCTCTATAGCGTTTGTCTGCCGGTCTTGCATTTTGATAACCATTTCTACTGCTGCCTCTGGATTTAATGTCTGCTGTTTTTTATTCATGTTTCTTTTCCCTCTCTTTCTGTTCTTCTAAGTACATTCTTTTTACAAATCCATACACCATAGCAAGGTGGTTGGGATTCTGTATCTTTTCAAGCATTTGTATCAGATCTTTCTTTTTATCCATTTTTTCACGCTCTCTTTCTATGATTCCACTTATATAGGCTTTAGACGTCTAACCGCAATCTATATTAAATTCTCCGCAAAACGATGCACTATTTTTAATAGCCTTAAATCGTCGCAATTATCAGCAAGCCATTTGATTCTGTCTTTGTACCATTCAATTTCTTCCTGTTCTTGCTCTTTTTTCATACTGTTTGACCTCCCTATATGTCAAATTTCTTTAACAAAACTTAACAGTTTTTCACTGATTAGATTTTCCATTTCCTCACCATCCTCTATCCAACCGCCTGTACCTGTGATCTGCCAAAGAAACTTGCATTGTAACTTGCGCCATCTCCTTTAGAACCCCAGATCAGTGAACAGCCAAACAGTGCTTTAGATCCGTGTATTACCTCATATCCGAGCTTTTTCCATCCAACTCAAGTATTTGTATCCTCGGTCACGTCTGCTGCCTCTTTGCTTCGTTTAATACGCTCTGCATTGATTTCCTCTGCTTTAGCAGATAACCATGCTCTGTGAAGTGCCTCTGCAAAGCTGATATTGTACCGGCGGTAATTTTTCCATGCATTCAACATGATTTTCTTCAGATCATACTTCATAACCTCTGTACTCCTTTCTCAAGGCTTACAACAGTCCCGGCAGGTCTTAAAGCTATCTAAGGTATCTTGACCATCTCATTATCCCCTTACCCTTGCCCGGCGTTATACTGGTGTCTCCGGTACGCTTTCGCCACTTCGTTTTCACCCTTTGCTGTTGTGGTTCCCTTAACTTGTAACTATATTATAACCCATTTCGGGTTACTCGTCAACCGTTTTGTAATATATTCTGTATTATTTTTATCTGTTTTCGTTTGACTTATAACTTATATTTTATTATAATCTTCTTAGAAAGGTAGGTGTCACTATGTCTATTGTCTATGAAAACAATCAGCAAATTGTTATAGAAATAAAAAAATTGATGCTAGAAAAACAAATATCTCAACGGGAAATTGCGGAAAAATTAGGTATCAAGCCCCAAGGTTTAACCAAATTACTTGCAAAGAAAAATTTCGGTTTTGAAGATGCTGAAAAAATTCTGTCAGCTATAGGGTATAAGCTTATATTGGATTTCAGTCCAGACGACAATGTATGCAACTCCGAAGAATAACTTACACAGTCCCATTTTGAAAACCCGCTCAAAAATGAGCAAATCTATGAACTGACAGAACGATTCATTTTTAGAAGACTATGAATGATTATTCGGTATATAAGCTGTTAGTCATTTTTGACTGGTACGTTAAAATGTCGATTCAGATCATAAGGGGATAAGGGGAAACATTTCGTTCACCCCTTGCGTCCTGCTGCCAGATATGCTATATTTAAGACACGAAAGAGGGAAACCGCAAGCGGCTACCCGATTATAATGTTAAGCTATTATGCAACAGCCGTCATTATTCGCAGTAATGGCGGCTATTTTCTTTTACCCTTGAAAATCTCATAACAAAGACCTACAAGGGCAACAATGAATATACTAAACTGAATCAGATCAGAATATGTAACCATCGCATCGCCCTCCTTTCTTTCGTTGGGAGGGTGTTTTTTTATCCCTCCGTAACAGAAGGGTAGCCGCCTGGCTTTGGTTTCCCTGTCTGTATCTTACCATGATGACAGCAGACAAGGCAACCATTGTATCATTATTATTTCTGAAAATCCGTTTCACTATATTTTTCAGCCGGGAAATCAGCCGGCATATTCTTTAGCAATAACATATCATTCAGTATTTTCAATGCTTTTCGCAAATATGCTTGATAATCCGTTTTTCGAGCCGGAACAGAAGCAAAAGTGCATATTTTATCATATCCACATCCTTCAGTAAGAGTTATGAATAATTTACTTGCCAAGCCAGGATTAGACTGTATTGCAGCCTGTAATATCATTATAAGATCTTCATTATCTGCATTTCTGCAAAACTGTACCAACTCTTTTTTTCTGCAATCTGTAATTAGATAATCTTTCATGTATGTTTCGCGTACTGTCATTTTTCACTCTTTCTAAACCGTCTCAAACGGGTTTCTTCCAGTTACCGTTCTTCTCACTTTTCCCTCTTCCAGGACGAGATCGAACAATGTTCTTCTGTTTACTTGCGCGGTTACATTGTACGTGCTGCCCTTGCCGTTTCCACTTTCTTCCCTTACAATCCGGCGGATCAGGCTTTCTGGCGCTTCGATATTGTTACCACTCTTCTGATCTCCGAGGACTGCCATAAACTCTTTGTTTGGTGGGATAACAGCTCCCTGTGCAAGATATGGAACCATCGGCGCACTCCAATATCCGACATTAAATCCGACCGAACTAAAACCAGTCAGTTTTTCTAGCCAGTGTGGTAAGCTAATACTCATGGAGTTGAGCGCGTTTGCGAAAGAGTTCTGCATGGTCTGGATTGCGTAAAGGAAATTATTTATGAATCTTATGATGCTGTTTATTGGAGATTTTACATATCCAACAAGGGTACTAAAACCGCTTCTGAAGCTTTCCTTGATCCTTTCAACTCCATCGGATAGTCCTTTTTTCATTTCATTCACTTTGCTTACGGCGCTGGATTTTATATTGTCCATTTTCTCGGTGACTAGATTTCTTATTTCCTCAAATTTTTTCTTTATTTTTGATAAGAAATCCGTAATTCCAAGTAAAAGCCCCTCGATGATATAGTGTCCTTGCTCTTGCATGACAGTTACCCAAAGGGGGAATACATTTTGACACCAATAGAATATTATCTGATCCGGTCTTTGATGTACCGGAAATATGAGAAAAAACGGCGAAAATTGCAGAAAAAGCGGTATAAGAAAGCCAAACGGCAATATAACAGGGAGCTGATGAGAGAAAGTGCCGACCGTCAAACAGAATGGATTCAAGAACAAATTCAGAAGCACAAGGAAAGGAAAGAAGAAAAACAGAACAGAGAAGTTACTGACTACGGGTATGATTTGCCATCTTCTTACGAATATGTAAATGAGAACGAACCGGAAACATCTTCAGCAAGCTCGTTCCGGTTCTTTTCGGATGACTTCGCCACATACATTTTGAATCACTGGGACAGGGAATTTGATATTGTTCATTTTCTATTTCCAATTGTTTCCGTTATAATGCTTGCCATTTTTGTGCCTATATCCCGTTTCGCAGAGTTGGACGGCGTAAGGGTAACAACTGGCGCATGGCTTCTTTACGATTTGCTATTTTTTGTATTATGGATAATACCGTTTGACATAATTATTTTTATCGTCAAAAAACTTACTGTATTATATGTAAAATCCCACTATCTTGAATTTGAAGAGGAAACTGACGAAGAAATAGAACAAGATATTGCAGATGACTTCGAAACACATAGCGATAATATACCTTATGCGGAAGAAAGCGACTTTGAAGACGATGCTTTCACAACCGTTAAAGTACACAGTGCCACACCGGAACAAGAGGAAAGATCGAGTACTAGCACAAACGATACCGTACACACAGAGGGAAGAAAACCTATCCCTAAGATCATTCCTAAAAAGAAAAAAGCTCCCTTTAACGTAGAAGCTTTTGCAAAAGAGTGTAACGCTTATATGGTAAAACAGGAGCGACAGGAAGAACAGGAAAATTTACAGCATTGATACCGCTTTTCATAGAATGAAAGTGAGCCAGTATTTGACCAACCATTATCTTATGTGCTAAAATTTACTGCAAGTAACCAATCACCAACCGCCAGAATAATCATTAGAATTATATATGACATCTGGCAGGAGTAAAGACGGATAGAATATGATCTACCCGTCTTTTTTATTGCCATTGTCTTGATACAGCATATTTTATTCCATTATCAATAGATGTAGGTTTGTCTATTTTCTATAGCTGATATACATTGATTTGTTATACCGGAACCTCTAATTTGTTTCTACATTTTGGCTATATATTCGGATATTGCTAGTTTTTTTAAGTTTTGAAAGCCTATTCTGCCAACTGGATTCTCATTATATCCGATTCCTTTGTTGCTTATGTCTTTCTCCTATATATTCTGAAATATGAAGTTTTTTGAGGTTATTCCATCAGCACAGCATTATCCTTTTTGAGTGATTCTATGGTCTTGTCTGCCATTTTCAACGCCCTTGCAAAGATCTGTTCCGGTGTGTTCCATGCTTTCTCCAGATCAATGAAATACTGGCGCATGATTTTCCCTTTTTCGGTTTTTGTCATCATAGAAATATGTTTTGCCATATCTGTTGACAATAAATAATCATCAATAACCCTTTTTGCACCATTATTCGCAACCGTAGGTTTGCCTACGCTTTCATAATCCGTACCTTTTTCAAATACATCTGCATACCTTGAAAACCATAAGCTGAACCTCTCTTTGATTCCAAGAACTTCATGTAAATCCCTAGCTGATACTGTCGGATTCTCTGATTCATAGATTCTCGAAAAGCAGTCTGGCATATCGCTTTCAATAAACATATCCTCAAAATTGAGGACATCTTTTCTTATGTTTTCGATAGTTCTTAGCACATTCATAATGTATTTTCATATCAATCCAGAAAGTACCAAAAAAGTACCAAATTGCATAAACGATAATAAACAATGATAAACAGAAAAAGCCTGAAAACACGCTGTTTTCAAGGCTCTATAAACGTAGATAACACTCTATAAACTTATTATAAAAGAAGTTTTGTTTTACGAGTGGAAGGTCACGAACACTCGATTCATTTTCGCACAGCAATGAGTCTGGCATCCATGCTTGCATGGACATCTGACGAATGCCGCGGAAGGCATATACTGTAAGTATATAACCTTACGCCGGAAATCGGCGGAACCCCTTGTACGACCTTGTTTTTCGGGGTTTTGTAACGGGTGTTAGTATAGCATGGGACAGATGAAAAATCAAGATTTGTCCAAAATTTGTCCAAAATTCATTTTAGGTCTCAGAAATAATATGATACAACAGCTTCCTTGTCTGCTGGCAGCAGGACGCAAGGGGTGACCGAAATGTTTACCCTTATAATCGAGCCGACATTTTAACGTACCAGTCAAAAATGACTAAATTTTTCTCTATAAATCAGGAGCCCGGTCACCACTTTGGCGACCGGGCTCCTGATTTAAAACATAACAAAAGCGGGTGATGGGAATCGAACCCACGTATCCAGCTTGGAAGGCTGGTGTTCTACCATTGAACTACACCCGCGTGACTCTTATTATTATATTCATCATTCAACTGTTTGTCAACAATTTTTTTGTTTTTTTTATTTTTATATTTTTCCACTTTTTCTTTCCCTTACTTCATTCTAATGTTATAATGAAGAGACTCAGTATACTGATAGGAGGGATTAAATATGAAAATTACAGAAGGCTACATGCCTTATCTTGGATACAAAACCTACTACCGTATTGCAGGCGAATGCTCCGGCAATAAAAAACCACTCATTCTGCTTCACGGAGGACCTGGTTCTACACATAACTACTTTGAAGTACTTGACCGGCTTGCTGATGAAGGTCGTGCAATTATTTCCTACGACCAGCTCGGCTGCGGTAATTCTTATGTAGAAGGACATTCAGAACTCTGGTGTTCTAAAACATGGATGAATGAACTGATCGAACTCAGAAAATATCTCGGACTTAATGAACTTCATCTTCTCGGACAGTCCTGGGGCGGAATGCTCTCAATCGAATACTTATGCGATCACAAACCAGAAGGGATCAAATCCGTTATTCTTTCCAGCACCCACCCATCTTCCAAATTGTGGGCCCAGGAACAACACCGGATGATCAAATTCATGTCCCAGGAAGATCAGGACGCCATTGCCAAAGCTGAAGCAACCGGCAATTTTGACGATCCGGTATATCTCGCAGCCAATGAACGCTTTATGCTTCTTCATGCCGCCGGCGTACCAAAAGACACCGATCCTGAATGCCTGCGCCGTCCAAAAAAAATTGGAACAGACTCTTATATCACCGCGTGGGGACCAAATGAATACACGCCAATCGGAAATCTCAGCAACTATGAGTACCGTGACAAACTGAAAAATATCAAAGAACCGGCACTTATCATCAACGGAACCAACGATCTGTGCACTCCACTGGTTGCAAAGACCATGTATGACAGTATCCCTAATTCACGCTGGGAACTTTTTGATGACTGCCGTCATGTATGCTTCGTTGAAGATACCGACCGCTATTGCAGGCTTTTAAATGAATGGATGGAGCAAAACGACTAAACCTGCTCAGCGTGATTGGATATATTGTTATCTTTGGCTCTTCACTTTCCATGTTTTTCTATAACCGCTCGTGGGCCAGCTAAAACAAATATCACTCTCTTTTTGTATATCAAAAAGTGCAGATCCCTGTGAAAATACAAATCTGCACTTAGCTCATCATATACGCAAAAGACGCATATTCCCGACAAAATTTTTGTTCAGGCATATGCGTCTTTTTGCACTTTTTACTGCTCTCTGAAAGTGATCTCACCCGTCTCACTGTCCATAGCTTCTACAATCGCAAGTGATTCCAGCGGATATCCAAGGTTGCGGATGATTCTTCCGCCGGACTGGAATCCTTTTTCGATCACAATTCCAATTCCCTCTACAGTTGCACCTGCCTCTGTAACCAGCTGAATCAGCCCCTGCAGCGCACATCCATTCGCAAGGAAATCATCAATAATGAGCACATGATCTTCCTCTGAAAGAAATTTCTTTGCTACAATTACCTGGTTCTTGCATTTGTGGGTAAATGATTCGACTTCTGCTACATACATCTCCCCTTCCAGATTGATGCTCTGTGTCTTTTTTGCAAATACAACCGGTACATGAAAATGCTTGGCTACAATACAGGCAATCCCGATACCAGAAGCTTCGATTGTCAGGATCTTGTTGATATTCTTATCTGCAAATCTCTTCTTGAATTCCGCTCCGATCTGGTCAAATAATTCAATATCCATCTGATGATTCAGAAAACTGTCCACCTTAAGAACATTTCCCTCTTTCACGATTCCATCTTTGACAATACGTTCTTCCAAAAAGTTCATCTTACGTTCTCCTCTTCCTTTAATATTCCATGTATTTTTTTCATTGTATCAGTCTGAGCCATGAAACGCAACCCCTCTGCGATTTTACCAGAATCTTATAATCCTTTTCAAAAATATCGCCCGGTTCCAGTTCATTCCCCCACTCCCTGTTTTCCAGAATATGGTCAAAATCTTCTCTGTCACTTCTTCCATACCATGGCTCAATGCATACGAAAGGTGCGTGTTTTTTTGCCGGAGACCAGATTCCAAAAAGCGGTGCCTCAAATTCTACTTCCAGATAAACCTTTCCATCTGCATCCGCAAGACCGATCCTCTGTGCCTGATGATTTTCAATAATAAGTGCATCCTCATCAAATAAATGTTCCTCAAGCTTCAGACATTTTCCGAAAAGATTTAAGATTTTTGTCCGTGGACAAAGTGCACCTTCTTCATTCAGGATGCTGCTCGTGAGCGGTCCTTCTGTATCAAATACCAACTTACAATCCTCCTGCTTTTCTCCTTCTTTCAAAGGACAGTTAAATGCCGGATGCCCTCCGATCGAAAAATACATCTTCTTATCATTTGGATTTTCTACTTTCCACATTACTTCCACCTGACGTCCGGAGAGTCGGTATCCTACTTTCAGAATAAAATGAAATGGATATTTTTCCAAAGTACTTTCTGTATCTTTCAGTACAAACCAAATCTCTTCTTCTGTCTGGCTCTCCAGATCAAATTCCATATCTCTTGCAAAACCATGCTGTGACAGCGTATATGTCTTTCCTTCGTATACCGACTGCTTCTGCACATAATTTCCTACGATCGGGAAAAGAACCGGTGATGTTCTTCCCCAGAACTTTGGATCCGCCTGCCACAGATATTCCTGCTCTGTCTTATTGTCTTTTAGCGATTTCATTTCTGCGCCTGCTGAAATAACAGTCAGTGTAAGTTCTTCATTTTTCAGTTGATATGCTCCCATTTTTATGCCTCCATTCCTTTCTGTATCTACTTTTCTGCCTCTACGCCGGCAAATTGCGTATTTACCAGAATCCCGGTTAAACAAAAAGCAGGAGAAATGCTGTAAATTCAACGTTTCTCCTGCTTTTCAAACACTGCCGCAGACCGGAATCGAACCGTTTTTCTTAATCTCAAATACTGATAGAAAGGGGCTTTGAAGACTTCATCACGGTTGCGGTGTTCAAAAAGTGTTCAAATGTTTGTCGCATACAAACTTGAAGTTATCTTTTTCCTAATGGCAATGCTATTAAATTTCCCAATAATGCAATAACAGCATATCCAACTACATAAACCCATGCACTTGAGTTATAAAATATAAATATAGATGGCGCAAACATTATTGCTACAATCAAAATATACCAGAAGTTAAAACCATTCCTAATCCCATAAAAAACAGAGGTTATTAAACATATTAGAGGAATAATTACTAACATAACAATCATTGCACTTCCTGTGTTTTTTATAAACCAAGGAACGATATAAAAATCTATCAGCAACAGTAGGTAGAAAACCATGTTCTTTTTTAATTTATCCATCATATCATCATCCTTTCAAATCCCGATTTGTCTGTTTCACATTATACACAGTATAATTCCATTTCACAAAATGTTCAATCAAAAAAAGTATGCAAGATTTTTATATTTTCTTGGCATACCTCTTATTGCAGTATTTCCTTGTTCGTATTTTCGCAAACTAACGTTCCGCAAGGATGCCCAGTGCGACGGTTCCTAACAGGGCGGCGGGTCGACTGGGCAAGTGGTCGGCTGAGAAGCATTTTCTACTCAACGACATATTTAACGTTTGATTCTCTCCGTCCCTCATATTTCTCCTGTGCCAACAGTTTATCAAGAAATTCTGACACTTCTTCCATGTCTTCACTGTCTATCAAATCCAGTTTTATCAATACATCAAGGTCTGTCTGATTCTTCGGTTGTATTGAGATCGGCTGAGATGTATCCACAACCACTTTCAACTGTTTTGTCTTATTTGCTGTTTCAATATCCGTAGTTAATCCCATAACGTGGCTTTTACTCACGCCGAATATCTGTGATAATTTTTCCCATATAGATTCATCTCTCGGCGTTCCGTTTCCATTTTCATAGTTCGTAAGCATACTTTGTGAAATGCCTAATTCTTTTGCAAGTTCCGCAACGGTTATATTCTTTTCTTTCCGCAATTCTTTTATTTTATTCATAGCGAACCTCCTTTATAAGCACATTATATTTCATCAAATTTTCTCTGTCAATCTTTTTATCGGATATTCAGATATTCTCTATTGACATTCTGCAATACTTGTTTTATCATAAGATTATCTTAATATCTGATAATCAGATATTTATAAGGAGGTGAAACGATGATTAGAGGAAATGACTTTATTTTAAATCCAGACAAACTGCAAGAGGAATTTCAGTTAGTAGAAGTTTCTGACTGGGTAGACTTTTCTACAAAAGAAAAATTAGGATTCTACTATACAGTTCTTCTTCCAAAATTAAAGTTTGAAAAAGTCAAAGTAGGCATTAAAGCTAACACAGCGATTGTTACCAACGAAGAACTTGAACAAAAAGGGCAGATTCCAGTCTCATTTGATGGATTACATACTTGGGCTAGTCTCTATAATGGACGTCTTTCTGTCAAAGCAGAAGCTTTCAATATCAGAAAAGTGGGAATGAAATAATTTCCTTTAGCTATGTCACAGCCGTGTACGGGGTGCTGAAACCTGGACCTCCTATACTTGATATATAAAACAACATCTTCCGAACATAATCGGAACATTCATTACAAAAATTGGGATATGAGGTGAGATTCGTGAGCAAAACAAAAGAGTGTTTTGCATACAATACGAAAATCATTGAAACTCCTACTACAAAAGAAGTATATATTTACGAAAACCCTATTTTTATTCACTCAAAAGAAAAGGCTGATTTAACAGACACAAATAAACGAAAAAACTTTGATGAAATGTCAGCTCATAAGCAATATGACAGTTTAAAACGCAAGCAGAAGCATTACGAACAGGCTCGTTGGGATATTGCCCGTATTGTTGACTGCAACTTTGATAACAAAACAAAATTTGTAACGCTGACATTTAAAGAAAACATTCAGGAAATCCTGATAACTAACCGAGAATTTAAGTATTTTATCCAGCGATTAAATTATTATTTGTACCATACCAAAACCCAGTTATTAAAATACCTTGCAACGTGGGAGAAACAGAAGCGTGGAGCAATCCATTATCATGTTATTTTCTTTGATTTTCCGTATATAGCAAAAGAAAAATTACAGAATTTATGGTCACATGGATTTATTAAAATCAATCGCATTGATGTAGACAGCAAAGAAAACAGAGGTCGTTATCTTAGCAAGTATTTTGGAAAAGACCTTGATTTGAAAGAACATAAGAAAAAAGCCTTTTTTAAATCTCAAAATCTGAAAGTTCCACACGAAACAAAAGTCATGCTGACCGAAGACATTTTACATGACTTACAAAAAGAAAATATCGTCTTTCAGAAAGAATACACAAGGCAAATTTACGATACCAACGCTTTCTTATCTACTGGTTCATGCTTAAAGGACAGCAGTGTTATCTACATCAAAATAAAAAAAGAAAATCCTTGCGTAAAGGGGGAATCTTATGGATAATCCCGTTACGTTCTCAGATATAACATTATTGAATACGTTAGCCACCTGTGCTAACATGACCACAGATGAAGTCTTCAAAGATTTTAAAATTATGGCAAATAAAAAAATCTTGGAGAATCACAAATATGAAATTTATTACTCAGAATCAGAAAAAAGCTGGCGTACTTATTTACCCGATGAAACCAAACCTAACAAACGCCGTCCTGTTAAGAGGAAGAGTAAAGAGAACCTTGAAAAAGAAATCATCAGATTTTATATCGAAAAGCAGAAAGCTGAAAACCGTCAGAATGTCACACTAGAAGAATTATATGCTGAATGGCTTTTGTATAAAAGAGATTATACTTCCGTAAAAGCAAAAACAATTCAAGAATATGTATCTGAATGGAATAGATTTTTCAAAGATACAGAACTTGTTAAAATGAAGATAGGCGAAATCAAACCAATCACGCTTATCCGCTTTTTCAGAGAAGCTACAAAAGACCGACAGTTCACGCACAAGCGAGTCAGTAATGCCCGTTCTGTTTTGAATGGAATAATGAGTTATGCGATCGAAGAAGAAATTATATCACATAATCCTGTCTCTGATGTGAATTTCAAACAGTTTACCTATAAGCCAGTAGAAGTACAAAGTGACAATGTGTTTTCCCGTGATGATACGCATAAGTTATTAAATTATCTTCGGTGTATCATAGAGCCATATTCTCTTGCAATACAGTTATCTTTCTATCTGTTTATCCGTGTTGGAGAAACAAAAGCTATCCGTTGGGAAGATATTGACTACAATAACAGGCTTGTATATCTTCACAGACAGGCGACCTGTGAACGTACATTGAATGATGATTTAACATTCTCAAGCCGAAAAGTAAAAGTAGTAAATCAAATGAAAGGAAATACTTCTCATGGATTCCGTAAACAGTTCCTTACAGACGAAGCACTTAAAATTCTTCACAAAGCAAAGGAATTAAATCCAAATGGAATATATGTCTTTGAACCCAACGGCGAGATTATGACAACAGACAGCTTTAATCGCCGTTTGAAGAAATATTGCAAAGAAGCCGGTGTTCCTTATCATTCCAGTCATAAAATCCGCTTTTACAATGCTTCAACAGCTTTTGACGGAAATAATCTTACAACCCTTAGTTATTTAATGGGACATAGTGAGACAGCTACAACATTGCATTACTTGCGGAATGTCAATAAGGAGGAAGAATGACAGGCTTGCTTTTTCAGAATCTTGGTATTTCATCATAAAGTGTTCAAAGGTGTTCAAACATTTTAAAACAAAAAAATAAGAGAAACGCTGTAAATTCAACGTTTCTCCCATTTTTAACTAATGCCGCAGACCGGAATCGAACCGGTACGGGTATCACTACCCACGGGATTTTAAGTCCCGGGCGTCTGCCAGTTCCGCCACTGCGGCAAGAGATGCTCAAACGGTTTTTGCGAAAAGCATACGCGCTCTGCACTGTCTTTTCAACCTCGCATCAATGGGCGGAGGTGGATTCGAACCACCGAAGCAAATTGCAGCAGATTTACAGTCTGTCCCCTTTAGCCACTCGGGAATCCACCCATTTTGTCCCTCGACAATATCTATTTATATCATAAATAAAAGAAAAGCGCAAGGGAATTTATCCAATTCTCCTGCACTTTTTCCAAATTTTTATACCCAGAATGACCACGCTGCATTCATCTGATTTATAATTGTATTCAGATCCCATTTCTTACGGCTGTTGATCTTACTGTTCGGATCATTGATCAGTACCTTGCCCTCCTCTGTCAACCCGGAAAGGACGATAAAATGTCCCTGGTTTGTAAAATCACCCGGTCCCATACTGCAGATGATCGGATGTCCTGCCGAAAGCTCGGATTTGAGAGTGTCTTCTGACCAGTTTGTAAGCTGTGCAGAATTTATTCCAAGTTCTGAAGCTCCTGCAGTCATAAGCGTCCAGTCTGTTCCGACTTCATCTACATAATATCCCATATTGACACTCATATCTGCCACATACTTCGGTGTAAATGAAGTATTGCCTGTAAGTCCTGTCGCCACCATGGAAAGGCTGGTCGGTCCGCATCCACCCATTCCGATATTCTCGGAACCATAAGATGCATATCCCCATACTTCGCTCCACTGGAAATATACCGGAATATGGTTCTGGATTCTGTAATCTTTCAAATCTACCGCCTGAAGTCCCTGCGCACTGAGTTCTTCCTCTGATCGTGCTGACTGTTCCGGATAATCAATCACCCACTGCAGTGCTTCCTGATGATCAAACAGCCATGTCAGTAGATCATCGGAATACTTTTCTCTGTTCAGAATGATTTCCTTCGTCTCCGGGTTTTTCTTATATAATTCGCCCAGCTGGTCTTTATACTGGTCAGAATCCAGCACCTCCTGGACTTTCTCAGCTTCTATCTCTTCTGGTGTCTTTGTTTCTGTCTCTGTCTTTGTCTTGGCAGAGGATGTCTTTTTTGCAGATTTCTTTGCATTTCCACTTCCACAAAGCATCAGGATCACAGCCAACACGATAATTCCTGCTGCTGCAAGAATGCCTGCTTTATATAGCTTTCTTTTCATCCTTTGTACTTCCCGCTTGCGCCTCGCTATTTTTTTCTGGCGCTGCTCCGCTCTTTTCCTGTCTTCTCTCATCATATGTCTATGGTTCTTCCTTCCTTAAACGACATCTCGTTAATGTTTGTTCCTTTTTACGCATATTTCAGCCTTACTTTAACATATTTCTTCATGAGAAAACAGTCTTTTCCGACAAGTTTAGAATTTTTTAAGTTTAAAGCTCTGTATAATTACTCTCCAGAGTTACCTCGGTTTTGATCTCTGTGATCACCTTTCCAGCCTCATCTTTTACGGAAATCACAGTTCCACTTTCTACCTGTGAATCCAGACTCTGACAGATAGACTCTTGGAACCGGATGGTAGAACTTTATAAAATAATCGATTTTCCGGAAAAAAAAAAAATGAAACAAAAAAGCCAGGCATTTGCTGCAAGTTCTGACAGCAAATGCCTGGTTTTGATATGCGCGGCGCCCGCGATTTTATTTTTATTTTGCACAAAGGTCCTTCACTACTTCCCCTGCGATAATCAGTCCGACTACAGATGGCACAAATGCCACACTTCCCGGAATAACTCTTCTCTCCGTGCATTTATGCTCTGCTCCTGGCGGACAGATACAATGGTTTCTGCAGCTGATTGCCATGTCCTCGATTGGTCTGGTCGGTTTCTCTTCTGAATAAACAACTTTCAACTTCTTAACATGACGCTTCTTTAACTCCCGGCGCATAACTTTTGCAAGCGGACACATCTGTGTCTTATAGATATCAGCCACTTTAAATGCACTTGCATCCAGCTTGTTTCCGGCACCCATGCTGCTGATGATCGGCACATTCATTGCCTGCGATTTCATTACAAGCTCAATTTTTGCTGTAACAGTATCAACTGCATCAACTATATAGTCATACTCATCAAATGGAAATTCATCTGCATTTTCCGGAAGGAAGAAGCATTTGTGGATCCGCACATTCACGTCCGGATTGATTTCCAGCATTCTCTCCTTCATAACATCTACTTTGTATTTCCCTACCGTCTTTCTAGTTGCAATGATCTGACGGTTTAAGTTGGTCAGGCATACCTTGTCATCATCGATCAGGTCAAATGCCCCGATTCCGCTTCGTACCAGTGCCTCGCATACATATCCGCCGACTCCGCCGACTCCGAACACCGCAACTCTTGAATTCTTCAGTTTATCCATCGCCTCTTTGCCAAGAAGCAGTTCTGTTCTCGAAAATTGTGTAAGCATCTTCTTCTCCTTCTTCTCTCATAAAATACCTGTAAACTCTTAACCAATCCACTTCTTGTTTCATTGGCTTATTTTCAATCTTTAAGTTCCACAATCATTTCTCTTTGGTAAATATCTGTCATATCCAAAATATTTTCGTCAAAATTCGGATTCGTTGAGCACACCGCAATCCTTGCTCCATCTGTCTGATATTCTTTTAAATAATAAGCTTCCCGGATCTCTTCCGGCTGCCTTAAAAAAAACGGATCTCCCTGCTTCGGAATCTGGATCTCGCTGGTATTCAATCCCATCACAAGACCTTTGCGCGTCGCTTTTAAAAAGCTTTCTTTTAAAACCCAGTAGCGGTAAAACATTTCCGTCCGCTCTGCTTCATCTGCATTCCGGATTCTCTCATATTCAGAAGAACAAAAATATTTTTCTGCCAGCCTTTCATGATATTTCCGCATGCATTCGATGTCGCAGCCTACCCTCTCTCCGGATACGCCTGCGCTGCACAGAACATATTTCCCAGAATGTGATAAATTAAAGGACTGCCCTGCATCTTGCGGTATCTTGTGTCTCTCCTGTATCTTCATCCAAAGATACCATGCACCCACGCTTTGAGCCTGATCCTCCCTGTGCTTCAGCCGGTCTGCTTTTTCCTGTCGGAACGCCGGAACTTTTTCATAAATTTTTTGATAATTTTTCTCATTAAGCAGATCAGATATATCTGCCAGGAAAGTTTTTACCTTTTCCATTTCCCGGATTCCCCTTTTCTTTGCCGGCTTTTACATATTTATCCGCATTTTTCACTATATAACACCTGTAAAAAATATGCAAGGAATATCCTACTGATTTTATTGGATATTCCTTTCCGGTTTTTTATCCCTTGTTAATCTTATATAGACTATGGTATAATGAATAAATCTACAGGCAAAATTAAGTTACTATAATATTTTTAATATGTATCAATTCAGAAAGGATGTGCAATTTATGTGTGGATTTGCAGGCTATTATGGCGCCGGCGATTTTAATAGAGAAGAAGTCATCGACCAGATGGGTGAACGCATTGCCCACCGCGGACCTGACAGCAAGGGAAGCTTTGTTGATGACTATGTAGCCCTTGGCTTCCGCCGTCTGAGTATCATCGACCTTGAAGGCGGATCTCAGCCGATTCACAGTACAGATGGCAAACATGTCATTATTTTCAACGGAGAGATTTACAACTATCAGGAAATCCGTAAAGAACTGATTGAGAAACACGGATGTCAGTTCCAGACAAACTCCGATACAGAAGTTATTCTTCAGGGATACAAAACCTATGGCGAAAAAATTGCTTCTATGCTCCGCGGAATGTTCGCATTTGTAATTTACGATAAAGAAACTCACAACTTATTCGGAGCAAGAGACTACTTCGGAATCAAACCATTCTACTATGCACAGATGAATGGAAGCCTTTTATTTGGTTCTGAGATCAAGTCCTTCCTGGCTCACCCACATTTCCATAAAGAAGTCAACAAAGATGCCCTCAAGATGTACCTGATTTTCCAGTACACCCCACTTCTTGAAACCATGTTCAAAGGTGTATTCAAACTAGAACCGGGAACATACTTCACTTATGATGGAAAAGAACTTAAGAAAACAAAATACTTTGATCCGACTTATGCAAAGAAAGACCGCAGCTTTGACGAGACAGTAAAACTCATCGGTGAGACAATTCAGGATTCTGTTGATTACCATCAGATTGCTGATGTAGAAGTAGGATCTTTCCTTTCAGGTGGTGTTGATTCAAGCTACATCGCATCTACTGTAAAACCGATGAAGACCTATTCCGTAGGATTTGAAGTCGGCGGATTCGATGAGACAACCTTCTCCAAGGATCTGTGCGATATCCTTCATATGAGCAATGCAAAGAAAGAAATCTCTTCTGACGAATTTTTCGATGCTCTGCCGGAGGTTCAGTATCATTCCGATGAACCACATGCCAACCTTTCCGCTGTACCGCTGTACTATCTGTCACAGCTCGCAGCCAAAGATGTAAAAGTAGTCTTAAGTGGAGAAGGCGCAGATGAGATGTTCGGTGGATACGAGACATATATCCCAAGCAAATCCGGTGATATGTACCGCAAGATCGTACCGGCATCTATCCGTAAAAAACTCGGAGACTGGGCAAAACACCAGCCAGACAAGAGAGGACTTAACTTCCTCAAGAGAAATGCAACTTCCGTAGAAGATTCCTACATCGGCCAGGCATTCATCATGGACAACGAAGAAGCAGATGAAGTACTCGCTCCTGCATACAAGAGCAAGATGCGCTACCAGGACGTAACCAAACCGTACTTCGACCAGGTAAAAGATCAGGACGACCTTCATAAAAAGCTCTTCCTCGATATGCATCTGTGGCTGCCACACGACATCCTGCTCAAAGCAGATAAGATGACAATGGCACACTCCCTCGAACTGCGTGTACCATACCTCGACAAAAAAGTCTGGGAACTCGCCCGCAGCATCGACAGCAAATACTGCGTAGACGGCATGGAAACCAAAAAAGCCTTCCGTACCTCCGCCCTCTCCCATATCCCAATGGACTGGGCAAAACGTAAAAAACTCGGATTCCTCGTACCATTCAGAGTATGGCTCCGAGAAGATAAATACTACAATAAAGTAAAAGAAATGTTCCAGAGAGACTTCGTATCCGAATTCTTCAATCAGGAATTACTGCTGAAATGGCTGGAAGATCATAAGAATAAAGTCGGAAATTATCATAGAAAGATTTATACCGTATATTCATTCTTACTGTGGTATGAACAGTACTTTGTCCTCAGATAGAGCAGTGCCAAAATAAAGGAATAGCCAAATTTCATGCTCGCATGAAAATTTGGCTATTTTTTTATTTTGATAGAGCGATAGCTCGCACAGCGAATGAACCGCCAGGTTCACGAGCTGTGGTGCACTGCTCCTCCCCTAAATCATTCGACCAACAAACTTTCTTATCTAAAACACACCAATCTCCAAGGGGAACAGCGCCAGCGCCTTCCCCGCCCCTGCACCCATCTCCCCAACACCTTCCCCGCCCCTGGCACCATCCTCCCAAGCGAACAGCGCCAGCGCCTTCGCGCCCCTCTAACAGCAGCTCATATAATGTATTTTTTCGTGCAATATATTGATATTTTCATGCATTTGCCATATAATATCTATATCATAAAAAGAGGTGATTACTATGGCAAAATCAACAACAAGTAATATCAGCATTCGTATGGACAGCGATCTCAAAGCTGCAGCCGAAGCTCTTTACGAAGAACTCGGTATGAATCTCAGCACAGCTTTCAATATTTTTGTCCGCCAGTCTCTCCGCGAAAGAGGAATTCCTTTCAAAATTACAGAAGGAACTCCAAGTAAAGAAACCGTCTCTGCTATGCTTGAGGCAGAAAGGATTGCAAAAGATCCTAACATCAAAGGATACCATGATGTTAATGAACTTTTTACAGATCTTGATTCATGACAAAATATGAAATCAAAAATACCACTCAATTTCGAACCGGCAGTCACAGCGACTTATTTAATCTTTAAAAAATAGAAGCAACTAGTCAATGGTGTGCTACCACAATTCCCATTTTAACTGGCTGCTTCTATTTTTATTCTTCTTACACCAACCCAAACGATCTCAGCACATCCAGCCACATCGTAAGCGTAAACGCACTCAACAACGTCGTCATCATAATCACTCCGGAACTAAGCGTCCCCTCATGTCCCATATTCCTTGCCATAACAAAACAGCTGACCGTCGTAGCAGATCCAAGCATCACCAGAATCGCAATCAACTCTTCATTTCTAAATCCAAGAACTGCTGCTACCGGCAAAAAAACCGCACAAAATCCAACCAGCTTCATAAACACTGCCACAATTGTCGGCTTCATTTTCGATGTCGCTTTCCTCAACTCAAATGTCGCTCCCATCGACATCAGACCCATCGGCGTTGCAGTCGCCCCGACATTGGATACAACCTTATGTAAAATTGTCGGCATCGGAATCTTCAGCGCAGACCATACAAATCCTGCCACAATTCCAATAATGATCGGATTCGTTGCAATCCCCTTCAGCGTTTTCTTTACCAGAGCCTTATCAAAAGAATTATTCCCCGGTTTAAACACTGAAAGCACCACAACCGCCATAATATTATAAAGCGGCACACTGCCGATGATCATAAGCGGTGCCATTCCCGCAGTTCCGTAAATATTCTGGATAAAAGCAATTCCAAGAAGCGCCGCACTGCTCCGGTAAGTCGCCTGTATAAATTCGCCTTTAATGCTCCGATCTTTCCACAGCAGTGAAATCAAAGTTGATATCGTAATACTGATCGCCGTCACCACAAAACAAAAAAGAATAAACTTAATATCCCATACTTCCGAAAAATCCACGGTCGCCAGCTGTTCAAACAGCAACACCGGAAGCGGAACCAAAAATACAAACTTGTTCATCTTTGCCGCAAAGACTTCATCCATCCACCCCAGTTTTCTGAATAACATTCCAAGTAACATCATTAAAAATATCGGAATCGTCGCATTCAGACTGAAAATTAAATTTTCCATAATCGTTCCTCATCCTACTCATTCATATTTGCATATCGTTATTTTGAACTCTTTCCAGAAACCTGTCAACAGCATTTTCTCACATCAAAAGAATGATTGAGATTTAACACAATTTATACTATAATAAAATAACACTTCGGGGTATGGCTCAGCTTGGTCAGAGCGCACGGCTGGGGGCCGTGAGGTCGCAGGTTCGAATCCTGTTACCCCGATTTATAATTAAATTTTTACTTATCATATATAGAAAATAAGCCGGGACATTCGCCCCGGCTCAGCATGAATATGCAGTATTACATTTCCAATGCAACTATTATGAAAATTTTTTATTAGTCTTTCTGTTTGCTTTCTTCAATCTTCCGCTTGGAATCTTTCCTCACTTCATCCCGAAGCCTTTGGATATATTCCGTAAACTTACATTCTTCATTCCCATACGTCATCTGAAGATCATACTCCAACGGAATCCATGTCGAGATATCCGCCTCATTATGCTGGATCAGCGCCTCCAGCTTATCCAGTGATTTATAAAGCCTCGCCTCCTGTGTCTCCATCGCTTCCATCTCTTCAAATAATGCCTTCCATTCTGCACGGACCGGTTCCGGAAGTATATCCGTCAGCTGCTCCACCTTTTTATTCTCAACCTTTCGGTCTTTATCCGTCTTTTCAAATGCCGGAATATCTCCGGTGATCGCCTCACCCATATCATGGATCAGACACATTTTTATCACCTTATCCATATCCAGCTCCGGAAATTCATCCCCAACCAGCATTGCCATCAACGCCAGCCGCCAACTGTGCTCTGCCACACTCTCCAACCTGCCACTTGAAGTATACGAATGTCTGGTGTTACATTTCAGTTGTTCCGCTGTCTTTAAAAAATCCAGTAATCTTCTTATTTCCATAATCTTCTTCCGTTCCTCCATAATTTAAGATACCATGGTCAAAAGGTCAGAAAGCTGATGCAAGCTTGCTTGCAAAAGGATTTTTGACCTCTTGACCCCAACATCTAATTTAATTTTCCATCATAAAATAAGACAATCGAGTAGGCTGACTCCTACTCGATTCGTATACTTTGTACACTATCTCGCTTAACAGCTCGATGATGTACATTCGCCAAGTACAGATTCTTGTGCAAGCACAAATCTGTACTTGGCTCATCGTATACACAAAATCCCCGGGATGCTACCTGCCTCTTTGCAAATAGCATCCCAGGGACACATTCTTCCACTTAACTTGTGTACCATTTAGGTAATAATTCTGCTTTTCGCAGAAAATACCCTACTCTTTTTTCACTTTTTCGCGCTCTTCTATGTATTCCTGATAAAGATCCAGTGTCATCTGCGCTTCTTCCAGCGTCTTTCCTTTGAACTTGGATACTTTTTCGTTCTCATACCACTTTTCTTCGATACATTTTCTGAGCCATCCGACCAGATTATTGATGTATGCCTGCTCCTGTGACAGTTTAAAAGCTTTCCGGATCACATCCGGCTGGTTATCGGATACCTGAAGCAGCACCTTAATCTCCTGAATCGTGATCGGTTCATTTCCAAAAATATCGGCAACTTCTAAAATCAGTTTTTCATTAACCGGAGTTTTCTTTGCAGCCAGTACATTTGGCGCAATCTCTTCGCCCTCTTCTTCTCCGGATGGCATACGCTGAAGATCTGAATGATGGATACACTTCGGATTCTTCTTCACAAAGAAACGGATTCCTGTAACCTTTCCGCCCTTCCCGCTCTTAACCGGCTCATAATCAAAGCAGATCTCGGAATACTCGGATTCTTCCAGCTCTTTTTTCGCAACTTCAAGTACTTTTCTACGGAAATTACGCCAATCTTCAAACGGTGCATCCTTAATCTCTGCAAGCGCTTCTTCAAAACGTCCCTGCTCAACAAGACGTTTTACTGCTTTAGATGCATTTGCATCCACTACATTCAGTGTAAATTTAAGCTCTGCGATCGTGTATGGATTCTTCGGCGGTCTCGGTACGATCAGCTGGTCACACTGTTCCCTGTCAAAACGATAATACTGGGTTCTCAGGATTTCGTAAACACGGGTTGTGAACAGGGATTTAAAAGAGCACAATACATCAAGACTCATACGGGTATAGTCTTTTTTCAGGTTATAGATATGAGGTTTCATCTCTTTAGTAAATCTGGTTGTAAACACGCCATCTCTATATTCACATTTATTCACTACATTGAACATGATGAAGTTCTCTTTTTCGTCGTCCTCGATACTTACTACATGTCCCAATGTCTCTTTTGATACTTCTTTCAGACGGGAATAGATGGAGTTTCCTGTTATATGAAGATAATTTTTAACATCCTTGGTGGAAACCTTTGCGATCAGCTCACCGTCTTCTACATATGCTTTTGCGATTGCAATATTAAGAAGCTTTCTTTCAAATAATGATGTACTGGATTTACTTTCGATCAGCACATTGGACCGGGAGACCGTATCATGATCCAGCAGTTGTTTCTCTTTTGGTTTTTTCTGTGTTTCCTTCATCGCTCATACCCCTTAATTGTTTTCTTCTGTATTATTGTGTACTTTTGAGGTGTATTAAAATCCCCTCTACACCCCATATAATCCTTTATTGTGTACCATTCGGGGTAACCAACCCCTTTATATTGGGGATTTGTGTACCAAAAAGGAACACCTCCCCTTAAAAATTTACAAATGGGGTTCTGTCTCTTTTACTGCCTTTGTGTACGTTTAAGGTGTGTATTGTTCTTTTCGTGTACCATTAAGGTACCTTTTTTGATAAAAATTGTGTACCAAAACGGTACGTCTAGGTTGATTATATACAAGAACCCCCCTCTTGTAAAGCCTTTTTTTAAATTTTTTCGACACTTGTGTACAGAAAAGGTAAAATCGCAAACCCTTCAAGTACACTACGTAACCCCGCAAAGTAAACAACAACCCCCATATATGTACACCTCTTTGCCCTCTGAAGTAAACAACTTCCCCCGTTTCCGTACACAAAATATGCCCCGAAATGCGTCAACCACGGGCTTTTTCAGCCCTCCTAATATAAACAAAGAAATTTTAATTAGCTGTTGTTATCTTTAATATATATATACATGCAAATTTTTACCCCAAAAGGTACACATCTGGCGATTTCGTGTACTAAAAAGGGGAAAATTAAAATTATCAAGTGGCTTCGCCAATGAAAATATAAACAATCATAGACAATTTCCCAGTAATTCAGTATAATTCCTCTGTGGATATTCTGGAAAAAAATTATCCACAAGCTTGTCGAAAAATGGGGATAAGTATCATTTTGGCAAGTTATCCACAATTTAATAGAATGAGAGGATTTTTTATGCAACGAGAAAAATTTTCTTCAAGACTCGGATTCATCCTTATTTCTGCAGGATGTGCGATCGGTCTTGGTAATGTCTGGCGTTTTCCTTATATTGTAGGAAAATATGGTGGAGCAGCATTTGTTCTTATTTACCTTGCATTTTTACTGATTCTTGGACTTCCGATCATGGTAATGGAATTTTCTGTCGGAAGAGCCAGTAAAGTAAGTGCGGCGCTTTCCTTTGACCGGCTGGAGCCAAAAGGAACGAAATGGCATTGGTATAAGTATGGAGCTATGGCCGGAAACTATCTGCTGATGATGTTCTACACAACAATTGCAGGCTGGATGGTCCAGTATTTCATCAAGATGATGACTGGTGAATTTGAGGGAAAGGATACTGCCGCTGTTGCAGGTGTGTTTTCCGATATGCTTGCAAAACCCGGAACAATGACTTTCTTTATGATCATTGTTGTTGTTGGATGTTTTGCAATTTGTGGAATGGGGCTTCAAAATGGAGTGGAAAAGATCACAAAGGTTATGATGCTGCTTCTGCTTGCACTGATGTTGATCCTTGCAGTACGTTCTGTAACGCTTGATGGGGCTTCTGAGGGGCTTCACTTCTATCTGGCACCGGATTTCCACAAAGTCGTGGAATATGGCTTATTTGACACGATTTTTGCCGCTATGGGACAGGCTTTCTTCACATTAAGCCTTGGAATCGGCGCAATTGCTATTTTCGGAAGCTATATCGACAAATCCCGCAGTCTTACAGGAGAAGCAGTCCTGGTAACACTTCTGGATACCTTTGTTGCTTTGATCGCGGGTCTGATCATTTTCCCGTCATGCTTCGCATATGGGGTGGATCCGGGAGAAGGTCCGAGTCTGATCTTTATCACACTTCCGAATGTATTTAATTCCATGGCAGGCGGAAGAATCTGGGGAGCCTTATTTTTCTTATTTATGATTTTTGCTGCGGTATCGACCGTAATCGCCGTTTTTGAGAACATTTTATCCTTTGCCATTGATTTGACCGGATGCAGCCGGAAAAAGGCTGTAATCGTCAATATCGTGGTTGTGGCGGTACTTTCCATGCCTTGCGTTCTCGGATTTAATGTATGGAGTGGATTTATGCCGTTCGGAAAAGGTTCCGGAGTACTGGATCTGGAGGATTTCCTGGTAAGTAACAACCTGCTTCCACTTGGAAGTCTGATCTATCTTCTGTTCTGTACAAGCCGTTATGGATGGGGATGGAAGAACTTCCTGAAAGAAGCGGATACCGGAGAAGGATTGAAATTCCCGAAATGGGCGAAATTTTATGTAAGCTATATCCTGCCGCTGATTGTATTATTTATCTTTGTACAGGGATATATCAGTAAATTTATGTAGGATAAGAAAAAAACCACCCTAAAGTACACAATAAAAGATCATGTGTTCGAATTTCGGACGGTACACATGATCTTTTTTATATGTGCCTTGGCACATTCTTTTTCAGAAAAAAAATCTATTTAAAAAAATTTTAAAATTTACGAAAAAAAAGCTTGCATTTTTTATAGCTGTCTTATATAATAAATCTTGCGTTACGGAAAACCGAATAATGTATGCGCTTTTAGCTCAGTTGGTAGAGCAGTAGACTCTTAATCTATTTGTCCAGGGTTCGAATCCCTGAAGGCGCAGTATCAGCACTGTTTTTGATGAATTAGCATCGGGGACGGTGCTCTTTTTTTGGGATCTGTTTCTACAGATGGAGACATATGTAAAAGTAATCGTTTATTTCATTTGTGGAAAGTTACTGGATCTGTGGAAAAATAAAGGAAAATCTATTTCGTGTACTAAAAAGGGGACTATTTTAGTCCCCTTCTACTACATCTTGCAAAATATTGATTTCAGGAGGCATTTTTCATGTTCATTCAGATAGGCTTCAGAAATTGCATCTTTTTCGACCATGCCACCGAATTCACCGGCGGATACGATGCGCTGAGCCTTTTTATTGCCGTCTTCTGTATTCGGGAAGTCTACCATCAGGTAGTAGACACCGTCATCTTTATACAGACGGCTTTCTGATGCCTGACCGTATCCAAGGATCTTGCAGAAGTCGATTGCATTATCCAGACTTGGAAAGAGAATCTGCCAGCGAACGGTCTCTTTTTCACTGCTGTCAGGCTCGATCAGCATACCGGAAGCTTCAGAACCATCTTTTTGGATGGATTCCAGAGAATTCTCAGCCTGGCAGGAGATCGACAGCATCAGGCTCCGGTCAGGAAGAAATGCACCGTAAAATCCCTGGATTCCATTGTCTGTGTTAAGCCCAAGAACTTCTTTCCCTTTCTTGAGAAGAAGATTCAAAAATTCTTCGGTACGCTCCCTGTCCTGTGTCAGATCTTCCAGTGAATAGCCAAGTGCGGCAATCTCTGCTTCTGTGATAAGGCAGTTCATTCTGGTGTCGGATACTTTCCAAAAAGTCATATGCTCACCCCCTGATTTGTAAAATCTATTGCTTTTGTAATCTTATTTGTTCTATAAGTTATATAACAAAACGGGTATATTGTCAATATATTTTCTATATTTTATGATTTTTTCAGAAATATTATTTGTTTTTCATTCGTTTGATTACTTTCAGTCGGGTAAATTCTTCCCGTTCCTTCTCTTCCAGTGCATTTGTAATCGTATATACGAGATTGTCATACATCGGAATCGTAATATTTTTCAGGGCATTTGCCCTTTTCTGTGTCTTTTTGATACTTGAAGCCAGCCGGTACGCTGCATTTTCGTACCACCAGCATAATGCTCTGGATCTCGATGATCGGAACTATCGGCATAGGTGTTCTTCTTACTGTACTGATCCCGTGCTCGATATTCGCCCTCTGAAGGCACTGATAGGCATAGGTGAAGGTTTTATCGATTTCTTCCTGAATATCCTTTGCTTCGTCGATTAAGCCCATCAGCTCGCGGATCAGAATGTTCCGCTTCTTGTCCATCAGCTCATATCCCTGTCTGGCAAGTGTCAGTGAATTTTTCGCAAGTATCAGATTTCCCTTGGTGGGAAATGAACGTGGATCCATAGACTTCCCTCCTTAGCCTTTGTAGTATACGTCAAGAATCTTGGTATCGACACGGTCAAGTTCTTCTTTTGGAAGGATTCTAAGCAGTTCCCAGCCAAGATCCAGGGTTTCCTCGATGGTACGGTTTTCATTCGGTCCCTGGCCGATATAACGCTCCTCGAATGCCTTTCCGAATTCCAGGTATTTCTTGTCAATCGGAGAAAGCTCGTCTTCTCCGATAACGGAAGCAAGATTCCGAGCCTCTCCTACTTTAGCATATGCAGAGAAAAGCTGGTTTGCCAGATCCTGGTGGTCTTCCCGGGTATATCCTTTTCCGATGCCGTCCTTCATAAGACGGGACAGGGACGGAAGCACGCTGATCGGCGGGTAGATTGCCTGACCGTGAAGATTCCGGTCCAGTACGATCTGTCCTTCTGTGATGTAACCGGTCAGGTCAGGGATCGGGTGGGTAATGTCATCATTTGGCATGGTCAGGATCGGGAGCTGTGTGACAGAACCATTTACTCCTTCTACGATTCCTGCACGTTCATATAAGGTGGCAAGTTCACTGTACAGATATCCCGGATATCCTTTACGGCTTGGGATTTCTCCTTTGGAAGAAGAAACCTCACGCATGGCTTCGGCAAAGGAAGTCATATCGGTAAGAATGACCAGAATGTGCATATTTTTTTCAAATGCAAGGTATTCAGCGGCGGTCAGCGCAACCTTCGGTGGTGATCAGACGCTCGACGACAGGATCGTTGGCAAGGTTCAGGAACATTGCCACATGGTTTGCAACACCGCTCTCCTCAAAGGTTCTGCGGAAGAAATCAGCTACGTCATGCTTGACACCCATTGCGGCGAATACGATGGCGAAATCCTCATTCGTGCTGCCGCCCAGAGAAGCCTGCTTTACGATCTGTGCGGCAAGCTGGTCGTGTGGAAGACCGTTGCCGGAGAAGATCGGCAGCTTCTTGGCCACGGATCAGGGTGGTCAGACCGTCGATGGCAGAAATTCCGGTACGGATATAGTTACGAGGGTATTCACGTCTGACCGGATTTAACGGAAGTCCGTTGACATCGCGCACCTCTTCAACCGTGATCGGTCCAAGGTCGTCGATCGGTTCGCCGATTCCGTTAAAGGTTCTTCCAAGCATTTCTTCGGACAGACCGATTTCCATCGGATGTCCGGTAAGTCTGGTGTGGGTATTGTTAAGAGACATATTTTCCGTGCCTTCAAATACCTGGATGATTGCTTTGTCCTTGTAGACCTCCACAATACGTCCCATTTTGTGTTCTTTGCCGTTTACGACAAAATCTACGATTTCATCATAAAAAGCATCCTGAACGCCTTCCAGCGCGATCAGAGGGCCGTTAATGCTGCTGAGGCCTAAATATTCAATTGCCATTTTATTTTCCCTCCTTACGCGTTCTTTTCCATGATGCGGTCATGGAAAGCATCAATGTCTGCCAGATACTGGTCAAGAAGCTGAAGATTGTCATTTGGAACATCGTATTTGATCGCAATGACACGTTCAAAAATATTTTCCTCCTTGAGGACAGACATTGGCATATTCATGGCTACCAGTTCGCGGCAGCGTTTGTATAAATATAAAATGATTTCCATCATTTTGTACTGCTTCTGCAGAGAGACACAGGTATCGTCCTTGTGAAACGCGTTCTGCTGCAAAAATGCCGAGACGGATGACTCTTGCGATTTCCAGAACCAGCTTCTGATCGTCCGGAAGAACATCACTTCCGATCAGCTTTACGATCTCCATCAGGCTGCTCTCCTGGTTCAGAAGTGCCATGATGCGGTTGCGGTAGTCAACGAATTTGGGTGATACATTGTCGTGGTACCAGGCGGCGAGATCGGTCAGATACTCGCTGTAGCTGGTCAGCCAGTGGATCGCCGGAAAATGTCTTGCGTAGGCAAGGCTCTTGTCCAGACCCCAGAAGCAGCGGACGAAACGCTTGGTGTTCTGTGTGACCGGCTCGGAGAAATCGCCTCCCTGAGGCGATACGGCGCCGATAATGGTCACGGATCCGTCACTGCCATTTAAGTTATGCATCATGCCTGCGCGCTCGTAGAAAGCAGACAGACGGCTGGCGAGGTAAGCCGGGAAACCTTCCTCTGCCGGCATCTCTTCCAGACGGCCGGAAAGCTCACGTAAGGCTTCCGCCCAGCGGGAAGTAGAGTCTGCCATGATCGCTACGTCATAGCCCATGTCACGGTAATATTCAGCCAGGGTAAGTCCGGTATAAATACTTGCCTCACGGGCGGCAACCGGCATGTTGGAGGTATTGGCGATCAGAGTGGTTCTGTCCATCAGCGGATTGCCGCTCTTTGGGTCGATAAGCTCTGAAAACTCTTCCAGAACCTGTGTCATCTCATTTCCACGCTCGCCGCATCCGATGTAGATGATAATATCCGCATCAGACCATTTTGCGATCTGGTGCTGGGTCATGGTCTTTCCGGTACCGAAACCGCCTGGGATTGCGGCAGTTCCACCCTTTGCGATCGGGAACATGGTATCCAGGATACGCTGTCCGGTGATCAGAGGGACACTTGCCGGGAAACGGTAGCTTGTCGGGCGCGCCTTACGGATCGGCCAGTGCTGTATCATGTTGAGCTGTTTTTCTGTTCCGTCGGAAAGCCGCAGAGTGACAAGTGTATCTTCAATCCGGTAATCTCCGTCCGACGCGCAGCAGATTACTTCACCTTCCACATCCGGCGGAACCATACATTTGTGTACGATCGCACTGGTCTCCGGAACCTCCGCTATAATATCTCCGCCATGAAGGTAATCTCCTTTGGCCACGGTGATGTGGGTATCCCATAATTTGTCGCGGTCAAGCGAATCAACGCTGACGCCGCGGGTGATAAATGCACCGCCGCCCACATTTGCGATCTGCTCAAGCGGGCGTTCGATTCCGTCAAAAATATTGTTCAGGATTCCAGGTGCCAGAGTTACAGATACCGGACTTCCGGAAGCCTCTACGATTTCTCCCGGTTTCAGCCCGGAAGTCTCTTCATAGACCTGAACAGTCGTGATGTCTTTGTCCAGGGAAATGACTTCGCCAACCAGCTTTTCCTTTCCCACATAGACCATTTCCGACATCATGAATCCGGTGTCACCCTTCAGATAGATGACCGGACCGTTTATTCCATAAATAGTTGCTGTCTTATTCAATTCCTGCACCTCCTGCTGCAAAACTGAACTGATGATATTCATAATCGACTGCAGCCTGGAAGCTGTGATCGATCAGAATATTACGGCCTCGGATTACAGCACGCATACCGCCCATAAAATCATATTCACTGATGGTGATCGTCATGCCGGTACGTTTTTCCAGTTCTGTCTGTTTCTCCTTATCAGAAGGAGAAATATAAATGGTCATCTCCTCGCCATCTGCAAAGCGTGCGGCTTCGCGGATTTTGCTGCAGAGATAGTCCAGATATTCGTCTGTTTTTGTAAAGTCAGAAAGAAGCTCCTTTACTTCATCAAACAGCCTGACTTTTAATTCATTCTGTGTTTGGCCAAGAGCACGTTTCAGCTCGGTTTCGGCTTTTGCCGCAGCTTGATTTACCTGCCTTCTGGCTCTTAAGGTCTCGGATTTGATACGGACCTCAGACTGTGCGGTCGCTTCTTTTTTATGCTTTTCAAATAAAGATTCAAGCGCTTTTTTGTGATTGTCAATGATCGCATTTCCTTCAGAACGGGCTTCAGTCATGACCGTTTCCTGTAAATGCGCTATTTTCTCTTCAAGCGTCATTGTCTCACCTTCTATGCCTTTCTAGTTAAAGTTTCAGTCCAATCGCTTCATTGACGTATGAGGTAATGAAATCCTTTTTACGTCCTGTTCCGTGTCGGTCCGGAATTTCGATGAGAAGAGGCATCTTTCTTTTTAACTTGATCTCATCGATGAGATCCGGAAATTCTCTTCCAAAGCGTTCCGTCAGAAGAATGATACCGATCGACTTGTCGTTCATGGCAGTTTCCAGCGCATCACGCAGCTCCTGCTTTTCATGAACTACGACACCGTCCACGCCGGCAAGCCGCATTCCGGTATAAGTATCCACGTTGTCACTGATCAGATACATTTTCATGATTACAGTCTGCTGATGATCATGAAGGAGATGATAAGTCCGTACAGGCAGACACCTTCTGCAAGACCTACGAAGATAAGGGATTTACCAAGGACGCTGGAATCCTCGCTGATAGCTCCAAGAGCTGCGCTTGCTGCACTTGCTACGGCAATACCGCCACCGATGCAGGAAAGACCGGTAACAAGAGCTGCTGCAATGTAACCAAGACCGGTTGCAAGGCCTGCGCCTGAGGCAGCGGCATCTGCCGCATGTACCGGTACACTTCCAAAGAGCATGATCCCTGCTACAAGGAAGGTTCCAAAGTAAGAAAGAACATTGAAGGCAAGTGCACATTTATAACGTCCTTTATTTTTTTCTCCGAGCAGGTAATATCCGAATGGAATGAAAATGCTTAAAACCAGTGCGGCAATGAGAATAAGTTTAGTTGCTAAAGTCATGATAATTTCCTCCTAAAATGAAAAACTAATTTTTTGCAGTACCTGTATAAGGTTTAAATTCGCGGCCGCTGCCTTTGTAGAAACGGCTGAACATCTCGTAATAGACAAGTCTCAGGACCTGGATTCCAACGATCAGTCCTTCGAATCCACATACAAACAGGTTGCCGAGTGCGATCACTACCCAGTTAATATGCCCGCTTTCTGCACCGGCAAGCATCAGTACAACCTCCATGATGGAAGCGTGGCTGACTGCGAATGCACCGATACGGATAAAGGAAAGCGTATTTGAAAAATAGCTGAGCAGGGTTTCAAATAATTCAAAGAATGCCTGGGTGACAAACATTGCTTTGCTTTGTTCCATTTTTTCGGTTTTCTTTTTGATCTTGTTCGTCAGCGGTTCTTTCAGTGCGATCAGAAGAAGCGGTACTCCGAACATCACTGCAAGAACGATTCCACCCGGCAGAGAGTGACCTGTCATGAAAAGAACGATGCAGGTAACTGCTGCCCCGTAGAATATCAGCCCTGCCACGCCGTTTGCATCAAACCAGGTTGCTTCGGTATCTTTGGCACGGATGCCGTTGATAATATGGAAGATCATAGAAATCAGGATGATTCCCATACCAAAAGCAATCGATACGATAAATACAGTATTCAGCTTTCCGATAAACGGTAAGGTGGTCATATGATTGATCGGTCGGATCCATTTGGCTTCTATAATGTCTTCAAATCCAAACACACTTCCAAACATAAATCCAAAGAAGGTGGAGAAGATTCCGGCAAGTGATACGATTCCGGCAAGGTTCATTTTCTTTGTGAAATACAGGATCGCACCGCCGATAAAGAGCAGCAGCCCCTGACCGACATCCCCGAACATGGCGCCAAAGATAAAGCTGTACATGATACCTACAAAAATGGTCGGATCCATCTCACCGCTCTTGGGAAGTCCGTACATCTTGATGAACATTTCAAATGGTTTGAAAAGCTTTGGATTCTCAAGCTTGGTAGGAGGTTCTCCAAAATACTGTTCCCGGTCCTCTTCTACTACGATATAAACCTTGTCATCCCCCTGTGCCTCTTTGATAAATGCATTTGCATCTTCTTCGGACATCCAGCCGCAGAGGATGTAGTATTCTTCCTGCTCGTCTGTCTCGGTTCGTGCCGCAAATTTCCGGATATCAAAGTTATCGGAAAAACGTTCCAGCTGAATTCTTGCACCGAGTAGTCTGGAAGCGTTCTTGCGGAACATCTCCTGACGTTTATCCTTCACTGCCTGGATTTCATCGGTCAGATTCTGGACTTCTTTATCCAGGCTCCGGTAAGCTTCCAGCGGGGTTCCGCCAAAGTCTTCCAGCAGATCGACTTTTTCAAAGTGGAGAGACCGCATGATCGAATCGACCTTTCCTGCATCAGCATCCGATACAAAATAAACGCCATAGACATAAGAGGCATCTCTGGAGCCTTCCAGAAATAATGCATCAATGTCTTCAAGAAGCGCTTTTTCCAGCCGGTGATAATAATCCACATTGATTTTTCCAAATCTTGTGCGGATGTATTTGTACTGCATGATCTCATGCAGGTCAAAATCCAGAGAAGTAAAAGGTTCCAGGACTTTCATACGTGCCTGGATATTCTCTCTCTTTTTTTTCAGTTCTTCTTTTTGCTGCTGCAGATCCATGTAGTCATGATTGATAGAACGAATCATCTCAAGGATCTCGTCTTCGCTCTGATCAAAGGATGGCTCTGCTGGCATGTCTTTCATATATCCCAGAAACTGTGTCACTTTTGCGAGTGGATCACGGTAAGGGTTCATTTCCAGAAATGGCATCAGATTATCTACTGTCTTGAGCTCCGTGAGTGCATTTTCAAGCTGCATCTCATATTTGGAAAGATACCGGTTTGTCATGCGGTCGATGTCGGCGCGTGGTCCAGTAATGCTCAGGAACTTCATCTTAACAATCATTTCGCTGTTCCTCCTATATAAGTTAATGTCTCACGTGCAGGAAGTCCGTAGCGAACACATTCGAGCACAGTTGTAAGCTTATCAAGCTCCTCCTCTTTCAGAAAAAGATAGGTATTCACGGTTGCGATGGAATAAGGGTTACTTCTTCTGTCTGCCAGGTAGAGACGGTACAGGCAGTCTTTGTAAATCGTCTCGATGGACGCTGGTGTCTGAGTATCGGTGTGACGCAGATAAGGCGTTCTGGTAACCAGCTTTAAAAATTCATCGACAGACGGTGCTTCTACAAGATCCTTCAGCTGATCTACATGAATCCGGTAGTGTATCGGGATCAGCAGTGTGGAAATATCCGGCGGAAGCATGTTGTAATATTTTTTTGCACGGTAGATCCACTGTAGGTTCAGCAGGTCGATCTTTGCTCCGGCATCTCTGGTGAAAATTTCCAGTTCCTTATGCTTCAGAATCTTTTTGCGTTTCTTCCACATGGTTGTAAAATAGTACAGATTCAGTGCCAGATCGTAATCAAAAAGGGTAGGGTTCTCCGCATTTTCCAGACGTTTTAACGGCGCATAGTATTCTGTGCCCTTTAAATTTTCCACCAGCTCACCGATATTCCCCGAAGTGATCAGTTTATCGATGGAGAGATCTGAATATTTGTCGAAGAATATTTTCTTATGATCCAGATCAAAAGGCTTCTGATAGTGGTTGAATACAATACGCAGACAATAGTTGATCAGATTCATCTCGTAGCGCTTCAGATAAAGCTCCAGGAATTTTTTCTGATCCATTCCGGAAAAACGGTACAGGCGTGTATAATCACTGTAAAGTGACTGCACAAGAAGCTTCTCAATCTCACCGCGGTGAAGACGGTTTTCGTCCATATCTGCAAGGACATTCCGATATCCGGGATGTTCTTTGAGATAAGCAGCAACTTCGGTTACTGTATGAAATGCGGCGATGTTCCGGAAATCTTCATCAGTGAGCAGTTTCGCCTGCATGGTGCGTACTTTTGTTACGATGCCACTGTATGCAAGTAAATTTCCCATATGCTATCCCTCTATGATACGTCTGACAATTTTCTCGGCATATGCCGTATGCTTCTCTTCAAAATCTTTTTTAAGTTCTTCGATCGCTGTCTGGTTCTTACGGTTCTGCCTTGCAAGAATCTCATCCATCTGACGGTTTAATCCTTTGTGGATATCGTTCAGCTCCTTCTGGGTGTGATCTTCAAGTTGTTTGTCGAACTGATTGCGTTCATTTTGAATGCGTTCTTCCAGTTCTGATTTTTCCAGTTCCGCGTGTTCCACAACAGCTTCGGCTGCGTGTTCGATTTCGGAGAGCTTTTTAACAATATGATCCATTGTCCGACTCCTTTCTTAGAAATTATTTATACATTTTTAATAATGCATACATATTCTACTACTTTAAATTAGAAAAATCTACTAAATAATAAGAGAATATCATAAGAATATTTTATACAAAACTTATAAAATATATTTTTGGGTTTTCAAATATTTCAGAATAGTATAAAATAAATAAGGTTATACATATTTTCACTAAAGGAAGAGAAAGATATATGAGGTTAAGAAATGTACCGGGAGCAGATGCTTATCTGACAGCTCATCCCCTTGTAATTAAAAATGAGACCAGATATCGCGGCACCTGGAAAGAGACTTTTCAGAATCCGGAGAATCCGATCCATATTGAGATCGGGATGGGAAAAGGACAGTTTCTTCTGACACTTGCAAAGGAGAATCCATCCATCAACTATATCGGTATCGAACGTTATTCAAGCGTACTGCTTCGGGCGCTGGAACGCTTTGACAATGACGAGGAATACAAGGATGTCAACAATATTCGTTTTATCTGTATGGATGCGACAAATCTGCCGGAGGTTTTTGCTGTCGGAGAGATTGACAAGATTTATCTGAATTTTTCAGATCCGTGGCCGAAAGCACGTCATGCAAAGCGCAGACTTACTTCCAAGCAGTTTTTTGAGCGGTATGACAAGATCCTTGCCTTTGACGGAGTCGTTGAATTTAAGACAGACAACAGAGAGCTGTTTGACTTTTCACTGGAGCAGGTGGAGCTGGCAGGCTGGGTACTTCTGGCGAAGACCTATGATCTTCACAATGATCCGACACTCAGCAGAGGGAATGTTATGACTGAGTACGAGGAGAAATTTTCCGGGCAGGGACATCCGATCCATAAACTGATCGCAATGCGCCAGTAAGACAATTGAATAAAATGCAACAGGCAGATCATAAAGGCGCTGAGTGCGTAAGATGATTCCTGGCAATATAAGAGACAGCAGATACGGAGCAATCCGCACATCGGCTGTCTTTTTGCATATATTGTAGAAAGAGGAAGTCAGGAAGGAACAGATATGCGGAAAAAGCATCATTTTCAGAATTGTATGCGGGGGTTTTGCTATAAGAATCCAAGATTTAATAAAAAGCTGATCTGTTTCAGAAATTCTTTTCAGGAAGTCTATAAAATCTTAAACCCGAAATGTGGATGCCACTAATCCAGTCCTTTTTACATAGCCTGAGATGGCAGAAATGAGGAAAGTGTATGGGTATCGCATTGATCACGAAGGATTATGAAAATACAGTCGGAAAGCAGAGGATGCCGGTAATTGTGGAGTTTTACGCATCATGGTGTCCAAAGTGCGGAATGATGTATCCTGTTGTGGAAAGGATTGCCAGCCGGTATCAGGGAAAATGGATTTTCTATAAGATTGATATTGATATATCGAAAGAGATTGCAGAGTATATAGGCATTGAGATCGTACCGACGTTTGTGGTGTACAGAGATGGAAAAATCTGTGGATATACAACCGGAGTTCTTCCAGAAGAAACTCTGGAAGAACGAATCCGGGAAATGTTAAGAAAATAATTGGTGGAATCAATTATTCGTATGATGAATATTTTGCGCAGATTGCATTGACTTGCTATGTTAAAATTCGAATACAGCAACACCGTATGGCGGAAGATCGTAACCAAATGAATATGGTCTTCCATCACATTCCTGTTTCTTTGCTTTATATACTGCCGGGCGGGCTTTTCCGCTTCCGCCATACTGCAATTCATCACTGTTCAGTACCAGGCGGTACTGTTTGCCGCGCGGTACACCGACACGGTACTCCGGTCGTTCGATCGGTGTGAAGTTACATACGAATAAAAGGTTCTTTTTTGCGCCCTTTGAATGACGGATGAAGCTGTAAATACTTCGTGAGCTGTCATCTGCATTGACCCACTCAAAGCCTTCCATGCAGGTATCCTGTTCATACATGGCTTTGTTGTGTGTGTAAAGATGCAGCAGGTCACGGTAAAAATTCTGGAGTGCCTGATGCTCCGGCTCGGCAAGGAGATACCAGTCAAGCTCACGCGCCTCGCTCCACTCGCGGAGCTGTCCGAAATCCTGTCCCATGAAAAGAAGCTTCTTTCCAGGATGTCCCATCATGAAAGCATAACCGACCTTCAGGTTGGCGAATTTCTCAAATCCAAGACCAGGCATCTTATTGAGCATAGAGCATTTTAGATGTACTACTTCATCATGTGATAATACAAGAATATAATTCTCGCTGTATGCATAGGTTAAGGCAAATGTCATACCGTAGTGGTCGCCTTTGCGGAAATATGGATCCAGCTTCATATAATCAAGGAAGTCATGCATCCATCCCATGTTCCACTTCAGGCTGAATCCAAGACCATCATCTTCCGGTTTGCCTGTTACTTTTGGCCATGCGGTGGATTCTTCTGCGATCATCAGTGCGCCAGGGTTACGTCCGGTAGTAACGGAATTCAGATGCTTGAAAAATTCGATTGCTTCCAGATTCTCATTGCTGCCGTATTTGTTGGCGATCCACTGACCGTCTTCTTTACCGTAATCAAGATACAGCATGGAAGCAACAGCATCTACGCGGAGACCATCGATGTGATAATGTTCGATCCAGAACAGTGCGTTGGCGATCAGGAAGTTCTTAACTTCTGCTTTACCATAATCGAAGATCTTGGTTCCCCAGTCCGGATGTTCCCCCTTCTTAGGATCTGCATATTCAAAGGTAGCTGTGCCGTCAAAGTCAGCGAGTCCGTGTGCATCGCGTGGAAAATGTGCCGGTACCCAGTCAAGGATTACGCCAATCTTATTCTTATGGAAATAATTGATCATATATGCGAAATCTTCCGGCGTACCATAACGGGAGGTCGGAGCATAATATCCGGTCACCTGATATCCCCAGGAGCCGTCAAATGGGTATTCTGAAATTCCCATCAGTTCGATATGAGTATACCCCATCTTTTTTATGTAGTCTGTAGCTGCATGCGCAAATTCACGGTAGCTGTAGAACCCATCATCTTCACGTCCCGGATGGCGCATCCAGGAACCGATATGTGCTTCATAAATGGAAATCGGTGAGGAATGGAAATCCCATTCTGCCCGGTGCTTCATCCAGACACTGTCACTCCATTTTAAATGGGAGATATCAGCAATCCTTGAGGCAGTTCCCGGTCTCAACTCTGCACTGTTCGCAAATGGATCAGCTTTGTAAAGCTTATCTCCGGTCTGTGTCTCGATACAGTACTTGTAAAGCTGTCCGAGCTGTGCTTCCGGAACAAATGCGGTATAGATTCCAAGTGGTTCCTGACGCTTCATAACGTTTGCATCTTCACTCCAGCCGTTGAATTCACCGACTACGGAAACTGATCTGGCGTGTGGAGCCCATACTGCGAAATATACGCCGGTTTTTTTTCCATCTTTTACAAAATGTGCACCCATTTTTTTATAGATTTCATAATGGGTTCCCTGTCCGAATAAATATTGATCTAATTCGCCGATTCTATAATCAGCGGGTTTATCTGTTGTTACAGTTTTTACAGACTTTTTAGCTGTAGATTTTTTAGCAGCAGTTTTAGCAGCTGCCGGTTTTTTTACAGTAGATTTTTTTACGGCCGTCTTGCGGGTCGTGTTGGTCTGTTGTGCTGTTGTTTTTTTTACTGCCATCCCATTCACCTTCTATCAAAGATATTTAGGAATATTATACTAGAAATAGCGATAAAAAGAAAGAGTTTTGGACAACTTATACACTTCTTATGTAAGATGTCTAAAACTCTTTCTTTATAGTTATCGGTTTTGTCTGCATATATAAAAGAACGCGCCGGAAGCGCGTTCTTTGTAGAAATCTTATGCTTTAAAATCTTCTTCTTTCAGGATGATGTGGTCTGAATTATCAGTGCTTCTTCCAAATACCCGTTTCACAAGATGTTTTACATTTGCTTTCTGGGAATGTGAAATTGCTTCATCCATGATCTCTTTTACTTCTGCAACAGTAACCGCATGATCTTCTCTCTGCATCATATCGATCCGGCTGTATAATGCAAGGATTCCCATTTCATCGATACGGTATCCGTTTTCCTTAGCATAGGTCTGACCGAATGTAACCAGTTCATCATTGATGAATACTGGAAGCTCCAGTCTGGAAGTAAATTTACGTTTGAATTCGCGATGGGATGCAAACATTCTTTCCAGCGGTTTCTTCTGGTCTTCCAGAAGGAAGAGAAGTTCGCCGGTCTGTTCATCCATCATGTCATTCAGTTCGCGGATGGTTCTGTCATTCATCTTGGAAGCTTTTTCGATGATCAGTGCGCCACCGTTCAGCTTATCGATGATACTTCCGATGTCCTTTTTGTTCAGAGAATCACCGGTTACGATTGCAACTTTACCCTGTTTGAGTCTGCGTTGTTTCTGGATTGCTTTTACAATATCAACTGCGAGGACTGTTTTTCCGCTTCCCTTGCGGCCAAGGATCAGGATGTTGCCTGTGCGGGAAGTTCCATAACGGTTACGGCAACGTTTGTCGTTATCAAGGATTTCAACAAGCTGTTCGCTGACACCACGGATCGGTACAAAGTAAGAGAACAGCTGCTTCTGCTCTTCAGTAAGTCCAAGCTTCAGTCCGATCTCACTTGTTGCACTCAGATCGTAACGACCTTGTACAACGAATCCGGTATCGAATTTACCCATGCGTTCGGTGATTTCATCTTCTGATGGTTCTTCGATTTCAAGAACTTCGTCAATATCAGGAGTTGGCGCTGATTTTGAAGTTTCTTTCTTTGGCTCAGGAGCCGGTTTCTCGTCAAATTCAAGATCAAGATAATCATCACTGCTATCTAATTCTTCTTCATCTTCAAAGGAATCAAGGTCTGCAAAATCACCATCATCTTCGTCAGAATCATGATCATTGATATCGAGAGTAGATTCTTTTTCAAAATCAAAATCCTCTTTATGATCTTCATCTAATTCATCATCGATCTGGTAGTCATCTTCGTCTTCATCCTCGTATTCTTCGTCATCGTCATACTCGGAATCATCTTCATCCTCGTATTCCTCGTCGTCGTCATACTCGGAATCATCTTCATCTTCGTATTCCTCGTCATCGTCATATTCGGAATCGTCTTCATCTTCGTATTCATCGTCATCGTCATACTCGGAATCGTCTTCATCTTCGTATTCCTCGTCGTCATCATACTCGGAATCATCCTCATCTTCGTATTCCTCGTCGTCATCATACTCGGAATCATCTTCATCCTCGTATTCCTCGTCGTCGTCATACTCGGAATCATCTTCATCCTCGTATTCCTCGTCGTCATCATACTCGGAATCATCCTCATCTTCGTATTCTTCCTCGTCATCATACTCGGAATCATCTTCATCCTCGTATTTCTCGTCGTCGTCATACTCGGAATCATCTTCATCCTCGTATTCCTCGTCGTCATCATACTCGGAATCATCTTCATCCTCGTATTCCTCGTCATCGTCATACTCGGAATCATCCTCATCCTCGTATTCAGCTTCTTCATCGTAAACAGCATCCGATTCATCATCTTCTTCGGAGTCAACGATTTCTTCAAAATCATTTTCTTCCGGCTCTTCCTCGTCAGTGTCTGAAGCTTCTTTGGATGAATCTTCCGGACTTTCAGTCGCTTCATCCTCTTCATCATCAACGAAATCTTCAGCATCTTCATCGGTGATTTTAGGCTCTTCACCATTTTCAAGCTGTTCCATCAGTTTGCGGATATCATCAGAAAGGATTGGTTTTGTAGCTCCAAGAACTTCCTCTTCTTCTTCTTTCTTCTTCTCACGCAGGGCTTTTTCTTTCTCAGCTTCCTCCTGGCTCTTTTCAAGAATCTTTGCATTTTCACGCTGGGTTGCTTCCCAGTTGGCAAGAATTTCTTCAATCTTCATCTTACCGGTCATCTGTGAATCGTCTGAAGCAGATTCAGGAGCAACTGCACCACTTGCAACGGCAACACCGGCTTTCAGGGCATCTGAAAGGGAAGCACCGGAAATGGTTGTGGAAATATCGGAAGTGCTTCGAATCCGGGTCTTTGGCTGTGACTCAGCTTCTGGTTCGGAAGCATGTGTCCGGGCCATTGGCTCTGGAAGATCCGGAAGATCAATACTGTCTGTGACATGTACATCTTTGCGGACCTTGTCTGCAATTCGTGGATTCGGTGCCGGACGTTCTTTGGATTTTCGGAAGGAAGGTTTTCTCTTGGAAGAATCCTTACGGCCGATACCATCATTTCGATGATCGTATTTTTCCTGCTGAAGTGGAGTCAGCGGTTTGTATTTCATTTTAAGTTCCATTGCCTGGTATACATAAGTACCTTCGCTGAACCAGAGAATCAGATCATCACATTCATCAAGACATTCGGAAGTCATACCAGCTTCAGCGTATAATCTGGCAAGTTCATATGCCCATTTTTCAACGTATTCAGAATGCTTGAAATCTTCAAGAGCTTCAATCTGTTCTTTGACTGGCGCTTTCTGTGCTTTTAAGATCTTATACCGGAGAATGTACTGGTTTGGATCTTTCGGAGCAAGCTTGACAAATTCTTCGTAGCAATCAGCTGCTTCATCGAAATGTCCCAGCTTCAGAGAAATAATTCCCAGGCGGTATACAACCTTTCTGCTGGAAGGTGCTTTATCATACGCAATAAATAAGGTATCACGTGCTTTACCAAGTTCCCCCGCATTTTCATAGATTTCGCTTACGGTAGAGAGCATGGCGGTATTTTTTACTTTACGCCAGTCGATCGTATCTGCAATCGACATCGCTTTCTGGTAAGACTTCTGTTCGGCATACGCAAGCATCTGCTCTGTCTTTGCGCGATATTCATATTTATCCAACGTTTCTCACCTCATATGATTATTATTAATTATTTTACTTTTCCTCAGTAAGTCTGACTTTTGTACCAGAAACGGAAAACAAAAGTCTTATAATTTTACTTACTAAGTGTATCATAGAGCGTTGTCAATGTCAAAAATTACGGCTGATATTTTTCAGAAATGTTAAAAAAATATTACAAAAAATTCACAAATTGGGAGCTGGTAACAGAAAAAAAGGAGACAGCCATCTTTTGAATGGCTGTCTCGGAATATTCAATTGTAATTTTTATTTTTATATCGGAGGAATTAAGTAATTCTTATTCCTGTAAGTTCTTTGAGCATTTCATATGATATTCAGATTTTATAAAATTTATAAAAATGAAATCATATGAATCGATTTTGATCAATTCTGATCGTTCGTTATTTTATATAATCAGGTAATCCAATTTTGGTATTTATCAGCTTTCTCGTCACTGTTAAATTTACTTATCAATGAATGTTTCTTTACACATTTTCTGATCTTGAATTACTGTGGTATTTACTTCAATATGTCAACAAATGCTGAATCTTTTTATATCTTATAATCGCTTCCGGTTTATCTACTACTCCGACCTTTTTATCATTAACTTTTCTCTTACCGGATTATAATCTATGGTTAAGGCTCATCTCACAGGAATTTACATTTGCCATACCATTAACATATTGAGTTTTAGATGATGAAATATCCAACGGTCAAAGCCTCCTTCCTTTCGTTCTCGTTCCAAAATTTTATCCGGATATTCTTTTTCTCTTATACTTTTTTCTGTTCAGAAGTCAGATATCAATTTTCTCTTATTATTATAAATTATCAATTTTAAAAATTGTTCTCTACACACTCCACTTACAAAACGCTCATAACCAAAATGTATAGTTGCTTTTTAAAAACTTTCTAACCTTCAAATAACAATTATTCTTGTTACCCTTTTCTGATCTGGATCTTCATCTTATACTCTTGGCGAGTATATATGAAACTATGTAACAGATTAAAAAAATATCTTTTTGAAATTCCCTTTCTCGTCAGGAACTTCTTTTCTTTTGGATTGACTTAATAATAACACCCAAATACTTATTTGTCAATATAATTTTAAAATAATTTTTATAAAATTAGAAAGAATTGAAATTGTAACATATATATCAGAAAATTCAAACAATTATAAATACGATTAGAAATAGTTATAGCTATTTGCAATATATTCGGGGTTTTGCTATTGTTTCCGTCCATAAATGCATGATACACTAAAAAATAGATGAAAAATACAGGCTATGGCATTGGGATAAAGAAAGGAGACCTACAGATATGGGAGGATTTTTTGGCGTTGCATCAAAAGAAGCATGTAATCTGGATCTTTTTTATGGAACAGATTATCATTCGCATCTTGGAACCCGCCGCGGAGGTATGGCTACTTACGGAAGTGATGGTTGGAAGAGAGCGATTCATAATATTGAAAATTCGCCGTTCCGTACAAAATTTGAAAAAGATGTTGATACAATGAAGGGAAATATTGGAATTGGATGTATTTCAGATTATGATCCACAGCCAATTCTGATCCAGTCGCATCTGGGGTGCTTTGGAATTACGACAGTAGGTAAGATCAATAATGCGGATCAGCTGATTCGGAATCTTTATGAAAATGGACATACACATTTTCAGTCTATGACCAATGGACAGATCAATTCTACAGAGCTGGTTGCGGCATTGATCTGTAAAAAGGATTCGTTTGTTGAGGGAATCCGTTATGTGCAGTCAGTAGTTGAAGGCTCGATGACGCTTCTGCTTCTGACAGAGAATGGAATTTATGCAGCCAGAGACCTTCTCGGACGTACACCGGTTGTGATCGGAAAGAAAGAGAATGCATACTGCGTTTCCTTTGAAAGCTTTGCATATATCAACCTTGGATACACAGATTACAAAGAGCTGGGACCTGGGGAAATCGTCTACGTGACACCGGAATCTGTGGAGACTGTAAGTCCTGCATGTGAAAAGATGAGAATCTGTTCGTTCCTGTGGGTATACTATGGATATCCTACTTCTTCTTATGAAGGGGTTGGTGTAGAAGAAATGCGTTACAACTGTGGAAAGCTTTTAGCACAGAGAGATGACCATTCGATCGACGTGGATATTGTTGCAGGAGTTCCGGATTCGGGTATCGCTCATGCGATAGGCTATGCAAATGAATCAGGTATTCCGTATGCAAGACCATTTATCAAATATACTCCGACCTGGCCAAGATCCTTCATGCCGACAACACAGAGTCAGCGTAATCTGATCGCCAGAATGAAACTGATCCCGGTACATAGTCTGATCGAAGACAGGAGCCTGCTGCTGATCGATGATTCTATCGTGCGTGGCACACAGCTCCGTGAGACGACAGAGTTCCTGTATCAGAGTGGCGCAAAAGAAGTGCATGTCCGCCCGGCATGTCCACCGCTTTTGTACGGATGCAAATATTTGAACTTCTCCCGTTCCAAATCAGATCTGGATTTGATCACAAGAAGGATCATCCGTGAGTGGGAAGGCGACAATGATGTCAATGTACTGAGTGAATATGCGGATCCGAACAGTGACCGGTATGCAGCAATGCTGGAGGAAATCCGCAAGAGACAGAATTTCACTTCACTTCGTTATCACAGACTGGATGATCTGATCAAATCAATCGGGATTGATGCATGCCAGGTATGTACCTACTGCTTTAACGGTGTGGAATAACAGGTAAATGAAAATATAAAACAGGTGTCCACGTAAGTATATCTTAGTGATATATCCCCGTGGGCACCTGTTTTTGTATATACGATTTTGGTGTATAAGGTGATGTGGAATGGTGTACAAAGTATGCGGAGCGGCAGCTCCTTCTGCAAAGCTGCACTATAGCAGCAGATCATCTATCTTCACATAGTCTCCCATCCGGTATGCTTCAATTGCATTTCCATTGATCACATAGAACTTTTCGTTTGCATACACACCGCGGGTTCCAAGGTAAGAATTACCGTTGACTTCCTCCTGCATCTGTACCTGGAAGCCCTGATCTTTATCGTAAGAAAGGATCACATACTGGTTGGCAGATCCGGAAAGCGGAAAGCCGATCAGATTCTTTTCCGGATCAACCAGTGCTGCACGGTAGTCAGAAAAAACATCCGAGTAATAGTACCGATCCAGTGTGTACTTGCTGACTTCCTTCACATCCGAAGGATCACTGATATCAAACATGGAGATCTTTACCCCGTTTGTAATGCCATTTTCATCGGTATCCATACCGATGCCAAGAAGCAGGTTATCACTGTAAAAATGCAGGTATTCCGAAAAGCCGGGAATTTTCAGCTTGCCAAGGATCTTAGGATTCTCCGGATCGGAAAAGTCTACGGAGAATAAAGGATCTGTCTGTTCATAAGTTACAAAGTAACCGGTATCGCCCAAAAATCTTGCGGAATAGACCTGTTCATTTTTGGCAAGATCCTCGATCTTACCGATTGTTTTCAAATCTGCATCCAGCACATAGACTGAATTGGACTGTGAAGAACTTCCGACATTATGCGTAACCGTTGTCACCAGCCGCAACGTATTGTCATACTCATCAATGCTGAAGGAATCGTTCAGATATCCTTTTACTTTGCCCTGGGCAGAGCCGGAAAGTTTTCCTTTATTGTAAGACAGCTTGCGGAGGATCGTCTGATTCTTTGCCGCAAGATTATCTGCGAGGATACTGCTGTTCGCATACTCGTAAATATAAATGTTGTTCTCACTCACATAGACTTCGCCATTCTCAGACATGACTGCTTTCTGGTCTGCTGCCTTATCCGGACTGGAAGCGGAAACGGAGCTGACAACAAGGTACTGGTCTGCTGCATGGTTCGTCGGGAGATAGATATCCGACTGCTTCAGAAGATTGTCACCAACAAGCGGAACATAGGAAGGATAATCTTTTTTGGTGATCGTATCGTAAATATAATAGTCGCTGAATACATACAGATATCCGTCTTTAAAACGTGAAGTGCGGTAGTAACCACTCTGATCCACGGTTCCGATGGATTTCGGATTGTTGATATCTGCCAGATCATAAGTCTGGATACGGGTACAGCTGCCGCGGTACAAGGTTTTACTGTCAGAATCAACCTGCGTGTTCTGCATGTTGCCAAGGACAAAAAGCTTCTGGTCACTCAGGTAAAATTCGGATGCCTGAAAATTCTCATTCAGCGAAATACCGGAAACAACCTTCATCTGATCAGACCGGATATCTACAATGGAAATTTCCTGTGAGTTTGCTTTCAGTGTATAAAGATAACTTCCATCCGTTTTTACAATGTCTGCTTCACCGACGCCCTCTGTGCGGACGTTGGTATCGGAAAATGAAGTATCCACAGCACGTGCAGAGGCTGTTGAAGAATCCGAAGAGGAGCTGGAACTATCGGTACGTGCACCACTGTCGGCTGTTTCAGTTGAATACATAACAATTCCGTTGTCGGTTGAACCGGTAACAGATGAAGAATCCAACTCATCCTGATAAGATTGCAGGTATGTGTAGACTTCATCATAATCGGTTGCCGTCTCTAAAGTATCGGAAGAGGCAAGCTTACCGGAGGATGTATCGATTGAAGAACTGCCTTTTGTGGAAGAAGTGGCTGAGTCTGAAGAAAGATTCTGCTGGCGGATGTGGGCGCCAATGCCGACAACCAGTACCAGTGCGGCAGCGATAAGTCCTCCGCGTATCCGGTAGCCGCGGGAAAATCCATGCTTTTTCGGGATATGTCCGGAAGCCTGAGTGCTGTTATGCTCTTCCAGCATTTTCATAATCTGATCCGGTGCAAGGCTTTCCGGAACAGGAGTTTTTTCCGTAGATTGTTTTATTTTATCCAGTATTTCTTTTTCGTGATCTGTCATATGAAACACCTCCTATTACTCTTTTATCCTACTCTTTCAGAAGCCAGCTCATCTTTTCGAGGGCACGCTTTCTGCGGGAGCGGACTGTATTCGGGTTCATCCTTAGCATTTTTCCGATCTCTTTACTGTTGTAACCGCCATAGACGGATAAGCCGATGATCAGCTGATCGTCTTCATCGAGAATAAGAAAAGCACGTTCGACATCTGTGCGGAGTCCGTCACAGTATGTGGCAGAAGCATGATCTTCTTTCAGCTCGGTCTCGGTCCGTTCACGGCTCTTTAACTTCCGGCGGCACACATTTGCCAGAATCTGAAAGATCCAGGAACGGAATGCTTCTTCTTTGCGTAATTTATGTATGTTCTCATAGGCGGAAAGAACGGCTTCACTGACGGCGTCTTCTGCATCCTGCGGATGATGCATCATGCAGAGCGCAAAACGATACAGATCCTGATAAACCGTCTTATATAATTCTTTAAATGCAATTGCATCGATCATAAAGTCCCTCCTCTCATAACAGGTTCTCCAGACCGTCCCTTTTAAATCATATTATTGTCTGAGAAAAATTAACCTCTGTAATAATTGATCAGACATCCTTTGAGGATGATCTCACGTTCTGCATCCGTCAGATCACCGAGCTTCAGATCGATCTCCTTCAGATCATCGCCTACGACATAAGCCTTGATCGTGGAAGCTTTATCTTCTACTGCTTTGCGGATATCCGGCACGAAGAGATAGTCACCGTTCTTGAAAGAAAGCTTTGTGTGTTCCTCTTCGGTAATAAACGGAAGCATGCCCCAGTTGATCAGGTTGGAACGGTAACGCTTGGTTGCGTACTCATTCGCGATATTCGCCCAGCCGCCGAGGACCTTCTGGCAGGAAGCAGCCTGCTCACGGGCAGAACCATCACCAGGTTTGACCGCGAAAATGGTACTTCCGACACCGATATTTCCTTTGCCGACTTCCGGATAAGACTTCTGGATTGCTGCCATCACCGGTTTTAATTCATCCAGTACATCCAGTGGACAAGTACCTGCTTCAATCGCTTTCTGGGCTTTCTGGACTTCTTTCGCGCGTCCTACATAGGCAGGATCCTTTCTTGAAAGTGCGAACTCTGCAAGTCCAAGAGGGTTTGAACGATAAGAAGAAGTCTCGCCGGACGGGATCAGTTCGTCTGTCGTTGTAACCGGATCGTGGATCTCAGATACGACCTTCAGGATCAGATTCTCAGGAAGCGCGCTCATTGCCGGCCAGTCCTTGATGTTTGGTCCGAACTGGATTTCAACTGAAGGATCTGCCACTCCATGGCTGTCAAATACACGGTTTGCGTAAATTCTGGAATCAAAGTGGTAGGTCGGGTTCTTGTATTCAATATCAAAATCTGTTGCCGGAGTAAGGAAACCTTTGTTCGCAGCAGTTGCGGCAATGGAACGTGCATCCATAAGGGCAACGGATGCGATCTGTCCGCTCTGAAGCTTAGAGCCTTCACGGTTCGGGAAGTTTCTGGTTGAGTGACGGATGGAAAATGCATTGTTTGCCGGAGTGTCCCCTGCACCGAAGCACGGTCCGCAGAAGGCAGTCTTCACGATCGTACCGGCTTCCATCAGGTCAGCAACCGCACCATTTTTCACAAGCTCCATGTATATTGGAGTAGATGCCGGGTAAACACTGAAGGTAAATTCATCTGATCCGATGTATTTGCCACGGATGATGTCTGCGGCAGCACAGATATTTTCAAAACCGCCACCGGCACAGCCTGCGATGATTCCCTGATCCACATAAAGCTTACCATTTACGATCTTGTCCTGAAGAGAGTAATCCACAGCACCGTCCAGGCTTACCAGCGCGCGCTGCTCTACATCGTGGAGAACATCTGCAAGGTTGGCATTGACATCCTCGATGGTGTAGACATTGGACGGATGGAACGGCATGGCGATCATAGGCTTGATCTCGCTCAAATTGACGTATACAAGACCGTCATAGTAAGCGACTGCGCCAGGCTCCAGTTCCCTGAAGTCATCACTTCTTCCGTGGATATCGTAGAACTCTTTGATCTTGTCATCTGTTCTCCAGATAGAAGAAAGGACAGGTTGTCTCTGTTGTCATAACATCGATTCCGATACGGAAGTCTGCACTTAATTTGCCAACGCCAGGTCCGACAAATTCCATGACCTTGTTATTGACATAGCCATTGCCGAAGGTTGCGCCGATGATCGCAAGGGCAACGTCCTGCGGTCCGACACCTTTCATTGGTTCGCCGTCTAAGTAGATTCCGACTATGCCCGGCATCTTGATATCATAAGTCTTATTCAGAAGCTGTTTTACAAGTTCCGGTCCGCCCTCTCCCATAGCCATGGTTCCAAGTGCTCCATAACGGGTGTGGCTGTCAGAACCCAGGATCATCTTGCCGCCGCCTGCCAGCATCTCACGGGCAAACTGATGAATAACTGCCTGATGCGGCGGAACATAGACCCCGCCGTACTTCTTCGCACAGGTCAGTCCAAACATGTGGTCATCTTCATTGATTGTACCGCCGACTGCACACAGAGAGTTATGGCAGTTGGTCAGAACATAAGGGATCGGGAATTTCTCCAGTCCGGATGCTCTTGCAGTCTGGATGATTCCGACAAAGGTAATGTCGTGCGAAGTCAGCTTGTCAAATTTGATCTGAAGCTGCTGCATATTACCGGAAGTATTATGCGCACTTAAGATCCCATAAGCCATTGTCTCTTTTGCAGCAGCTTCTTTTGTTGTCTCAATACCTGTCTTGCTTTTTACGGCAGCAAGTGCATCGGGTGCATCTGCAATTACCTCAGTACCGTGTAAAAGATAGGCACCGCCTTCGTATAATTTCACCATATCATGTCCTCCTATTTTCTGTTTTCTATGAATTTCATGTGGTCTGCGACCATCAGAGCAATCTTAAATGTCAGGGCGTCCTCAAAGACTCTGACATCCAGCCCGGTCTGCTTCTGGATCTTCTCCAGCCGGTAGACGAGCGTATTCCGGTGGACGAAAAGCTGTCTCGCTGTCTCCGAAATATTCAGGCTGTTTTCAAAAAATTTATCAACTGTGGATAAGGTTTCTTCGTCAAACTGATCAACGGTATTTCCGGCAAATACTTCTTCCAGGAACATCTCGCATAAGGAAACGGGAAGCTGGTGGATCAGCCGTCCGATACCGAGTTCGCGGTAGGATAAAATATTGCGTTCCGGATAGAAGATACGCCCCACATCCAGAGCCATGCCTGCCTCTTTGTAAGACTGTGAGACCTCTTTGAGTTCGGGAATGATGGTTCCGAAGGAAAGCCGGACATTGACCATAGCTTCGGTGTTGATCGCATTCACCAGCATATCGGCAGTCGAACGGATCGTATCATAATCATCCGTACTGTCAAGGGACTTGATCAGAATAATATGTCCCTCATCTACGGCAGTAACAAAATCACCGGTTCCCGAGGAATAAATCCCACGGATCATATCCAGGACGATCGTGTCATCCGGATTCTTCGGTTCGATCAGATAGACGACTCTGCGCTGCTCAACTGTAATACCAAGCTTTTTCGCCTGATTGTAGATATCTACGAGAAGCAGGTTATCCAGGAGCAGGTTCTGGATAAAACGGTTACGGTCAAGACGTTCGCTTCCGGATCTTAAAAGGCTCTCCAGCTGGCAGACACTTAAGCGTCCGCTGGTATGCACATCAATCTCATTATTGTGCTCGATTACAAAAATATAAGTCAGTTCATCATCATCATAAACCGGGAACAGACCATAGCATTCATCCAGGTGCTCCTCCGATACGCCGGTAACCTCCAGCTCTTTTAAAAATGAGCAGACAGCTTTTTTTACTGCAGGCTTCTCCTTACCTACAGCTGCAAGCATCACTCCGTCTGTGTTCCAGATGGAACAGTTACACTCGATGATATCCCCTATTTCATTGATTGTTCTCTGTAAAATCTGGTTGGATAACAATCCATTCACCTCTCCATTCTTTTCAATATATGACAAATGGGAGAATTGTGAAATTCCCCCATCTTCTTCTGACAATACAATCTGATATTATTTTAGCAAATGTTTCACACTTTAGCAAGCTAAAATGAAAAACGTTCTCGCTTATTCGTCTTCGTCATCGCATCTGTCAAGCATAGCAGCAACGATTTCAAGAATCACAGCAAGACCGATGATGGATGCGGCAGCAATCTTGCCGGATGTACCGGTGGCTGCCTGTGCGATACCGCCGACAACCGGCACAGAAAGCTTTACTTTTCCGATGTAGTTGTTGTAAGGGATCGGATTCATATCTTTTTCCTCATTGGCATCCCCTTTGGTGATAAACTGTCCCATCGCCGGGCTGTTGGATACTACACGGTGGGTGATGATCGAGCCGTCTGCATTGTTGCTGTAAAAAGCAATGACATCATCTTTGACGATCGTGTCTGGTTCTTCATGCCGGACATAGACCAGGCTTCCCGTCGGGATCGCCGGTTCCATGCTCCCACTGATCACGGTGTATATCTGAAAACCAAAAGCTTTCGGAAGCGTCAGCGGAATACAGGCAAGAATCAGTACTGTCAGTAAAACAGTGCCCAGTGCACTGCAAAATGCAGCCACCGGGCTTTTCTTTTTCTTCGTTCTCTTCAAAAAAGACTTCTCCTTTAGTGCCGCGCTTTTTTTATTTTGCACGTTTTTTCAAGAATACGATCAGTCCTGCGAGAGCTGCTACCGCAACAACGATAATGCCGATCCCTGCTGCGATCGGAGTCTTGCTCGTCTTGTCTTTCGCATCGATATTTCCTTTTGGAGTGTCTTCATCATCCAGATCTACCAGAGACTTTGGTGTCTGTTCATCCGGTGCGGTGGTCGTATCGTCTGTCGTATCCTGAGAATTGTCTGCATTCGTTGTACCACCGGCAGTACCGCCTGTTGTAGTACCACCCGCTGTAGTACCACCCGCTGTAGTACCACCCGCTGTAGTGCCACCTGCTGTAGTACCTGTACCAGTACCGGCGGCTGCACCTGTTGTACCGGCAGCTCCGGTTGTACCTGCTGCACCGGCAGGAGTTGCGGTTCCAGGAACTGTTATTGTGACGGTAGTTGTTGTCTCAACGATACGGTCTGTAGCTCCCGGTGTGTAGGTAAACGTAAATACATTCTCAGATTCATTATCACTCAAAGTCTTGGTAAGTGCAAGAGCATCTGGAATATAATTTTCAATATAACGGTAAGCAACGACCGGTTTATCACCGATATTGCCATAGAATGTCTGACTTTCTGCCAGTGCATTGCCGGAAGCATCCTGATAATTGACGGTATAGGCAACCATATTGCCTTTGATTCCGTAAGCAACTACATAGTCTGCATCACCGTCGATAGGAAATCTATAAGCGGCAAGTGCTTCGTCAGCCTCGTCATTATCACGACCGCTGAGACGGATACCTTTGACATAATATCTGTCATCCGTTACCTGGATATCATTCAGATTGAAAATAACCTTAGAACCGGATGAAAGATTTGCCACTTCAATCTTGTTCTGTCCGTTAATTGTTCCTTTATTGCCGGCTGACAATGTTACCGTATAAGTATACGGTTCTGCTGCCATAACACTCATGGAAGCAGTGCCAATCGTCATAGCTACAGTCAGAAGAGAAACCAGTAATCTTTTCCATTTTTTCATCTGCTTACTCTCCTTTCTGTCTACGTCTTTTTGTGTTCTTATTGAGTGTGTAGATACCGTATGCAAGAAGGATCAGTCCACTGATGAGTGCAAGCACACAGAAGAGAAGAACTCTTGCGGTATCACCGGTCTTAACGGTGTTGGTTGTCTTAACAATCTTATTCTTGGTGATGGTTTTGCCGGCTGAAACCTTTTCTACTGCAAAGTTCATGCGGAGCTTTGCGAGTGTGAGCTGATAACCGTTGCCCTGTGTCTCACCTTCAACACCGACGGTAAGGTGTACCGTTCCGGTATTATTGGAAGCAAGTCTTCCGAGGTAGAAATATTCCTGGGTTGAGTTATCGATCTGCTTCAGACCTTCTCCGGCTTTGAAGCGCCTTCCCCTCCGACAGTTGTACTGTCATAGAGTACCTTTTCGGCATTGTCACTTCCAACATAGGTCAGCTTGTATTCATAAGCACCACCCTCTGCGGAAGACTGTGCATCCTCCAGTGTCTGGATCACTTCATTGGTCATGTACCAGTCGGTATCCGTACTGTCGGAGTTCTTAAGCTGAACCTTGAGCTCGATGCTGTCGCCCGGCTGGATATTTGCCAGCTCGTCAGTCACATCGGAGCTTTTAAAATTACTTTCCATCTTGCCGCCGGTGAAATTAACCTGCCATCCGTCGGCTCCCTGATAATCCTTTGCAAATGCAGTTGTGTGTACCCCTGCTGCCATTATCACTGTCATGGCGAGGCACAAAATTTTCTTTTTCATACTCTGTACCTCCCTACTGTAAGCTCATTGTTGTTTCGTCGTCTGATACATTCACGTCCACGCCCCAGGCACTCTTGATCGCGTCCTTTGCGTTGTGTGTCTGAACTGCATCCACCTCTGCGTCAATGTGGAAGGTGTAGCCATTGTACTTATAAGTATAAGTGATGGTTTTGCCATCCTCAGAGACATTTTGCTTTACATCCGATGCAATCGAAGGATTGATACGGAGTGTATCGGATAATGCCGGTGTCGGTTTCCCCGCTTTGAGAGCTTTGGTATAATAAAGAACGGTACGCTCTCTCGTGGACTGTGCATCTGCAACCTGCCATCCGTTGTCTGTGAGGAAGTTCAGCTCGATCAGATCCGGTGAAAGGTTCGTGTCCTTATTACCTTTTTCGTTCTGCCAGCTTTTTGTGATGATCACACGTACAAAGGTGTCGATCGTACCGCTGTTCTTGACGCTGATTGCTTCGTTATATTTCTTGCCGGGTGTAAATGTCTCATCCTTTCCAAGAAGGTTTGTGAGAAGTGTACCCTCTGAGGTTCCCTTCCATTCATTGTTCGATACATAATCCCGGCTGCTGACTACTTTGTCATTTTCCAGAAGAGATACGCCGATACTCTGCATATTCATCTGTGCGGAATAATTCTCACTGTAGTAAGTGAGTGCGGCGCGTGTACTGCCGACAGTGCTTCCAACCAGCAGGAGTGCTGCGGCTGTCAGGACCAGGGCAGGTTTCTTTGGAAATGATTTCTTTTTCTTTTTCATTCTCATTACCTCCTACTCTGTCGTCTGTGTGCTGTCGTCTTTGATTACGTGATTCCAGTCGGCGTATGGTGTACCATCTTCCTTGTAAAGAACCGGTGTGCATTCCTGGATAACTACGATGTTGAATTCTTCCGGTTTGTCATTCCCTTCCGGGAACTTATAAGTGATATTGAGTTCCTGTTCGGTTGTCTTGCCTGCCGGAAGGACATCGTCGTAACACCAGTAGGAGACATTCTTGTCATTCTCGTCGACCATTTCGGTCCATCCGCCGTTCGGAGCGTTGTATGTAAGTGCTACTGGAGCGAATGCCGTTACTCTTACGAAGCAGTCATAATCACCGATATTGCTGATCGTGACATGCTTCCCGTTTTGATCTACTGTTTCATTTGGGATGGTTTCTGTAAATCCCATATTCATTGTTACACCGCCACCGGCTGTCGAATAGGTTGTAAAATACGCCATCGCGCTTCCAACTGCCAGGGTTCCGGTAAGAGCAAGTGTTGCTGCTGCCATGATAAGTGGTTTCTTATGTAACTTTCTCATTCCGACTCCCCCTTCCTAGTTCTTTTCTGCCGGTTCGGTGTACTGATACTGACCATTTTCGTCCAGTTTGAAATTATTTTTTACACCGTAGCCGCCATTCATATTGTTATCGATATCATTTGTAAATGAAACGGATGCCGGATCGACTTTTGCACCTCTATCAGTTGCTACAATCGTTGCATTTTGATCATTTGCTGAGGTAAGCTTGTAGCTTGCACCGCTGTACTCTTCTTTAACAGTTACTGTAGCTCCTGCAGGAATCTTTGTAATTGTTACGGAAGAGTCACCTGCGGTCTCAAAGTCAAGTGATTCGATGCGGGTTTCTGTTTTACCCTTAAGAGGTGTAATCTCAATCTTGAATACGAAGGTTGCTTTCTTACCGGTTGTTGCATTATGATGTGCAAGTGTTTTATTGATCTTCAGATCACCATATCTTGCATGTTCTTCCGGTTTCAGACCAACTGCACTGTTGTATTCTTTGGTCAGATCGTAGATCCAGGTATCGTTACCATTGCTGTAATAATTGTTGGTCGGAAGTGATACCAGGTAAGGGGTAAAGGTATAAGTATAATTCGTGGTAACTACTTCCGGTGTATCTACAAGGTAAAGTCCTGTATTCAGTCCTGTTGCAGTACCTCTTCCCTGTGTCAGTGTAACGGTTGTAGTTGGCTCTGTGTCATCCTTCAGCAATTTCTTCGCTTCTGCTGCACGTTCAGACCAGGTAGCGGCTGCCGTATCCAGATTATCTGCACTTACGGAAGAAAGATCCAGTTTCGCAAATGTACCGGTTGCGGTATAGTTGCCAGATACATCAACCGATGCAACTTTATACAGGTTTACCGGAATGCTTGCGCTTAGAAGTTCACTGCTGTTCCCACTAATGTCAAATTCGATGGAACACTCTGCATCGGTATCGATCGCGTTTGCGGCTTTCGCACCCGGAAGAGTGAGCAGTGGAAATGTAAGAGCGACAGCTAAGAGAAAAGTACTTCCCTGTTTTAATCGTTTATTCATCATCGCCTCATGTCCTCCTTAAAAATCTTGGTTATTCTTTGTGAGCTTTTCTCTTGGAAAGGAATCGCAAGAGAATGATCACAAGAATCGTGATTGAAAGTCCTAAAATTAAATAGAGCATATAATAATTCTGAATGGCTTTTACCATAGAATCTGTAACTGATTCGGTAGCATCCTCTTCGCCGTTATATGGAACTCTGGTTCCTCTTACGAGAAGACGATGGGAGTTGACTCCATATGGTGTACAGGTAAATAAAGTTACCTGATCTTTTCCTTCTTCTATCTGGAGTGCTTTCTCCAGTGTTTCATGATCGTCTTTGTCTACCATCGGAAGAATCTGATCTACCTTGTAGGCAAGGACTTCATCCAGTACATGGATGTAAAATTTATCGCCAACTTTGAGCTGATCGATATCGGTAAAAAGCTTTGCGCTTGGAAGTCCACGGTGAGCTGCGAGAACACTGTGGGTACTCTCCCCTCCGATCGGAAGCTTTGTGCCGTTCAGATGTCCGACACCGGTCTGAAGTTCATCATCACCGGTACCATGGTAAATGGCAAGCTTGATGTTGATCTTCGGAATGGAAAGATATCCCATTACTCCGTCATCTGCAACGTTCAGGATCTTCCAGTATTCGGTGTCTTTGATGTCATTTTCATCTTCACCAAATACATCTCCGTAGAGGTTGTTCTGCTGAATGGTATCATTGAAAGCTTTTGCCTTTTCCCACTCAGAGGTGAAGTCCTCCGGTTCCATGTCCTGTATTGTATTGTCATAGCTGCTGATCAGCTGATTCTGTCTGTAGGTGTTCCACTGGTTGGATACCGTCGGGTAGATCAGAATCCCAAATCCTATCAAGAATAACAGACCGAAAAGGAAGGTTGAGATTTTTCTTTTCATAGGCATATTCCCTTTCTCGTTCTTATTCTCTTTTTAAGAGGTCTCATTTTTCTTCTTTTGAAGCTTCTTCTCCTTTAAGTATAACACAAGGATGAAGATTGTGGTAATTACAAGACCAATAATTACCCATAAAAGATAATTTGTATGAAGACTAATTCCGCTGAGCGGTGTCTTCTCATCGGCAACTTCCTGTTCCACATAAGGTACTCTGTGACCACGGACCAGAAGCCGCTCGGTATTGACTCCGTATGGAGTACAGGTTAAAAGTGTTACAAGATCTTTTCCTTCTTCTACTGAAAGAGAGGAAGTTTCTTCCGGTTTTACTACGGAAATCTTGTCGACTTCATAACATAATGTTTCGTTTAATACATGGATCAGAAAATGATCGCCTTCTTCCAGCTGATCCAGATCGGTAAAAAGAGACGCACTCGGAAGTCCACGGTGTGCGGAGATAACGGCGTGTGTACTTTTACCGCCGATTGGAAGAGAGCTTCCTTCCAGATGTCCGGCTGCCTGTTTGAGAACATCTTCGTCGGTAGTGTGGTAGATCGGAAGCTTGATGTCAATCTTCGGGATCTCCACGATTCCCATCATCTCGTCACCGGCAATATTCAGAGCATCCATGTAGGACTGATCTTCTTTGTCACTGGCTGCGGCTACTGCAAATGAATCAGGAAGGATACTTGGAAGTAATGCTTCGTTGTAAGCTTCTGCTTTCTGCAGTTCTGCGTCATAATCAATCTCATGTGCTGCATCCTTTTCGGATACAGTCTGTTCATAACTGCTGATCAGTTGCTTCTGCCTGTAGTTATTCCACTGGTTTGCAACGAATGGATACAGCAGTAAGGACAACCCGGCTAAAAATATGATGCCAATAATAAGTTTGTTTGTTTTGCGTTTCATCCGAACTCTCCTTGCTGTTGTATTATTTTTTAGGAATCCGGGGCGGCCTGCCCCGGATTCAATATCTGATTATAAATAATTATTGCAATTATTTGTTGTCTGATTTCTTGCGGCTTGCGAAGAACAGACCAGCTGCTGCGATCATGATAACGCATCCAGCGATTGTGAAGATTGTTGTACCGATGCCACCGGTTTCTGGTAATGCGGAAAGTTTGGTATCGGTCATAGAAGCTGTACCAGTACGGGTAGAGGCTGTCTGATTGGTACCCCATGTTGCAGATGAATCAGTTGTGTTAACAGAATATCCTTCTGGCGCTTTGATTTCCTTAAAACTGTAAGTGTAGGAATCATCAAGACCTCTTACAACTGCTTCACCATTAGAATCTGTCATGATAAGATTGGTATCTGCTTTAGCAGTATTCAGATTTTCTGTCCAACCATTTACTACATATTCATTGTTATTCTTTGAAGGATCTTTTGAAACAAGTGCATATAAAGTTTTATTTCCTTCTGTTCTGTAGATAACAAATCCAGCATTTTTTAATTTAACAGGATTGTTCTCGGTATCATCAGTTTTAGTAATTGTAATTTTTCCAGTATAAAGTTTATTTGTAACAGGAGTAAAATGATGAGTTCCGTCGTTAGGAACAACAGTATTGTTAACAATTTCAGAAGTAACAATAGCTTTGTAAGTAATAACTACTTCTGCATTTGCATTTTTTCTGTCAGCAGCAACGGTACTTAAGTCAATGACAATCTGTTTTTTACCATCCTGAGTAGTTGTTGGAGCAACTGTGTAAGTTTTAGGAGTAGCAGCACCTATTTTTACACTTACTTCTACATCCCCAGCAGCGTTTGTTTTGTAATTTGCACCTTCAATGGTATCTGTAATTGTATAAGTAACAGCTGTAACATTGTCAGCAATGTAAGGAATGTTTGTTTTAACAGTGTATGTAACTTCTTTACCAATTTCTACTACACCATCAGTTTCATTGCTATTTTTTTCAATTTTAATAGTTGTTTTCTTTGCATTTACTGTTGCAGGTGCTAAGTCTGTTGGAGCTGTTGTGTATGTTCCAAAAGAGATATATGCTGCCATTGGGCTATATGCGTAATTGTCTGTGTCTGTTGTTGTTGCTTTTACTGCATATACACCGGCATTATTCACGGTGATTTCATTACCAGAAACACCAGTACTTGTATAATAGTTAGCTAAATCTTTTTCTACATTTACCATTGCTGCCTGAAAATCAGCTGCATTTGCAGCTTCTGTTCCAGATGGAACAGTTGCATTAGCATCAGCGTATTTTATTAATTTCCAAATAATCTGCTGATCAGTTAAATTTGCAAAAGTGCCGACTTTTTTAAAAGAAGCAGCGGCATTATTTGCAAAAGCCCATCCGGTTTCAGTTGTTTGATCAGGTGCAATGATTTGTACAGAGGTTAACGTTGCCTTAGTATCTAAATTGTTAACTGTAATTGTTGTTGCATTAGCAGCAAACGATGTCATACTCATTCCGAGTACCATAGCCAGTGTTAATAACACTGCAAAGATTTTTCTCATCTTCTTCATATTTTTGTCTCCTTTTCTTTTAAGGACTTTGCCCATTTTTTATTGTCCCCTCATATGGGATAATAACGTTTTTGTGTGGCAAGAAGCCACTGAAAAATTAATTCTTACAATTATTTTTCCAGCACCTCCTTGCATTTGTTTTTATATAAGATCCATACGGCTGCAAACATAAGTAAGATACCGCCAATCATATACAAGTAAATTCCGGTGCCTCCAGCTGATGGGAGGGAATAGAGAATTTTGTTTTGTACAGTTAAGGTATATTTTCCATCTGTGCCCGAAAGTGTCCACATTGTAGGTGAATCTGCAAGTACTTTTCCACCCTTATCTGTTAAAGTAATCTTACCCTTTTCCTGTTTGAAATAAATCTTGTCTGCTAACAACATACAAGCTTCCGGTGCCTTTACTTCTTCCAGATAGTACTGTCCAGATTGAAGATTTTTGAGTTCAGCTTCTGATCTATCGGTATTTATTACCTGGATGGTTTCTCTTGTCTGATCCTTTCCAGACTCATCTGTATAAGCAAATTTCTGAAGTTCATATTCTCCCTTATCATTCTTCTTATACAGTTTGAATTCTGCACCATCAAATTTTGTTCCGGATACCGAAGTCTTGATCAAATCCAAATCTGCAGTTTGTTCTAAATAAGTATTAGTGATCTGAATCTCAGCGTTCTGTGTTTCGGTAAATGTGTACGTTCCAGCTGCAAACATAGACCACTGTTTTGATGCATCAAACGTAAGTTTATCCTGCCCGTCATACTTGATCTCACCATTTCTGAATACCAACGTGTCTTTTATTCCATTTCCACTATAGAAATAGCATTTTCCTAATTCTGCATCTGGACTAAATCCAATTTCATTGGTTTTATCACTTATCAAGTTCACTATCGCTTTACGTTCACTGATACTTACCGGTGTGTTTGTCCACACGAAATATCCTTCGTTCGCAGTGAGCTTTGCAACAATTAAATTAACTTTGCCTATAGTAAACTCTCTTTGGTGAACACGTAGTAGTCTTTCCAGATTGTTTATATTCGCTTATTGTTGCTTGCTTTGTACCTACTGAAAAATCAGTCCAATTTGTAACTTGTTGTCCATTGACAGTGACGGTTACATCGTATCCTTCTTTACTGTAATTACTTTCGCTGACTTTGTATGTGCCATCCAAATAATCTTCCAATTTCCAGGTGTATGTCCATACTTTTTCCTCATCATTACCCTGAAGAATGTTGTCTAATTTACTTGCATCCATCGTAAGCGTTTTAGGCGTATTTGTTTCAGTATGAATCAATGTAATTGTATACGGATTACTTGGCTCTGCCAACTTTTGAATCTGATTTTTTGTAAGCCCTTTAAATGTTTTTGTTACTTCAATAAACGGCTTATCTTCCTGATCTTTCTTCTTATTCAGAATCGTAGTGATCTTTCCATCACTTGATTCAGTAACCTGACCGTAAAATGCCTTTGTCGCATCTGTCTGGACTTCTTCTACTGTGTAATAGATATCTGTTTTTTTGATACTACCATCCGCAGCTTCGTAGAAGTATTTAGTTGGAAGATTTTCCCACGTATGTGTCCAATTGTTTGTTTCTGACAAATTAACTTGCATGGACGTCGAAAGATTTTTTACATCTTCATTTGTAAGATACTTCGGATTATCAGGGGTTATTTTAGAATCCGCCGCTTCTGTTACATAGGCCTTCAACTCGACATCAACTGCTACTTTATCCGAGTCATTTTCCCATTGTTTAACCACTGTATGAGAAACTGTACTGGCATTTACCTGTATAACGGGTTTTGCATAAGGTTTCTCATATGTTTTATTGTTGTACTTGTATGTTACATTAGCTGATACGTTTGAATAGAATCCATTTTGTTCTGAAGATGTTCCATCATTCCTAGTATCATTTCCAGGTTTTTTGCCTGTACCAAGATATTCGTCTGTATTTTTATCACCAGTGCCTGTATAGCTTCCATTCTGATACTCCAGATAGGCTTTTGTAGTTGGCCGGATCTTTGCTGTTACATAATATGTGTAACCTGATTCCAGTTTATAGTCAGATTTAAATCGCATAATAATCTGAGTCTTACCATCTGAGTCTTTTTGTGTCTGGGTAGTTATAATGTCTGATACGTCTACTTCATTTCCTGAAGCATTTTTCAGCTTATTGATAACCTTTCCAGTTTCATCTTTGACAACCACCTGTAACTCTTGATCAGCCAATTCAACTTCATCGGTTAACGTATCGGTTACAGTTACCTCTGTACAAAGAAGTTCTGTTGCATCTCTGATGATTGAATCAAAAGCATTTTTCAAATTACTTGAATCTGTACCGTTGTAACTGCCAGTTACTGTTCCACTCGGAGCACTGCTGATCAGACTTGATAAATTCTTGTAACTATCTTTAGGACCAACTCCGACTGTGTAGAAGTAGTTCATACTCATTGTTCTAAGTTGAGTTTGAGCCTTAGCCATTGCATTAGAATCATATCCTGATCCGCTACCATCAACGTACTCTTTACCAAAATAATCTGTATCGTAGTACAAAGTCGGATCTCCATCTGATAGAAATACAACTATTTTTGTTGCATCGGTTCTTCCTTTTTTAAGTAATTCGTCCGCTTTTCTCAATCCAGCTTGATAATTTGTTCCACCTGCCTTCCAGTTATTACTCTTATAATTTCCAACACTGGTGGGATATGTAATCGAGTCCTTTGTCCAATTTGTTTTGATACCCGCTTGTGTATCAAACGCCACAACTGCAAATCGAGCATCTACATTTTTCCTGCTTTTCAATTTGGTAACAGCATCTTCTACGGCTTTTTGCTGATTATAGAAACGACTGTTCGTATTCGTTGTGTAATTACTTTGTTCCTTAGAATTATTCATTCCCCATGCCATACTGTTCGACGTATCCATCACGAACAGTACATCCAGCTTATTCGCATAGGACTCGCTTCCAACTGCACCTGAAACATTTAATGTAAGATTGTATGTACCATCTTTATTCTTAGCAATATACTTTTCATGAGAAAGTTCTTTCTTTGTTTCAACAATGCCCGGTGTTGGAGGTTGTACTGGTGTGCTTGCTGAGTTGATAATCTGGTATTCACCACTGGTAAGCTTTCCAAGTTCTGTACCATCTGCCAGGTATATCCTTGCACTTAAATCACCACTACTATCGGCAGTTACTTTTACTTTCCATGACTTTGTAGGTGTAATATAACCGTCTGGTGCCTGTGTTTCTGTTAATGTATAGGTTCCGGCTACGAGCTGCTGGAACTGAACTAATCCATCCTTGTCGGAAGTTGCATACTTTATGTCTTTTGTGCTGTCATTCGTTAATGTAAACTCTGCACCAGGAAGACCGTTTCCTTCTGCATCTGTTTTATAGAATGAAATGTTTGTCATCTTTGTCTGATCGACTTGCTGTATCTTCGCTGATGGAAGAGTAAACTCCATCTGACAATTAGATGCGCCTGCACCACGTTCCATATAAAGGATTGTCAATGTATGAGTCTGTTGTTTTTGTGCTTCTGTCAGATTTTCTTTATCACCAATATACTGCCACAAATCAACATTTCCTGTTGCTGCGCTATGAATACCACCAAGATCAATTACTATTTTCTTACCATCAAGAACTACCCATAAATCATCGTCACCTGTGAATTTGTAATTAAGTGGTCCTACATAATCACCGATTTTGAATGTGGCATCATATCGCATTCCGAAATAATTGTTACGACCTGTTTCCTCTCTTCATAAGAAGGTTTCACACTGTCTAACGGATAGAAATTGTTTCCTGCGCCTGTAACCCAGCCGTTATCTTTATTTCTTACGCCATTAAGTGTATAAGTATCACCTTTTCGGTTAAATTCCAAAGTGTAATCTTTATACACTTTTCTCAGAAATCTCTTTTCACCTCCACTAAAGATACTTCCTCCGAATTGAATGCTATAATCGCTATTCACAAAACCCGGTTCTGCGTAATTGAATATTACATTACCGTTATCATCAATTTCTTTTAGCAATCCTGGGATTGTACTATCTCCTCCAGTATAACAGTTTGCATCTTTTGTATTACCTTTACTATCTGGCAAACTAATCTTATACTTTTGATACTCTGGATAATTTTGACCAACGTTTGAATCTTCGTGCCTGCAATAAGTTTTTGTTTTCACTAACTTTTGGTGATTTGTCATTTGTCAACTGATTAAATGAATAATATGTATCACTAAAGCCCCAAGATCCATCCTGTTTACCGGCTTTAACGGTATAGTCATAAAATGTAGTACTTCCAGCAAGTGTTTTTTCTTGAGGAGTGTAATATACCCTAATTATGCAATCGCTTACGACTTCGATTTTATCAAGATCTGATATGCGTTCGAAGCTTCCATCTGCAGTACTCTTCTCTGCCCAATTGATTGTCCAGTTATCAGCTATGTCATAATTGTTTATGCTTTCCCCAGGCGATAATTCCTTTTTGCTTGCATATATCATAGTCTTTGGATTCTGGGTATCATCATAGTATTCAATGGTAACGTTAACCTTCGCATCACCCTTCTGAACAATGACATATTTTGAAAAATGTGGAGCATCGAATACGACTTTGCCTTCTCCATCAACAGCACCGTTCATGTCTTCCGCTACATTATTGTTATCTACATGCAGTACTGCCGCATCCTCACCGGATGTGATCTCCGGAGTGTCTACACTGACCTGAACCGGAGTGGTTGGCTGTACTTCGGAACCGTTTACCAGGAATTTGATATCGTAGGAGAAGATATTCTTGATGGAAAACTGTTCTTCGATCGCTTTTTCTTCTACTGATTTTTCGATTTCCTTTACTTCGTCTTCTGAAGTGATCTCTGTTACGGAAAGCTGTGCGTCTGCAGGAAGAGCATCGGCTGATCCATTTACTTTAACAGTAGTATTTCCTACTTGTACTGACCATTCTTTTTTCGAAGGTATTTCGATGTCAGTTGTATCAGACGTATCTTCGGTAATTGTATTTTCAGTAATCGTATTTTCAGTAGTTGTATCTTCAGTAGTTGTATCTTCAGTAGTTGTATCTTCTGTAGTTGTATCTCCTGTAGCCTCATTTGCCGCCGGTTCTGTTACGACTTCGGCCTGGCTCTGGCTGTCTGTGTTCTGTGGCTCATCTGCCGCCGGTTCTGTTACGATTTCGGCCTGACTCTGGCTGTCTGTGTTCTGTGGCTCATCTGCCGCCGGTTCTGTTACGATTTCGGCCTGACTCTGGCTGTCTGTGTTCTGTGGCTCATCAGCAAATGCTGATATCGTACTGCTAAGCACAAGTACCATGCAAAGCATGAATGCTATTAAACGTTTCTTTGTATTACTTTTCATGGCGTCCTCCTTCTATTCCTCAATTCTGACTTCATAATTGTTATCAAGTGCTCCGTCTATCAGCTTCAATAATTCAAGGGCACTGCGGAAATGCTGCTCTCGCTGCTCTTCCACCCAAGTAACGCTGCCCTGCCAGGTAACGTTCTGCTGATCCATGATTTTTATTAAAAAAGTTCTTGTATTTTTTTGCTTTTTATTCATGTCAGTTTTCATCTGCCCTTCCTAATTATTTAGACTTTTTTATCTTATATAGGTATTGTATCTGACAAAGCATTACGTGAATCATTACCAATAACGGAAAATATTAACTTTTTTAAGTTATAACAAGAAATAGTCATGTTTTTGTAATAATGTAATGATTTGATACCAGGGGCAAAAGGTCAGAAAGCCGATGCAAGCTTGCTTACAAGAGGATTTTTGACCTCTTGCTCCGCCAAAAACATGAGTAAGTAGCCATTTTTCAAAGAAAAATGAGCGGATTACGAATGCTTTTGAGGATTGCGAGAGTGCAAAGCACGTAGCAATCTGGTATCAAAGGGGCAAAATACCTTTGAACCCCAACATCATGATTTGTAGGAGTGCGTAATATTTGTGTCTGACTCTACTATATGTATTGGGATATTAGAATAGAAGTAAAAGTTGGGAATAATGTGATGGAGGTGCAAAAAGTATAGATTGCGGGGAGCGCATAGAAAAGGAGCAATCTGGTTATAGCGGTGAGGGAGAGGGATTTTCCGGACAAAAAGATCCCGTGACTGATATTGGGGAGATGCACTGCATCTTAGACGGTGATCAGTCACGGGATGGGGGTAAGGGTTATTTAGTTTTTATTCAATGCCTAATTCTTTTAAAAGTTTCTTTTGGTATTCGATGTCTTCGGTAGCACGTTCGAGATCGTTGTAGCGTTTGGCATTTAGAAGACATATGGTTAATTGGTTTAATTCTGCTCTGATTTCTTCTCTGCCTTCTTCTCTTGCGTCTTCTTTCAAAGTCTTTTCATACAAGTCTTTATCGTATGTCGTTAAGATCATGTGCAACACCTCCGTTTGGTATAGCGCAGATAATTTATTGGGTTCTACTCAATGCCATATTCTTTCAGCAACTTTTTTTGATATTCAATATCTTTAGAAGCACGCTCCAAGTCTTTGGAGCGGTTATCATTAAAAAGGTATTTAGCTAGTAAGATTCCTGACTCAAGTCCTTCTTCTCTTGCATTTTCTTTCAAAGTCTTCTCATATAAGTCTTTGTCATATGTCGTCAGAATCATATTTGTCACCTCCGCTCGATGTTTCTTGAGAAAATCTGCCAACACGTCCTGATTAATACAGGTATCAATTGCCTTTTCTAATGCATCTTCCACAGAAGGTTCCGATTGTATATATTCCCTGACACATTGGACGAATATGGAATATTCTTCAAGCCTTCTGCAGTGCTTCATCAGTTCCTGATTGTGACCATAGTTGATGTTCAACATGGTTGCGGTGCATTCCAGACAAGGTGCTTCGTTATCTGTATTTTCAAAGCAGTCTGAAAGCTTTAACTCCATGGAATCTGGCTGGTTTTTTGTACCATTGTAAAAGACAATATATTTCGGCTTTGGAAGCCGTACTCTTTTTTCATGGTAGATCATCAGATTATTATCTGCAACATACCCTTCATATACCCGGGAGAAATAAAAGACTCCGCGAAGCGGCATGTTTGGGTTAAAAGTGCTTTGATGCTCATACAGATTCATGGTTCCGCCAACTAGGAAGGATACATCATTTTTCATGGACAGATAAAGGACATCTTCCAATGTATTTACTTCCAGGTCATCGGGATTCTGATAGTCCGTGTGGTTGATCGCATTATAAAGCTGCAGCAGATCTTCTTTGTTATTAAAGATCATTCTCCATAACCGGTCTTTATACTGCCGGTTGTGGGGTTGTTTGCTATGGCGAGATTTCTTCTTTTGTTTTCTCATTGCTTACCTCCATTATAATAGAAAACAGTTCATAAGTAAATTCGCCATATCTCATGTTTCATGTAGATATATAATTTTTTCTACAATCAAAGAATTCATATATCATATATGATTCGATTTTCTACATACGCCTATTCAAATGGTACTGGAGTTTTTTATGAAAAGCAATTAAGAAAGAATAAAATTATAAGATAATTAAAAGGCACCCTCTGATCACATTCCGTGATCAGAGGGTGCCTGTATAATTCTTATTCATTCATGTAATGATATCTCTCTGACAATGCCATTCCTTTAAACTAATGCATTGCTGAGAATTTTAAGCAGTTCAAGTACGCTTACAAACTGTTGTGTAGAGTTACCTTCAATCCAGCGGACGATGCCCTGCCAGGATGAATTCTGGCGGTATCTGACATTGAGAAAGAAAGTCCCTTTTTGTCCACGATTCTCGATGAAATCTTCCGGTGACTGTACTTTATCAAGCCGGTCAACAACTGAAAACTGGGTTGAAGTGAAAGAACGTGCGCTGGTGGATGCCTGTGGAAATTCGAGTTTGTCGAAGAAATCATCAGCTAATTCGATCAGCTGAAGGATATTGGTGAATTTCCAGGGTTCTTTGCTGTAGCAGTGATAAATCCGACCGGACAGCTCTCCATCATTAATATTATCAATACACATGTTAATAAAGTTTGGTGCATACCAACTGATTTGATAGCTTTGTTCCATAAATTATCTCCATTTCTGCCCTGCTGCGAAGATAACATGATTGCAGCTTACCAGGTTTTATTCTCAGTATTGAACTGAATCGGTGAATCTTGCCGGTCTACTTCGGCTACAGAGGACACGAAGTAGTCCAGGTACTGCTTCCAGCTTTTATGCTCTCTGGAGAAGTATCTCTGGATTCTGTCGAAAATCATGCTGCAGTTCTCTTTATTCGTACCAACGAGAAGTATCAGAAACTGTGATGGACTGTATTTGGTAAAGGAGTCTCCTTTACGCAGACACTGCTGGATCGTATTCTGAAGCTCACCTGAAAGAACTTCAAGCTTGTCCGGCTTGTCCATCGGCATTCCTTTTCCGTTGGTGATGCTACATAACATTAAGTATACGGACTGTCCGTTCCTCTCAATGATTCGGGAAACGAGACGGTAACTGTCACGGAAACTTGGCAGGCTGCAGTAAAAAGCACCGCCGCGTATATCGTCCTCTTTCAGACGTTCCTTGATGTCGCCGAGTTCCTGTGGTTTGTAGTTAAGGCGGCTGCTCATCTGCTCGAACTGCTGCATCATATGTTCAGAAGGGCGGATTCCAAGCTCTTCGAAAAATAATTTGGCAGTGTTCTCATATTCCTGCACAGCATCCTTATAGCGGTTCAATGCCATATAGCAGTCGATGCGGACGGATTGCCATTCATCGAACGGATATAACTGGCATGCCGGCTCACAGAAACGAAGTGTCTCTTCATAATCTCCGCGTTCGATCAGAAGCTTACAGAGCTCCTGAAGGGATTCGGAATAAATATTCTTATATTGGACGCTTTCAACAAGAACCTATTCATCTCCCGAAAGTTCCGGAAGAAATTCCCCACGGTACATCAGACAGATCTTCTTAAGAAGTGCCAGCTTTTTTACCTTATCGGTACACGTCTGCACGTCTTTTGACAGAACCTTAAACTGATGTGCATCAACTTCGGTCGGCATCGGAGCATCCCATCGATAAATACCTTTTTTGATGTTGATATAATCATGACTCGGAAGTCCGGCATCTACGATGATCTTTTTAAGACGGTGTGCGGTTACCCGAAGGTTGTTGGCAGCATCGGCAAGTTCTTCTCTTCCATATAATTCATCAAGAAGCTTATCTCTGGAGATACCGGTATCGCCATGGTAGAGTAATATCTGCAACAATTTCATTGCTTTTGTCGTTGTGTTGCGTCCGAATGATACGGGAATCTCTCCGTAGCTTGCTGAGAATCCTCCGAATAAACGAACCTTTAAGACAGGTAAATGATCACTCATAAATTAACCCCCAATTTTACTATTGTGATGGTTTATAACTGATTTCTATTGTAATGGTCTTTAATTTCTTTGTCAAATAAATTAAAGCATTTTAGACCAAATAACTTCTTTTAATGTTTTGGTTATGCTATAATTTTTCTAGTTGAGTTTTTGGGACTGTTTCACTGTGGAAAAGAAAGGAGGAATTCTGTGCGGCAGAACGGTTTATATGAACAAAAAAGACGCTGGCAGAGGATTTTTCTTTTCTTTTTTCTGCTATTTCTGACAGGTGTACTGATACCTGGCGGATGTGCATCGGAGGGGAAAAAAAGCCAGTCCGGGAAAAAGGGGGATCCGAGAGATCCGTCGGCGCAGGTGCTTCAGACGGAGGCTTCCGGTGAAGTGACATATGGAAATGACCTGGTTGTACTGGATGCATCCCATACGGCAGATGGCTATGTGATGATCTGTTATAATGGAAGTAATGAAAAAGTCAAGCTCCAGGTGACATCCCCGGATGGCACAGAGTATACCTATCCGGTTACGGTTGTTGGTGATTATGCGGTTTATCCGCTTCCGGGCGGGAATGGTTCTTATAAGGTAACACTTCTGGAGAGTGTGTCTGTAGAGGACAATCTGTATGCGGTAAGCTTTACCCAGGATCTGGACGTACAGATCACAGATGAATTTGCCCCGTTTCTGCATCCGAATTATTATGTGAATTTCACGGCAGATTCCAAGTGTGTAAAAAAGGGTGAGAGTCTTGCAGGAAAGGACTGCTATTCTGATCTGGATGTGGTAACGCAGATTTATAATTTTGTAATTAAAAATATTTCCTATGATAAAAAGAAAGCGGAGAATGTTCCGTATGGGTACACACCGGATCCGGATGAGACACTGGATACCGGGAAAGGAATCTGTTTTGATTATGCGGCGTTGATGTCGGCAATGCTCCGGTCGCAGCGGATTCCGACGAAGCTTGAGGTCGGCTATTCCGGTGATGTGTATCATGCATGGATCAGCTGTTATGTTGATGAGATCGGCTGGGTGGATAACATCATTGAATTTGACGGAAAGAACTGGTCGATCATGGATCCGACACTTGCTGCAAACAACAGTGCTTCGGATGTGAAGAAGTATGTGGGAAATGGAAAGAATTATGTCACAAAGTATACCTATTAGATAAAAGGAAGCCGGATAAGAAGAATGTGGCAGGAATGTGAAAAGGAGGATGGCATATATGGAAAAGCGGACACAGCAGGGGAAGCTTACGAATCTGGAAATTGCTTCGTTCTGCAGTGAAATGGCAATGATCCTGAAGTCTGGGATTTCTTCCCTGGAGGGAGTTGATCTTCTCCGGGAGGATGAGCAGACGAAGGCAGAAAAAGAGCTGCTGGATGAGATTTATCAGTCAGTGATGGATACGGGCAGGCTGGATCAGGCGCTGGAAGAGACGAAAGTATTTCCGGAGTATCTGATCCGTATGACGCAGATCGGAGAAGAGACAGGAACTTTAGATGAAGTAATGGAATCTCTGGCGGAGCATTATGACCGAGAGGAAGCGATCAGGAGAAGTGTCCGGAGTGCCATCTCCTACCCTCTTCTGATGATCGGGATGATGCTGGTGATCATTATCATTTTGATGACAAAGGTTATGCCGGTATTTGATCAGGTGTTCCGCCAGTTTGGCCAGGAAATGACCGGATTTTCAAGAGGGATCCTGCTTGCAGGCAATGCTCTTTCCAGATATTCGGCGGTGTTTGCGGTACTTTTGGCGGTGATCGTCTGTGCGGGTATTTATTTTACAAAGACAGAGAGCGGCAGAAAGAAACTGTATCACATCGGATCCGGGTTTGCATTTTCAAGGGAGCTGAAGGATAAGCTGTCGGCATGCCGGTTTGCCGGAGGAATGTCACTGGCACTGAAAAGCGGACTGACGCCGGAACAGGGAATGGAATTTTCAGAGAACCTGATCGAGGATGATGATTTCCGGAAGAAAGTAGCAGAATGCAAAGCGGATATGGAAAATGGAACGGATATCGCAGAGGCACTGGTGAAAGCCGGAATCTTCACAGGTGTTTATGCGCGGATGACATCCATTGCCGGGAAAGCCGGAATGATGGATGAGATGATGGGAAGGATTGCCGATGAGTGTGAGGAGGAAGTGGATGACAAGCTTTCTTCTATGATCGCAGTTCTGGAACCGACGCTGGTGATCATCCTGTCGGTGATCGTCGGAACGATCCTTCTGTCGGTTATGCTTCCGCTTCTTGGAATTATGTCAGGACTTTAGGAGGCGTATGCTATGTGGAGAAAAGAACGGGAACGGTTTTATCACGGAAAACGGCAGCGCCCACTTCGGAATTTCTGTCTGTCCCTTCTGCTGTTTGTATGTATCTGCAGTGCTTTTTTCAGTGGATTTGAAAGGCTTTCGGATACGACAAGACGCAGACAGAAGGAAAGTCTGGAAAATGCACTCTGGCGTGGTGTGACGCAGTACTATGCGCTGGAAGGACACTATCCGGAGACGCTTGATGATCTGACGGAAAACTGTGGGATCCAGTATGACAAGAAGCAGTTTTTTATTGATTATCAGATTGCCGGTGCCAATATTCTTCCGGACATTACGGTGATCGAACGATAGGAGGAAATGGACATGAAGCGTAGAAATGAAAAAAAGCATGTGATTGATTTTCTTTTTCCTCTTGCAGTCTTTTTCGTGCTGGCGGCATCATCAGTCGCCATTGTGGTTCTTGCATCGGGATTTTACAGCCGGCAGGTGAAGGCCTCGTCGGATTCCTATTCGGGACGGACGGCACTTGCCTATGTGACGGAGAAAATGCACCAGAATGATGAAAATGGTGCGATAGCAGATGGAACTTTCGATGGGGAAAATGCTCTCGTGATCCGGCAGCGTTATGATGAGAAGGATTATGTGACATATCTGTATGCGTATGATGGATACTTAAGAGAGCTTTTTATCCGGGATGGAACGGAAGCAAAAGCATCCGATGGACGGAAGATCCTGGCAACAAAGGACTTCGAGGCTAAGGAAACTTCAGATGGGATTTTTCATCTGTATTGTGAAAATGAAGACGGGAAAAAGACAGATACATTTGTCAGTGTGAAGAGCGCTGCAAGATAGGAGAAGATTTATGGAACGGACACCGGCAAAGCGTTCCAGCCTGTTTTTGCTGGAACTGATGATTGCAATTTTATTTTTCTGCCTTGCTTCTGCGGTGTGTGTGCAGATTTTTGTGAAGGCGCACACGATCAGCCGCGAGACACAGGAACTGAATACGGCGCTTGAGAAGGTTTCCGGGTATACAGAGCTTTTTCTTGCGGATGCGCTGACGGAGGACACGGAGATCTTCTATGACGCAGACTGGCAGGAATGCAGTAAGGATGAGGCTTCGTATGAGATCGTGATCCGGGTGGAGCCGGATGGAAAGCTTTTGCATGGAACATTTACGGTGCAGCGCCTGTCCGGAGAACAGCCGGAAGAAATCTATTCGGTGGAAACAGACCGGATGACAGGCACGGAAAGGGAGTGACAGGATGAAGAGAAAGAAAAGGGGATCATACCCGGGGATTCAGATCGGAACGTCGTACCTGCTTGTGATCTTTGTAATCCTGTGTCTGGTGACATTTGCCACACTCTCACTGTCAAGTGCAAAAAGGGATCAGAGTTATAGTCAGCAGCTTGCCGGCCGGGAAACGGCGTATTGTGAGGCAAATGCAAAGGCGGCGCAGATCATGGCGCAGATCGATGATGCATTTGCAAAAGAGGATCCTGTATTTGCGATTCGGCAGATTGAGGGCGTGACAGCTGAGGAAGACGGAGCGAATCTGGATATTTCCTATGTGGTTCCGGTCACGGACAGTCAGAATCTGGAAGTCGAGATCCTGGCAGATCCGGTAAAGGGAACGCAGAAGGTTGTAAAATGGAAAGAGTCAGCATCTGAAAAATGGGAAGAAAAGTCAACACTTCCGGTCCTTGGAAGTGACTGACGCGAAAGGAGTTTGAGCTATGGATATCATTGTACTGCTTCAGCAGGCGGTTTTAAATCATGCATCGGATATATTTGTTGTAGCAGGTCTTCCGGTTTCTTATCGGGCAAATGGAAGAATCTGCAGGGAGAAGGAAGAAAAGCTGATGCCGCCGCAGACGAAAGAATGCGTTGAGGAATTATATAAGCTGGCAGGAGGACGGGACATCCGGGTTCTTGAAGAAAAAGGAGATGATGATTTTTCTTTTGCTGTTCCGGGACTTTCGAGATTCCGTGTCAGTGCGTACAAACAGAGGGGTGCGCTCTCAGCCGTTATCCGTGTGATCACATTTGAACTGCCGGAGCCGAATGAGATCGGGATTCCGGACTCGGTGATGAGCTTTTATAACCTGTCAAAAGGACTGGTGCTTGTGACGGGCCCGGCGGGAAGTGGAAAATCTACTACGCTTGCCTGTCTGGTGGATAAGATCAATCATTCGATGGAAAAGCATATCATTACGCTGGAAGATCCGATCGAGTATCTGCACCGGCATGATAAAAGTATTGTAAGCCAGAGAGAGATCAATGTGGATACGGAAAGCTACGTCAATGCACTACGTGCTTCGCTCCGGCAGAGCCCGGATGTGATCCTGCTTGGTGAAATGCGTGATTATGAGACGATCGATGTGGCAATGACAGCAGCGGAAACCGGGCATCTGGTATTTTCTACCCTGCATACGATCGGAGCAGCAAATACGGTTGACCGTATCATTGATGTATTTCCGGCAAACCAGCAGAGGCAGATTGCAGTTCAGCTGTCCATGGTATTGCAGGCTGTAATTTCACAGCAGCTTGTGCCGACAGTGGATGGAAAACAGGTCCCGGTATTTGAGATCATGACGATCACTCCGGCGATCCGCAATATGATCCGCGACAATAAGGTTCCGCAGATTGATGGAATCGTGTATTCGTCTAATAAAGAAGAAATGCATTCGATGGATTTTGGCCTTCTGAATCTGTATAAAGATGGGAGAATCACGGCGGAGACGGCTCTCTCCTATGCATCAAATCCGGAAATGCTGAAGAAAAAGCTATAGAAAAACATAACAGGAAGGGGCTGCGGTGAAGCAGTCTCTTCCTGTTTATCGTCAGTGTTTTAAGATTTAGCCAAGGGCTGCAATTGCTTCGATCACGATATCATACTGTTTTTTGACATCGGCGATCAAACCGTCAAGGTTGTCGTATTCCTGGCTGCGGAGCTTTTCGGTCAGAGCACTGCTGACATTGTAAAGTGCAGTAAATCCAAGGTTTACGGCAACACCTTTTAAGGTATGCATTGCACGAAATGCGGTTTCGTAGTCCTTTTTAGCCCAGGATTCTTCAAATAAAGCCATATTGTTGTCCTGCGGAAATTTGAGGACAAATTTGCGTACCATATTTTCATTCATAAACCGGTGAAGAATATCATTATAGTCGCCACCAATTTTTACATAACATTCTTGAAGTGTCATTGTCTACAGTCCTTTCTGAACTTTTTTATCTTTGTGAAATCCGTATATTTTTGCCCCCAACATTTTAACATGATTGTAGCATGACATGTTACGCTTTACAAGATATTTCGTATTATGCATTGTCATGGTAATGAAAAAGGCTTATTTATTCGAAGAAATTGCATCATTTAACTGATCGTACCATTCTTTAGTCTGTGCTTCGTTGCTGCTGTTCAGAAAAATGGTGGTATCTGTTGTCTTTATCTGAAGAACCGGAGGATGTTCAATCCAGATATACATCTGGCAATGTCCGGTTTTGCTGCCACGGAAATTACCGAGAAGTTTGCTGTTATCTTCGGATCCATCAGACCGATAGAATTTTTCATCCGGCAGATTATCCAGAAGAGTTACTGATTCCACATCGGCAAGAGCAAAGGTTGCTGTTTTATAGCCGGATGTAATAGAATACTGGGCAGCATTTTCCGTCAGGCGGATCGGTGTAAAATCGATCCGGATACAGAGGATACACATCCAGAGGAGAAGAAGCCCGGTGCCGACGAGCATTCCTCCGGTGACATATTTTGCAGAAGGGTGTCCGTAGTTTAGAGAATAATTCATGCTGTTCACACGGTCCTGTACAAAATACCGTTTATCATTTGGATTGTTGTACCAGCCTTTTCGCCAGTAATAGTCATCATCAATATAAAATGGTGTGCTGTCCTGGGAGAGGATCCGCTCTTTTTCCTTATGCAGCCAGAAGAACATGATTAATATAATGGCAGCCGGTATCAGTTCGAGGAAAATGTAGATGCCCATTCCAACTCCGCCAATCCAGTTGCTGGATGCAATATCCCGGATGATCCCGAGATAGGCGCCGGTATTGCAAATGTTGGAGACAAAAAGGAATATGGTGTATAAACGCTTTTCCAGTGCATTGATCTGCAGGTTGATCTGTGAATTTTCACTGTAAATTTTGTTTGGCATATGGGCGAATAAATAGCCGGTACCCATGTAAGCTGCCGCGACAAGAATTGTGCAGAGAAGCATGACTCTTCCATCACTTTCGGTCAGCAGATAAGTACGGACCTGTGGGAAAAACAGAGGGATCAGAATCACTGCAGCCGGGATCAGATGAAGCTTTGCCGGCAGTATCTTTTTTGCAATTTGTGAGGAAGTGCGGGTATCCACTGCAGCGGACACATCTGCATTTACTGAGCTGATCCATCCATTTTTCTGTTTAATGTCGTATACTTTCTGATGATAATGATAGACACGGAGGATGGTAAGAAGGCAGAATTCTACGAACCACAGTGTCCATACGGTAATAAAAATAGAAAAGTAAGTAAAGCAAAGCAGGCATACCGCAATTCCTGCAAGCATGTTCCACAAATAAAACTGGCGGTTGTGCTTTTTATAAAGCTGGAGAAGCTCTTTTATGTCGGGATGTTCAAGTTCAGATTTAGGAATATGGACTCCCATCAGCATTCCTTCCCGGTATTTTGCAATATTTCCATAGACTCCGGCAAAGATGCCGACCATGGAAATGTCTGTAATTAAAAATATAATCAGCATCATCATTTCGCTGTTACCTCCATTTCGTTAAATGTTCTCTGGCAGAGTTCCAGGAAGTCGGTCAAAGTCATGCCGTGGAACTTTGCTTCTGCGCTTAAAAGTTCCAGTTCATCTGCCAACTTTTCGTCAAAGCGGTTATCTGGTGGAGCAGAGGAAGTGGGATAACAGATGGTTGTTCCCTTACGGCGATCTGTCTCGAGGAAGCCTTCTGTTTTCAAAAGCTGGTAAGCTTTGCTGACGGTCATGGTGTTGATACCGAGATCGGTTGCCATCTGGCGGACGGTCGGAAGCGATTCCCCCGGCTCAAATTCCCCTCGCCCGATTCCTTTGACAATCTCGTTGCGCAGCTGAAGGTAGATCGGGACTTCGGACTGCATGTTGATCTTGATGATCATATATCGGCATCTCCTTTCTGTGAGATTTGATTGTATTATACCATGTAATACAAATAATACAATAGGAGGATAAAAAAACAGGAAAATGATGTACACGCTTTCAAGGTGCAAATAAATCTTAGAATTTGTTTTCCTGAAAGCGCGTATGTCAGTTCCTTGATTTCGTGAACTAAGAAGGTTAAGATAACCGACTGCCTGTATGTGAGTTAATAAACTTCTGCATATAAGTCCGAATTTTTTCCATTTGCTTTTTTGTAGAAGGATTGCTATATGGAATCCTGTCGATAATGCGGTTTAAGTAGTCATTTTCCGCTATGATATCAAAGCTTTCTTTGAAGTTAATATCGAAGAAATAGACAATATAAGATACCCAGTAATCCATCTGTGTGGCGCGGTCTGCGGAAAGGATACATTTGTTTTTAAAAACTGTTTCGTATACCTTTTGGGTTATGTTCTGTGTACCGAGTTCTTCTTCAGAAACGTTAATAAAGGTGCTTGTGGAGTCTACGAGCTTTACCCGGCAGTTGTCCAGCTTGTCCTCATCACGGATCAGCTTTGCGTGTAAAAGTGTCTGCGGATCTGAGATCTCAGGGAGTTCATAATCGCTGTGGTGGGCGATTGCAGTGTAAATGATGGAGTCCCATTTGTCATCCGGAAGAAAGCGGCGAATCATGCCTTCATCAAAAAGCACCTTTACACCGTAAGCAGCGTGATCCATTGTGCCAGGCTCAAAGCTGTCGTAGCGCTTTAACTGCTCAAAACGCCCGATGTCGTGAAGGAGTGCAATCAGCCTTGCAAGGTCGGTGTCTTCGGTTGAAAGATGCATCCTTTCGGCAAGCTCTTCTGCCTGTTTTACAACGCCGTAGGTGTGGATGATTTTTAATTTTATGCGGTCATTTTCGCGGTCGTATCCGTTAAGGTAAGATTCAAATTCTTGTTGTGCGAGTGGATAGTACATGAAATTAAGCCTCCTGGAAATATATGGTTAGTGATTAAAAGCTTTATGAATATGATAACACAAATTTTATTATTTTTTAATTGCTTCTGCCAAGAGAAACCAGTATTATTTGAAATAAGGCGAATGTAGAAAATCAAATCATATATAGATATGAGTGTATTTATTGTAGATAAAATTTTATATCTACACGAAACATGAGTTATGACGAATTTACTTATTAACCTTTTTCGATTATAATGGAGGCAGAAATGAGAAAACAAAAGAAAAAGATTCGTCATAACAAACAAACTCATAACCGGCAATATAAAGATCGATTATGGAGAATGATCTTTAATAACAAAGAAGATCTGTTGCAGCTTTATAATGCAATCAATCACACAGACTATCAGAATCCTGATGATCTGGAAGTAAACACATTAGAAGATGTCCTTTATCTATCTATGAAAAATGATGTATCCTTTCTGGTGGGTGGTACAATGAATCTGTATGAACATCAAAGTACCTTTAATCCCAATATGCCACTACGTGGCGTGTTCTATTTCGGAAGGCTATATCAGGGATATGTAGCAAAGAATGATCTGGATATATACGGAGAAAAAAGACTACGGCTCCCGATACCGAAGTACATTGTTTTTTATAATGGAACAAAGGATGAACCAGATTCAATGGAATTAAAGCTGTCTGATTGTTTTGAAGCGACAGATGATGAAAAATCGTGTCTGGAATGTACAGCGATTATGCTGAATATCAATTATGGTCATAATCAGGAGCTGATGCATCAGTGCAGACGGCTGGAGGAGTATGCAATATTTGTGCGATGTGTCAGGGAATATATGCAGTTGGAAGATACAATGGAAGATGCGGTTTCTAAAGCAATGGATGCCTGTATCAGGCAGAATGTGTTGACGGATTTTTTGAAGAAACATCGAGCGGAGGTGTTGGAAATGATTTTGACAACATATAATAAAAAATTGCATGAGAAGACGTTGAGAAGAGAAGGGCGTGATGAGGGGATACAAAATATCAATCGACTGAACGGATATCTGTTAGCAGATAAAAGATACAGTGATTTAGAACGCTCAACGAAAGATACCGAGTATCAGGAAAAACTCCTGAAAGAATATGGAATAGAGTAAAATAAGAATCCCGTGTCAGATGTCAGGAGAAAGTGTAAGTTACTTTCTCCTGACATCTGACACGGGAATTTTCGTTTTGATAATTGCGGATTTCTTCTGCAATCTGTGTATAGTCTCGCTCAAAAAGCTTCTGGCTGATCTGCTCATTTAATATCATCTCCGGCAATTTTTCTACAAGCTTCTTCTGGACAAAAGCCTTACTCTTCTGCTTATATTCTGGCAGATGATATTTTTGCTGGATTGAATACAATTCTGGTCGCCAGAGGATTCGAATTTTTCTGGTGAGGTCAACGTGAGGATTTGCCAGCATTTCCCGGACAACATTTTTCAATTGTGTTGATATCATTTGAAGTTGCAGAATATTTTTTTGCCAGATTTATAATTTCTTCTAAAATACTATTGATTGTCATAAAAATACCCCTCTATTCAGATAGCCTAATAAATTCATAAGCGATCCGCGGAGTCCCGTCACTGACGTAAATAATCCCACATTCTTCAAATCCATTCTGCTTAAAGCAAGCCTGCATTGGTTGATTATCCTTGTGGGTATCTACACGCAGATGTGAGATTTGTGTCTTGCAAAAATCAAAGCAAGCCCGTGCAATCCCTTTGGTTGTTCCGTCAGATGCAAGGCGGTGAACGGTTCCATATGGAGCCTCGGAACGCCAGCTTCCATTTTCAATGAGTTGATAGTTCGGCTCGTCTCCGATGATAAGTGTAAAAGTGGCAACGACCTTATCATTTTCTACGCAGACATAACTGTTACCATTCTGGATATCCGGTTCGAGATCTTCGAGAGCCGGATAATTTGCATTCCATTGTGTCGGGTTTCCGGTTGCGTGCATGAACTGGCGGGCGGTGTCAAAAATATTTAAAATCGTGTCTACATCTTCTGGAAGTGTTTTTCTGATTAACATAGTGTTTCGTTACCTTTATCTGTTTTTTGCTGTATATGAAGTATAACATTTGAAATAAAAAAAGAAAAGGTGGAGAAGAAGGGATTTCTGGAAGCGGTAAGGATTTTGCTTTCAGAAAAAAAAAAAATATGCTGTTTGAGTCTTTGCGTGAGAAGCTGGAAAGCTATCCGGAATTGAACAGTATGCTCTATTCGCTTTTATTTACGGGAAAAGCAATTGTGTAACAATCAGAATTAAAAAATGCCAGGCAGGATACAGCATGCAAAGGAGGAAAAGGGATTGCTGTACCCCGTCTGGCGTTTTCGTATACGGGAAGCTTGGGGGAATTGCCCATATACGATTTACTGAATTTTATCGAATGTAATGTGGGCACTTGGGGAATGCACCACAATCTTATAATCATTTGGATAATATCTTGTAGAGAATACGAATTCTCCGTCATTTACAAATACTTCAACGGAAGAAGTATCTGCAAGGATTTTTACATTTTCCAGAGTGCCGACTTCGGCGTAGCGAAGGCTTCTGCCTGCGGATACGGAAGTTTTACTTTTGGTTGTGAAATGCATCTGGAACCGTCCATTCTCATAGTCAAGGATCAGTTCATCTGAAAGGACAGCCTGGAAATGATTCTCCTTAATTCCATCTACATTTACTTCATATACCGGGCAGCCGCTCTGGGTAAGTTCATTCTGAACATCCTGAAGCTGTTGTTTTTTTGCATCCAGCTCGCGAACCGGTTTCTGGCAGACTTTGCCATCTTTTATGAAGACTTCTCTTGGAAATGTAAAGCAGTGCTGCCATCCGTCTTTGATGGTCGGATTGGTATATTCTTCGCAATCCGGCATTCCCATCCAGCTGATATGGATGCGTCTTCCATCTTCTGCTTCGAAGCTCTGCGGAGCGTAATAGTCAAAACCATAATCCCACAGATGATAAGGGGATAATTTGTAGGAATCTAAAATGTCGCCGTCCACAAGAAAGTAACCGGACTGGTATACATTTCGGTCAGCCCACTCTTTGCCTTCCAGGCCCTGGACGGAGGAGGAAAGGATTTTGATGCCGTCCGTTTCAAAATAATCCGGGCATTCCCACATATAACCGAAAGGCTTTTCGGATTCTACACGGCTGCGGAAGTGCCAGTTTATTTTATCGGAGGATTCAAAAATCAGTGCCTGACCGACATCATTTTTAGTACGTGCGCCCTGGATCATGTAGTAGGTATCGTCCTTTTTCCAGACCTTCGGATCGCGCACATGGCAGGTCAGGTCAGAAGGATAATCGCTGTTGCGGAGCAGTTCTTTTTTGCTGCCAAAATGAATCCCGTCTTTGGTTGTGACGAGTACGGTATTTGCCTCACGACCGGTGTTGATATAATCAAAATCTCCATCTTCCAGTTTGACATTTCCGGTGTAGTAAAGATACATTGTACCGTCTTCGAGGAAGGCAGATCCGGAATATACACCGTGGCAGTCAAATGGCTGATCCGGGTAGAGGGATACACCTTTGTATTCCCAGTCGATCAGATTGGTGCTGGTGTAATGACCCCACATTTTCACACCGCCTTCGGCGTTAAATGGGGAGTACTGGAAAAATGCGTGGAACACACCATCCATCTGACAAAGTCCGTTCGGATCGTTGAGCCAGCCAACCGGAGGCATCAGGTGCAGTTTCTCGCGGAACTGTGTGCCGGATGTCTGTTCTTTTGCTGTCTGGTTCTCTTCTGCTGTATTTACTAAGTTTACAAGATCTCTGGTTAATGCGTTCATATTGATTCACTCCTGGAAATAGTTCCGCAGGCAACGGTCCGGAAAACGTATTGATACGGATATCCGACACCCGCTGCGGGAGACAAATCTGATTATTTGTCATGAGTTATTTTATTTTGTAAGTTTCATAACAGATGATTTACCGGTTACAGTGCCGGGTGCGGCACATTCTACAGAATCATACAGATCTGTATTGGTAAGGATCATCATGGTTGTTGCCGGATGTCCGGCTTCTTTTATTGCATTTAAATCTGCTTCGATCAGCACGTCTCCGGCGTGTACTTTTGCACCGTCAGATACTTTCTTTGTAAATCCATTTCCATCCATTTTTACAGTGTCGATTCCGACATGGATCAGAAGCTCTGCGCCGCCGTCAGTCAGGATGCATACTGCGTGACCGGTATCAAAAATGCTTACGATTTCGCCATCACAAGGTGCGGTGATGATACCGTCAGCAGGTTCGATCGCTACGGTTTTTCCAAGGACTTCTGCTGCAAATGTATCGTCTGCGATCTGATCATTTGGAATGATCTTTCCATTTACCGGAGCATTTAACACTTCTTCGGAAGAAGTGGTTTTTGTATTGCCTGAAGCTGTTTTAGTTTCGGAAGCAGCAGATTCTTCGCTGTCTGTTTCCTCAACAGAAGCTGCAACAGTAACAGGAGCTTCTGCGACTGGTTCTTTCTTCTTGTCTTTGTAAAGTGCGAAGGATACTGCAAATGCAACACCGACTGCGATTGCCATCTCAATGACGTACTGAAGTGGCTGGTTCAGGCAGAGCAGGATTCCGAAGATACCGGTTACACCTGTTCCTTTTGCACCGAGGTGAACAAGGGAAGCATAAAGGGCTCCGCATCCTCCACCGATACATCCGGCGATGAATGGTTTGAAGAATCTTAAGTTTACACCGAAGATTGCAGGCTCTGTAATTCCCATAAATGCACTGAGTGATGATGGAAGCGCCAGAGATTTGATCTTCTGGTCTTTTGATTTTACAGCAACGGCAAGTGCTGCTGCAGCTCCCTGTGCCACGTTGGCTGCACTTGCAAGTGGAAGCCAGTATGTAACACCGTATTTTGCAAGCTGTCCGATGTCAATGGCTGTATACATCTGATGGATACCGGTTACTACGGTCGGTGCATATAAACCTCCCATGATCAGACTTCCGATTCCGAGAGGAAGCGTTAGCATCCACTGGATTGCTCCGAGAATTGCATTTTCAGCCCATACGAAGATCGGTCCGACGATGGAAAGTGTAAGGTATCCGGTTACGAATACGCTGACAAGCGGTGTGACAAAAAGGTCTAAAACTTCCGGTACGATCTTGTGAAGCTTCTTTTCAAGTACGGATAAGATCCATACAGCGATGACAACCGGAATGACGTGTCCCTGATATCCGACCATGTCAATGTGGAACAGTCCGAAGAATACGCTCTGTGTCTGCTGTACACCCTCTGTTGCAACTGTGTAGGCGTTCTGCAGGGACGGATGGATCATGATCATACCGATAACTGCGCCAAGGTAAGGATTTGCGCCAAATGCTTTTGCAGCGGAGAATGCAATCAGGATCTGCAGGAATGTGTAAGCAATGTTACTGAAAAGGGTTGCAAATACATAGATCGAGCTGGTTGTGCTGATGTGTAAGAACCCGTTACTGTTCATGAAATCCAGTGCGTTCATGATTCCCATAAGGAAACCGCTGGCTACGATTGCCGGGATGATCGGTACGAAAATGTCTCCCAGAAGCTTGATGGCTTTCATAAACCAGTTCTGCTTTTCGGCAGCAGCTTCTTTTGCTTCTGCTTTCGTGCTGGCTGTGATGCCTGCGATTGCAATAAATTCACCAAATACTTTGTTGACGGTTCCTGTTCCGAGAATGATCTGGAGCTGTCCGGATGCTTCAAATACACCCTTTACCCCGTCTACATTCTCAAGTGCTGTCTTATCCGCTTTCGAGTTGTCTGCAATGACAAGGCGAAGTCTGGTAGCACAATGGGCAGCAGATACGATGTTCTTACTTCCACCCACATGATTCAGAATTTCCTTTGCGGTTTTTCTGTAATCCATATTCTCTCCTCCTTTAGATACAATGTGTAATCGATTTCATATCTTATGCTTAAATAATATGAAAAAAAATGCCATTTGTAAATATGGCATTTTTACTGATAATTCATATTGTTTTTTGTGAAAAGTGTTGAAAGAAACTTTCGTTTCCTTAAGAAACTCCGGGAAATCAGGAAAATCAGGTAAGATTTTCGGAGTCTGAAGGGTCTGCTCCAACAAGACGGAAGCCGAGCTTCATCTCGATCGGGATCTGTTCTCCTCTTTCAATACTGTCAAGAAGTAGCTCTGCGCCGCGGATTCCACTGGTTTTGTAGCCGAAATGGATGGTTGGGATTCCTCCGGTGACGGCTTTTAACATCTGGTTATCTCCGAATCCGGTTACTCGGATGGACGTATTTTCAAGGATATAGCGCATTCTTGCACCTGCATCGGCTGCATTTGTCGGAATCTGCTTTTTTAAGTAGGTCTGAATGGCTTCGATTGCTCCCGCTGCTATGGTATCGGTTGCACATGATATGACATCGATATCACATTTGCTTTCCAAAAGATCCAGAGCAGACTCATATCCGGATTCCAGCGTGAAGGCTGAGGTTCGCTTATTTTCCTCGAAAAGCGTGACACCTGCATTTTTGAGTCCTGCGATAAATCCGTCCTCTCTTGCAGCACCTGCCGCCTTGTCATCGCGGGTAACGCCGATGTAAGCAACTCCTTTTTTACTGAATCCGGCAACGGCCTGTCCCATTGCCTTTCCTGCACCGTAATCGTCGTGGTAAATGCAGTTTGCGTGTGAGGTGCGCTGCCCGATCACGACAACAGGAACCTTTGTCTCTTTTAAAAATTTCCGGTGACCGGCGGTGAACATCGTACCGACAAGAATAATTCCGTCCACCGGATAATTTTCAAATAACCGGAGGTATTCTACTTCCTTTGCAGGGGTGTTGTCGGTTCCGGCAAGAAGCATCTGATAGCCTCTTTCGGCGAGAACACTTTCAATTCCGGCAGTGATCCGGCTGATGGATTCAGAATTGATCTTCGGGACGACCACGCCCACCAGGCTTGCCTTTTTGGTACGAAGCATACGCGCCTGTGCGGATGGCTGGTATCCGGTTTCTTCGATGACTTTACGGATCTGTTCTTTTTTCTCTTCACTGACGTAGCCGCCGTTCAGATATCTGGATACAGCTGCGCTGGAGACACCGGCGAGCTGTGCGATTTCTTTGATGGTCATAATATAAAAATCTCCTTCTTATACAACAAGTATAAAAAGGAGATTTCAGGATGTCAAACAGAAAAATTCATTGTAATCAGAATAAAATATGGACTACTAAGGAAGCAAGCGGAATTGCGATAATAGTACGCTCCAGGAAACATACAACGATTTCCCAGAATTTAATTGGGGATTTGGTTGCTAACATTACTGTTGCTGTTTCTGAGAAGAAAATAATCTGTACCATGGATACCAGAACAACGAATGCTCTTGCTTTTACACATACGGTAACGCCGCTTCCCATCATGACTAATACAGGAAGGAACATTTCTGCGATTCCAACCGGGATTGACGGAGCAATCGCTGATACGTCAGGAATCCGGAATAAAACAAGGAGTGGCTGGAAAATGTAACCTAACCATTTGAATACAGGAGTGTATTCTGCAAGGATCAGACCACTTACACCGATGGCCGATAACATAGTCAGAACCTGTGGGAGAACCAGTAAGCTGTCTTTTAAGCTGTTCTTAACTTCTACGGATACATTCTTTGCAATATAAGCACGCTTGACTGCACGGTTTATACCGAGAGGAAGAAGGCTGAAACTGAATTTGGTATCATTTTTACGTTCCGCCTCTGTCTGCACATGTCCAGAATAGTATACATCCTTTTTCTTGCTGATCGGTGGAATTCTTACGGTTATCATTTCGATAATGAATACGAGAACAAAGCTGATCGCGTAAACTTTTACGAAATGATCACCTAGTTTGGCTGTATTGATTACCATGTATGCAAAACCAATACTTACAGCACTGAATCCGGTCATGATGGCGACCATTTCTTTTTCAGTGTAAACATTTCTTTTCCACAATCTGTTTGTGATTAAGACACCAAGTGAAGAAGAGCTTACAAAAGAAGATACGGCATCCAGAGCAGCTTTTCCAGGAACCTTGAATAACGGACGCATCAGTGGTTCCAGGATGGCACCGATAATTTCCAGGATTCCATAATTTAAAAGGAATGGCATGAAAATAGCACCTACGATGATGATTCCAAAAACACCAAGAACGATCGGAGGAATAACGCTTCCACCGGTAGAATCGCCAATGATGATTTCCGGTCCCTGGAATCCTGTGATATTTATATGACAGGCATATAAGACCACATAGATGAAGCCGAGAGCGTATAAAAATGTATGGATAATCGTGTCGTTATCATAAATTTTGGCAAAAGGTGATTCAAGAGTACCTTTTTTCACATACTTAAAATAAATATGACAGACAAAATTTCCGGCAACGATGAGTGTCAAGATCCAGTAGGCAAAATTGCCAAACATATTTACAAAGGCATTATAAATAATACTAAAGATAATTTCGCTCTTACCGTTGTGTGGTACAGAAACAAAAAAAGCGGCGATACCGATAGCTGAACAGATGACTAATCTGAGAATGCCCTTTATAGTCTGGCTTTTGTTCAACTGGATTTTATCAAGTTCGGCGGACATCATATCGCTGTCATAAGTAACTTGTTCGGTAGTAGCTATGGTACTTTCCGTGGTCATAGTCTTAGATTTAACCATAAAGAGTCTCCTTTCCTGAAAAATGCGTATTTTAAGAACAACAGCACCAGTTCCAGTAGAAACTGGTGCTGTCATTTATCTTAAAAATATAATCTAAGATAAATTATTTTCTTTTTTTCTTGAGTGCAAGAATAGAAAGATATTCAAATACGATATTAGCTGCAAGATATGCGGTAATTTCACCATGATCATAAGCTGGAAGAACTTCAACAATATCAAATCCTACAAAATTCAGATCTTTCAGTGCTCTTACAAGTTCCAGTCCTTCGAGAGAAGTAAATCCGCCAACTTCCGGAGTTCCTGTACCTGGAGCATAAGCAGGATCAATAAAGTCAATGTCGAAAGTGAGGAAACAAGGTTTATCTCCTACTCTTTCAATTGCTGTTTCAATCAAAGCCGGAAGTCCCATTTCACGTACCTTGTGTGCAGGAATCAGTTTCATGCCAAGTTCTGCAGCCATCTTGTGTTCGTTTGGATCATAAAGGGAACCTCTCATACCAATCTGAATAGAATGAGATGGATCGATAAGTCCTTCTTCGATCGCTCTTCTGAAAGGTGTTCCGTGATTGTATTTCTGTCCAAATACTTCGTCACACAGATCTGAATGAGAATCGAAATGAACAAGAGCTACCGGACCATATTTTTTGGCTACTGCCCGGAGTTCTGCAAGTGTAATTGCATGATCGCCGCCGAGAACGATCGGACAGGCATTTTTCTCAAGTATTCCAGCAACCCCTTTTTCGATTGCGTCGTAACTCGGGTGAATATAACCAGGGGTGATATTGAAATCACCAATATCTCCACCCTTCAGGCTTTCCATAATATTAACCTGCATGATTACATTGTTCGGTTTCATCATTGCAGAGATATTACGGATTGCGTTCGGACCAAATCTTGAACCAGAACGGAAAGAACTTCCTGTATCAAATGGTGCACCTGCAATCGCAAAGTCAAGACCTTCTGCGGTGTCTACCTTTTGCATTCTCATAAAAGTTCCCATGTTACAAAATCTTGGTGATGATAAAGCACTTGCTGGCTGTTTGATTTCTGACATATCTGTATCCTCCTTAAAATCATATGTAATCATTGCGAACGTTCGATATTTGTTTCGTTGAATGTATGATAGCATTTTGTTAAAAGCTTGTGTTATATCGATCTTTGATAAGTTATATGAAAAACCATATAAGAAATAATATAAAAAGATATAGATTACAGAGATTTTTTGTGTTAACATATAAAAAATATCAATAAAGTCAATAGATCCAGAGTATGAAAAAACAGGTAGGTAGTGAGTGAAAATGGATAGCAAATGTTTTCGATATTTTATTGAAGTTTATGAATGTGGATCAATTAACAAAGCAGCCAAACATCTGGGTTTGTCACAGCCAAATTTAAGTGTTTGTATTAAAAATGCGGAAAAGGAACTGGGATTTTCTGTGTTTTCAAGAAACAATAACAGAATACAATTGACGAGTGAAGGAGAATTGTTTCTGAAATCCGCCCGTAAAATCGTCAGAGAGCTGGACGCGATCGGGAACATCCCTTCTCTTTTTGCAAATAAGGGGAATATTTCGGTTTCAAGTACCTATTCTTTTGATTTTATGAACCTTTTTATGCAGTTTAAGAAGAGAAATCCGGCACGAAATATAGAAGATTCATTTAAGGAAACAGGGTTGATCCAGGTAATCCGAGATGTTATGGATAAAAGATACCGGATGGGATTATTTTACTGCTTTGATTCAATCAGTGAAAGCTATTTTGAAATGGCGGAAAAATATAATATGAAGTTGATCCCGATTGCCAAAAGCAAACCGCTGATTCTTCTGACATCGAAGAAGAATCCGCTGGCATTGCGCAAGAAGATTGAATTTGAACGGATCAGAGAGCTCCGCTGTATTATGTATGAAAATTTTAAATTTGAGGAGTGGCTGGGGATTCTAGGTTTTGAAGATGATAACAAGATTCTTTATGTGTTTGACCGGGGTGGTCTTCTGGATGCAATCAAGCAAAGCAATTATTCTACCGTTATGATGAAGCGTTTTTCGGATGTGTCTTATAGTTCGGAGTGTGTGGAAATTCCTGTTGTGAATGCACCGTGTGGGATGAGCGCGTACTTGATGTACCATTCGGCATATGTACCGAATCCGCGAGAGAAAATCTTTATCCGGCAGTTAAAGGCACTGTTTAACGACTGAAAATATGCGCGAACAAATAAAACGGGGATGCAGATTATATAACTGATCTGTATCCCCGTAAATTTAGGATGTTAAATAAAAGGCACTGCGTGCCGTGACGTATTCTATTATAATCTGCGATACAGATTTTTATAGCGTTTTTTGTCCTCTTTCGTTAAGAGAACAGCCAGAAGCATGAATGCGACTCCTGTCAGAAGAACGATGATCCAGGTAAAGATCGGCGTATGATTTTTGTAAATAAATCCGATCAAAAGCTGGTACAGACTCATAAATCCGATACGGATGATCTCCATCAGCCCGTGGATTCTTCCGCGGTGGCTGGATGGGATACGCCTGGTCATGTACGGGCTTTCCGCCAGCATGTAAGAAATCTCACCCCATGTCAGTACGACCATTGCCGCATAATAGAACGGGATGTGTCCGGAAAAGAGGATGAACATCACGTAGCCGACCAGTGTCAGTAAAAATCCGTAGATTGTCTTTTTCGGTTCGGAGGATCGCTTCAGGATCTGGGTGATAAGTGGTGTGAAGAGAACAACGATAAAGCAGTTGATGCTTGTAACTGTTCCGAATATCACCGCACCGGTATCCCCGTGCAGACGGATCAGATCCATAGGAAAGAGATAATTATACATCTGGTAAAGTGCTGTGTACCCGCTGGTGATCAGAATGAACAGCAGAACAAGCCGGTTTTCTTTAAGAATCGTCAGCAGGCTTTCCCCGTGGCGTTCGGCCTGATAAATGGCGTTGCTATCATTTTCTTCTTTTTCCGGTGTGATATTCTGTACAAAGAAATAGATCAGCACAGAAGAAGTGCCGATGGAAATTCCACTGAGCAAAAATGCAAGCCATAAGTAATTGCGAAACATAAATCCGGCTACAGCAGAAGCCATCACGCCGCCGAGATTTGCTGTCAGATACTGGAGGGAATACCCTCTTTCCCGGTCCTTGCTGAGGGTGATGTCCGCAGTAAGCGAATTGTAGGACGGATTTTCCATGTTCTGGCAGGTCGATGCGATAAACATCAGCACAATGGATTTTGTCGTCAGCGGGATCAGTCCGCAGATGATATAAGAAATGACGGAAATCATATCCAGGTAAACGATATTCATTTTCTTATTAAAACGATCGGCCATCTTTCCACCAATCAGATTTGCCGGGATCGTCAGGATCCCCATCAGTGCCGTGATCCAGGCAACCTGCACGGCATTCATCCCAAGCTTCTGGCTTAAGATCATCGTCAGCATCGGACGGACCATTGCCCCCATGGCCGTCACAAAGCGTCCAAAGCATAAGACATAGTTTTCTTTTCTAAGACCTTTGTATTGCGAAATTAGATTCATGATACGTTTTCCCCTTTGCATATTCCCCAGTTTCAAACTACTAATAATATACAATGCGGGCACTTTTTTGTCTATCTTATTCCGTCGGGTTTCAGCAAAAAATGGTGGTTGATTGAAGCCGGAAAATGATGTATGTTAGTACTTAGGAAATAGCAGTTGTAGGGGATTATGACTGAGCGAAAAAGGAGAATATGATGAAATCAGAAGAAGTTACGAGAATACTGGAAAATTCCATCCGTATAGGAAAAGGTGTGATCCGGTATGGAAGTGTCGCATCGTATATTCCGGAGCTTGCCAAGGCAGATAAGAATAAACTTGGGATCTGCCTTTACACAATAGACGGCAATCAATTTGAGATCGGAAATACAGAGGACAGATTTACGATACAGTCCATTTCCAAAGTAATGGCACTGTGTCTGGCGCTGGAAACGTTTGGAGCAGAGTTTGTGTTTGATCATGTGGGCGTGGAGCCGTCGGGAGAGGCTTTTAACTCACTGGTAGAACTGGATAACCGGAGCAACCGGCCCTTTAATCCGATGATCAATTCCGGAGCAATTACGGTTGCAAGTCTGCTAGTGAACCATTATTCCATCGAAGATATGCAGAGTATGGAAGCGCATATGCGAAGATCCGGAGATCGCGATAGACGAAGCCGTATTTCAGTCTGAGATGGCGACCTGCGCAAGAAATAAGGCGATTGCCTATCTTTTAAAAAGTAAGGACATCATTGATACCGATGTAGAAGAAAGTGTTACCTTTTATACAAAGATGTGTTCCATGTCGGTAAATGCAAGAGATCTGGCAAGGTTCGGTCTTCTGCTGGCAAATGACGGAGTGCAGCTTTCCACCGGAAAACGTCTGATCTCATCTCAAACTGTGCGGATGGTGCAGACCATTATGCTTACTTGCGGAATGTATGACGGATCGGGGGAATTTGCATTAAGAACAGGAATTCCGACTAAGAGTGGAGTCGGCGGAGGTCTCCTCAGCGTGTCGAAAAAGAAAATGGGAATCGGGATCTACGGACCGTCTCTTGACAAAAAAGGAAACTGTATCGCAGGCTGCGAATTGTTGGGATATATTTCAGAAGCACTGCATCTTCACATCTTTGATACCAGAGAGTGGAAGGTAGAAGAATAAAAAAAGACGATACTTGCAGAATGCTCCTCTAAGTAGACAAGAGAAATAATAAAATCTTGTTTATTTAGAAGGGAGCTTTCTTTATGGCATTCAAACATAAATTTACTTATGAAGAAAAAGTCAAAATAGTTTCTGAATACATTGATGGAACATATGGGTTCAGAGAAATATGTAAACGTTATGATATTAATCAAGGTTCTTTAAAAGATTGGAAACGACTTTATGAAACCTTTGGATGGAGCGGTTTGAAAACTGGTTCTAAACTACTCGTTATTCAAAGAAACTAAAGAGGCAGCTGTTAGAGATTACTTGTCTCATGAGTTTACATTCCAGTAATATTAAAAAGTATCAGATTCGTTCTGAACTCAACTCAAAAGTGGATAAAGAAGTATAATGGTTGTGAAGTATTAAAATCTTCTGGAACAGGGGGAAACAATATCATGACCACAGGTAGAAAAACCACATTTGATGAAAGAATCGAAATCGTACAGTATTGTATTGCACATGATCATAATTATGCCGAAACAGCCGAAGAATATCAGGTATCCTATCAGCAGGCACGTAACTATACTATTAAATATGAATCAAAAGGTGTAGAAGCTCTAAAGGATAATCGTGGAAAAAGAAAATCTCTAGATTCAATGAGTGAGTTAGAAAAACTCCGTGCTGAAGTTAAAATCTTACGTGCTGAAAAAGAACATGCTGAAATGGAGGTGGCATTCTTAAAAAAATTAGAGGAGATCGAAAGGAGGCGGGGCTAAACCGAATAAGAAACGAACATACTTATCTGGCAATCAAAGAGCTTCATGAAGAAACGAAATTTTCTATCTGCTCATTATGTAAGATTGGGCATGTTTCCAGAGCAGCCTATTATAAATGGTTAAACCATAAAGAAAGTGATAATGACAAATTGAATCAGAAGTTGGCAGAAAGATTGGAAGAATTGCATAAGCAGCATCCGGACATGGGATATCGCCGATTAAACGACAAATTATATCATGATGATAAAATCGACGTAAACGACAAACGTATCTTACGAATCTGTCGCAAAAAGCAGATAAAATCCACTTTGAAACATCGTTATGATGGTTGTACCAGACCTTCCAGAAATCCAGGCTTCATCGCAGAGAATGTTTTAAACAGAAATTTTCATGCAGATAATCCAAACGAAAAATGGGTAACCGATGTTACAGAGTTCAAATACGGCACATCCTTCGACGATATTCATAAACTATATCTTAGTGTTATTTTAGATTTGTGTGACCGACGACCTGTAGCATATGTTTTAGGTGATTCAAACAATAATCAACTCGTATTCGATACTTTTGATCAGGCAGTAACCTTGAATCCAGATGCTAAGCCGATTTTCATAGTGACAGGGGCTACCAATATACATCCAGGGCATTTCATCATAAACTGGAACAAGCTGGAATGACTCAAAGTATGTCACGTGTTGCTCATTGTACAGACAATGGTCCAATGGAAGGGTTCTGGGGAATTTTAAAGCGAGAAATGTATTACAAGAAGAAATTTCATAGTAGAGAAGAATTAGTCTCCGCGATTGTTGAATATATAGATTATTACAGAAACGACAGACCTCAACGAGGTCTCGGTATTCTAACTCCAATGGAATACCATAACATGCTTATGGCAGCATAAAAATGCTACCCAGCATGATCTGGGTAGCAAAAAACCTATATTTTTTTAATTGTCTACTTGACGGGGCGCACACCAATTCTTTCATAAGAGTTTCTGCGGTATCGTTTTTCTTTTATCTTAAAACAGATTTTTGAAGTTTCTCTAAATCAGCTTTATCCGGATGAGATAAAGCTCTGTCAAAGTTTTCAATCAACATATCAATATTTGGTTTGTGGTTTGGATCTTCTTTCATTTTCACATACCGTTCTCTCATAGCCATCGGCATCTTGCCCTGGCACATATACTCTCCTACTATCTGATTGCTCGGATCAATATTTTCACGTACGTTGTGAAGTACTTTCTGATAATACTCTTCGCTTCCACCAAAGCCGGCTGTTCCGAATAAGAAGATTTTTTTATTTCTAAGTGATTTTAACAGTGTGGTTGTCGCTTCGTCAGCAGTTCCTTTGTCTGTCCAGAAGCCGATATAGAGTATTTCTGACTGCGGATCTGCATCTTTACATAGGCCAAAATAATCGAGAGTTTCTTCCGGAAGTATTTCGCGGATCGCATCGGCAAGTTCCTTTGTATTGCCTGTCATGCTGCTGAATAAAATAGAATATCTTTCTTTTCCCATGTTTATTACCCCGTTTCTTTTAAACATATTTTAATTATAACACTATTTTTTAAGATTGACAGTTTTTTTGTGGTAGGCATAATACAAGAAATAAGGTAATATATAGATATGAATCAAGTCATGGAAAGAGGGGGATGAAAGCAATGGTTGATTTGAAAATGCTGGAGGAAAAGACTCCGATCTTGAAGGAGATCTGTAGTGAAAAAGAGGTGTTCTGGAAAAATCCGGACAAAACAGTTTGTGGGGAAGCAATGGAACAGATCGAACTTGGTATGGAAGATGTAGAAGATGCGGAGCGCAGACTGGAGCGTTTTGCACCGTTCATTATGAAATGTTTCCCGGAAACAAAGGAGAAAAACGGAATCATTGAATCTGTTCTGACACCGGTTCCGAAGATGAAGGATTTGCTGAATGAGAAATACGACAGCAATCTGGAAGGAAACTTATTATTAAAGCAGGACAGCCATCTGGCAATCGCAGGTTCGATCAAGGCACGCGGCGGTATTTATGAGATTTTGAAGCACACAGAAGAACTTGCATTAGAGCATGGGATTTTGAGTCTGGAAGACAATTATGAGAAACTGGCGAGTGAAGAATGCAGAGAGTTTTTCAAAAAGTATACCATTCAGGTTGGTTCCACCGGAAACCTTGGACTGAGTATCGGAATCATGAGTGCAGCAGTTGGCTATCAGGTGATCGTACACATGTCAGCAGATGCGAAACAGTGGAAAAAAGACTTGCTCAGAAGCCACGGGGTAACAGTAAAGGAATATGAGTCAGATTACAGTGAAGCGGTGAAAAACGGACGTGCTTTATCTGATGCAGATCCGAACAGCTACTTTGTGGATGATGAAAATTCAAAAACACTCTTTCTTGGTTATGCAGTAGCGGCAAAACGTCTGCAAAAGCAGTTGGAAGAAAAGAATGTTGCAGTAGACGAGGAACATCCGCTCTTTGTATATATTCCCTGCGGAGTAGGCGGAGCACCGGGTGGTGTATGCTTTGGACTTAAGCTGCTGTTCGGAGATTATGTACACTGCTTTTTCATAGAACCGACACAGGCACCGTGTATGCTAGTCGGAATGGCAACCGGACTGAACCAGGAGATTTCCGTACAGGATATTGGGCTTACCGGACTTACCCATGCAGATGGGCTTGCCGTGGGACGTCCTTCTGGATTTGTAGGCAGAGTAATGAAGAATCTGCTTGGCGGCGAATTTACTATCCGCGATGGGAAATTATATGATTACATGAGAGACCTTCTCGGAACAGAGAACATTTTTCTTGAGCCAAGTGCTTGTGCTTCTTTTGAAGGACCAATACAGATTGAAAGGAATGAATCTGCACGTAAATATTTACAGGAGAATCATCTTGAAGAGAAAATGAAAAATGCGACACATATTGCATGGGCAACAGGCGGAAGTCTTGTGCCGGAAGCAATTCGTGAAGAATACAAAAACACGTATCTGGAGAAATAAAAAGAACCGGCTGATTCATGAATGCCGATTCCTGGTATAAAAAACTGAGGTCATTGTTCTATGATTAGGAAATGCTGACCTCAGCGTTTTTGAAATATTTAATTGTGCGCTATATGGAATAAAAGTTTTGCTCGCCATTGTCGTATAAATTTAAACTCACATCCCATATCAAGATTTCTCTAATTCTTCCTTATACAGTTCAGCTATATATGCCGGACCAGTACACCACAGCTTTGTCTTCTCATCATACAGTGCTTTTCCTGTCTTTGAACACAAAAAATCCGTCAATATCTCGTTTCTGTCCTTGCCTGTCTCTTCTGCGATTTCATCTGTCACCATAGTGATCAGAAGGTCGATTGTATAATTCATTTTTTTTTGGAATTGTTACTTCAGCCATATCTTCTCACCTTTCACAAATTTCAGACACTTAATAGCTGCCTCAGTTTTAAAGCAGTATTGATCTTTCAATTTATTCGGCAGCAACTGTCTGATACAGAAATCGTCTGCTTCCTTATCGCCTGCTGTCCCGAAAGCCCCGGCAAGGTAAGCGGTAAGAGTAGCGTTTGTTGCATCATCCGCAATCTTTCCTGCAATGATATCATATTTTGCCATTTCACGTTCAACCTCAATAAACATTTTTTTCTTTCGGTGAGCGGCGATACAATGTAACCAGTCCACATCTGCATTTTCAAAAATATGCGTTTCAAGATTTTCTTGAAAGTTTGAATTCAAAAGTTGAAATATATCCAAACTTCTGCCCCTCTTCAATTGTTCCGGTTGCGATGGCTTTGGCTATTGAGGTTCTCAGAAAACTTTCTGCCTGTTCCTTTGATGTGGTTAAATAAAATCCCTGTCCAAAATCTTTTCTCTTTGCACATTTGGCAAGATCTGGCTCTTTTACTTCACAATAACTTCCATGATAGAGAACAAATCCATCTTTTAACTCAAGCACTAATCTCTATCCCCTTTCTTTGCAAAAATTCAGTAATATCTTCAAGCACAGCTTCATCGCCTTCACAATGAAAAATCCCATAGCATTTTTCTATATATCCAAGAACATCGGCTTCTTTAAACAAGTGGATAATCTGTTCAACAGGTAAATGCCACTCTTCTGAAGCAAGCCGGATTAGTCTTGTTTGCATAAAAGTAATCTCTGTTTTCTCACTCATAATGAATCCTCCTTAATTTCTTGGTCAATAATACTGGAATTTTCTACTCTTATCAATAATCCCAAGTCATCAGATTCCATTCTCCGCCTTCACTCCGTGCAAGCCACCATGATCAAGTGTATTCTTCGTTAGCTTCCCATGCACCGCTACCTTTTTTCGGCGAACGGAAACTGCTTTCAAATGCAATACATTGCGTAAAGGCTTCTTTATTATCATCCGTTCTTAAATTGTTCATCCATTCAATGTTATCTGCATTGTTGCATTCTTCATCAGGCATATAAGAAAGGCTATGCAATTCACAGCCCTCAAACGAAGTGAACTGCTTTTTTATAATCTCAATGGCAGAGTCTATTTCTTCTTTTGAATAAACGGAAGATGTTCCATAATCAATTTCCACTTTTGATGTATCGCCGTCTTTTCCGCATCCGGCAAAGAGAAGAACCAGCACAATGCAAAGCATTACGGTTATAATCTTTTTCATAGTGAATACCTTCAAATACCGTTTTTTCGTTCTCTGCGACTTCCCGATAAACGGGAAGTTAACCTCCTGTTACTCATCATCTGTAAATTCCATCATCTCATCAACAGTGCAGTCCAGCTTCTTGCATATCTTTTCAATCGTCTCCATTGATACATACTGGTTTTTTCCCATCCGGGCAAGAATATTTCCACTGATCCCGGTGAGGTACTGCATCTCTATCCGCTTCATATTTTTATCTATGAGCATTTTCCATAATCTATTATAACTTACGCCCATAAGCTACCTCCATATTTCTCATTCAAACATATTTTGATTATATCATGACCGTTGCTTCGCAACTATCATGATCCAATTCGCCGTTCGCCAATCATGCAAGCATGTTGGCTCTCTTGCACTCATTATATCACGATTTCGTTAGGTTGAATACCTGTAATTTTTGATTTCTTCTTTAAAATGGAAAAGAGGATGCCCCGACAAAGGGCAGCCTCTCCAACCATTTATTCTGAATTAATCAAATGGAATCTCACCATCTGGTGTTTCCATGAATCCATCTTTAACTGTTTTGGATGTTTCCGACGAATCCGCTCCAGCACCGTTATCCTTTTATGACACTGCCTGGAACTGGCTGTTATACAGATGACTATAAAAGCCGCCTTCTTTCAGAAGTTCTTCATGGGTTCCCTGCTCAATGATCTTACCGTCTTTCATGACGAGGATCAGGGAAGCGTTGCGGATCGTAGACAGGCGGTGTGCAACGACAAAGCTTGTACGACCTTTCATCAGGTTATCAAATGCTTCCTGTACCTGCAGTTCGGTACGGGTATCGATACTTGAAGTCGCTTCGTCCAGGATCAGCATTGGCGGCAGACAGAGCATAACTCTTGTGATACACAGGAGCTGTTTCTGTCCCTGGCTGATGCTGTCCTCATGCAGGACGGTATCAAGTCCCTGCGGAAGTCTGCGGATAAAATCCCAGCTTTTTGCCTCTTTTGCTGCCCGGATGATTTCTTCATCCGTGGCATCCGGTTTTCCGAAGCTGATATTTTCACGGACAGTACCGGATTTGATCCAGGTATCCTGAAGCACCATACCGAAGCTCTTTCTGAGCGAATGTCGGGAAAGCTCATCGATCGGTTTACCGTCGATACAGATTTTTCCGGAATCCACGTCATAGAAGCGCATCAGGAGGTTGATAAATGTTGTTTTTCCGCATCCGGTAGGACCTACGATCGCAATACGCATACCAGATTCAACCTGAAGGTTAAAGTCTTCAATCAGAGATTTACTCTTGTCATAGCTGAAATCTACGTGGTCGATATCCACATTTCCATCCACCTTCTCAAGTACTTCAGAAGAGTCGTTTACTTCTTCCGGTTCTTCTAAGAGGTCAAAGATACGTGTCGCACATGCAAGGGCGTTCTGCATTTCCGTGATTACGGATGTAATGTCGTTGAATGGTTTCATGTACTGGTTCGCGTAAGAAAGCAGTACGGAAAGACCGCCGACAGTCAGGGTTCCAAGCGGGATCAGGAATGCACCTGCAAGTGCTACGGCAGCGTAAATAATGTTGTTTACGAAACGGGTGGACGGATTGGTAAGGCTGCTGTAAAATACGGCTTTCTGGCTATATTCTTTGAGTTCTTTATTGATCTCATCAAAACGCTTTGAAGCCTTGTCCTCATATCCGAATGCCTTGACAACCTTCTGATTTCCGATCATTTCCTCGATTAGAGCAGTCTGTTTTCCACGGGTTTCACTCTGCTTTTTAAACATGGTAAAAGAGCGTGAGGAAATAAATTTTGCCACCAGGAAGCTGAGTGGTGTCAGAAGGATGACCATCAAAGTGATCCACACGTTCTTGGAAAACATGAAGATCAAGGTTACAACAACGGTCACAACGCCGGAAAATAACTGGGTAAATCCGAGCAGTAATCCGTCAGAAAGGATATCAGTATCAGCAATGATACGGCTCACAATATCGCCGGTGCTGTGCTGGTCCAGATAAGAAAGCGGAAGCTTCTGGATGTGGCGGATTGCCTGGGATCGGATATCCTGTACAATATGATAGGTCATGCGGTTATTGACAAGGTTCATGATCCAGATTGCGGCTGCAGCGATCACTACGAACAGAAGAATCTGCTTCAGATAGAGCCACATCTGGGTAAAGTCTACATTGTGCGCTGCTACGATCTCATCGATCGCATTACCGAAGAGAACCGGCACATAAAGCTGAAGAACCACTGATATTCCGGCAAGGATGATGCTGAGGATCAGGAGGATCCAGTATTTTCCGATATATTTAAAAAGCTTTTTCATTACACTGTCTTTTTTCATACCTACATCTCCCCTCTTTCATATTTTGCACGGTCTTCCGGGAACTGTGAGAAATAGATCTCACGATAAACTTCGCAGGATTTCATAAGTTCATCATGTGTACCGGATCCGGCGAGTTCTCCATTATCTAATACTAAAATCTTGTCTGCCTGGCGGATGCCTGCAACCCTCTGGGATACCAGGAAGGTTGTTGTCTCTCCTTCCAGTCCTGCGAGGGCTTTCCGAAGTGCTGCGTCAGTTGCAAAATCAAGTGCGCTTAAGCTGTCGTCGAGGATCAGGATTTCCGGCTTTTTCACAAGAGCGCGGGCAATGGTAAGACGCTGACGCTGTCCACCGGAAAGGTTCTTTCCGTTCTGCTCGAGCATGAAATCAAGCTGTCCGTCTTTTCCTTCTACGACTTCTTTTGCCTGTGCAACTTTCAGTGCATCCCAGATCTCGGAGTCAGATGCATTTTCATTGCCCCATTTCATGTTATCGCGGATGCTGCCTTTGAAAAGGACGGAGCGCTGCTGTACGATTCCGACCTTGTCGTGGATTTCCTGATTGGTGAGCTCTTTTACGTTGCGTCCATTCAGTTTAACGGTTCCGCAGGTTACATCATAGAAACGGGAGATCAGGCTGACCAGAGTGGATTTTCCGCATCCGGTACCACCGATGATACCGACTGTCTGCCCTTTTTTTACAGAGAAACTGATATCAGAAAGGCTTGATGCACCGGCACCTGCATAGGTGAAGGATACCTTGTCGAATTCAACTTCATTTGCAGAAGGATCTGCCTTTGCAGAAGGGGTTTCCGGATAATGCATGGTAGTCCTGATATCCAGGACACCGGCTACACGGTCTGCACATGCCATCGCCTTGTTCAGTGTAATGATCAGGGAAGCCAGCTTGATCAGCTCGACGATCATCTGTGCCATGTAGTTGTAAAGCGCGACAACCTGTCCCTGATGCATGGTTCCGAGATTGACCTGGAGTCCTGCTCTTGCGATCAGGATGACAGTTGCAATGTTGATCAACACGTAGGTAAATGGATTTAACAGGGCGGAAATTCTTCCGACAAATTCATTTAACCTGGTCAGTTCGGTGTTGCTCTTTTCAAATTCATTTACGGACTCTTCTTCGCGGCAAAATGCGCGGATCACGCGGACACCTGTCAGATTCTCACGGGTAAGTCCTGTGACGCGGTCCAGGGCAGCCTGCACTTTTTTGAAAAGCGGGATGCTGACCAGCATAATGAAAATGACGCCGACAAATAAAAGAGGGATCGCCACAACGAATACCAGCGCACATTTAAAGTTGATCGTAAATGCCATGATCATCGAACCGATTACGATAAACGGACTTCTCAGAAGAAGACGAAGTCCCATGTTGATGCCGTTCTGGACCTGGTTGATATCATCGGTCATCCGTGTGATCAGGGTGTCCGTACCGATCGTATCAAGTTCGGTAAATGAAAAGCCCTGAATGTGGTCAAATACGGCCTGTCTTAAATTGGTTGCACAGCCGACACTCGCTCTTGCAGCAAAATACTGTGCGGTAAAACTGCAGCTAAGACCGACTGCAGCCATGAGGATCAGCACCAGGAACATCTTTACGATGTAGCCGTGGTCATTGTTTGCAATACCAATATCAATGATCTTGGCGACAACCACCGGAACCAAAAGGTCAAATACGACTTCCAGCAGTTTGAATAATGGTGCAAGAATACTTTCTATCTTGTATTCTTTCAGATAAACCCAAAGTTTCTTCAAACACACTCACTCCTGTTCTTTACTTCTTAGTTTTTTCTTGACCTACTCATTATAATGCGCTACTATCAATATGAATAATATTGTTTTTATGACAGCTTAATATAAAAAAAGTATAACAATGTGAGTGGCAAAAGGTATTTTGACCTATTTGATACCAGATTGCTACGTGCTTTGCACTCTCGCAATCCTCAAAAACATTCGTAATCCGCTCATTTTTCTTTGAAAAATGGCTACTACTCATGTTTTTGGCGGGTCAAGAGGTCAAAAATCCTCTTGCAAGCAAGCTTGCATCGGCTTTCTGACCTTTTGACCCTGGTATCATCATATAACTAAACGGAGGGAAAAAAGAAAATGGAACTCAGACAGCTGGAATATTTCCGGGAAATCGCGAATACGGGAAGCATCAATGAAGCGGCGAGAAAGCTCAATATGTCACAGCCGCCCCTCAGCTATCAGATCAGGCAGTTTGAAAATGAACTGAACGTGCAGCTGTTTGAGCGTACCCATAAAGGGGTGATCCTGACGGCGGCAGGTAAGCTTTTGTATGACCGTGCGGCGAGCCTTCTGGATTATGCCAGATCGACAGAGCTTGAGGTGTCCCAAACGGGTAAAAAAAGGGTTCTGAGAATCGGGATCACGCCGACGACGGTCGGCACAGTCATGCCGTTTATCGCAGAATTTTCAAAGAAAAATCCCGACGTGAATTTTGAGGTTCACGACGGGATCACGTATACGTTATATGATTATCTTCAGGAAGGGATCATCGATATTTCGGTTGTCCGCACGCCGCTCCGGCTGGATGATGTGGAGTCCGCAGTCCTGCATTCGGAGCCGATGATCGCTGTCTCCAATCCGGAGATGCCTTCAGAAAGGCGGAAATCGCTCATTCTTGAAGAGTTAGTCCACAGACCGTTAATTCTCTACCGGCGCTATGAAAAGCTGATTATGGATGCATTTCACGCGCAGAATCTGGTTCCGGAGGTGTTCTGCCTGTGTGATGATGCCAGGGGCGCTACCCTCTGGGTGAAGGAAGGGCTTGCCACGGCGATCTTCCCACAGTCCATGGAGCCGCTTTGCGAAGGGCTGACTTGTCAGGTGCTTGATGAACCGGATCTGGTGACGAAGATCCTTTTGATCTGGCAGAAGGGGCGGAAGCCGACGGCGGTAGTGCAGGATTTTATGGATGTCTGTCTGAAATAATTTAAACCGTATCAAAAATAATAATTCTTAGTTTATTTTTGATACGGTAAGTGAATTGTAAGACGGATTCTCCATGTTCTGGCAGGTGGAAGCGATAAACATCAGTATGATCGATTTGCGAATTGTTTTTCGATTATACTGCTTTTTCAAAGTCCGCCCCTATACCTATTTTCACTTCAAATGTCGTTCCGCTATGCTTATTTGTATAAACTTCAATCGTTCCGTCATGAACCCGCACAACTTCTCGCACCATCGCAAGGCCAAGCCCCACACCTCCGAGTTCCCGGCTTCTTGACTTATCTACCCGGAAGAACGGTTCGAAGATCTGCTCCCTGAATGCTTCATCAATTCCATTTCCTGTATCCGAAACCGTCAGAACAACTTCGTTCTTCTCCCTTATTGCCGATACCGTAACGGATCCATTTTCCCGATTATATTTAATCGCATTTTCCACAAGATTATATAGCATTCTGTAAATCAGAATATCACTCCCGATCAAAAACAATTCTTCATCAGCCTTTGCTCCTGCTCCCTGTGACTTCTGTATCAGTTCAACCTTTTTTTCCTGTGCCAGCGGTTCCAGATCTGTCAGCACTTCCTCGATCAGACTATGGAGCTCAATTCTGTCATTTCGCGATACGGTCTGTAATTCGCTCATATCCAAAAGCGTTCGGACCAACTTGCTAAGACGTTCATTCTGCTCCGTTACCATCTGAATTGTCTCTTCTGCCACTGCGGTACTCTCCGGATGTTCTGTTGTATGGTATAGATCCAGTTGTGCCTGGATTAAAGCCAGTGGAGTACGTAACTCATGTGCTGCATTTCCCGTAAACTGGCGCTGCGTCTCGAATGATTCTGAAAGCCGTATAAGCATCTTATTGTAAGATATGCGAAGTCTGTCCAGCTCTGCAATCTTATTCTCTTCGATCGTATAATCTTTCAGATTCTGTGCCTGAACTTTTTCCACTGTCTCTGAAAATTTCCTGAGTGGTTTCAATGCCCGTCCACTGATAAAATAAGTCGCTGCGCCGCCAAACAGCGCTACAATAGCAGTAATCAGAAGGCTTCTGCTTCTATAATCTGATTTGGAGTTATAAACCTTCATGGAAAACTGTGCCACAAAGTCATCCCACTCATTATCCGGAATATCAATGTACATCGATTCCGGTTCTGTGCCCTGATCCGTGATAGACTCCTGAAGCGTATCGAAATAATAGACTCCGTTTTTATATAAGAAAAAGGTAAGACATCCGCATAATATGGTGATCAACACGGTTGTAAGAAGTGTTAATTTCCACTGGAGTGATATTTTCTTCATGCTTTGCTATTTCCCCCTATCTTATAGCCCTCACCGATTTTGTTCACGATTGGATCATATCCGAGTCCTGCTTTCAGTTTTTTTCTCAAAGAAGACATATGTACTCGGATGGAACCGCTAAAACTATCCACAGAAGAATCCCAGACATGCTCGATTAGTTCTTCCTGACTGACCGGTCTTCCCTGATTTAAAAGGAGATATTCTAAAATCCCATTTTCTTTTCTCGTCAACGCAACCGGGTTATCGTCTGCATATGCAACCCTTTCTCTCGTATCAAATCGAAGTTTTCCGCATTCCAGACAGATATTTTTTTGTATAAATTTTCTCCTTGTCAGGCTTCTCACGCGCGCTTCCAGCTCCTGCAGGTGAAATGGTTTTTCCATATAATCATTTGCACCGGAATCCAATCCTTCAACCTTATCTGCGATCTGACTTCTCGCAGACAGGATCAATACTTTTGTCTCTTCATTTTCTTTGCGAAGTTCCCGAAGGATCTCCATCCCATCCACCCCGGGCAGGTTAAGATCAAGCACGATCAGGTCATACAGTTCCGCATAGATCATCTCCAGTGCCTGCTCTCCGTCATTACACATGTCCACCTCATAACCTGCCAGATGCAGACTTTTCGCGATCATATCACATAATTTCTTTTCATCTTCAACAACTAATAATCTCAATTTACTTTTCTCCATTTTCTTAACAGGAAATTTACATCCCATATTATATAATGTAGTCACTGAACGGTCAATAAGCCGACTTTGAGCAATAACATTGAAAGGAGCAGTTACTATTTACAGTAACAAGTGGTATCTTAATGAAATCAGAAAAAGCAACACAGATTCTTTTTACTTGCAGCCGGTCTGGTGTTTTTCCTTGTCGGGATTTACCGTGGAGAAGCTGCAACTGTACTCAGTAAGGCAATAAAATTATGTATGGAGTGTGTAGGAATTGGATAAGAAAATGAAATCAAACAAAAACTTTCTGGCCCGCTTCCGCGGATGGATTCAGGCAGCTGCAACACTGCTGACCAATCTTCATATTCCGAATCTGTTTAAAGGGAAAATTTATCAGGGAAAGGTAAAAACAATATGTGTACCCGGACTGAACTGTTACTCTTGCCCGGCTGCCACAGGTGCCTGTCCGATTGGAGCTTTCCAGGCTGTAGTCGGTTCATCAAAATTCAAATTTACCTACTACATCACCGGATTCTTCATCCTGTTGGGAGTTCTGTTAGGACGATTTATCTGCGGTTTTCTCTGTCCGTTTGGATGGTTTCAGGATCTGCTGCATAAAATTCCGGGTAAGAAACTGTCTACTGCAAAACTAAAACCCCTGCGGTATCTGAAATACGCGGTTCTGGCCGTTTTTGTTATACTGCTTCCGGCATTTGTGACTAATTCGCTGGGGATGGGCGATCCATTCTTCTGCAAATACATATGTCCACAAGGCGTACTTGAAGGTGCAATTCCACTGGCACTTGTTAATTCGGGAATCCGCGCGGCACTCGGACACTTATTTACGTTTAAGTTTACAATCCTTGTATTTGTAATTATCTTAAGCATTTTGTTTTACCGCCCATTCTGTAAGTGGATTTGCCCGCTTGGTGCCATCTACTCGCTGTTTAACAAAATATCATTACTTAAGATTAAGGTGGATCCTGAAAAATGTGTTAACTGTCAAAAATGCAGCCATGTCTGCAAAATGGATGTAAATGTAGTAGACACACCGGATCACCCGGAATGTATCCGATGTGGAGCATGTATGAAAGCCTGTCCGACAAATGCGATCTGCTATCATTACGGATTTTCAAACAAGAAACAGGCTGACAATAAATAAGCAAAAATGAATCAAATGATATTCAAAAGGAGATTAAAAATCATGAAAAACAAAACAATTAGAACAAACTCAATGAAATTAAAAAAAGTAATTGCGGCATCTCTTGCCGTTTTCATTCTTTTTGCATTCACAGGTTGCAAAACTTCATCCGGTTCCGCAACAACTGAAAGCTCAAAGCAGGAAGATACTTCCACAACAGATTCAAGCAGTTCGGGTGATCTGAATGAAAAGCTGAATGACCTTTACCAACAGGAAAACCAGATCTTTGCAGATCACAAAGATGTGTGGGACAAAGCATTTGGCTTTATGAGCAAGAACATTGACGATGATACCAAGAATGAAAACTATGCGGACTTTCTTGCAAATATAATAGAATCAAACAAAGATTCTTTCTCCGAAGAAGAATATGCTACTCTGAGTAAAGACATTGAAACGATCCGCGGTATTGAAGAAGAAATTGCAAAACTTGAAAAAGAAATTGCCGCAGCTGATCCTTCCGGCAGTAGTTCCTCCGGCACAGATGACTCTACAGGTGTGTTTCACGGTTTCAAAGGGAAAGACCTGGATGGTAACGATGTAGATGAAAGCCTTTTCGCCAAAAATAAAGTTACGGTTGTAAATTTCTGGTTCAGTGGATGCAAGCCTTGCGTTGAAGAACTTTCTAAACTGAATGAATTAAATGATACAATTAAGAAAATGGGCGGTGAAGTTGTTGGTATCAATACAGATACATTAGATGATAATCAGGATGGTATCAAAGAAGCGAAAGAAATCCTGAAGGCCAAGGAAGCTTCCTACAAAAACCTGACTTTCGATTCCGATTCAACAGTTGGAAAATATGCAGGAAACATTATGGCATTCCCGACAACAGTTCTCGTAGATAAAGACGGAAATATCGTTGGCGAACCTTTCATGGGCGGAATCGATGATCAATCAAACTACGAGCAATTAATGAAACAAATTCAGTCCATACTTGATCAGGAATAATTCATTTACTGAAGATGTATGCTAAATGAGGCTGTCGCATTAGTGCGGCAGCCCCTATTTTTTTTGGTGTATTCCTATTTATCAGGATTCCATGTTTAACCTTCTGCTAGCTCTGAGGTTTTCCGAATGCTTTGTTTATGATTTAGGTAACATTCAAGCGTAGCAATACAATTCTCTGTTAGTATGTCTCGAAAATGCTTTGTTTCTTTTATGTATTGTATTTAAAAACTCATAACCTGCTCTTCGTCAAGTCTTTTAAGAATTTCGCATGCCAGCTTAACAGCGTTATCAAAGTCGCTATAAGCTGAAATTCCGTAATGTGTATGTGCATAGCGAACCGGAACTCCGATAACGATAACTGGAACCGCTTTTTCAGTCAGATGTATAGCTGCACCGTTGGTTGAACCGGCACTGCGAACTGCATCCTGAACCGGAATACCAAGCTTTTCTGCCAGATCCAGTGCATATCTTTGATAATGCGGATTGGTGATCATACGGGCATCAATGTGACGCAGCATCGGTCCTCGCTTGATAGCTGTCTGAACCATATACGACTCAACGCAGGTATCATCTGCCGGGCAGCCTTCAAAAACAATTGCGATATCCGGCTTAATTACCTGTGCTGTCACAGTGGCACCGCGTACACCAACTTCTTCCTGTGCTGCACAAGCGCCAACAATATCCACATTCAGCTCCTGACCAGCCAGGGTATGCATAGTCTTAAGAATTGCCGCACATCCCAGACGGCAGTCAAAGCTCTTGCCAACCATCAGATCTGTGGTTTCTGAATATGTAAATGTCACATCCGGCACTACGGGTTCACCGATACGAATGCCGAACTTTTCAACCGCCTCTTCTTTAGAAACAGCGCCAACATCTACCGTGATATCTTTCATATCCAGAGGTGCTTTACGCTCCTGCTCTGTCATGAAATGCGGAGGCTTGCTGGCAGTAAGCCCCGGAATATATTCTCCGAACCGGTTGCGAACCAAGACTTTATGAGCCGGAATATTGTGGTTAACCCAACCTCCGATCTGAATGATGCGGAGAGTTCCGTTCGGGCAGATAGCCTGCACCATAAAACCAACCTCATCACTATGTGCGTCAAGCTGAACAACCGGACGTTTGCCGTTATTTTCTTTACGGCGGATATACAGGTTGCGCATGCGATCTTCTGTAATTTCTCCGAGTCCTTCTGCGTAAGGACGAATCGCTGCAACCACTTCATCTTCGAAACCGGATGTACCGTTTGCATTTGAAATTGCTGCAATCATTTCCAGCGTTGTTTTTTTATCCATTATGACACCTCTTTATGAAAGTTTAACTTTCTTGAACTCTTCCATGAAATCAACAATATAGTTTGCTGTGGTCTCGAGCATTTCCTTGCCCCACTCTTCTGTAGCGGTACTCGGATGATCCGGTCCAATCCATCCGTTGTCTGTAACATGCGGAGTATTGCGAATAATATCAACGGTAACTCCCTTATACTCAACAGAACGGAAACCAGTTGTCTTCAGATTATCAGACAGGTGCTTAAACTGGAGTTCACCACCTATCTCACTCTTGTCAACTAAAGACGGATCAATTCCAAGAATCGCAGCTGTTTCCTCACCGCCGCCGTGACCGCCTTTCCATGCTGGGTTCATATCCCAAGCCATCAGCCACCAGTTAAGCATAGCAACCAGACAGCCTTTATCCTCGAATTCCATGCCAAGGCGCTGAATCATCTTGATGTTTCCGCCATGTCCGTTCAGAAAAACGAATTTTCTTGCGCCGTGACGATACAGACTCAGGAAAACCTGACGGCAAAACTGATAGAGTACCTCGCTGTCAATATCAATTGAACCCGGATACGGAGCTAAATACTGGCAGGAACCATATGGAATGGTCGGAGCAATCAAAACATCACTCTTCTTCTCGATTTTCTTCCAACAAATGATTTGGAATCAGTGTATCGGTTCCAAGCGGCATGTGACGACCGTGACACTCAATACTGCCGATAGATACAAGTACCATATCATTTTTTTTAAAATATTCCTGTGCTTTCGGCCAAGTCAAATTTGTAAGTCTCATAAGTTCTCTCCTTCCTACTATAATTATTCTTCTCAGCTGAAAATCGGACTATTCGGAAACCAGACAGTCCGACATCCATCAATTACTGCGTTGCTTCCTATTCCCCTTTAGGATTTTTTTATGACAATGCAGAATTTTTGAGCTACTCTTGATAACCCAAGTATAGTCCATGCAAATATGATTGTCAACAATTTCAACTTAATGTTAACAGCGGGAAAATAGTGCTTTCGTTTTTGCTAACAATCCACTATAATTATAATAAGTTTTTTGCTAACGGACAAAAGACATCCGTATAATTTTTTCTATTAATTAGTAAGAAAATGAAACATGCGAGAAATTGGCGGTATGTTCTACTATGAACCAAGCGTACCTATCGAAAACGGATACTTATTCTGAAAATTTTATGAGGTAAATATGCAGAAACAACGAAAAACATCAAATACTACTACATCAGAAATTGTTCTTGAATCTCTGCGGGAGCAGATCATCAATGGAATCCTTCAGCCTCAAGAAAAACTGGTAGAGGCTGAAATTGCCCGGAAATTCGGACTCAGCCGAGGTCCTGTGCGCGAAGCACTCCGACAGCTCGCCGTCGAAGGTTTAGTCGATTACTGTCCTAACAAAGGATGTACAGTCGCACTGCTTTCTCCACAAGACGCTTATGAAGTCTTTTTTCTGCGCGGCAGCCTTGAAAAACTGGCAATCCAAAAAAGTAACTGCCTCCTTAGTGACTATAGTCTCATGATAATGGAAGCCAGTATTGAAGAATTTCGAAAGGCTATTCTCGAAGGTAATACTATGAAGGCTGTTCGTGCAGATGAGACATTCCACTTGCAGATCATTCGTTCTGCCCAGCTTAACCGACTGACCAAAATGTGGGAGCTGCTGAGTCCACTGAATGGTGCCATGTTCCTCTCGGTTCAAAATGCTAATCGCTTTGGACAGTTAAGCGGAGATGCTGAAACGCTTCAGAATGCCAAATGCTTAGAACCAAACACACCGGATCAAAATACCTCTTATAACGGAAGCGCTGCAGTATGGACACACCAATGTCTGTTGGAGGCCATCCGGATTAACGATCTCCAGACAACCTGTGATCTTCTGGATCAGCATTATGAAGAAACCGGCAGACGTGTATACAGACTTTCACTCATGAAAGAACAGAACTTTTGATCCATTTCATTAATAATGGTTTGAGGGGTTCATAATATGTTTCTTTTGTCTTTTGGATCGACTTCATCAGCAAGGATTTCTTTCATTTCATGTATAAGGATTATGCACAGTCCGTTTTTTCATAAAACTTATTCTGTTTTTCAACTTCTGTGATATAATGCTTTATTATAATAATTCCCATGGACAAAATGAGGTGAACCAAGTGAAAAAGAAAACACTTGTGCCTCTTATCATTTTTTTACTGGGCATATGCCTTGCAGGTTTGCTTGTATACAAAACAGATGCCCACGAAAAAGAGCAGAGACACATAACAGCACAATTAAACGTAGCCACCTATGGCGAACGAATAAAGAATGAAATTACAAATGGAATTGAGATCACAGATACCTTGAAGCAAATCTTAATAAGTGAAAATGGCGAAATCCATCAGTTTGACACGATTGCCGAAAATCTTATGTCTGATTCTATTGAAAGTGTACAGCTCGCTCCGGATGGTGTTGTGACAGATATTTATCCGGCTAATGAAAAGGAGGCAGGTAAGATTGATTTGATCCACGATAAAGACCGCGGAAAAATTTCCTGTTACGCAAGAGACAACCATACAATCATTACGCAGGGCCCCTTCAAATTAAAACAGGGAGGATATGGAATTGCAGTCCGCAATCCCGTATACCTGAAAGATAAAAACGGACATGAGTATTTCTGGGGATTTACTATTGTTATCCTGCGTGTTCCGGATATTTTCTTCAGATTCAATCAGTGCACTTTCAGATTTTGGATACGAATGCAAAATTTCAAAAACAGACGCTCCATGGAGTGATACTTATAAAGTGGTTTATCAATCAGATGGGCAAATAAATCATCCTGTTTCTTATACATTTACAATAGGAGATGAAAACTGGGAATTTGAAATAACTCCTAAAAGTGGATGGAGAAATGCCACACTACTGATAATCATCATCGGAATGTTTCTTACAATAAGCCTTCTCCTGTCAGTTCTTACCAGAGTATGGTTAGTAGCAAGGAACATAAGAAAAGTTTCAGATACGCGCACAGATTCTCTTACAAATATTTATAACCGCTATGGATTTGATGAATTTGCAGAAAAAATGATTCAAAAAAATCCAAATGCACATTTTGTGGCTGCACTCCTTGATATCGATAATTTCAAGTTTATCAATGATATCTATGGACATAGTTACGGAGACAGGGCACTAAAGAATCTTGCAGACAGCATGAAGACTTTTTCCCACCGGATACATTGCTGGGAAGAAACGGTGGTGACGAATTCTGTATTCTTTTACGAAATTGTACCTTTGCAGAAGCAGATATACAGCTGCAGAAATTTACCAAACTTCCTAAATCATTCTCATACCATGGTAAGGAACATGCATTTTATATTTCTCTAGGATATGCAGAATATCCAACATTTGCCTCCAATCGTTCACAACTCATGCGCTGTGCAGATGCAGCCCTTTATGAAATAAAGCTTCACGGAAAAAATCGGATGTATGGTCTACAGAGAAGGACTTCGGTCAGGTGCCCGCAAACAACTTGGATTCACATTCAAGGATATCTCTGAACATCTTCCAGGTGCATTCATCATATACAGAGCTGACAAAGAAGATGATGAACTATTTTTTGCAAATGATGAATTTCTTCATATGTCCGGATATAAAGATATAGATGAACTGTTCAGACTTACTAAGAAAAGTTTTCGCAACTTGATCCGGGAAGATGAACAGCAACAGATAGAATCAAGTATCTGGGAACAGATTGACAGCGGTAATGAAAATGCCTATATTCACTTCCATCTTCGAAAAGCTGACGGAACTTATTTTTCTGTGCTTGATCATGGAAGAATTGTAGAGAACCCGCAATACGGAAAGGTATTTTACGTATTGTTCATGGATTGGAAAGATATGCATATTCGTTACAATGATAAATTCGCAAGATAATAAAATATTGCAAAAAAACAGAGCGTATGATCTATTTTCATACGCTCTGTTTCGCAGTTTTCTTTGCTGCTTGAGGATTTTGCAGGATTTCTGCTATGTACACAATTCATTGGCAAAAATCTTGTAAAATTCTGAAAGACGGTACAATTTTTCATCGGATAACATTTCTTTTTCTTTATCCATGTTCTACCTGCCTTTTACAGTTTCTTCATAAACTTGGTAATTCTATTTCTGTACATGATGACCAGTATAACGATGTTTTCTTCCGTAAATACAAACACCTGTAAATGCCACAAGCAAAATATCTCGATATGATTCTAAATATCTCCGTCATTTTCTTTTGAAATGATGGAGATATTTTTATTATGACGGAGATTGTAGAACAGAAAATTGTATCAGGTTGCAAAAATCTTTCCTGAGATCAAGTAAAGAAAAAGAGCATATGGAATTGATTGAATCCATACACTCTATGATTAATAATCTACATATTTAATTTACAGCATCAAAATATCCAACGATTCCTATATATCCGTCTTTCTTCATAGGAGACCACAATGTATGCAGCTTCAGACTATACATCTGGCTATCATTTTCCACCTTCGCTTTTATCTGCACAGAGTATTGATATCCAAAAGTGTTAAATTTTGAATCATCTACAATGAGTATTTTTCGTTTCTTGTCCTTCTTATTTCTCTTTAGTGATTATTGATCAATAAATTGGGCTTCGTCCCCCCCCCCAAGTTTTATATTTCTTATGGTTTTCTTCAGCAACTTCATATCAACTGGTTTTGAAATATGAGCATTCATTCCAGCAGAGAGAGAGTGCTGCATATCCTCTGAAAATGCATTGGCAGTCATGGCAATAATCGGGATCGTCTTTGCCTGCTCATGTGAACTTCTACGGATTGCCTTCGTTGCCTCATAACCATTCATAACAGGCATCTGCACATCCATCAGGATCATATCATACTCACCGGGCACGGACTGTTCAAATGCTTCCAAAATCCTTTTGCCATTTTCACAAATAGTACACTCTGCACCTTCAAGCTTTAATAATTCCATTAGGATTTCTGCATTCAACTCATTATCCTCTGCACAAAGGATGCGCATTCCATCCAGAATATCACTATCTGTCTCATGCATTTCTATCTGTTCTGTCGAAGAAACTACTCTGTTCTCCACAATTTTTAGATTTAAGATTACTTCAAAACTACTTCCGTGATTCGGTTCGCTTTCAACCTTAATCGTTCCCCCCATCGATTCAACCAGATTTTTAGTGATTGCCATTCCCAGACCAGTTCCCTGTATTTTGTTTGTTACGGAACTTTCTGCACGAGTAAACGCGTCAAAGATAGTTTCTTTAAAATCAGCAGACATTCCCATACCATTGTCACTGACTATAAAATGATATTTTCCATATGTAGAAGAGTTTGTCTCACTTTCTTCTGCTATAAAATGGATTATTCCACCTTCCTGTGTGTACTTTATTGCATTGGACAACAGATTACTGAAAATCTGCATCAGATGAACCTTGTCGCCATTTACCCACTCATGTTTAAGGTTTTCTTTTGTGATTATAAAACTCTGATTTTTTTCGTTTGCCTGTGAATGAAATATTGTATTGAGTTCTTCTATAGAATCCAGAATAGAAAAATCAGAATATTTGAAAACTGTTTTTCCAGCTTCAATCTTGCTCATATCCAGAACATCATTGATAATTCCTAACAGGTGCTGTGATGAAATATCTATTTTTTCTGCATACTCTATAACTTTTTCTTTGTCGCCGGCATTATGTCTGATTAATGATGTAATACCAATGATTGCATTCATAGGTGTACGAATATCATGTGACATATTAGACAGGAAAATCTGTTTTTGCCTTATTTGCATTTTCAGCGGTCTGTAGAGCCTCAATAGCAATGTTCTTAGCCTTTTTCAGATTTTTATTAGCTTCTTCCATTTCGCTTATAGCCATTGCCTGAAGCTCATTGTTTCTTTTTTCAAATTTAACTTTTTGATTTGCAATACTGAATCTGGAAATACTGTAGAATAATCCGGCAAAAAGCAAGATTATAAATCCTGTCATGAGCATTGTAGTAAGCCCAATCGTTTTCTGGTATTCTTTCAACACATTATCTACTGTCGCTTTTTTTACAATACAAATCAACATCGTATTGTTGCTTTCTATCGGACAATACCCCAAATAATAAGGCTCATCTTTCCCCAAAAGTTCTACTCCCTTTTTTCCTTCCGCAATCTTTTTATTCAGAGAATCAAACTCTTTTTCTGTTATAGCATGATCACTTTTCAAATGTTTCAGTAATGAATAATTTCGAAAAAAAATGTCATCCTTCTGGTTCGTATAAGTAATATTTCCATCATTGTCCAACATGAAGAGATATGCACTTCCATCATATCCTCCAAGATTTAACATGGAGTCTAATTTCGAATGATCATACACTGTTCCAATCGCTGTATAAGTTTCTCCATTAATCGTATATTCCTGACATATTGCTACCAAATAACCGTCTTTTTTCACTTGTTCAAATTCAAGAGCGACCAATTTTCCAATATTAGATCCGTTTCTCAAATTCAGCAAAAGCTTACTAGGCATATCAACTTTCAGTTTTGTTCCATCTGAGGTTATAGCTTTTCCATTTTCCTGTAGAAATAAAAGTGTACTCTCAGATTCTTTTTCCCATGCCTTAAAAAAGTTTCGGTTATTATCTGGTTCAAGGGATATTTTCTTCTCTTTACACAGATAGTCCTCAACAAAATGTAACTGTCTATAGTATCCACTCACTTGCATATCATAGGTCTGTTGAATCTGTTCGACAACAGCTTCCATACTGATTTCTCCATTTTCCTCAATACATGTATTCATCCTATTCAACAGAAACCTTACAAAAACAAAACTTGAAAGAATGAAAATCATGACAAACAATGGCATTATTATTTTTTTTCTCTTAATTATCTCTTGTTCTATTTGCACTTTATTTTTCAACCTCTATATAGTCTTCTGGTGCTGACGGTTTCTGCCCATTTGACATGGCCGCAATCCATGCACTAGATAATGTTGTATTCCCTATTTGCTCAATAGCACATTTTGGATTAATTTTTTTTAAAATAGATTTTGTCGTATCCGTAAGAAGAATGGAATATTCTTTTTCTGTGTCTATTTTTTTATCATTTATTGTTATATCCTTTAATGAGAATCCGTTTTCTTCGTTTTTGACAATTATTTTCATACCGGATGCAATTGGTAATTCGTATTTATTGGTTACATAAAAATTCTCATCAGCCTCTGTAAGATATTTTTTAACGAGTTCATAAACCTGCTCACCGTTGAGCTTTACAAGATATAATGGGGTATCTGAATTCTTCGCTGTCATCAGACCGACCCGGCTGCTGGTGCATTCTCCTTTGTACATAGAAGAAGTAAAATAATAATATGGTGCCAGAGCCAGCTGTGCATCATTTTCTTCTTCTGATCGTAGTTAAAATGGAAGATGCTGCATCTCGACCGCTCTTATCATTCAATGAAATGGAATATTCATTTTCAAAATTCACTGTACTTTTTTCTTTTGAATCTTTACTATTCATTGCACTACGAAAAACATTATAAGCTTGCATTTCATCCATTTTTCCTGATAATAATCCGTGAACAGCCTCAAGACTTGCATCAAATGATTTTTGAGCGGAATATCGGATATAAACAGAATTATTTTTAATTTCCTCTTCCAGTCCAGGTACATCCTGCATCATGGTTGGAACATCTGTATTCAATGAAATAACACCGCTTCCATCCGCAATCAGCTTTTTGCCCCTCTTCTGAAATCATACAATCCAGCACATCCAGTGCAGTATCCAGTTTTTCCTGGTTTTTTTCCAATTCTTTATTGAATGCAATATTTAAGGATGGGAACATATACACAAAAGAACTATCTGAAGTCTGTGAAAAATAAGGAATACGTATTAGTTCCGCATCCATCTGATCTTGGAATTTTTGCATATCTCTAGGCTGTCCATGAAACATTGCTGATTTTCCCTCGACAAACATCTGGGTTCCTGTATTGATGTCAATATTGATATCTTCTTTGCCAAAATGCGAGTCTTTAAGGAACTGACTTGTTTCCGAAAAAATTCTTTTCCATAGTACGTCGTCAAATTTTATTTCACCAGCTGAAGTTTCGGCTTCGTTTCGCCAGTCAATACCAGCCAAACTTGTAAATTCACCAATCGCTGCCGCCTGAATTATTTCTTGATTTGCCCAGTCTTCTGCAAAGTTCATCGAGTAAGGTTTTATGCCATTATCATAAAACTGCTGACAGGCCTGTACATATTCCTCATAATTTTCTGGAATCTTTATGCCATACTGATCAAACAGTGTTTTGTTGGCAATGATCGTCTGCGGAATACCACAGATTGGCAGCCACTGGATTTCATTATCTGTATCCTTATAATATTGCACCGCATAGGAATAATACTTAGAAACAACATCATAAGAAGCAAAATCCATAAGATAAGGCTGTAAGTCCTGTGCATCTGTTCCAGAAAATCGACGTACTGTTATGATATCCGGTAATTCATCATGTTCTTTAAAATAACTGTATAAATCGGTATCATTGTTACCGATAATAAACTCGATATCCTGATCAGGAAACTGTTCATGGATATAGGGTACAATATTTTTCATCAAACGATTTTCCCACAGATAAACGGTAAGATGATCGTCTTTTTTAGATTGTCCACATCCAGCCAAAATACCAGTTACTAAAAGTACACCAGACACCAATGCGGCCAGATAACATTTTGTTTTTTGCATACGTCAAATTCCTTATTCTTTCGATTAAAACACATTTCAATATTTTCGTTTTACAAGCCCTTTGGCTTTGTGTCACAGATTTTCATCTGCTTTGTCTCAATTCTTTTAATTATAGCATTTTATTTTTTCACGTCTATATTTTTTTTCACGTTAATGTAAAAAAATTTTATTTTTTCTTTTCCCCCACTGTAAAACAGCCTCTGAGCGTTTCGTTATATAGAGGGATACAAATAAGAGCAAGATCCACCCATGTTTAACGGTATTGCCATTTAGCCTCCCGTCAACCTATGGGTTTTATCTTGATGGGGATCTCCCCATACCCTCTTCATAACAGACGTTTCACTTGTCTGTTGGTTCCACCTGAAGGTGTTCACAGCACTATTTCTAATATCGGAAGGGACAGCCAATATTGAAATACGTGGACTCCCGGCGGGAGGAATAGTCTCAGCGGAAGGAGGAATATGAGAACAGAAAACAAAGATAAAGAACTAAATCACAGACATTTTATAGGATTACGTCTTACCGATGTCGAACTGGATTTATTAGACCAAGGCGCTGCTTGTTTATCTATTAGTCGATCAGAATATCTGAGAAAACTTCTGCTTGAGAAGCAAATCAATCATCAGATTGAAGTGGTTGCAGACATGAATGATCTCAGAAAACTGGTCAGTGAGTATGGAAAGATCGGATCGAATCTCAATCAGATTAGCTGTCAGCTAACAAAAATCGGATTGCGTTAGCTGGAAATTGATCATTTTGAATGGAATTTTGTGTCACGAACGTGATTTGAAAATAACAAAAGCGTTCGTTGTCAGCTAATCCAGCTAACATTTTCGAACGCTTTGAAGCCCGTCGCCAAGAGGATTTGAACCTCCGACCCCTCGCTTAGGAGTTCTCCCTGCAATTCGGTAGCACTTGGTATCTTCTGATACCAGATGACCGCTTGACGCTGTAACTACGGGCATTCTATGAATTGAGCGGATGCTTCTTTCTACCTTAGCCGGTGCTCCGTATCCACTTGTGGAATGGCATCAGTTAGCAGAATGTTAGCAGCTTAAAGTCAATAGAATTGTCTAACCGCCCCAACCTTCTCGTTGGAGAATTGGATACTCGAATGTGTCGGCATTAGCCAATAAGGAATCCATGTCCTGCAAATCTGTCGGACATGGATTTCTACTTTTTGCAAATCACCCCTTAAGCAACAGGACTGCATTTCATATTTCTTTAGCAAAAGGCTCCACGAGCCATAAGCCAGTAGAGCCATAAAACCGTGAAGCCGTCTAAGTGGTTATCTATCTTGCAGTAGAAACACTACCTGCAAGCCACTCCTGCACCATCTGGGCATTTACTTTCAAGATTTTTGCGATTCTATCTACTGTCAAGCCGTCTTCCGCCATGCTTCTGGCGTTTTCTCTCTTCTCATCCATTCTTGCTTCATCGCAAAGCTGTTCCATCTCCTTGCACATATGTTCCACTCCTTTCTCGGTCTCTTTCAGTTCGTGCACGCGGTCGGCCAAAGCTCCGGCCTGCATCTCTTTCGCTTCCTTCGCTCGGAAGTCGTGCATCAGTCTTCCAAGCTCGCTTCCATCGTCCTTGCTGGAATCCACGTAGATGAAGTGTTCCTCGTCCCCGAACTCCTTGCCGTTCTCGCGGATTATCCGGTCGATATGGGCTATCGGAAGTCCGCATCCAAGCGCGTCCTTTAAGGTGACAAATATCACGTAGGTCTCCGGTAGCCTGTCGAAGTTCTTTCCCGTATCCAGCACATTCGAGTCCATCATCCCAAGATGGTATCTGGCACGTTTCGGGTTCGCTCCCTCATCGTCCTGCTGTATCTCGACGTTTATGACGCGTCCGCTTCCATCCTTTGCCACGCAGTCCAACACGACACCCCTGCCGTGCATGTTTCTGAAATCCATCTGCGTCTCATTGTCGATGACGGTCAGTTCTTTGTCTTCCAGAATAATTCTAAGGACATACTCGCAGGCATTCTTATCTTTGAATACGTTCCGCGCGAGAATATCGCTCATCACGGTCAGGTTCTTAATCGTTTCCTTGTATCTCTCCTTATGCAAAAGCATCGTTTCTTCCTGATTCATCGGTGCTAACCACCTCCTGTTCGACTCACAAGAAGGTATCAACCATCTTGCTATATATATATTTTACAAGAAAGCCGGTAAACATTCAAGACTTGTATTTTCCCCGCCGAAAGGGCAAAATCCTGCGGCTTGCGCGGAGTGGTCGGGGTCTGGGGCAGCGCCCCATTTCAGCAATCTCCGTGCATATAATGAGCGGTCGCGGTGCCCGACGGGAAAGCCCCTCGCTTTTCCTGCGTCCGGCGCATCGCGGCAGCGAAGGCGAATGCACGGAAGTCGGAGCCGGTCAACTTTTCCGTTCCAAATGTTTCCGTCAATCCGCCTGCGGATTTATGAAAGATTTGTGGGCGGGATGGTTGAGGGGCGAATCCCTCTACCCAGACGAGAAAAGGGTCAACGTTCGCAAATAGGCGCAAATGGGTTCATTTGATGCTAAATGGTGTCTTTTTCTATCATCGGCATCGGTGCATTTGGCAGTTTCTACCTGCATGTTCGTGTATAGGGCAGAGGGATAGAAAAATAGCCTGCGTTATAATCTGTCCCCAAGGAGACGGCATTCTTGCCGCTTCAAAAAGCAGGAAATCGGAAAAGAAAGGATGATGCCACATGGCTCAGGATTTCGGCGATGACATGGGAAACGCCCTCCTAAACTTCGTCACAAGGCAGACGGAGAACTACTTGCGGTTCGGGCGTGGCAGGGAACGTGCTTTCGACTGGTGGCAGCGCCATTATAAGAAAGAGGGGAACACTCCCGAAGCCGCAAAAGCAATGGCTGAGAAGCAATCCTCTCGTGAGCAGGTGGTCGTGCCCTTTGGTACTTCCGAGGAAGCCGCCTACTATGCGCAGGTATGCCGCGAGAATGGTACCTATGCCGCCGCCTACACGGACAAACAGGGAAACGGATTCCTTGCCTTTGCCAAGGAGGATGCTAAGACCGTCGCAGGGTATGCCCCGCAATTTAAGGACGTGATGGCACGTCTCGATGAGCAGCGTATCACCGACGCACTGAATCACGCGGAACCCGTGGATAAGAAGACTATGGATTCCCTCACGGAGCTGACAAGCTATCCCGACCTTCCAGCAGAGGACGTAACGGTCATTCCGGTCACCATCCGTTACAAGGATGCACCAGAAGAAACTTACGATGTGCTCTTTAGCGAGCAGGATACCGAAAACCTCAATATCGACGATTCGATTTGCTTCTCCGGTTACTCCCACAAGGAGCTTACCGAGATGGTTGGTCGTGAAACCCATGAGGATTTCGATGTGATTTCCGTCGGTGACCCCTATAAGGTTCACGCGACGCAGGTGAAAACGGATGCCCCGGAAAAGACCTATGACGTGCCGGGAAAGGATGCACCTGCCCGCAGTGATAAGGTCTCTACACTCCGTGCCGAGGACACCGCCATCCATACCCAGAACATCCGAAACGCTGCCCAGAAGGCAAGGGAAGACTGCACGGACTTTTCCGACTTCGAGCGCAAGATGAACGCGCAGGGCTTCGGTGTGACTGAAACCAGCAAGGGTGAGGTCATGGCCTACGAGCCTGCAAGCCTGAATAAAGACGGTTCGGTACCGGCGTATGAGCGCGGTCGTGACTGGCCGGTCTCTGCGGAGACGTTAAAGAACCGGTACGACCTCGATGTGACCCACAACTGGTTCGAGCAGAATACCCCGAAGGACGCTGGCACCCTCCCGGATAAAGACCTTGCCATGCAGAATGCGCGTCTGACGCAGGAGCAGATGCGTGACGAACAACAGCTGCTTGAGCCGGTTGCATCTGATGGTGCCATGGATAACGACGGGCGCACGCCCGACCCGAACTCCGGTATTGAGAGCCACGATGGCGCAGATACCGATTCCCGCACCGCCGTCATGGATGTAGAGCAGACCGGAAGCGAGATTCGCCCTCCGATATTCGCGAGGAGCAGCAATATGATTCCGAGTCCTATTCCCTCACGGGGGAAGCACGCGATATGACCGCTGCCAAGAACCAGATGGATACGGAGACGAAGGCGCAGGAAACCACGCGGGAGCATGGTTCGAGCCTGCCCTTTAACGGCGAAGACGTATTGTAAGGAGATAGACCATGACACTCAAAGACAAATTGCCGGACAGGCTGAAATGCTCCCCGCTTCTTACCATGGAATCGGACAGCGATATCGAGACCATCGCGGAATCCATCGTGAACCTCTCCGATTCAGATGGTGACTTCTTTAAGAAGACGGAAAAACTTCTTCTGATGGCCTGTCTTGGATATTTAAGGGACTGGTGCGAGCCTTCCCAGCGTACCATCGGGAACCTCATCTCCCTTCTTGATGCCGCCCTGCCAAAGGACAACGAAACCCATACCACCCTCGACAACCTTTTCTATGAAATGAAGTCCGGGTGCAAGCGCGTGAAATCGGAAGATGGCATCACGACCCTCTGGGAGCCTTCCGCCCTTTCCCGGTGCGACGGTCTCACTCCACGCGATTCCAATGGTATTGATGTGTCCGAGGACTTTTCGCTCACCTGCTATGAAGGATTTCGCCACGCGGCCACACGAGAGACGCGCACGAGTATTGTGACCACGCTCTTGCTTGTGCTGGAAGAAGTGGAAAAGGAGGATGCATATGGCAAATAGCGCGAACCCGGAAATCAATAAGAAGATTGCCACCTCGGCGCTCGGCACCCTCGTCATCGCCACGGTCTTTTTCTATCTCGGTGACCGCTATGCCGAAACCCTCGTCACCTATCCGGGGCAGATTTTCGACCATTTGAGCGATGCATTCCTTTCCATGTGGCAGACCATAAAGGATGCACCGTTTGCCCTCGATATGACCAGTAACTCCTTGCTGTTTGGCGGGGCTTGCTTTCTCATTATCTGGATGATTTGGCTTCGCTACGTGGCGTTCATCGGAAACTATCGTTCCGGCGAAGAATCCGGTTCCGCCCGCTGGGGCACTGTGAAGGAAGGAAAGAAGTTTAAGGACTTGCAGACCGAAGATAACAATCTTCTCTTCACCAAGAACTTCGGCCTTGCCCTGCACCGTCCCAAGTTCGACCCGGAATATGACCGCAACCTAAACGTCCTCGTGGTCGGCGGCTCTGGCTCCGGTAAGACCTTTAACTACGTGACCCCGAACATCTGCCAGCTCAACACCAGCTACTTCGTCACCGACCCAAAGGGAACCCTTCTTAAGGATGCCGGATACCTGTTCACGGACAACGGCTATAAGCTCAAGAGCTTCAATACCATCAACCTTGATGAGTCCATGCACTACAACCCGTTAAAGTACGTGAAGACGGATACCGATATCCTCTCCTTCGTGAACTGCTTCATTATGAACACGAACCCCGAGGGGAAATCGAGCGGTGACCCGTTCTGGGAGAACGCGGAGAAGATGCTCTACACGGCGCTCATCGCCTTGTTGCGTGACTGGTTCCCGGCGAAGGACTACAACATGTCCTCGCTTCTCACGCTCCTCTCCCTTGCGGAAGCACGAGAGAACGATGAGAACTTCAAGTCCGCACTTGACCTCATGTTCCTCCAAATCGAGGAGGGCAAGAAGTACAAGCAGAACGACGGCTCTTCTCCTGACGCTGCGGGAAATGCCGGTCTTTCAAGGAGCTTTGGCACCAAGCAGGCAGATAACGGCTGGTCTTGGGTGCCCAGTAAGTTCAAGCGCAACTCCGACGGCGTGAAGCCCGCCGACTGCGGGGGACTTTCCGCCGACGAGGACTTCGCCCTGATGAACTACAAGAACTTCAAGGTGGCCGCAGGCAAGACCTTAAAATCCATCCTCATTTCCTGCAACGTGCGCCTTGCGCCCATCGCGACAGATGGCGTGCGCGAGCTTTTGACCTATGACGAGATGGAGATTGACACCCTTGGTGACCCGGATGCGAAGGTGGCGATTTTCGGCATCCTCTCCGATACCGACAAGACCCTCAGTTTCCTGTTCGCCATCCTCATGTGGCAGACCATCGACCAGCTGTGCCGAAAAGCCCTTTCGGATTATGGCGGGAAACTCCCGACCCCGGTGCATTTCATCTTCGATGAGTTCGCCAACATCGGCACTATCCCGCAGATTGAGGAGACCATCGCGGTCACCCGTTCCCGTAACATCGGCATCACCATCATCCTGCAATCCATGAGCCAGCTGGAAAGCAAGTACGATAAGAAGGCGCAGACCATCATCGACTGCTGCGACTCGACGCTCTTCCTCGGTGGCAAGTCCAACTCCACCAACAAGGAGATTGCGGAGATGATTGGCAAGCAGACCATCCATCAGATGACTTACAACGAGTCCACGGGGCAGTCCTCAAGCGCCAGTAAGAACTTGCAGATTCAGGGTCGTGACCTTATCGACGCAGCAGAAATCGGCAAGATGAGCCGCCTAAAGGCAATCCTGCTCATCGCCGGTACCAACCCGCTCATGGATGATAAGTACGACCCCCACGCCCATAAGCGATACCGCTATATCGTGGATAAGCGCAACTGGAAGCGTTTGCATAAGAACTCCTTCGATTTCGAGCGGTATCTGAAAAACGGCTGCGAGCCGTACACCCCCGATGAGGATACGGGTGCAGAGTTCACGGCATGGAAATGGGCGGCATGGAAAAAATCAAGGAAAGGTCTTCTGGGTAAATTGCTGAACCGGTAGTCACTTATAATTAAGAGAAATGCCACGTGAAAAGGCAGAAAGGGGACGAATGGAGGAAGGAACTTGGAAACACTCGTCAAACTCGCCGCCCCGGCGATAGGAACCGCTGCGGGCGCATTCACCGTCGTGGGAATCATCTATCTTGGGATGACCCTCGCGGGACTTCTTCGCGGCGGGGGGAGATACGCAAAGCCGTTGCAATCATCGTCGCGGGACTTACCTGTATCGCCTTTGCCCATCTGTACGGTTACTAGAAAACAAGTAAACAAGAAAGGAATCAACCATGCTGGAAAACGTGAAAAACCTTCTCTCTGATGGTGTGACCGCCCTCGGCGGCATCCTCATCGTCTTCGGCCTTGTGAACCTTGGTCTTACCATCAAGGACGGTATGCAGGGCGGCGGCGGTCAGCTCTCCGGTGCCCTCGCCATGATTATCGGCGGTGCCATCGTCGTGGGTGCTGCCGTGTACTTCAAGACCGGTATCAACTGGGGTTCCCTCGCGGGTTAGAAAGGAGCGATATCTAACATGCTCTCTGTAGCAGTACACAAGGATATCGCCGAGTATCAGCCCAAAATCGTAGGCAAGATGACCATGCGCACCCTGGTATCCATCACGGGTGCGCTTTCTGTCTCGGTACTTGCCGGGCTTTACATCTACTTCGTTTTGGGGCTGAACGTCAGCGATTGCACCTATTTTATCTACGCCGTCTCGTTGCCGTTTTGGTGCGTGGGCTTCGTGAAGCCCTGCGGGATGCCCTTCGAGCAGTTTGCGCCGCTTTGGCTTAAGGCAAACTTCACGAACGACCGCATCTTCTATAAGCCGTCCATGCGTCTTGCGGGACTTCTCTCTGAGTCGGAAAACAGCAAGCAGAAAGGAACTATCTATGGAAAACACTACCGAAAGCAGGGAAACCTTCGCGGCATCGAATCCTACTCCCCAAGGGCAGGACGGGTCATCTCTTAACGCCGCATTTGACGTGGACGCGTTCGTCCACGCATCCGGTGACGGGTTCGGGAACACCGCGCCCCTGCGCTCCGATACCGGCGCTATCGACATGGATGCCATCTCTCAGGTCGCACACGTCACGCAGGGTGCCGGAAAGCTGACCCGAAAGGAGAAGAAGCACGCCAAGCGCGAGATGAAGCGCAGGAAAAAGGAAGCCAAGAAGGCCGAGAAGGAAGCGAAAAAGACCTACAGCTCCATCAAGTCCCAGTTAAAGGACAGGGACAAGGAGCTGTCCGATAAGATGGCCGATGCCAGAAAGAAGCGCGACTCCGCGAAAGACGTGGTGAACTACATCGGCTACAACAAGATGTATCAGGACGGCATCTGTGAGGTGGAGGAGGGGATGTTTTCGTCTTCCATCGCCTTCGATGACACCAGTTACCACTCGGTGCGCGATGAGCAGCAGAAAGCCATGTTCTCCGCCATCACCCGCCTTTACGACCAGTTCGGTGCGGATACGCTCGTGCAGATGAGCATCATCAACACGCCGCTCCTCAAGGAAGAGGTCGGTCATCGCAAGTTCTTCGACCCGGAGCGTCAGGCAAACGATGCTGCAAGGAACGACGCGCAGGTGTTCAACAACATCCTGAACGATAAGGTGAAGGAGGGGGTCAGCAACATCCGCAGGAACCGCTACCTCACCTATTCCGTGACGGCGGACACCGCAGAAGATGCAGCGCGTCAGCTCTCCCGTATCGAGGTCGAATCCTCCCGCATCCTAAACTCCATCGGCAGCAAGGCACACCTTATGAACGGCACCCAGCGCCTTTCTGTCATCCATTCACTCCTGAACCCCTATAAGCCGTTCCTGTTCGATTACCAGCGCGATATTTCCGCCAAGCGCTTACAGACTACCAAGGACTGCATCGCACCGACGCAGATTGATTTCCGCCCGGACGGCCACTATAACGACTGCGTAAAACTCGATAACGGGGTCTACGCACAGGTACTCGTGATGAAGAAGTTCGGCTCGGAACTTTCCGACCGCGCACTTGCCGACATGGCAGACCTTCCTATCCCCATGGCTATCACGTGGTACGTGCAGCCCATGGATAAATCCAAGGCTATCAATTACGTGCGCACCCGTTCCGCATGGATTGACAAGGAAATCATCGAGGAACAGCGCTCGGCAGTGAACAAAGGCTATGACTTCTCCATCCTCCCGCAGGAGCTGAAATACTCCAAGGAGGAGACGGAGGACGTGCTCGACCACTTGCAGAACAAGAACCAGCGTCTCTATGTCTTCACTGGGCTTGTCTACACCTACGCGGAGAGCAAGGAAGCGCTGGATACGCAGGTACTTCGCATCATCTCCACGGCACGTCAGAACTCCATCGAGCTTGACACCTATGACTATCGCCAGCGTCAGGGACTTAATTCCATCCTCCCGCTCGGCCATAACCACGTGGAAATCTCCCGCATGTTCACCACGGCGCAGGTTTCCATCCTCGTGCCGTTTGCCACGCAGGAGCTTGACGATGCAGGCGGCAACTTCTACGGCCAGAACAAGCACAGCCGCAACCTCGTGGTCTGCAACCGCAAGAAGCTCACCTCGCCGATGGGCTTCGTCTGCGGCAAGACCGGCTCCGGTAAGGGTATGTTCACCAAGACCGAGATGACGGGCACCATCTTCTCCAATCCGACGGACGAGATTTACGTCATCGACCGCGCAGGCGAGTACACCGCTATCGCCGAACGCTACGGCGGTAGCACCTACCACTTCGGCGTGGGTACCGGAACCCATCTGAACCCCTTCGATACGGTATCCGTGGAACACATGACGAGAAACGAGCAGATTGCGTTCAAGGTGGACGCAATGTTAGCTCAGGCGGGCGCTTCCGCTGCCGAAGCCGGGTCGAACTTCTCTGAGGTTGACCAGTCACTCGTACAGCGCTGCACCGAGCTTGCCTTCCAGAAGGCCGCAGAGCGCGGAGACAATCTTCCGCCGACCTTACAGGACTTCTACGATGCCGCGAACGAGCAGCCGGAGGAGCAGGCACAGGTCATCGCACTCCGTTACGAGCGCTTCGTGAAGGGTTCCATGAACTTCTTCAACCATCAGAGCAACGTCGATTTCAACACCCGCATCGTGGACTTCAACCTGAAAGACCTGCCGGATTCCATGCTGGTCTTCGCCCTCATCAATGTCTGCGAAGCCGTCCGCAACCGCATGTACTTCAATGCAAAGCGAAACGTCCGCACATGGCTCTACGTCGAGGAGATGCAGAGTATGTTCGCGTACCCGACGGTACTTAACTACTTCTCCCGCTTCTCGAATGAGGGTCGAAAATTCGGACTTTTGCTGACAGGTATCAGTCAGAACGCCACGGCGATGCTCGCCAACGAAGCGGCGCGAAATATCGTCCTTAACGCGGACTTCCTCATGCTTCTCAAGCAGTCCCCGCTCGACCGTATGAAGTGGGCGGAGCTTCTGAACCTGTCCGAGCAGGAGGAGGAATGCATCGACGAGTCCGCAGAGCCGGGTGACGGCCTGCTCATCGCAGGTAACGCCCGCGTGCCGATTCGCGGCAAGTTCCCGTCCGGCAACGTTCTCTATGACCTGTTCTCCACGAACCCCAATGAGACGAAGAAGTCGGGGCTTGGGGACAAGAAAGATGCAAAACCCGTTATCTAGCAACCCAGTAAGAAGACCCCGGAAAGGACGGTGAACGTCAGATGAAGGCTTCGGATTTCACGACCGGCGGAAACGACCGTGAGAAAGCCATGAGTAATCTCCTCAAGACCGAAAAGACGGATGCCGTCAATACCGGTCTGGTGGAAAAGGCAGATAAGAGCGCCAAAGCCTTAAAGGGTGACCTCTATTCCGTCGGCAAGAAGGGCACGCACGGCGCGGGAAGTACCGCCCTCGATGCCATCGCAAGGAAACGTAAGAAGACTTCCGCCGCCGATGCCCTTGACGGAAAATCCCGTAGCCAGATAACCGGAAAAAATGCCCTCACGAAAAAGGTGCAGTCTCGCCACAATCTGAATAAGAGCCTGAAACATGGTGCAAAGGGTGTAGCCGCAAAAGCTACCCACAACGCTCTCAAAGACTCCGAGATGGAAGGCACGGACGATTTGGTCGCAACCACGCACACCGGCGCGAAACTTGCCGGAAAGGCGAGAAAGCACCTTCGTTCCGGTAAGGATGCACTTGAAAAGAAAGACTCCCTCGGTGCCCTCTCGGAAAAGAAATACCGCACCGAGAAACTGGATAAGAAAGCTGCCCAGAAGCGGATGCAGTTCTCCAAGTATTTCCATAGGAACGTCTACGAGAATGCTGCGGCGCAAGCTGGAAAGAAAAAGGCGCTCACGGTTCTTTCCGGTGGCATCAAGGGAATGCTTTCATCGCTTGCCGGTGCCGTCTCCCAATTCTTTCCACTCATCATTGCCTTCATCTTGGCCTTCGGCCTGATTTCCGTTGTCGGTGGCGGTGCCGCCGATGAGGAGCAAAAGAGCGCATCGCTTGACGGGATGCCCGCATGGGTCACCTACGACCTCGTGCTCGCGTGCCTGAACGCCCACGAACAGTACGGATATCCCGCTTCGGCGCTCCTCGGCCAGATGATGATTGAGAACGGCACCTCGGATTCCGGTTCCGACCTCGGGCGGCTGTACCACAACTACGGCGGCGTGAAATATGCCGGTTACGATTACGGCGGACTCATCACGGGTTCCGTTAAAATGCTCACCACCGAATACAGCGCTTCCGGCTCTGCCTACAAGACCTACGCGGATTTCGCCGTCTTCAAGGACGATGATTCGTACATGAAGTACCGGTGCGAGCATTTGTATAAACAATCCAACTACACCCGTGTCCCTAACTACCAGAAGGCCATCGACACCAACAACTCCGAACTCTTCCTGCGTGCCCTCGGCGAGGGCGGGTACTACACCGCGTCGCAGGACAGCTATATCGCCCAGTACCGTTCCATCTGCCAAGCCTATCCGCTCGTTGCGCAGCTCGATTCCATGACCGCAGAGGAGTTTAAGAATCGGTACTCCGGCACCACCCTCATTCCCGGTGGCGGGCAGGACTACCAGAGCGCCGACCAGTGGCAGAAGGATATCGTGAATGCCTGCTCGCAGACTCCGTGGCCGGGAGCCAACCTTTGCGCCACATGGACAACAAGGGTCTATGCAAGAGCCGGTCATCCCGTCGGCGGCAACGGAAATACGCAGCTCGGCAATCAGGGATACGGTGCCAATTACAGCCAGAAACGCGCCACCACCGACCTCTCCCAGATAAAGGTAGGAATGCTCATCTCCGCCCAATACGGCTCCAACACCCCCGCCGGTAACGCTTACGGGCACGTCGGCATCTATATCGGTGACGGCAAGGTCATGGATAGCATTTACTCCGGTCTGCGCACCATCTCCCTGTCCGATTGGGTTTCCCAAAACGGAAGAGGATGGGTTGTCTGCGGCTTTCCATGGGACTGGCGCTAGGAAACCAGAAAGGATACCTGCTATGAAGAAACTGAAAGCATGGATGGCGGAACACAAGAAGTTTTCCGTCATCGCCCTGTGCCTGCTCCTGATGTTCACCTGCGGCTCTGCCATGAGCGCCATCAACGTGTCGCATCACCGCGCGGAAACCGCAAAGGAGCAGCACGCAGGAAATAACACGGACACTACCACAGCCGCTGAGAAGAAGACGAAGGAGGAAACCGGGAAAGTGGAGCTTACCGATGCCCAGAAGGAACTCATCAAGGGATACGATAACGATACCAAGGAACTCATCGACACCCTCTCCTCTTCCGTCTGGTCGGTAAGCGAGGGGCGCTACACCCTCAAGTTTGCCGATGACTCCTACGTGGAAACGGTGAACGGAACCCCGACCGTCCATAGTTACGCCATCTCCCGCGTGGAAAAGACCTCCGATGGGTACGGCGGCTATCTCTATACCATCGTCTTCGAGACCGATACCGGCACCCATATCGTGACCTACACGGACGGCAGTGGCGCTGCGGTGAACTCCGATTCTAAGACCCCCGGTGAGAACACCATCTCCACCCTTACAAGCTCTACGATGTTCGCTCAGAAAAACACCGCATACGAGCGTGCCGAAGCGGTGGCAAACATCACCGTGAAGGGCATGAACAGCGAGGTCACGAAACTCTTCGGCGGGGATGAGAAGGCCGTCACCACCGCCCTCTCCAAGTGGTGCGCCGTCCATTACCCTTCTGTCACCGAAGCTACATGGCAGAAAGTCGTGAACCTCGACTATGAGAACGGGGTCATCACCACGGACTTCAAGCTCAACGACACAAACTCTGTTTCCATCACCTGCGTTTACGAGCAGTCCACGGGCGAGTTCTCCTTCGAGGGCTAGGGCAGCATCGCCATGCAGGCAGAAAGGAATCTCTATGAATGAACAACTGACTTTACAATCCACACAGCATGAGGAGACGAAGACGGTTCCCCTGCGCAGGAGAAAGGCTTGTCTCGCGGGCACATTCGCGCTCTTCGCTGCCTGCGCACTCGTGCTCCTCATTCCCCATCCGGCCTATGCGGGTATCATCGGGGACTTCCTTGATATCCCCAACATGATTAAAACGTGGCTTCTGCAAATCGCTGCCACGCTCTTCAATACCTATTTCGGTGTCATCAACCAGACGCTTGATGCGAAGTTCATTTCCGGGCCGTTCAACGAGCTTTTCGGAACAACCGAGCCGTATGGCGTGGTAAAAGACTTCTATCAGGCCGGGGTCATCCCCGTTGCCCATGCCATCCTAGGTCTCTTCATGCTGATGCAACTCATCAAGATTAGCCAGCGCATCGACGCGACGAGCACCCTTCCCGCCGTGAAGGATATCGTATTCCTCGTGGTGACCTACTGCATCCTCAGCTACTTCATCGACAACGCCCTCGACCTCGTTTCCGCCATCTACAGCATCTTCAACGACCTCGTTGGCAACGTGTCGGACAAGCTGCAATCGAAAAACTGGTATGAACCCGGAATCGAGATGACCAAGTACGATGCGGCCGATGCCACGTTCGGCGGATGCTTCCTCCTTTTGATTTTCGGACTCATTTCATGGGCGGTCGGACTCGTTTTATGCGGTCTCAATGGTCGTTGCCCTCGGCCGTTCCGTTCAGCTCTATGTCTATGCCGCCTTCTCTCCGATTCCCATTTCCCTTCTCGGCTTCGAGGAGACGAAGCAAATCGGAATCGGTTACCTCAAGAACTTTGCGGCAGCAGCCCTCGCAGGCGTGGTCATGGTTCTTATCCTCTACCTCTACCCGCATCTTGTGACCGCCCTCGCGGTTTCCGGTGGATTGGGAAAGGCTGAGATGCTTGGTCTCGCACAGGGCGTAGAAACATTCGACTCGTTCGGTGTCATCATCAAGACTATCGCCGTTCTCATCACGACCATGATGGGGCTTGTAAAGTCCGGCTCTTGGGCGAAGGAAATCCTCGGCGCATAGACGCTTACCGAAAACCTGCTACCGCTCACCGAAGGGGCGTGCCGAAACCGGTGCGCCCCTTCCCCTTAATAAGTTATTATTGGGAGCCAAGCGAAGGCTTCCGATGGAAAGGAACACGCTATGGCATATAACACACCGGAAACGGTTGCCGACTACCTAGCCCGCTTCCAGATGGAGATAACCCATCGTGGAAAGGGCACCTTCACTCCCGACCATGTGAAGTATTCCCTCACCATTGCGAGCGGCGGGAAAGACTTTTTCACGACCTTCGAGTCGAACCCTCATGTTCACGGCGAACCCACCATCACGCAAGTCTTTGGTGCCCTCGCATCCGATGCGATGGTTGTTCGCGACTACGGGATGGATGAGTTCGTAGACGAGTTTTGCGACGGGATGAAGCCGTCTGCCGCCATCCGCGCCTACAACTCCTGCAAGGAGACCTTGACCTCGGGGACTTGCGCGACGAGGTGGAGGATTTTGATTTCGACGGTGACATCACCGAAGCGTTCGGCGAAACTGCCGAGTATAAGGTCGATGACAACTACCATGCCCTTCTCACGTGGCTTCCCGACCACACGGAGTGGCTGGAAGAAGCCGAGTTCGACGGCCTTCTCGAAGGCTGCAAAGGCGATATCTACAAGATGGTTCAGATGGCGCAGTACGTGTACTTCAAGTCCGACCTCTACGACCATTGCGAGGATATCTGCCGTTACGGCACCCTCGACCAGCTAAGGGATATGGGGGTCTATGCCATCCGGGAAAGCCTTGCAGACGAAATCTTAAACGACCTCTCCTATGATGAGGATTATGCGCCGACCGATGACGCGAAGGACACCATCATCTCGGCTATCTATGCCACGTTCGAGGAGAAATATGGCGAAGACTTCGCCGATTGTGCCGACAACTTCATACAGGACAACGATGATATCGCGGGGCGCGTGAACCCCTGCGCGATGAGCGTGGAAACGGTTCGCGCGGTTTATGGGATGGGCTTTGATGCGGTCTTCTTGAATGACTGGAAGAAAGAGCTTGCAGAATGCGATATCGACCCGGAAGCGGTTTCCGTTGACAGCGAAGCGCACGATATGGAAAACGGCAGGGATGGGCTTGATGGTAACGCCCCGGAAAAGAATGCCCCGGAAAAGGACGATAGAGATGCGCAGCCGCCTGTAGACACCGACAACCGTTAGAAATGTGCATGGAAACGGGTGAGGGCAAGGCTCCACCCGTTTTCTGCTGAAAGGAGACTCTATGGAACCGAAACCGAAAGAGCGCATCGTCTTCGACGAAGACCTCTACTACGGAGACGAAGGCGAAGAGATGGCGATAAACGACCTCATGGAACGTGACGGTCTGACCGAGGATGAGGTGCGCGAGGACTTCACCGACGATGAGATTTTCAATCATCAGATGGAGATGAAGGATTTCGATTACGAGGAGGAGATGCGGGCACTTGCCGCCTTCTTTAACGGGGAGAAGTCCGACATGTCGGATTTCGTCAACCCTTACGGCGGCAACCACATCCTCGTGTCGGGAAGTGTTGGGCGCTGGAACGGCACGTCCACCGGCATCGCCGTCTACAAGGACTTCGATGCCGCCACCGATTGCTCTCCATCCCGTTTCGGTCAGGGCAACGTTTTCGCCGACTGCGAGATTCAGAAGGTCTGGGACGAGAACGGCACGCTTTACCTTGCCGGTGCCCACCATGACGGGCGCGTATCCGTCGAGATGCGTCAGCTCACCGATGAGGGCGAGCGCCTTTGGGGACAGCTCGATTACGAGGATTATCTGCCCCTCGAAGGGCTTACCGCCATGGGAAAGCACTATGAGCTTGGCGACGAAAACCGGTTCGTCCACGACCTCTATAATAGCCCGGAACTCTGCGCCGCCCCCCGTTACGTAGAGCAGTCCTTCGGATGCCCTTCTGAGGAATACGAGAAAGAGGAAGGGACGCTTCCTCACGACTTCACCACCGGCAAATGGCGTGTGCATCTTATCTACCCCGGAGAGCGTTACGGTCTCGATGGTTGCCTGACCTATGAGTTAAATGCTTACTCTGGCGTACCTGCCGCCGCCCATCGCGCGTCCTACCCCCTTGTGGAGTTCTACGATACCTCGCAGGATGCCGCCCGCTTCCCGGGCGGGCAGTTCGTCTCTCGCTACTACATGACCGACCTGCTTGAGGACGATTCTATTGCCGTCTCCCTCGACACGATGCTCAAGAACGGGAACCAGTTCTCCCTTGATGGCGGCATCCCCGCTTGGACGGTTGAAGGCGATGACCTTGCGAAGGTGAACGACTTTCTCAAGAAAAGCTGCATGGAGTTTAGCGGCTCCCTTCCCGCTGACGAAAAGGACGAGGACGGCTATTCCCTTTCGGGGGAAGCGAAGGATGCCACTGCATCCCGTAATGGGCTGAGCAGAAACCAGATGGGGATTGAAGAAAAAGCTGCCGAGTGCAAAGAAGCCGCGACCGTCCTCGCTAACGGGAACGCCCTTTAGGCGTTTTTGGCAAGAAAGGAGAAATGAACATGGCAGAAGATTTCGGTGACAGCACGGGAAGCGGCCTTGTGAATACCGCAGGGCAGGCCGCAAAAGAGGTCGTTCAGGCCGTCGTGACAAAGGGTGCGGGCATCGGAGGAAAGGGCGGTGGCGGTATCTCCCTCTCCGGGGAAGCCAAGGACATGATGGCAGCTTCCAAACAGCTTGCAGGCGCATCTGCCGCACCTTCCCGCGAGCATCTGGTCGCAAAGCCCGACCTCTCCCGTTAGATAGAACCACAGAAAGCCAGCAAACCGCACAACCAGAAACATAGAAAGGATGATTGCCATGCCAGATAACGACTTCTGGATTGGGCAGGAGCAGATTCCCGTTGACCTCTCCCTCCTGCTCACCTACCACAACGATGAGGACTACTGGTACGCTCCGGGGGAGTATGCGCTCAGGGTCTATACCGTCGATACCCTGAACACCAACTTCGCCCGTCCCTGCTTCGCGTTCGGTGAGCGCAAGTTCGACCCGGAGATGGAGGATGTTTCCGGTGCTATCGAGAACACCCTCCACGAACTTCTCGATTCCGGTGCGACCCCCGAGGACGTGTACCGCATCATGGGACTCGTTAAGGAGAGCGAGCTTTCCCCCGAGACCAAGGAAGCTGACAGCTATCTTCCCATCGACCTCGGCTATTGCATCGACGGAAATATCGTCTCCTATGAAGCGGTGCCGGAGGGCGTTGCGACGGTGCCTGAAAACGTAGACTACCCGCGTTACGCGGAAGCGATGGAGAGCCATGTGCCGCTTCCCATCGCTACGCAGATTGCTACGCATGATTTCTCTCACAGGCAGGCAGATATCCTCATGGAAGCCGCCCGCAGCCCGCACGTCTCGTCCGAGACGCTTGAGACGATAGCCGACAAGACCCTTTCGTCCGGTAAGATGCGCGGTCTTCTGGATATCGCTTCTGTCGGCAAGAACCCCCTCGATTTTCGCAATATGGACGAGCAGACACTTAAGGCGGCTGTTTCCGTGCTGTTCCACGGCGGCAAAGACCTCCCCGTGACGGAGCTTGACCTTGCGCAGCTGCGTTCGGTAGACCTCGCGCTGATGGACGGGGCTTCCCCCGCCGAAGCCATGCGTGCAGCCGAGAAGTCTGCATCCGCCGAGCCGGAAGCGCCTGCCGCATCTCTCGCATCCGAAGCCCGCGACGCGAAGGCTGCTCGCACCGAACTCGATAGCCAGTCGGAGATAAAGGATGCCCCGACACGCGCGGAAAAGGCAGATGGCTCCCTGTGACAAAGCCGTTTCATGGGCAGAAAGGAGGACACCTATGACACCTGACGGAAAAACATTCGACCCGGAAACCGTTACCGACAAACAGCTCGTTCAGTACGAACAGGCCATCGACCGTGGCCTAACCGAAGCCGACGCGATGCGCCTGACCGAACACGAGTACAACGGCTTTCAGGCCAATGCCATCATCGCCGCCGCGCTGAACCCGGCGGTGGGAGAAGACGTGCTGGATGCTCTCGCGACCCCCAAGTACACCGCATCGCAGATGACGGCCATCGCGAAAATCGCCATCAGGGGCGGAGACTTCGCACGCTTCCTAGACCCGCAGATGGACGCACGGCGCATGGAAGCCGCCTATCTGGTCGTGGCGCACGGTGGGAGCGACTTGCCTGTGGAACGTCTCTCCCGCTCCCAGCTGCTCACCATCAACAACATCCTTCTGCAAGGCCATATCCCCTATGAGACCGTCCACGCCATCGCAAAGCCCGCGTTTACCCCTGAGAGCATGGAGGTCATCGCCGCCGCCATGGAAAACGCACGTCATGACCCCTATACCGGTGAGCACTCGCTGACCGAAGCGCAGGTGGCGCGTATCATGAACCCGGAATACAGGCCGGAGCAGCAAATCGCGCTTCTTACCGCCATGCGCGGGCAGACCCCGGTTGCAGACCTGAGCGATGCGGACTTTGCGGGGCTGTTCCCGGCTTCCCTTTCCGTAGAGCAGATGAGCGCCTGTGCCTATGCCGTGAACCGGTGCGGGTATAACACGCCACTTCTCATGATGACCATGCAGGCGTGCGCGGACATGAACGCGCAACAGCTCATGGCCGTCTTCGATGCAACGGCGGCAGAGTTTTCCGATGCCACTATGGCAAAGGTCTCCACAATCCTTATGCACACCCCAGCCCTTACCTCCCAGCAGATGCGCTACCTGCTCGCGGAAGCTAGGGACGGTACCCCGTTTCCGGCTCTGGAATCCATGAAGGAGCATCTGCTGGCACAGGCGGAACCCGAGAAGGCACAGGTTACCGAAACCGGTATCAAGTCCGAATCCCGTGACATGGCATCCGGCAAGGAAAGCAATCGATCGAAAAATCAATCAGAACAAGGAGATGGAATAGATGTTTCACAACATATCTAATCCCAAATGGTTCGGCAATTGGAGCCGTTTGGAAGATGACTATCTCGGCAACGGCGGAACGGACATTGCCGACAACTTCACTTTCTCGAAAATGGAAAAAACCGGCGGGCTTTTCGGTTCCATCATCAGACTGGCTACCGCATTTCCCGCCTGCGACCCGGAGACCGGACATGCCACCGGCGCTTGGAAGGTGGCCTGCGAGTCCATCGACCTCGACGAGGTGCCGCTTTCCGATATCGCGGACATGATTTCCGGCTTTGACTGCGAGACCATAACCGATTTCCGTTTGTTCAACACCGGGGCATTCGATAACACCCCATGGCAGCAAGCCCTCGGCGAGCTTTTACTGCGCCTGCGCGTCGAGAAGGACGATTACCAATGGATACAGTGCCCCAACTCCGAGTCCGCCGTGAACATGATGAACATGGTCATGGATGCGCACATGCCGAAGGACTTCTTCGATGGTTTTGTCTGCGGTGATGAGGAATATGGTCTCAACGAGGAAGCACACGAAATGGCTTCTGGACGGAAGGAAATCGACACCCAGACGGAAACCAAGGATGCGCCGGAAGCTGACGCGGACAAGGAGGTGAAATAGATGACCGATAATTTCAAGGAGATAGGTTCCCTGTTCGGCAGGGAAGGCGCGGGCGCAGGATTCGCCAAACAGACGGATAAGGAATCCTTCACCTATGCCTTCGCTTGGCCGGAGGGGGATACTTGGGCAACCCTCACCGGATACCTGAATCTCGATGAGCAGCCGGAGGAGTACGTGCGCCGCGTGCTGCAAGACGGCGGATTCCGCTCCGATTGGGGCAACCCGGATTACGACCCCATCGGTGATTTCAGGGAAACAGCCGGTGACGAATACCGGATTCCTCTCCTGAAAGTCCTGCTCCGGGAGCAGCTGGAAAGCCGCTACGAGGTCGCAAACCATTTTTCGACGATGAACCGCGCCCGCGTGGAGCTTTCCGCCTTTATCCAGAACGAAGGCGGCGCACCGCTTCCCGAAGACGCGCTCGGTACTCCCGAAGAACAGGGTATCCGTACCATGCTCATCGCCACCGGCGAACCTCCGCGCGAGATGACCCTTCTGCCGGATAAAAACGGCTCCACCTTAAAACCGTTGCAAGCGCTGGTGGGTGGAAATATCGAGACTTTCGATATCGCTTTCGGAGAGGGGGTTTCCCTTTATGTGAACGAGGAGGGTCTGTTCACCTGCCCGCCAAATCGTGCCATTTTCGCCACCGAGGAGATGGCAAAAGCCGGGTATCTCTCCCAGCTCGATTACTCGAAGGTCGTGGAGATGGGGGATTTCTACACCGTTCTAAACGGCGATATCGTAGCCGTGGGCTTCGACCCAGAGACAGGGGAGAGCCGGTCGCTCACGGATGGAGAGACTGCCCGCGTGGAAGGGTACTTCACCGTTATCAGTAGACCCGGAAGCGAGGCGAAGGCCGTCGATGATATCCGGCACGGTATCACTCCGGGTAGCTACGACATTTCCGTGGAGAGCCACGACTGCACATCCGGCAGGAACGCGCTCGCGGCGGATGCACCTGCAAGGGATGCGCCCGGAAAGGATAACCAGAACATCGGATAGAACCCGAAGTGACAAAAAATAGAAAGACAGGATGCCGCATCCCGTATGGGAGCGGCATCTCCACAAATGCGAAAAAGAACGGGAGGTGCGAATGATGAAAGCAGAAAAAGCCGAGATTATCACGACCATCTGCGAGTACGAGAACTCCGTGGCAATGCCGGATAATGAACGCCTGACCTATCTCGACACGTGCGGCATCGCCCACATTAAGGATGGGAACGGAAATGTAAAAGCACAAGAAGCCTATGCGAACAGATGCAGCGAGTACCTGCGGTTCGGACACGAAGTCGACCTTGCCGCCTGCGGCGCATACAGCCCCTACGATGCCCTGAAAGTCTGCGACACGCCGGAGATATTCTTGAAGACCGGGTTCAAGCAGCGCCCCATGCTCTACACGCAGAAGCATCTCTTTCAGGCTCTCACACCGAAATCCGATTACAACCCCCACCGGCACGGCTTCTCCATCGAACAGGTAAAGCGCTTTCCCGAGCTTCTTGCTTCCCCGGTGGTTCTCGCCAACAGCCCGACCAGGGACGATGTTCTACTTGCCATCCTTCTCGCGACCGATGCCTACGACACCCCGCTCATCGCAGGCATCAAGCCGGACGGCACGGGAAACTACGGGGAGCGCGAAGTGGAGACGAATATGGTCTTGAGCGTCTACAGCAGGCAGAACTTCATCCGTTACTTCGCCCTGTTACGGGATATGGATGCCTTCGTGTTCGTAAGCGGCAGGAAAATCGAAGCGCTTGAAGACCTATCCGGGCTTCCGCTTGCAGAAAATTGCTCCGGTCTCGATATTGACAGGATTCTGCAACGCCCGAAGTGCCTTGGATAGATACGGGTCAGGAGATTTCAAAGCATGTTCTTCAAGAAGAAAAAAGGGAAAACACCGAAAACCTCGAAAAGGAAGGTCGTTCCTAGCATGAAGCCCATCGAAGAGCTTAGAACCAATAAGGATGTTGCCGAATGGTGCCGCGATTTTCTGCGCATCACGGACGAGCTTTCGCCAGAGCTTGCGATTGCCGACCGTGCGGAACGCAACTATCTCATGGCACTCGTCGGGTTTCTCGTGGAATGGTGCCCGCGCAAAGACCTCTCTTTGGAAAGCCTAGCCGCACTCCTCTCCCTTGCAGATGCGCGTGAAAACGACGAGAACTTCAAGTCCGGCCTCGACCTTATGTTCGTCCAAATTGAAGAAGGAAAAGCATACAGGTATGTAGCGGAATACCATCAGTATCTTTGGGTGCCGAGCAAGTACAGGCGAAACTCCGACGGCATGAAACCGGCAGACCGCAAAGAACTCGTCGGCAGCGAGGACTTCGCTCTGTTCTGTTGGGACTCGGTAAATCATCTTCCGGCCATCCGTCGCATCTCCCTCAAAGCGAGCCTGACCTCCCGTCTCATCGACTTTAAGTACCTACGCGAAGCCGAAGCGCCCGCCTATACCCATGGAGTTTCAAACGATATCTTTGACTATGAGTTCGATGATGACGATGACGATATCCCAGCCTTTTCATTCCCAGAAGCCTAGCAAACCAGAAAGGAAGGAAACCATATGAGCAAATTAGTCATCGCGGAAAAGCCGATGCTCGCCCGCGATATCGCCCGCGCCATCACGGGAAAAGAGGTGTCCGAAAGCGCCCGCCTTCCCATCTCGGGAAACGGCTACACGGTCTGTGCCTGCGCCGGCCACCTTTTGGAATTGGTAAAACCGGATGCCATCGACCCAAAATGGGGAATGCCTTGGAGCCTTGATGTGCTCCCTATCGAGGTTCACGACTGGCCGAAGGAACCGGCGGTCGATAAGAAGACCGGAGAGAGTAAGAAGCCCCTCATAGACCAGATTGCGGGACTCCTTAAAACTTGCGACTCCGTCATCGCCGCCGGTGACCCGGACGATGAGGGGCAGCTTATCGTGGACGAGCTTTTGGACTACCTCGGCTACGCCGGTAAGGTCGAGCGCGTCTACGTGAACGACAACATCGAGAAGAACATCGTGAAGGCATTCGACAAGCTCGTGCCCAACGACTCCTGCCGGGGTGCTGGCAATGCCGCCTATGCCCGACAGATGGCGGATATGTGCTTCGGCGTGAACGAGACGAGACTCGCCACCAAGCGTCTCGACGGCCTGTTCACCGTCGGACGCGTGCAGACCCCGACGCTGGGGCTTGTGGTGAAACGCGACGAAGCCATCGCCCGCCACGTCACCCGAAAGTTCTACGAGCTGTTTGCAAGCGGTGATTCGGATGCCGGAGAACTCACCTTCAAGTATCTGCCGGGAAAGGAGCTGCTTGCCGGTGAGAAGCATCTGTTCGAGCGGCATACGCTGGAAGCCCTTAAGGAAAAGCTCGACGGACGCGACCTGCACTTTGAAACGACCGTATCGAAAAAGCAGGAGAACCCGCCGCTTCCCTACAACTTGACCGTGCTGCTTTCCGACATGAGCGAGCGCTTCGGCTTCACTGCCGCGCAGACTCAGCAAATCACGCAGGATTTGCGTGATAAGTACAAAGCCATCACCTACAACCGCTCCGATTCCCAATACCTCAAGGAAGAACACCGAGAGCAGGCACCGGCAGTCCTTGCGCAGGCGATGAAGAACCTCGGCGTGCGCTGGCCTTTGGATTACCGGCTCCACTCCAAGGCGTTCAACGATGGGAACGTGACCGCCCACCACGGCATCATCCCGCAGGAAGCGGATGCGCCCGTTTCCGCGATGGAACCGGACGAAGCCAAGGTCTACACCGCCATCTGCGAGCGCTATGCGGTGCAATTTCTTCCTCCCGCCGTGTACGACGTGAGCGAGAGCACGGTAAGTGTGGATGGCGGAGCGCTTAAGCTCACCGCAAAGCGCCTTTCGGACGCGGGGTTCACGGCTGTCTTCCCGAACATCTCGAACAGCCGCGTCAGAGAGGATTCCGATACGGGGAACCCATGGGTTCCCGCAGGAAGCCACACCCTTGCCGGTATCTCCTGTTCAATCACGGAAGGGGAGACCACCCCGCCCGCACCCTATACGGAGGGCACCCTCATCACAGACATGGCATCCATCGCGAAGTACGTCAAAGACCCGGAAATCCGGGAAATCCTTAAGCGTAAGGATGACGGCAAGAAGGGCGAACACGGCGGTATCGGAACGACGGCCACCCGCTCCTCCATCATCGAGGGTCTGAAAACCCGTGGCTACCTTGAGGAACGAAAGGGAAAGGTTCGAGCGACCGATAAGGCCAAGGCGTTCTACGCACTCCTCCCGCCTGAGATTCGCGGTGCGGACGTGACCGCAAGATGGTGGCTCATCCAGCAGGATATCGCAGACGGCAAGGCGGACGTGAACGCCCTGCAAGATTCCGTCATCGAGGTCTTCAATCACCACCGCGAGACCTCCTACGTGGGCGCATCCATCGCAGGCACCGGAAAGACCGTAGTGGGCAAGTGTCCGAGGTGCGGCAAGGACGTTATAAAGACCGGCTCCATCTACGCCTGCTCCTCCATCAAGAACGAGAAGCAGGAGGACGGCACTTGGAAGGAGGTCGCGGGCTGCGGGTTCAAGTTGTTCGGCTTCTGCACCAAGAAGTTCACCGAGAAGCAGGCCGCATCCCTTCTTGATGGGAAGGCGGTCTCGCTAAGGGGCTGCAAGTCCAAGGCCGGGAAGACCTTCGACTGCACAGTCGTTCTTCAAAAGGACGGGTCGGTAGAACCCATTTTCACACCGAGAAAACCCACGAAGAAAGGCCGCAGGTAGCGGCAGAAAGGAAGGAATGACATGGCAACACTCCTATCACCGGATATGCTTCCCGAGGATATTCGGAACATGGATTTCGGGCAGGCTTCCATGCCCCACGCGCCAGAAGCCCAGACCCCGGAAGTGCCCTACGATACGACCACATCCGCACCAGACCGCCCTGCCATACCGCTCTCCCCGGACATGATTTCCGGGAACTTGCGAGGAAACGACAGTGAGAAATCGGGCATCGAGTTCTCCTTCGATGCCTTCGGATACACCCAGCAGGTCGAGCTTGTACAGGAGTCCTATGCGGACGGAAACCTTGCAGTGACCGCCTATCTCTCCGACCCAACCGACGAATCGTTCGGACAGCCTTGGAGCAGCGTCACCGTGAACTTCGGTTCCCCGCTGCAACAGGACGCGACCGTTTTCCTCGACACCAATAACATGGGAGAAGCGATGCTCTCGAAAATCTCCCAGCTCGGAGCCTTCACCGGCCAGTTCATGCGTTCGGGGTTCTGCTCCTACCCGGCCTTCACCTTCGATACCGAAGTCATGGGCAACATGCGCGACTTAAACGAGTTTGTATCGGCAGACCACAGCAGCCTTGCCGAGATGCGGGGCGCGTGCCACGCGGCACTCGAAAACGTATACGGCAGCGAGTTCACGGATGCCTTGGAAAGCGGTTACGACCTGAACGCCGAATCCCATGACTGCGCTTCCGGAAGCGCCGTGCTCGAAACCTGCGATACGACACGCGCGGAACAACCCATGAACCATGTGAAGGGGGTGCGATAGGCATGAGCCGCTTTCTCTCGAACCGGACTTGCATCCGTTCGCCGACAGCTATCCTAAGCAGCCAAAACACACCATTGTGCTAAAATCGGATACCGTATACACACCGCGCGGGACTACCCGTTCCGCACAGACAGAAAGGATGAAAAAACATGCCCAAGAAGACACCGGAGCCAGAGCAGGCTCCCAAGGCAGACAACTACGCCAAAATCAACATGCCCGCCGCCTTCCTCACGCCCCACGACATTCAGACAAGTGACGGGCGCACTTTTGAGAAGTGCTTCGTTTCCTTCCCCAAGGGGACGAAGGTGAACGGCATCGACGTGAGCGGCTTTTCAACCGATGTGTTCCTCTCCGACTACATGAAGAAGGACATGCTTGAGAAGGGACGCGCCACGGTCTCGTTCAAGAAGGACGAGCCGGTGCCCATCTGGACGGGGAAGAAGGACGATGCCGAGCACCCGTATCAGCGCTACGAGGTGAAGGCCACCGACCTCACCCACGCACTCAAGGTGGCGCAGGACTCCTATAAGGCCGAAAAAGCCGCAGAGCGTGCCGCCGCAAAGGACGGCGTGAGCCTTGCGGGCGAAGCGCGCGACATGGAGACCGGGAAGGACGCGCTCGCAGGCGATGACCCCGCCAAGTCCACCAAGTCGCGAACCGGACAGGATATTGCCCAGTAGTACAGAGGAAAGAGGTGACAGTCCATGGTAATCGAGGTGCTCTACAAGTCCTTCCGCTACGAGAAGTTCGACTCGTCTGCCCAGACGAACTCCGAGCCGTTCCGCGCGAAGGGAACGAACATCCTTACCGACTGGAACCTCTACCTCGGTGCCCTTGAGGAAAACGGCATCATCCTCGCAGAGCACTGGTATGACGGAAATCCGCAGCACGCAGGCGGGCAGGTGTCCCTTGAGGGCACCAAGGTTCCTGCCGCCACCCGTCAGGTCGGGAGCGCCATGCTCCTCGTCTCGCCAGATGAGCTGGACGATGTGGTCTGGCTCAAGAAGGACGGCGAAAAGCTCCTGTGGCGGGAGGGCGATGAGCTGATAAACGGTGAGCGGTTCTTCGCCATGGAGCAGCTGTGTTACTCCGATGCCACAGTGCAATCCATCAACCGTCGCGCCATCGCCGTGTTCGACTATCTGAAGCACGCGCACCCGACGTACTCGGATGATGAGATTGCCCGCATCATGGGCTACACCGAATCCGCCATCGAGCGCATCCGCGATGCAGAAATCTCTCAGGACGAGGGTTTCGTGGACGATGACGGGGAAGGTCAAAACGAGGAAGACAACACCGGGGCTATCGGCGGATATGACTTCGGTTAGAGATAGAACGAAACGAGAAACGCAGTTCAAACGAACCACCAACGAAGCTACAGAAAACCACGCAAACAAGGAAGGAGAAAAGAACACATGAAGATTCTCGGACGAATCAAGAAATCTAAGGTGCTCACTGCGGTCATGACCGCAGTGCTCATCTTCCAATCGGCCTGCCCCACCGGGCTTGCCTATGCCGCGCAGAAATCGGGTGTTAGCGCCTATGCTGCCGGTCAGACCATCGACCAAGCACTCGGTGCCACCAAGACGGTCGAGTCCGTGCTCTCCCAGCACGAGAACGACGAGTATTACCTCACCACGCCATATGGCAACAAAGGGCCTCATGGCGAGGGCGGCGCAATCGACACTTGGGACTGCTGGAAACCGAAGGGCGAGTACGGTAGCGGTGCCTATATGAACTGCGCCGGTTTTGTGGTTGCCGTCCTCCGTGCCTGTGGAGCGAATACATCCATCATCGGAAACTATACCGCCAACGACGGCTACAACAGGGGTAACGAGACGAACGCATCTAAATGGGATGAGTATTGCCGCGACAACAATGCCGTCAGCTACACATTCAGCTCCAAAGAGCAGATGCTCGCGTCCGGTATCCTTGAGAAGGGCGATATCATCTACATGGAGCCGGCGGACTGGAATCATAGCAATTCAGACTGCCATATCGGCTTCTTCTGGGGCAGCAACAGCTCGGAAGACCTTTTCTGGCACTCTTCCAGCCACGCGGACGGTATTGTAAAGGGCTATTTCCCGAACTCCGCAGGCGGCAACGTGATTTCCAAAATCACGCCCAAGTATCCCGTTCGCTACTACCGTGTCATCAAGACGTTGCACAAGGGATATCTGACACTGCATAAGGACTCCTCAAATAAGACCCTTACCGATGCCAATGACTGCTATTCCCTCGCAGGTGCCGAATATGGGGTCTACACTGACTCCAACTGCTCGAACAAGGTAGCGACCCTTACGACGAACGTAAGCGGGAACGCGAACACCGTCTCGCTCAACCCCGGACGCTACTATGTGAAGGAGACCAAGGCTCCCAAGGGATATTTCACCGATTCGCAGGTTTACACCGCAGATGTTTCCGGTGCGAATCGCGAATCCTCGCCTGTGAAGCTCTCAGTCAGCGACAATCCCGCAAATGACCCTATGGCTATGCTCCTTGGTAAATACGACGGCCAGAAGACCTATAACGGCGCTGGTAACCTCCCGCAGGGTTCCGCCACCCTTGCAGGTGCCGAGTTCACCGTCGATTACTACGCCACCCTTGACTACAAGAGCTACGATGACCTTAAGAACGCCGACGTGAAGCCGACACGTTCTTGGACGTTCAAGACGAACGAAAACGGAATCGCCAACTTCAAGGCCGACGATTTTGTTTCCGGCGATGCCTTCTACTACAACTCCAACAACGACCCGTGCATCCCACGCGGCACTGTCGTCATTCGTGAGACCAAGGCACCCACAGGCTATGTGAAGTCCGACGATGTATCCTTCCAGAAGATTCAGGAGAATCCGACCACAGGTGCCGTTCGTACTTACAACGTCCCGGAGGTTGCCGAGCAGGTCTACCGCTCCGATATCGAGTTCACGAAAAAGGCCGATAACGGTTCCGAGCACCTTGCAGGAGTGCCCTTCAAGGTGACCTCCCTCACTACCGGCGAGTCCCATATCGCTGTGACCGATGAGAACGGCTATTTCAGCTCCGCGTCCTCTTGGAACGCGCATGACTCGAACACCAACGCGAACGATTGGGCGCTGACCGCAAGCGACACCATCGACAGCACAAAGCTCGATGCTAACGCCGGTTTCTGGTTCGGCAACAACAGCGTGCTCGATGGGAACGGCACCACTTCCACCTCCGATGCCGTCAAGGCGGACAACAAGCTCGGTGCCCTGCCCTTTGACACCTATTCCATTGAAGAGCTTCGCTGCTCCGCTAATGAGGGCTATGCGCTCATCAACACGACTGTTACTGTGACCCGTGATGCCAAGACTATCGACCTCGGCACCTTCGATGACCCGGAGCCGGAAATCCACACCACCGCCTACGACGCTTCTGATAGCGACCATTACGTTGGGGTCGGCACCGTCAAGATTTCCGACAAGGTAGAGTACAGCCATCTCGTCGCGGGTAAGACCTACACCGTCATCGGTGAACTGCATGATGCCGCTACCGGCGATGCTGTCACGGTTAACAGTCAGGCTATCACTGCTGAAAAGACCTTCACGGCTGAGGACTCCGCAGGTTCCGTCACGCTTGACTACGCTTTCGATTCCTACGACCTCAAGGGGAAGACCCTCGTGGTCTATGAGACGCTTACCGATGCAAAGGGTGCGAAGCTCGCCGAGCATAGGGACAAATCCGACGTTTCCCAGCAGGTGACCGTGCTCACGCCGAAGCTCTCGACAAGCGCTGTGAGCGATGCGGACAATAGCAAGTCCGTCACCGCTGAGGGTGATGTTACCGTTACCGATTATGTCCGTTACACCGGGCTTACCGCCGGGCAGACCTACACGCTCACGGGAACCCTTATGGACAAGTCCACCAAGAAGGCTTTCGTGGATGCCGACGGCAACCCCGTCACCGCGACTGCTGAGTTCACGGCGGAAGTCGAAAGCGGTACCGCGACCGTGACCTTCACCTTCAATGCCAGCAGCATCAAGACCGGCACCAAGCTCATCGCCTTCGAGACCCTTTCCACGAACGGTATCGAGATTGCCGACCACAAGGATATCAACGACATTGACCAGACCGTTACCGTGAAGGCTCCCGTTATCGGCACCACCGCCGTCGATGCTGCCGACGGTGACAAGACGGTTACGGGCGAGGAAAATGTCGCTGTCCGCGATACCGTCCACTACAACAACGTGACCCCCGGCAAGACCTACAAGGTCATCGGTACCCTCTACGAGAAGGTTCTTGACAAGAACGGAAAGGTCACGAAGAAGGTATTCAAAGACAAGGACGGTACCCCCGTCACTGCGGAAGCAAACTTTACCGCAGAGGACTCCTACGGAAACGTCGATGTGACCTTCTACTTCGATGGCAGTTCGCTCAAGGAAGGTACCTCTCTCGTTGCCTTCGAGTCCCTGTCCTACAACGACAATGAGATTGCTTCCCATGCCGACGTGAATGATTCCGGCCAGACTGTCATCATCACGAAGCCCAAGCTCTCCACTACCGCAACGGATGCCCTTGATGGTGATAAGAACCTCATCGGTGAGGATAATGCCACCATCGTCGATACCGTCCATTACATGAACGTGACCCCCGGCAAGACCTACAAGGTTTCCGGCACCCTCTACGAGAAGGTCACCGACAAGGACGGCAAGGTCACCAAGAAGCAGCTCCTCGATGCCGACGGCAACCCCGTCACCGCCGAGACCGAGTTCATTCCCGAAACCGCTTTCGGTGATGTGGATGTGACCTTCGCCTTCGACGCGTCCGACCTCAAGGCCAAGGACAAGGTGGTCGCTTTCGAGTCCCTGTCCCTGAATGGCAAGGAACTTGCGAGCCATGCCGATATCGAGGACAAGTCCCAGACCGTCACCATCACGAAGCCCACGCTTTCCACCACTGCCGTGGACGGCTTGGATGCGGACAAGAACCTCATCGGTGAGGGCGATGTTACTATCGTCGATACCGTGAAGTACAAGAACGTCACTCCCGGCAAGACCTACAAGGTCACCGGCACCCTCTACGAGAAGGTCACCGACAAGGACGGCAAGGTCACCAAGAAGCAGCTCCTCGATGCCGACGGCAACCCCGTCACCGCCGAGACCGAGTTCGTTCCCGAGGACACCTACGGCACCGTCGATGTGACCTTCGCCTTCGACGCGTCCGACCTCAAGGCCAAGGACAAGGTGGTCGCTTTCGAGTCCCTGTCCCTGAATGGCAAGGAACTTGCGAGCCATGCCGATATCGAGGACAAGTCCCAGACCGTCACCATCACGAAGCCCACGCTTTCCACCACTGCCGTGGACGGCTTGGATGCGGACAAGAACCTCATCGGTGAGGGCGATGTTACTATCGTCGATACCGTGAAGTACAAGAACGTCACTCCCGGCAAGACCTACAAGGTTTCCGGCACCCTCTACGAGAAGGTCACCGACAAGGACGGCAAGGTCACCAAGAAGCAGCTCCTCGATGCCGACGGCAACCCCGTCACCGCCGAGACCGAGTTCGTTCCCGGGGACAGCACACCGTCGATGTGACCTTCGCCTTCGACGCGTCCGACCTCAAGGCCAAGGACAAGGTGGTCGCTTTCGAGTCCCTGTCCCTGAATGGCAAGGAACTTGCGAGCCATGCCGATATCGAGGACAAGTCCCAGACCGTCACCATCACGAAGCCCGAAGTCGGCACCACCGCCAAGGACGGTTTCGACGGCAATCAGACCGTCGTTTCCGATACCGAGGTTTCAGTGGTCGATACCGTGAAGTACAAGAACGTCACTCCCGGCAAGACCTACAAGGTTTCCGGCACCCTCTACGAGAAGGTCACCGACAAGGACGGCAAGGTCACCAAGAAGCAGCTCCTCGATGCCGACGGCAACCCCGTCACCGCCGAGACCGAGTTCGTTCCCGAGGACACCTACGGCACCGTCGATGTGACCTTCACCTTCGATGGGTCGCTCCTGAAAGACAACACGCCGGTGGTCGCTTTCGAGTCCCTGTCCTACAAGGACAAGGAGATTGCTTCCCATAGCGATATCGAGGATGAAGACCAGACGGTCACCATGCACACTTCCGAGATTGGTACCACAGCCACGGACAAGCTCGATGGTGACAAGACCGTTATCGCCGATGCCGAGTCCACCGTCACCGACAAGGTGGAGTACGACCATGTGCTCACCGGCAAGGCCTACACCATGGCCGGTATCCTGATGGATGCAAAGACCGGCCTTCCCGTACTGACCGGCGAAGGCGCGAAGAAGTATACCGAGGATGACCTCACCAAGTTCACCTCCGGCCTGATGAGCGTGCTCGGCTTCCAGTCGAACACCTACTCCATCAAGGTTAAGGACAAGGACTGGGGCAACGGTGCCGCCATCGTCAAGAACGCGGACGGTTCCTACACCTATGATGCTTCCGAGCGCACCGAGAACGAGGACGGCACTTGGACTGTCAAGACCGACACCCAGACTCTCACCGAGCAGGAAGACGGCACTTGGAAGCTCACCGGTCTGGAGGGTAGCGGCAGCGCCACCGCAGACGGCGGCACAAGCTCCGTCCGTAATATCGAGGAAACCTACAAGGCCGATGAGGTCGAGGTTACCGATAACGGTATCGACTGGTCGAACGCAAAGAAGCTCCCGACCGCTTCCATCGACCTCGCCAAGGTCAAGGCATATGCCGAGGAGAACAAAGACCTCCTCTCCTGCCTTGTCTACAAGACGGCGGAGTTCACCCCTGAGAAGGAGTCCGGTTCCATCGACATGGACTACACCTTCAACTCCAACGACGTTATCGACCGCCTGTCCGGCGAGACCAAGAACCTCGTGGTCTTCGAGGTCATGTTCAAGGGCAGCATCGAGAACGCTTCCGATGAGACTCCCGTTTCCATCGTCGCGAGCGAATGCGATAAGGACAACGAGGGACAGACGGTAAAACTCGCCCCGAGTACCATCGGTACCACCGCGACTGACAAGTCCGACGGTGACCATGAACTGATGGCTGGCAAGGATGCCGTCATCACTGACGAGGTGAAGTACGAGGGTCTTATCCCCGGCAAGGAGTACACGCTCCATGCCACGCTCATGGATAAGAAGACCGGCGAACCTTTGAAGGTTGCCGACAAGGGCGTGACCGCCGAACTCAAGTTCACGCCGAACAGTGAGAGCGGCACGGTCTCCATCAACCTCGGCGAGTTCGATGCAACCTCCCTCGACGGTCATACACTGGTTGTCTTCGAGGAGCTGACCAAACAGAGCGATATCGACGGCAAGGCCACGGACGTTACCGTAGCGGAGCATAAGGATATCAACGACGAGGGACAGTCCGTGACCGTCACCTCGACCCCGGCAGGCTCCACCTACGGAAAGACCGGCGTTGACATGACGAACATCGCCATCGCCATCGGCATCCTCCTGATTGCCGCAGGCTGCGCGACCGCTTACGGCATCAAGAGCCGCAAGACCGCCAAGGGCGATGCGGACGAGAGCGCAGAGGATAACACCGAAGCCTAGTGCCCGTAACGCCTGAAACCGGCAGGGTGCCAGCTCTTCGGCACCCTGCCTTCCTTTTAATTTGAAAGGGGGATACACCCATGAAGGACGATAAAGAGAACGATATCGAGATGAACGACGGAGATTCCACCGAATCACCTGCGGATGGGAACAACATGCACGCGAACCCGGAAAGCGAGAAGAAGCCGCATAACCGGAAGGTCATTGCCGCCATCTGCGGCCTTGCTCTCGTCGCGCTCATCGGCGGCGGTGCCTATTACGGCATCGGCCACCCAACCGGCGCAGGTTCCAAGACCGAATCCGTGCAGGCGAATGATTCCAAGGAAAGCGGTTCCGATGCGTCTGCGAAGGACGGCTCTAAGAGCAAAGAGAAGTCTCACACCCACGACTGGTCTATCACCTACAAGACCGTCCACCATGACGCTGTGACGCACACGGAGCACGTAGCACCCGTCTACCAGAACCTGACCACCTACCATACCGTTTGCAATGAGTGCAAGCAGGTCATCGACGGCAAGGCCGATGACCACATCAAGCAGACCGGTCACTCCGGCTACTCCACCAATGTCCCCATCACCGATGAGGTCATGGTGAGCGAGGGCTATGACAAACAGGTCACCGACACCCCGGCTTACGATGAGACGGTCATCGACAAGCTGGTCTGCACCACCTGCGGAGCGACGAAGGATGCCCCGCAGGCACATCGGATGCCGCCAAGTAATTCAGATGGCCAGATTGGGAAATCATAACCGGAAATCCCGTGCGGCTTTTGCGGCAGCGGCGGTCTTCTTGGCCGTCGCTGCCATCCTTTTCGGCGTGCTGCTTCATTTCTATCGGGATGCAAGTCCCTCACCGTCACCAAACGGCACGCCGCAGGAAACCGCCACGGAAAGCGCAGGTGGTCGGGAATCCGAGTTCCCTACTGTTGATTGGGATTACTGGAAGAGCGTGAACGGGGATGTTATCGGATGGATAACCGTGCCGGGGACGGATATCAACCATCCCATCCTGCAAGCCCACGCATCTGACCCGGATTACTACCTGCATCACGATATCTACCGGAACTACAATCCCTTGGGTGCGCTCTATCTCGACGCAGAATGCGAGAAGGAGGGCTTTCAAAGTCCGAATGCCGTCATCCTCGGACACAGCCTGACCCTCGGGAACGCGGTCACCTGTTTCGGCAACATCCAACGGTATAGCGATAAATCCTTCGCTTCTGAGCATCAGACTGTACTCATCCAAACCCCAAACACCAAGATGCGCTACACCGTGCGCTTCGCGAATATCGTGAAGGGATGGGAGCCGACCAAACGGACGGTCTTTGCCGGTGATTCGGATTTTCGGAACTGGTACGATTCCTCGCGGGAATCTGCCGCCATGGTACTCGATACCGATTCCGAACCGAATCAGGTCATCTCCCTCGTCTCCTGCTCCTATAACTTCTGGAAGCAGAATGAGCGGACGGTTGTGACCACCAGTATCGACCAAAAACAGGCGCAAACGGAAACTGTTTCGACCGAATCCCGTCAGACTGGCTCTGGTGCCGAATAAGGACAGGTTTCAATCTGTTCGCACTCACGCTACAAACCTACCGCCAAGACCCCGCAGATTCGATTCTGTGGGGTCGTTTTCTTAGAGCATGTCGGAAAAGCGGCAGCTATCGTATAATTTCAATGAGCTTTCCCGGAAAGGAGACCATGATGAAATCTAAGCAGAAGCAGACTCCTACGGAGATTATTGATAACCAGCGTCAGGCGGTCGTTGAGAAAATCATCGAGGACATGAAGCGCGACGGGCTTCGTTGGGCAGAACCGTACCTGCCCTCCCTAACACCGCACAACCCCGTCTCCGGCACCGTGTATCAGGGCGGAAACCGCGTGCATCTTGGCTTCATCGGGTTCATGCGCGGTTACACGGACAACCGGTGGGCTACCTTCAACCAGATAAAGGATGCCGGTTGGCATGTGAAAAAGGGTGCCAAGTCCGCGCTCATCGAGAAATGGAAACAGTTCGCCTTCTACAAGGAAAACGGGGATACCGGCGAGAAGGAACTTGCCGGACGCTACCCGAAGCTCGTGGGCTACTGGAACGTCTTCAATGCGGAGGATATCGAGGGCATCCCGCCGGAGAACGCTCCCGTCCATCTGAACGACCGAACGGCAACCATCGCACAGAACCTTGAGGAGTCTTCCAGATGCCCCGTCATCGAGAGCAGCGGCTACCTCGGAAGTGCCGCCTACTCTCCGGCTACCGACCGCATCCTCATCGCCCCGCGAGAGACCTTTCGCTCGGATGAAGCGTTCACCCGCGTCCTGCTGCATGAGATGACCCACTCCACCGGACACCCATCCGCCCTCGCCCGTGAACTCGACACCCGCTTCGGAAGCCCTTCCTATGCTGAGGAAGAGCTGGTCGCGGAGCTTGGAAGCCTGTTCCTTTCCGCAGACCTCGGCATCCAAAACACGGAACTTGAGGGCGAGTTCTACGAGAACCACGTCTCCTATCTGCAATCTTGGATGAACGCCTTGGAAAACGACCCATCCTACCTCTTCAAAGCCGCATCGAAGGCAGACCATGCGGACACCTTCATCATGGAGCGCTACGAGGAGGAGCTTGGAAAGAACATCGAGATTGACGCACCGGAACTGGAAGAGGAGGTATCGCTCGCCGGGGAGAGTCATGACATGGCAAGCGCATCCGAACACCAGCCGGAAAGCGAGATGCCAGAAAACGTTCTCTCCACCGTTCTGTAACATGCGTTTGCCAAAAAGAACGTGTGTTCAATTTCCATATTGCCGTAATACCGGCATTATAGTATAATGGCAACATATGATAACAGCCATCTGGCAGAAAGGACGATAGGTATGGCAGAAATGGAAAAGAGACCTTGGCGCTTCACCATCGAGTTCGATGATGAGAAGGCAAAAAGGAATGGTTACAACGTAGATGACCTCTACGATTGCGTGGGAAAGTATGCGGAGCAGATGGGCAACGTGCGCATCGGTCTTGGTACTTGGCAGGCAAAGAACCGCAAGGTGCAGTTCGGGGCGCAGTGCCCTGTTTGCGCGACTCTATCCAAACAGCCTTGGGTGATGCAGAACATTAAGTCATGGCGCACCTATGAGGATATGAATGAACCGGAGGGTGAAGACTACCTACAGGTAATCCGGGATATCAGTCCGGAACGTATTTACGACTAACCGCATTTACACTTAGGATTCCAAATGGAACTTGATAGGAAAGCATTTCATTTCGACCTAGACAACAAATCTGTTGAACGCTTCTATACTGGTAAAAAGAATCCATGGTCAGACATTCAGGACTTTCTGGAATCCCATTGCTTTGAAAAGCCACAATATTCAGGGTATGAATCGGCTGAAAATATCGTCATGTCCTATCAACGCGCCTATGGCACCGTAGATAAGATGATGGATAAGTTTCCTTGGTTTCATAGATGCGTGAAAGCAGCCACCTTCACGGAAATCGGTGAAAGCTATGATGTGAAGGAGTTTCTTGAGAACGGATTGCAATTATCGCTTCCCCTCCGCCCCGAGACCCGCAAGGAACTTCACTTCGATTTGGGAACGGCTGCGCTCAGTGAAAATTACAACTCTATCAGACCGAACGCTTGGCGCGGAGCTTGGTCGCTTATCCGAATCTTCATGGAACGCAACGGATTCATCCATACCCAGTATTCCTGGTATGAGTCGATAGCGGTGATGCCGATTGACAAGGCGATGGCCGTCATGGAGAAATTGCAACAAAGATATCCTTGGTTCAAGGATTCCCTTCTCGCCGCGTCGGTCACCGAGGTCGGCGAGCGCCACGATGCCCTCTCCTATATCAAGGGTTCCCATGGTATCATCGTTCCGGTTCCCGCCCATTCGCTTGAGCGTGAGGAGCCGGATTTCTTCGGTTCAGAAATCGGTGATATGAAGAGTGCGACCGCAGAGCTATCGAAACGGAACGGATTGGAACCACCGAAAGACCTGAACAGAGCGCATTAGAAAAAGCCCCGGTCAAATGGCCGGGGCTTTCCTTTCCTGAAATAGACGATTGCTTTGCTCTTTCAAGTTACTTCGTGGCACCGCAAGAAGAGCACTTATACCCAGTGGTCACAGTCTCATCCCATGCATCGCGCACCTGCACCTGCTCGTCATAGGCCGCTTGGTCGGTCACGGTTTCATAATACCCCTGCTTTACAGTCACATAGGTAGAGTGATAGCTTCCGCAATTACCACCATTCATAAGAGAGTTGTTAATATGCCCCCAAGGGTCAGACGTGATATCCGCACCGCACTGGTTGCAGATATAGTGTTCCTCCGTCACCGCGTCATGCCATACCTGATGCGTCACCGCGTCGTGGTGGACGGTCTTGTACTGAGCGTCGTGATGGACGGTTTTTGTCTGGGCAACCCAGTTGTGCTGATGCGCCGGGGTGTCATCCTTTTTCGATGAACTGCCTGAATTGGAGTTTGAGCCGGAGTTGCTGCTGTTGCCGCCACTCGGCTTGCTATCGGATTTTCCCTCGTCTTTCTTGGAGGATGAATTGCTCTTGTTTCCAGAATTATCGGAGCTGCCTGTGGTCTTCCCATTATCCTTCTTGGAGCCGTTGGATGAACCTGAATCGCTCTTCTTGCTGTCGGAAGTTTCCGGGGTCTTCGCGTCGGACTTCTCTTCCTTGGCGGACTCCTGAGCCTTCTCGGTCTCCTTCTCGACGGCATCGGTATCGGCGTTCGGGTTCTTCTTGATGTTGTCCTCGAACTTCTTCACGACCTCAGCGCCCTTGTCCCCGGTCAGGGTGGAATCGCCCTTCTTCACGGCTTCCGCAACGTCCTTGGCAATGGCTGTCAAGTCATCTTTCGTTACCTTGTCCGCATCCACCTTATCGAAAGTCACGCCTGTGGCAACTGTCTTGTCGGCTTTTCCGGCGGTAACCTTCTTCGATGGCACCTTATAGATGGAGCCGTCGGCGTTCACCGGTGAGATGAATGTGACGGTATAGGTACCGGACTCACCGACCTTCACGGTCACCTGCTTGTTCGCGGCGATGGCGGTGTAGAAGTCCACCTCCCCGTCCGCATCCTCTATATGGGCGATAACGGGCGTGGAAGTGTCCGCATCCCAGCCGTCAGCCTTTACCTCAAGGGTAAGTACCATGTCCTGCTTCTCATCGTCCTTTGACTGGGACACCGCAGGGGCATTGGAATCTCCCGTCCAACTGGCATGTGAGATGGCGTAAGCCCCGCCGCCGATGAGAAGCGCCGCACAGAGGATTCCCGCACCAGCCACGCAGACCTGCTTACGGGAGAACTCGCGCCCGAAGAACACGAGCGGCTTCTTAGCATTCTCCTCCTCCGTTGAATCCACGACCTTCGGGATTTCGGCGGTCTTGTCCGCTGGGATACCCTCAGTCTCGGTGCTGTTGTCATTAAACATATTGCTGTCTTTCTTCATTTCTGTCAGTCCTTTCTGTCTTATAAGAAGATTTCCTGCTATCTATATTACCGGTAGCTCTCTACACCAACATGCCCCATAGGACATGCACGAGGATGATGAGAACGAGGATGACCGCCATCCATTTGCTGTAGTAGAACAGCCTATCGGGCAGCGTCACCATCGAAAGGCGCTCGATGCGCTTCTTAGACTCCTCTACCATCGAGTCGATGACCTTCCTGCTCCTTGCAGTCACCTCTTCGACGTTCTTTATGGTCATCTCTCCCGCCTTCTGCTGGGCGTTCGCAACTCCCATGAGTGCCATCTGATTCGCCTGATGCTGCGCGTCCGCCGCGCCGTTTCTCAGCTCCTCGACCTTTTCGAGCACATCCTTCATCTCCGAAACCATGCCGCGCATCTCCCTTGCGATGCGTTCGTTACTCTGGCGCTGCTCGGCGATAAGGTCTTCCAGCTTCTTCATGGTTCCGATGAGGTCGGTCTCGTCGTTCTCATCCTCAAGCCTTCGTCCGGCGTTTCTGGCATCCCTCGCTTCCTCGGAGAGCTTAAGCTGCTGGCCGATACCGGCCATATGCCCGTCCGACTGCTCAAGTTCCCTCTTCACTTCGCTAAAATGCTTTGCCATGTAATCTTCTCTCCTTTCCATCCGTCAGTCCTCCAAACCCTTGCCCCTCTTCTCGCGCACGCGGATAGCGATGGGCGTGTCGAGCAGATAGGAGAGGTTGTGTACCGCATCCGCGACCGGCACGGCATCCGCCATGCTCCCGCACATGTGTATCGCCTTCCAATCCTTCTCGCCCTTCACCGTCACCTCGACAAGAAAACGTTCCTTTTCCATCTCTCTCCTCGACCTTGCCGGTCTTTTCTATCGGATAAGGACAGCCTATCGCATCAGGTGTCCCTTTGTCTGGACACCTCTAGGGTTCACGCAGGTTCACCCCGCAGTTCGGGCAGAACTTCGGGACATATTCGGAAAACTCCTCGAACAGCGGCTCCTCGCTCTCCTCAGAATCCGTCATATCCTCCTCGACGCGCCCAGCCCATCCGCAGTCGGAGCGCCAGATGCCGTCCACGGGTTTTACATTTGCGGCTTTCGAGTGAGCGCTCCCAATGGTGATGAAAATCCTACTCATCGTTCTCAGCCCTCTCCCCATTGCTCTTCTCACGCACTCCGGCTTCCTTCCGCATCGCGGCAATTAGTTCCTCGGGCGTGATTCCGAGACCGTCCGCAATGGCGAAAAAGGATGCAAGGCTCGGCAGGCGCGTCGGCTTTCCTCCGCTTCCGGCCATTCCGGCAAACCAAGCGGATTTACTGATTCCGCTTTTCTTGATGGCGTTGTCGAGCGTCATCCCCTTCTCGTACACGATGCGGCGCACCGCAACCGCGAAACACCCGAGTTCCGGGAAACGCTCAACGGCTTTCTCCGCCTGTGGCTTACCCGCCATGGTATCTCCTTTCTTACGGCTAGCTTGATTACTGGTAATATATCATACCACCAAACCAGATAAATCTTCAAGACGATACTCCATATATCCCGCACAAATAGGACAACAAACCAGCTTGAAAGCAACCCAGCAATATAGTAAGATAGACTCGTAAACCTATATCTGTTTACATGGAACGGTCGGTAATTCGTCCGTCATGCAAACTAACAGACTTATTAGAATTGACATTAGAAAGAAGGTCATAACATGAGAACTTACCAACACCCGATATACCAAGACAACACCATGGCAATTCGCGCCGAATATGATGAGGAAAAACGAGTCTTCGATTTGATGAAGAAGTTCCTCTATATCGTCGGGACGATAACCGCGATAGTTGTTTTCCTTTTGCTTCTCGTTAATTCCCCTGCCCTGATAACTCAGACGGGTGACAATTGGAATCATTGCACTCGTTCCCGTCCTGCTGACTGCAACAGCCTTTACCGGGTTTTACGTCGGCACGGTACCGGCTGGCTACATCGCTGCATGGCGTGCAATCAAGCGCTCAAGGCTGTTCGTGTGGGGTAACGCTCTCGGACTGCTCCTCATAGCGACGCTTCTTCTTTCCATCCCGGCTGCATTCGCGCCCATTGCCTTCCTTCTCCAGTGGTTGAAGGTGTCGAATCTCAAGCGTCAGCTTGACGCGAACGCACAGTGAGGTAAACTGAACGCGTTTTCTTCCTTCGTGGAGAAACTTTCTTGCTTTAGCCCGCTGCTCCCTGATGTGCGACATTAAGGGAACGGCGGGCGCTTTTATGCCGATTCTCACACACCCGTATAGCGGCGCAAGCGGAATATCCCGCCCGCGCCGCTTTTTAATTAACGCTCGCCGTTCTCCTTGTTCGGTTCCGGGCGTTCCTGCGTAGGTGCCTGTTGCGCCCGCTGGGAACCGCCGCTTCCGGCGTTCCCGCCGTTCTTCTTCCCTTTCGGCATGACCGTCGAGGATACTTCCGCCCTGAGTTCGTCGGCTCCGCGCCAACAGGCGAGAATCAGGCGCTTGACCTCCGAATCGTCCGCGATATCTGAATCGGGACGCGGGAGTTTCAGCTTGGGGATATCCACGATTTCCATGCCCTCCATACCGCGTATCTCCTTGCGGTACTTCCGGTAGACGCTTCGGATTTGCGCAAGGTACCTCTCCTTCGTTTCCGTTCCCATCGCCTTTTGCCGCTCGATATTCCTCTTCTCCGCAACGGCTGCGCTTCCTTCCGCATGGATGGATTTCGCCACATTCGCCGTGAACGCAGCTTCCAACCCCTTCGTTCCGAGGTCTGCATCGAGCTTCGCCACGGAGAAGGCATAGCGGTTGTTGTCCGTGTCGGTAACGTACATGCGCCCCCTCTTGAACTCCGTGTCAACGCCCCATGATTCCAAAAGCTCGCGGTAATCATAGATGTTCTCCGCTTCCCCGGCGGCGATACGGCACAGCTCTCGCAAGTTCGTCTTATAGGAGTCGATGCCGCGTGCCGCAAGTTCCTTCTCGATACGGGACGGTTGCTTCTTATGGACGGAGGAATTGCGCTCGCCCTCCACGACCTGTTTCAACCCCCACTCGTGGTCGAGGTCGCGGATGCGGCTGGCACGTTTCACCTTGGCGCTTTTCCCGCGCCCCTCATCGAGCCGCTTGCCCGTGGAGAGGTCGGTACGGTTGATGACGATATGGACGGCATAGCGATGGGTCTTGTCCGCCTTGCAGTATTCGTTGTGAAGCGCCATCACTATCTGCTGATTCGGGTAGTGCTTCCCCACGTACTCCTTGGCATACCTCATGCAGTCTTCGGGTGAGAGCCTGCCGCCGTTTAGGTCGCACTCGTCTGGGTTGAACCCGAGAATCTGATGGTAGAGAACCGTATTCTTGGCATCTTTCAGTTCCCCGGTCTTTTTGTCCCTCACGCGCCGTGCTGACTTGTTGTGACCGTACATCTCCCGCGTCATCCACATGTGGTGCGCCCAGCGCTTCGGGTTCGTGCATCCATCCATGTTGAGGGAATCGCGCACGAGCACTTTGCGGTCATCGTTGATGTAGCCGCGCAGGTTCTTCATGTGCCCGTTACTCTGCACGCCCGTCTGCTTGATGATGGTCATCTGTGCTCACCTCCTTTTTTCGTCTAGGTACTCCCAGTGATAACCTCCTGCCGTGCCACCTCTGTCGATAGCCCTGCGTATCGAATTGCCATTTCGTAACCCTACTGCCCTTGCTGCGTCACTGAGCGAAACGAACTGGTTGCCGGTTTCCGCACAGCGCACCTTCTTTGCTGTTGGTTGGTTGCACCCTCTGTTATCGCGCTTATCAGGTGCCGGATTCACGTACTCCCACGTGTATCCCCCGGCCTTGTGTCTATCACCTCGCGCTACCGACCTTATCGAGTTTTGGTTTATTCCTGTATCTCGTGAAGCATCTGCGATGGATTCATACATCTTCCCGGTCTCTAAGCACCGTACGGCTGTTTTTCTCGGTACCGTATATTCTTCGGCATTGTCTATTCTTGACTCCAAATCATCTGGATAGCACCAATGTTTGCCGTCAAAGGTGCGATAGGGATTTTTACAGCAAAGGCCAATCCTCGACCGGGCGCTTCCCAGTCTGTCTCCATACTCCCCCGAAGCGGCTTTGATGGACTCATAGCGCTTTCCGGTCTCAACGCAGACCACAGCGCGGCTTCTTCCGTCCCTTTTGAGGATATTCTCGATTTCCCCTTTAGCAAGCGTGCTGTATTCATCGCTGTTTACAAAATGGTACCCTCTCGCATAATGTGATTTGCTTTTTACTGCTTGCTGGATATTGCCTTCTTCGACACCTAAGTCCCTTCCCGCATCGACATAGGTTTTGTATCGCGTACCCGTCTCAAGGCAGACGACTCTATAAGGAGCACTCTCCGCTCTCGCGGCGGCTGCTTTCTCTTCACTGTATTCGCTCTCTCTAATCCAGTGATACCCTTTCACGGTCTTGCCGGTGTTCAGAGCGCGACATATACTACCCCTGCTGATTCCAAGCTCTATTTCCGCTTGGCTTTGCGTCTCGAATCGTTTTCCTGTCTCTAAGCAAATAACCGGCGTGACCTGATTCCCTTTCGTAAAATCGGGAATCCTGCCCAACTCGTAGTCGATAAGGTAGCACCAAGCGATTCCGTTCCTGTCTAGCTTTGATTTGTTAATAGCTGTTTTTAACGAATAACCGACTTCACGCTGCGCGTTTCGGATACCCGGATAGCTCTTTAACGTATCCAGCCGGATGACCGGAAGAGAAACTTTTGCACGTTCTCCGCCATACCCACAGTAAGGGCATCCGCTGTTGCTGATGACCTTCGACCTGATTGCCAGTCGATACGGTCTATCGCAATGCGGGCACCTCCACCACGCCTTCTCTGTTGCTAGGGGTCTGACCTTCCACGGCGTTTGCTTCCCGTTTCGTTCTTTGTCCCATTCCTCAGCAATCGCAGGATACTGTACGGCAAGGCTGTCTTTGGACGCATTGAAAACCGCACCATCGAAATCAAAGCCGATTGCCTTGAGACGCGCAACCTGTGAAGTATCGAGCTTTCCTTCCTGATAGTTCTTCCTCAGCTTGTAGATAAAATAATTCTTTGTTCTCTCGGCATCGCTCATAGCTGTCCTCCATGCTCCATCTTGCGTCCCTTCCTCCTCATAGTGAATCGTCTTCTCGCTCCCGCAATCGTCCATCCTCATCGCTTCCCTAAATCTGTTTTTGTGGGCACTGCTCCCATGCCGGAAAGGATATCGCGTTCCGACAGCTTCCGGTTCCCCGTGACCTCCGGTTCCGTCCCATGTTCGCGACGGTAACCGTTTGCGAAAAATCGGAATACCGCTTCCGTCGTTTTCACTGGGGCGTGCCTGACGAACGGGTTGTACTCGTCATCGACGAAATAAAAGTCACCATCCCGCTTTGCGATGTGTGCCGGGCGCTTGCAAGCCGGGCACCGTGATTTCAGGTCACGGTAATGTAACCACTCCGAATCAGTCATCGGCATATTCCCAGTGGTAGCCACCGGCCATCCCGGATGCAGCTGAACCGATACCGTTCGGCGATATCTTTGTTCTCTCCGCCGCGTCCTTTATGCTTTCATAAACAACGCCGGTTTCCGTGCAACGAACCTTTCTTCTACGTTTAGGCTTGAAGAACGAATCAACCGGCTTCGGTTCGTCACCGTAATAGAAATGAATACCATGCACGGCACTTCCATTTTTCATCGCATGAAATACATTCGATTTGCTTATGCCGAGCATCCTTGAAACGAGACTAATGCTCTCAAAGCGTTCGCCTGTCTCAAGGCAGATGACCGGGCGCGATTTGTAGTTTGGCTTTTTCTTTTGGTTCCTTATCTTTTGACGGTACTCATCCGGCAACATCTCGCCAGCATAGTAATAGTGAAAACCTTTAATTGGCTTTCCTGCTTTTATCTGGCGAGATATGAAACCACTCGATACACCGATAGCGTTGGCTGCATTCTCCACGCTATTGAACTGTTTTCCGGTTTCAAGGCAAACAATCGTTTTTCGTTTTCCCATTCTGTTCGTCCTCTATCCAACGAGACCGTCTTTCTTGTCTTCATATTCCTCTCTTGTGATTTTCCCCTTCTCCAAGAACTCCTTCCAATCACGCCATGTGCAAACACATGACTGGATTGCTTCGTCGGTAAACCGAATGCTTCCATCCGCGCACGGTTCGATACCGAACCTGTCCTCTAAGAGGAAGAGTGCGTGTACGAGTTCGTCATAGCGCTCGATGCCGTAAGTGTCGAAACATGCGGGTGCCACATCGAGTGTTTCCGCTATCCGTTCGAGCGTATTCTGCTTCGGACTACGCTCACCGAGTTCATAGCTTCTAAGAGCCGATTCCCCTAGACCTGCGGCATTCGCCAGTTCTCGTTGCGTCATGTTCCGACGCATCCGTATTCTTCTAATGCTCTTTCCCAAAAGCCGTTGCTTACGATTGCATTTAGCCATTTCCATATATCCTGTCATTCGTTATCGAGGTTGTCGAAGTCCTCTATTTGCAAATGGATGTTGTTCCTATCCGCTTCCCTGCGAAGCGCAGCAAGGGCTTCCGCGACTTCCATAAACGTCTCCACCTCACGCGCGAGGACGCGCTGCGCTTCCCCCGCATCGAACACTTTGATGCCATAGGTGTTCAAGAACTTCATGAACTGGTTTAGGTTTGTTCCCTGCTTCGCGAGTTCGTGTGCTGCCTTTTTCAAAGGCTCGGTGTCGATGACCTTGATTGTCGCATCGTCAGAATTGATGAGTAGCGTCCGGGCGTAATCGGAAACCGTCATACCGTAATTCGCGGCTTTCCGCTTAAGCGTTCTCTTCTCACGTTCAGACAATCTGATGAGAACTGCGGTTTCTCTTTTTGCCACCTTCATCACTCCCCTTCTGTATTTTCTCAAAATCTCATAGTCGTATCGGTGCCGCCACCGTTTGACTATGACACGAAAGCGACGGTTCGCTTTGCTGAGTTACGGGAACCGGCAATCCTAAATTGTCGATTCGCTAAGCGTAAGCGTCCTCCCGTCAAGGCTCCGAAAGCCGCTCGGGAGCAAGATGGAAGTGTATGAAAAAGTCTCGTTTACGTGACTTTGTATATACGCTTCCCAAATCTTGCAACTCGAAGAGCGGCCTTGGCCGGTGAGCACTGATATTCTATCAGTGCGAGAGCAGAAAAGGCATGGAAAAGGGGGTGCCGCCGCACCCTTTCCCATGCCTTTTCTGCGGGTTTCAACTTGCCGAGCCAAGAACCAGTGCCGCCACCTCGGGTTCCCATCATCTGCGAAGGCGAAATCAATTTCTTTGAAGACTTGACAAAGATTCCTTCCAATCGCGTCTTGATAAGCGAACGGACACCATAAAAGGTGCCCGTTTTCTACGTTGCTGTTGATTCGTGCTCGCCATCCTCAATTTGAATTGCAGACCGCTACAGCTTCCATCCATTTCTTTCCAGAGCAACCAGCGCTTCACGTTGCCGAATGCCGAGTCCGCCGACACGCCTGCCTTTCGGTATCCGGTACAGTCGCATGATGACTACCGCCTTGCTCGCACCGATACCCGGAACACTTTGCAGAAGCGATGTGACCAAAATGCGCTTCGCATCCTCCTCGTCCATCGCATCCGTGAACGTAAGCTCGCCGGACTTCACGCGAGCTTTGAGTGCTGCATAGCGCCTGCGAGCCTGTATGGCAAGCTCAAGGGCACGCTCCTCGCTGCTAAGGTTCGGCAGATGGTTCTCTTTCTCGGTCATCGTTACTTCCTACTTCAACTCGTTGTCCCAGATGTTATCGTCAGGCTGCGCCGCATGTTTCCAACGGTTCGCATCCGCCCGACCGTTCCAGTCGGCGATGAACTTCTCGATAGCAATGGCGCATCCGCTGTCAAGAGCTTCCGCCCACCTCTCGTTGTTCTCATCGCACCAATTCTGAAATACCGCAAACTCGGTGACATTGTTCTCGACGATGTGCCTTCGCATCCCCCGCATCTGCTCGATAAACCTCGCGGTGGCGGGAACCATGGTGATTAGGTTCATGTTCCAATCCCTTTTTCCGAAGTGAATCCATCTACCGGCTCCACTTCCTCTCTAATAAAAACGCCCGTCGATGTATTTCTCGATAACCGACGAAAGTCCGCTATCGAGTGCCTGAGACCAGCGGTCGTTGTTCTCATCGCACCAGTCCTGAAAATCGGTGAAGTCTGTGATGCCGTTCTCGCGTATGTGTTTCCGCATCGCACGCAGCATGTCGTGCTTCGATTTTTCCGATTCCGTTACCATCAAGCCCATCCCTTCATCACCATCCCCTTAACCAAGCTCCTCGGCAAGCAGTCGGACGATGAGCTTGGTCATGCTCTCCCCCGTCTCGACGCGGTGGAGTTGCGCTTCTTTGTGGAGCCAAGCCGGGATGAGGAGACTGATTTTCTTGAGTTCCACCTCGTCCGTCTCATGCTTGCCGGAACCTTCCTTCTGGATATCCGCCATCTCGCGCTTGGACTTCTGCGCGCTCGCCATGAACGCGTTCGCTGTGGTCTTGTTAGCCATTGTTCTTCTCCTCTTCGTTCAGAACCGAATCTGCAAGCAGCTCAATCGGGGCGACCATGGCTCTTCGGGTCGTACTCCGCCACGGACACACCGGCTGCTGCGGCACGTGAGGGCAACGGCGCGGGAATCTTCGCGATGATTGGAACCTCCTCGCCCTCAAGGTACTCCACGAGCTGACGGTCGAGTGTGCCGTAGGCATAGAAGTTGTTGACGATGACATACGCTTTTGCGCCAGTGCCGGACTCACGCACGATATCGAGCGTTCTCAGCGTCGGCTCCATGTCGCGCGTGCTCGGAAGCATGGGCACGAGGATGAGATTCGCCGCGCGGCACCAATCGTTCACACCGCCCACGAGCACGCCCGCCGTATCGACAACCTGAAAATCGCACTCCTCCGCGAAATCAGGGTCATCGCAGACCTCATGGACGGAACCGCCCTGCGGGTCGGTAGTGACGAACGCCACGGTCTTGCCGCGACGCTCAAGCGCAAAGGAAAGCTCGTCCGCGATGGTGGTCTTGCCGACTCCGCCCTTCTGGTTGAGCATCAAAATCGTGTACATGTTAGAAGTCCTTTCTGTCCTGTTTGAAAAACGCTACTCACGGGAATCGGATGCGCGCACAAGCCCGTAACCGACGGTGACGGAAAGTGCCGAGCACACGGCGAATACCGCAGCAGCCACGTTTCCGAAAACGACCGAAACCGTAAGTGTGAGAAACACCCACCATCCGACGGTCACCGCGAATAACAGGCCGAGGAAGAGCATGAAGGGGATTTCCCGCACTGAATCGCCACGAAGGTGCATTCCGTCCTCCCTAGAACGGAATATCCGCATCATACGTTTCCGGTTCCGCAGACTGCCCCTTGGCAGAAACCGTATCCTTCCCGACACCCTTCGAGTCCGCAAACTCGATATCGGTCACGAGAACGGAAAGGGCATGGCGCTTCTCCTCGTTCTTCATCCAAGAGTGGTAGCGGAGCCGTCCGTCCACCGAAACCTTCTTCCCCTTGGTGAGATAGGGAGCAAGTGCTTCGGCTCGCGCACCGAACAGGGCGCAATCGACAAACACCGGCGCATCGACATATTCGCCGGTCTCGCTGTCCTTCTTCTTCTCGTTGATGGCGAGTCCGAAGGTGAGGACACTCGTGGCATCCCCCTTTTTGCGAAGCTCCGCATCGCGCGTGAGGTTGCCCATGATGGTCACTCGGTTGATAGCCATTGTCTTTCCAATCTCTCGATGGTGTTTGCGGAGGATTCTGGAATCCTCCTGCCGGGAAAACTTTCGTCCCTTGCTGTCTATAAATATAGCAGACCAGAATACCAGCAACCCAGAGAGCAAGATAACCACATAGATTGCACACACTTGCGCGGCAAAGATAAGGGCGTGTGAAAAGCAACGCTTCACACGCCCTAAGCACGTATCTACTCTGCTACGAGCCATTGTTCGAGCCATCGCTGCACGGCAAGCGTCGCGAGCGCGTCGGCAAGCGAACCGTGTGCCCTGCCCGTCCACTCGTATCCGATGTGGTCGGCGGCATCCACCAACTTGTAACGCCTTCCCATGAACCACGTGAATAGGTTCATGGTGTCCGTAATGCGTGCGTCCTCCCTCGGGCGCACCCCGACGGCGGATAGGAACCCGAGGTCGAATCCGACGTTGTAGCCGATAACCTCATCTGCCCCTGCAAAGATTTCCCTCAGTCGCGGTATGGCTGTCTCGATAGTCGGCAGGTCTGCCACGTCCTCTGGGTAGATGCCGTTGATGGCGCTCGCGTGCGGCCATTCGGTCTTCACGGTCGGTCGGAACCTCTCATCCAACAGGACGGAGCCGTCCCTTCCGATGATGGAGATGGTCAGAATCTCATCCGGGTCGCTACCGTTCGGATGAAGACCGGTGGTCTCGGTGTCGAAGCAAATGCTGTTCATATCTATCACCTAATCCATGTAACCGTAGACCGTCGTATAACGGTCTGCCTTGTGTTCCAGCCATGCCAGATACTCGTTCTTCGCAAGCTCGAACGCCCGCTCCTCGCGGCTTCCTTCCAGTGAGCTGAGATATGCGACGGTCGCATTCGGCTCATTGCCGTAACCATCATCAATCCTCCCGGACTCATCGCACGGGAGCCATTCGTTCTCTTTGTACTCCACGCGACGCTCGACCTCTACAGTCCAGTAGATGACGGAGCCGATGCCATCTTCCTCGTCATTGACCTCGTTCCCATGCGTCGATATGAATGCTTCCGCCGCCGCGAGCGCTTCCTCGGAGTTCTCGTATTCGCCAAGCTCATACGAATCTCCATCGCTGATATCCTCGTGGTCTCCGTCATAACCCGGGCGCGTTGCAAAACTGAGCCGAAAGCTCCACCCGTTGACGAAATAGCGGATTTCTTTATCCATGTCTGTAATCCCTTCTTGCCTAGCAGGCAGAAATCTCGACCCACTCGCAACTACCATCTGAAACTGCAAGCCCGTGGAGAGAGCACCAAAGCCCCTGCGCCGCACATTTCCTTGCGAACCTGTCCGCCGCGTACCCGCTTTTGTATTCGCGAGTCGGAACGAGCGTGTCGTAGAAGCAGACCTTGAATGCGAGGAACTTCTCACTTCGTCCGTAGGTCTTCTCGATGTAGCCCATGCCGGTGTCCTTTCCGTCAGCCCTTCTTGCTGCCTATAAATATAGCAGAACGGCATACCAGCAAGCAGGTGAACCGTACACTCCATATATCCTGCATATTCTGTTCAAAAAAGAAGGGCACCCTTTCGGATGCCCTCGTTCATTCGTCCAAATACTGCCAATGGTATCCAGCGCATGTTCCTCCGTCGCTTAGGGCGTGGGATATCGAGGATGGATGTTTCCCGACTTGTATTCCAGCATCTCTGATGGTTTCATATACCGTTCCCGTTTCGACACAAACCACCTTCTTACCGCTTTTTCTTCCTCTGACCTTGCGCATACAGCCCATGCACAGCGGCTCCTTTGCTCCCGGATAGCTCTTGTAGGACGCTCCGCAACTTCTGCAAAGAAACCAATAGGTTCCATTTGAATTAGCCGCAATATCCGATGGGGTCAGGTTGCCGTTTTTCTCGTAGTCCCACGCCGCCGCGAGATTGGGGTTTGTGTCCGCGAGCGCCCCCGTCTTTTCAATCGCCATCTGTCGAAAGCGACCACTAGCTGTGCGTCGTTGGCACTTCACGCAGCCAGACGGCTTCGGTGCCCGCGTCCTGTTATAAACGTCGTTCTTCCATTCATGCCCGCAGACGTGACACTTCCAGATGACTTTCGTTCCGTACTTTACAATCACTTCATCCGCAGGTATGCCGCCATTCAGCTCCGGCAGATAATCGAGTGCCACCTCCGGGTACTGGGATGCAAGGTCGTTTACCCCCTTTTTCAGTTTTCTCCCGGCGCAGTACGGGCAGCTTCCCTTCCCTATCTTTCGCTTGACTGGCGGAGCTTGCCATTCCCCACCGCATTTCTGGCATTTCCACCAGACGCGCTTCGCGCTACCTGCCACGATATCCGATGGGGTCAGGTTGCCATTCCTCTCGTAATCCCATTCCTCCGCAATATCGGGATTGCATGTAGCCAAGTCCGTCCAACCGGGAATGACTACCTTTCCAAGACAAGCGGGACACCCCTTGCTGTCCCTTTCCTTGCCGAGCCTTCTAGTCCAGCGATACCCGCATACCGGGCATTTCCATGCGTATTCCTTATTTATTTGTAGCTCTAAGCTGTCAGGAGCGCCGTTTTGTTCCGAATCCCATATTGCTCTCAGCCTGTCATCCAGCCCAACCGCTTCTTTGATGCTTTCAAACGGAAAATCGCAGCGTCGCAGCTTTTCAATCTGTGCTTCGGTCAACTCTCCTTTTCCAAGGTGCCTTTTCAGGCTAATTGTCAAGTTATTATGTTCGTTAGATGTGATAGGTCTTTCCGTTTGGCATCTGGTAATCGTCATTCCGTGCCACGTATGTCCTTTTTTGACTCTTGACCTAAGTACATTTAAAGTATCGCCTTCCTTTCCGTATTTCCTGAACGCGTCATCAAGGGAACGAAAGCGTTCGCCCGTCTCGTTGCAGCGCCATCTCTTTCCAGATTCCCGATAGTGAACGTACAGGTCTACTTTTTCTTCTATCGTTTTCTTTTTGCGCTTCTCCCATTTGAACCCGATGGCATCGAGCCTTGCGATTTCCTCGTCGGTGAGCTGACCCTTTTCTCGCTTTGCTCTAAGATATGACTCGACGGCAGACCTCGACGTTTGACCTAGCATCGGTTCGTTCATAACTTTCCACCGTTCTGTGCCGCAATTTCCTCCAGGAATGTAATCTTATCGTCCACGCTGACCTGTCGGTTTAGGGCGTTTCGCAACTCACCCGTGAGTTGTTTGATTTCCAGCGCCTTTCCCACAATCTTGAAGTCGCTCGGTGAAAATGCCGGATGTTCCCCTGCATCCTTCATCTCCCGGTAGGTATTCTCCATCCGACTGCAAATCCCCTCCGTCACGGTGATGGAGCTGAAATTGTTGCAGAGGTCGAATACGAGCGGGGTTCGGTTTCCGCCCGATGATAGGACGCGCCCCAGCTGTTGATAGAACACGGTCGGTGATTTCGTCGGCCTGACCATCACGATGGCATCGACACCATTGACATGAACGGCTTCGTTGAGCTGGTTCACGCAGTAGAGCACCTTCAAGGCATCCGATTCATCATCCTTGAACGCTTGGAAGTCCGTGGAACCATACGGGTCTGCGCTCACGGTCTTGTATGCGTGTATCTCGCTGTTTACCGCCCCGAACCATTCCCTTCGCAGCAGCATGAACTCACGGAGCTTTGCGACGCGTGGGCAGAACACGATGACCTTCGCATCCGCTTTCTTCAAATAGGCCGCAATGCTTTCCCGCACGCCGCCCGCTTCCGTGAGCGCACGGCGCAGTTTCTCATATTTCTTCTGGAACCGCTTTTTCGCCGCTTCATCCCTCACGGTCGTGATTGATTTCGCTAGCTTCTCAAGTTCTGATGGAGCATTGTAAAGTGCAACGATGTATTCGGGAATCGGCAGGATTCCACGCAGCCACGCTTCCTCAAGCTCCATGGAATAGGCCACGTTCCCGTCGAACATCTCGTCCGCCATGTTCCTCCCGCCATCCGAGTATCGGATAGGGGTGGCGGAGAAGCCGACCACCTTGGCGCTCTCGTTCGCATCGAGGATGTGCGTAACACCCTTTCCCCATTCCTCCGCACCGCAGTGGTGAAACTCGTCTGCAACCACAACGTCGTAACCGGAAATCTCCTCACCGCGTCGTGCTGTCATCATCGCCGCGCTGTATGTCATGAATTGCAGGTTCTCGGGCGTGAACCCCGGCGCAATCTCGGCAAGGTTCGCCATCTGGTCGTTGAACATGTAATCGTTGGTGCCGAGCAGCAGGAACCGCTTGTCTGGGTTGTCCTGCACCATCTTTGCGATGATGACGAACTTTCCCGTTCCGGTCGGCTTGATGACGCAGGCACGGTCGCGCTCCCCAAGCATATCTAGGAGTGCGTCATACGCCTTCTGGTTATGCTCATACAGTTTAATTGTGGAACTCATTGTCCATCCCTTCAACCCTTCTGACCGTTCTCGGTCTGCTCGCAATGCGCCGTGTCGTATCGCCAATCATCGACCGTGTATCGACGTTCGTGCATCGTCTCTACGGAAGATACCCTTACCGTGCCGTCCTCGCCCCGATGGCACTGGACTTTCCTGACCGCGACCCCGAACCCACGATTCTCGACAGATTTCCTATCCGCTGCCAAGCACGCTGCAAACCCTGTGAGGAACCGCGCTTTTAGGCCGTCTCCGGTCTCAACAAAGTCAATGAGTGCATCGACCAGCCGCTCATAGCTCCTCGTCTCGACCTTTCCGGCGAATCCCCATTTGCGGTGCGCCCCGTCGGTCAAGGGTGCCATCTTGCCTGCCATGACCTCGTACCTATCCATTTACACGCTCCCTACTTATGTACATCGAAAAAGAGGGGCATCTCTTTCCCGATGCCCCTTCAACTCCTTAGCAAATGCCGTCCGGTGAATACGGTGACCAAGGCTGGCCGAGTAGAACCAGCCAGTCGCACTCCTCGCTCTCCCCCAGCCGGAACAGATAAACCGCATCCGAGACAATCTCCTGCCAGTATGCCGTAAGGTCACCGAACCTGCCGGTATACTTGCAGTGGGGAACAGTGCCGCCCCCGTCATAGACCATGACCATATCGTTTTTCTCGATTTTCATTTGCTCCGTCCTTTCTGCCTTGGGATGGTTTCGGTGCCGTCCTCCTTGCTGTTATCTGTAATTATAGCTATGCGGCATACCAGCACACTCCACAACGCGAGACTCCACGCCTTCTCCATGGAACTCGGGTCATTAGGGGCGAGCAGCCCCTAATCTGAGGGACGCGCAAGCGACCGCGCCACGGAGAGACCCCGCGAGACCGTGGGGTGTCAAGAAAAGCCAACCTCCCGTCGCGGAGTCACCGACCCTCCTTTCCCCGCCCTCTACCGAACCGCTGCGGCGTGCCCCGCTTTGCCGCGCCTGCGGCCTATGGTTTCCCGAGAAGAAGGGGTTTTCAACATTCCGATGGGCGGAGGGTTCCTAGACTGACCCGGAGCCTGTCGGAATGTTGGAAACCCCGGCAGGTCTGTCCCCCGTTTCCGCCAAGTAGAAGGCTTTTCCGCGCTTTCAATGGCCGGAGGGTTCCTAGCCCGACCCGCAGGCTGTTGGAAGGTGGGAAAGCCGCCCCCGAGTCCCCGTTCCCGCAACGACCCCGCGCCTTCACGCCGCCCGCAGGGCGGCTCCCAAAAAGCCAAAGAAAAAGGGCACCCTCCCGGATGCCCTAGCTCCTTTACCGACCGAACTCCTCCCGATAGCGGTTATGGTCTGCTAGTGCTTACCTCTTGTTACGGTAGCGGCGCTTTTCCATCTGGTAGTCGTACTCCATACCCGCAAGGTAGACGCACCACACGCCGACCACCATGAAGAGCGTACCCATAACAAACTCGATTGTCGCCCAGACCGGCGCATCCACGCTCGCAAGCATGAGCGTGTACGCCATAATCCCGCAGCCGATAAGGATTGCACCATAGGTCTCAAGCTCCCTGACGTTCTTCATCTTGAAGTCCCTTCTGCCATGGGGCGGCTCGGTTGCCGTCCCCCTTGCTGTCTATAAATATAGCAGACCGGCATACCAGCAAGCAGGTGAACCGTACACTCCATACATCCTGCATATCCTGCACGAAAAAAGGGCACCCTCCCGGATGCCCGTCCTTTCCCTATCCGAGGTCGATATACCTGCCGACCGCATCGGTATACCCTCCATGCGCAATCCTCCGCCCGCTCGGGTTCTTCCTGACGAATCCCGCTTCCTTGCGGTCGAGATAATAGCGGTGGTTGCACACACGGCACCACCCGGCAAGCTCCCTTCCGCCGCGAACCAAGTTGAACGCTTCCGCTGGCAGCACACGCCCGCACCTAGGACAGCGCTTCTTTGTTGGCAGCATCCTTTTCCTAAACCTCCTCCCCGGCATCCGTCAGCTCATGGACAAGCCATTCCGCTCGAAGCGGTTTCTTCTCTTTTTTCCCGTCATGCGCGACGTGCAGTCCGTACACGTCATACGACCACGCCCCGGCAATCCCGACAATCAACCAATCGCGTCCGTCCCCTCCGTAAAGGGTCTCGCCGAACATGACCGGCTTGCCGTCTGCGCAAAGCATCTGCCCCTTCGCCATTCGCTTCTCTCGCCTGCATTTGCGCTTGTAGGCAGCATCAAGGCGTTTGAATGCCCCTCTCTTCGAGTTCTCCATGCTCCTCTGATACTCCCCCTTGAGGTTCAAAAGCTCTTCCTCAAGATTTGCCGCTTCCGAAGCCGAATCGACCAGACGGTTCAACAGTGCCAACGCCCCGTCCCTCATCGCCCCGTCAAACGCCTGCTCGACGGCATACCTCAGAAGCCGCACGTCCTTCTCCTCGATTTTCTCCTTGCCCATATTCATCCCTTCTCTAGCGCCGTCCGAACGGCTTCCCCATGTCATACCAGCTTCGTCCCTCGTAGCCGCGTCCGCACCCGTAATGGCCGATGACCCTCCACCCGGAAAGGTCGAGGTCGTAGAGCCTTGTAAGCTCCTCTCCATAGGTTCGCTTACCCTGCCGCACAAGCTCCTCGTCGCTTGCGTTTATGTACAGTTCCCCGTACCGCTCGAACACGTACTCGACCCGCTTGCCGCTACCGATAACATCCCCTGCGCAGACCTGCCACGGGCGCAGGGGCTTACTCCCCGCGCCCATCCTCACGGCTCCAAGTAAATCTCGACCATGATGCAACGCTGCGTCTCGTCCTCGCAGGAAAGCCAAGACGGGTTCAGTGTGAAAGAACTCACGTCATCCTCTCCATGCTGCAAGACCAGCCCACGTTTGCCGAAGAAAGTCGCTCCCGTTATGAGTCCAAACTCCCATTCCTCTGGATAATGAACGCGAAAGCGGTAACCATCCCCTTTCAGGCTATCCATCAACTCCTTGACCTTCATTCCGCTCATCCCTCGTCCTCCTCATTTTTCAGCTCGATACAGATGGTCGGCTCGACCTCCATGAGCGGGAAGATATAGCCGACCTCCCTTTCAAGGATTTGCGGGTGTTCGTCAGGGTAGAACTCCTCCGCATCGCCTAGATAGTGCTCAATCGTAGTACCCGTCGAATCATAGCTTCGAATCGCGATTTCACCCTGAATGTAAGTCTCCTCGAACAGCTCCCCGAGCGTCATGCTTCCTCCTCTAGCCGATTCCGTAACCGAATATGCGGGCATCCGTGCAGGCATCCTCAAAAAGACTGTAATCGCCGTCAAACCCGAACTTTTGACAATAACGCTCGATGAGCCTTTCGTACCTATCGTAGTCCTCATCGGCATATGCCCGGTTCACTCGGTCGATTGCCCTGCGGCGCTCCTCCGTGTCTTTAGGCTGCATAGCGACTCCCCGCAAGCTCCACGCCGTAACGCGGTGCGATACGGTCGCAGACGGCATCGAGAGCGTCCTCGTCCATCCGTTCCATCAGCTCTTCGCAAAAACTCTCCCAGCCAATCGCGTCCACGAGGACGTTGACCTTCTCCGTAACATCCAAAGTAGCCATCTTGAAGTCCCTTCTGCCTTTGGGAAGCTCTGCTTGCCGTCCCTCTTGCTGTCTACAAATATAGCAGGCTGGCATACCAGCAAGCAGGAAAACACGATATGAGCGGGAAACTCCATACATCCTGCATATTATGCATAGCAAAAAGGGCACCCTCCCGGATGCCCCGTGCTGCCGCCGTCTCAATCTTCCACGTAATCAATCAAGTCTTCCACGCCATCAATAGCAGTGGGTTTTTCCAATGTGCCCATCGAATAATCGTAACCGTAGTAATCGGCAACATCTAGGCACGCCTTGAGGACATGCTCGGCAAGATACAGCTCATCGCTTTCAATCTTTTCGATGGCGAAACGCTTCAAGTCATCGTAGGACGTGATATCGGCACCGTCATCCATGAGCGCAGGAACGATATCGTCCAGCGTTTCCCCGTTTGCAATCCGCCTGTCAAGCTCCGCACGCTTCATCCTAAACCCCTTCCTGCCATGGGCGGCTCCGGTGCCGTCCCTCTTGCTGTCTACAAATATAGCAGGCTGGCATACCAGCAAGCAGGAAAACACGATATGAGCGGGAAACTCCATACATCCTGCATATTATGCATAGCAAAAAGGGCACCCTCCCGGATGCCCTGAATGTCCATGGCTAACGCCCCACCCTCCAAATCTTTTCCTCGCCCGTGAACGTATCTGTGATTACGCATCTGCCGCCCGCCGCATACTTGAGACCATTCGGCAGCGCTTCCGCCGCCTTGCGGCACCTCGTCCAAAAACTCAGGTACCCGTTTCCGCTGAACCCAACGGCAATCTCATCGTCGAACTCGTCCATCGCATCTTCCGCCGGTTCCGATTCCAGATAGAGTACCACGCCGTTTTCGTTCTCTCGCGTGTAGTGGTATCTCGCCATACCCATGATTCCTTTCCGTCTACTCGGCAAGCCCGGTAACTTGCCTACCTGCTAACCAGCATTATAGCATACCAGCACACACCACAATGCGAGACTCCACGCCTTCTCCATGGAACTCGGGTCATTAGGGGCGAGCAGCCCCTAATCTGAGGGAGCGCAAGCGACCGCGCCACGGAGAGACCCCGCGAAACCGTGGGGTGTCAAGAAAAACCAACCTCCCATCGTGGAGCCACCGACCCTCCTTTCCCCGCCCTCTACCGAGCCGCTGCGGCGTGCCCCGCTTTGCCGCGCCTGCGGCCTATGGTTTCCCGAGAAGAAGGGGTTTTCAACATTCCGATGGGCGGAGGGTTCCTAGACTGACCCGGAGCCTGTCGGAATGTTGGAAACCCCGGCAGGTCTGTCCCCCGTTTCCGCCAAGTAGAAGGCTTTTCCGCGCTTTCAATGGCCGGAGGGTTCCTAGCCCGACCCGCAGGCTGTTGGAAGGGTGGGAAAGCCGCCCCCGAGTCCCCGTTCCCGCAACGACCCCGCGCCTTCACGCCGCCCGCAGGGCGGCTCCCAAAAAGCCAAAGAAAAAGGGCACCCTCCCGGATGCCCTTCACTCGACTTAGCAATGCCCCGCAATATCCGTCAGCCCATGCCAGACATTCAGCGGCTCCGCCCTCAAACACGAGATTCCCGTTCTCATCTCCTTCGTAGACCTTGATGTTGATTCTGCTCAGATACTCTTCTGCGCCGATGCTGACCTTGCCGCCGAAGTTATCGTAAGCGCCCGTGACAACATAGGTGTAGCTCGCAGAGGGCACATTGTCCTCCCCGATGAACTCGATATCGGCATCCGCCATGCACATCGCCTTGAGGAAATGCTGGCACCAGTTTCGGTTATTGAGAATGTTCCTCTCCACGCTCGCTCCCGAAAAGTCGATATGTTGTTCAGGCTTGGTTCGCGATGCCACAACGAGCGAGTTGGCGATATCAATGGCATGGCAGCTGGGATAACCGTCATAGTGGCGATAGAACGTGGCGATGGTCTCCTCTTCCATCTGATTGCTCTTCCAGTTGAGGACGAGGTTCTTGAGGATGGTGACGGACGGTGTGCTCATGGTTTTTCCTTCCTGCCATGGGGCAGCTCGGTTGCCGCCCCTTTTGCTGTCTATAAATATAGCAGAACGGCATACCAGCAAGCAGGTGAACCGTACACTCCATATATCCTGCATATAAAAGCCAAAGAAGAAGGGCACCCTCCCGGATGCCCCGTGGTTCCTCTGCCCTAATAGTTCACAATCGCCTGATACTCCGGCATACCTTCTGAGAACTCATGCTCGTCTAGCGCATTGTAAAAGTCTGTCATCTTGCGAACCATGCACCGGTCGCAATACTTGGTAGCAGAGTCGCGCCAGTCCGCAAATGCCGGATTCGACTTGTCCCATTCAGCGCTGCCGCTAAAGATATAGGGGCAACAGGAGCAAACATAGTCAACGGCTTCCTCTAGCTTCTTGTCCTTCATGTTCGTCCTTCCTGCCATGGGGCGGCTCGGTTGCCGTCCCCCTTGCTGACTATAAATATAGCAGACTGGCATACCAGCAAGCAGGCGAACCGTACACTCCTTATATCCTGCATATAAAAGCATGAATGAACTCGCCGATGGCGTGCCTAAACCTTATACTCGCAACTGCCGTATTCCAGACGGAATACATCATCCATGATGCCATCCTCGCTGTCGGGCACAAGCCTGACGAGACGGATGGTCTCATCCTCAGCATCGGAGCACAGGTCGATGATGAAACCGTCAAATCCCTCCCGCTCGCATCTTGAGACCATCCAACTTTCCTTGCAGTACGCTTCTGCAACGGCAAAGGCATCAAGCGCAGCTTCTCGACGCTTTATCTTCGCTTTGAAGCTCTCCTCCACCCCGTCACCGCCACTGCAACGACTGATGGAAAGCGTGTATCCGTCCATGTCTGTTCCTTCCCTTCACGAACCGCTGCCTGTAACCCTTATGCAGCCTGAGACAGTCGGCGAGCAGGGCTTCCCTTTTTTTCGACGGGATTGTCTTTCACATTGTCAGGCATATTTTCCACCCTCTGCTCCCTTCTGGCTAACTAACAATAAATATAGCAGACCACCAAACCACAAACACGGCAAGCCATAAAACCATCATAACAATGCAGAGAAAAAAGGGCACCCGCGCAGGATGCCCCTTCTCATCTCACACGAACGGATTGTCAATATCTTGCCACCTCTATCTGGCACCAAGAAGCGCGATGGAGCCAACAAGTGCGATAAGGGTGCCTAGAACGCAGGCCGTCGCAAATCCGAGTGCCGCCATCTTCGTTCCCTCCGGTCGGTACGGCGCGTTGATGTTCATCAGGGATGCGGCGAGAATCCCGACGATGCCGCCGAGGAAGCCGAGGAAGAAGAAGCCTGCCTTCTGCCCGCTTGTAAGCGCACGTTCCATCGTCATCAGCATCTGGTCTTTCCCTGTATCCTTGGAATACATCTGCCCAATTCCTTCCTTTTTCTTCGCAAAACCGGGGCACGGTGCCTTCGCCCCTGTTCCGGCACCGCGCCCTGCCGGAATCTTACCATCCTCCGCGCGTTATGGCACAATCTGTTCAGGGATGCCGTCAAGTAGGAAGGAAGAACCATGGCTACCATTCAAGATTTCGAGGAGCGTATCGAGAAACAGAAGGCGGAACTCGCCAAACTCGAAGCGAAGAAAAAGGAACTTGAAAAGAAGATTCGCGAGCGGAACCGAAAGTGGCGCTCTCTGGTCACCCATTCCGCTGGTGAAAGTGTGCTCTCCGCCGTCGGTTGCGCTTGGCAGGAACTCGACCTCAACGCACTCGACGGCTTCCTTGCGAGCCACGCAGACGAGGTGTGCGCCCTGCTCGCTGTCCATGGAAGCACCCCGGAGGATGCCAAGGCGCGTCTCGATGCACGCAAAAAGAAAACGGTAAAAACGGAGCCTGTCGCTGATGGCTGGGAGCAGACAGCGGAACCGGATAGCGAAAAATCCGACTGGTAACAGAAAAGGGAGCCATGTGACCGAAATCACAGGCTCCCTTTTCTCCTGCCCGCACTCCGAGATAAAAGCAACAGGCAGAAAGGACTTTCGCTACTGTAGCACAGCGCACCGTCGCACGGGACGCGAATCTGGCAGAACCATCTGAAAACGCGTGTCTAATTGTGAAAGAAGCATGAAATCTGACTGGAAAAGTCCACAAAACAGGACAGATATAGTAAAACATAATCACAGATTGCAAGCAGAAAGGAGCACCATGGATTTCAGCAGCTACTACTACTACATCCCCTTGAACTTCTACGAGACACCTGAGATGACGCTCATCGACCATGAGCCGAATGGGGATTCCGCGACCGTACTCGTCCTCGCCCTGGCTAAAATCCACACGCGGACGGTCACGAAAAACGATGACGGCACGTTCACCATCGTGACCGATGACGGCACGTTCACGGATACCGAAGTCATGGAAATGCTCTCCTCCTTCGGCTACCGGGCGAATCACGCCAAGTACACTCATGCCCTCGCGGTTGTCGCGAGGTTCCCACCCTTCGACCACCTCGCCTACTCCGAAGCCGAACGCGATAAGAAGACCCCTGGAGGTGTACCGATGAAGCTCCGAGGAGCGTGGCGCAGGGACTACAGTGAGTTCTTCGACACGCAGGAAGCCCTACTCATCGACGCGATGGACAATGCTGACTCCATCTACACCGTCTTCGCCCGTCTACAATCGCTTGCGGTGAAATGCGGCTGCGCCGGGAAGCTCCTTCTCCACGAAAGCGTTCCCTACACCGACGAGATGCTTGCTGCGGTCACCAAGAAGACCGTTCCCGCCTTTCGGCAATGCGTGCAGCCGCTCGTACAGCTCGGCCTTGTCATCTGCGAGGATGGCATCTACGCCATCGCGGACTGGGAGTTCAACCAGAACGCCCCGGCAATCGACGCGATGCGCGAGGGAAACCGGAGCCGCAAAGCCAAGGAGCGTGCAAGAAAGAGCGGTGGGAAGTCAGCTTCCGAGAAGAAGCGTGAGAAACTTGTCGCTTTCCTTGCCGCCCACCCAAGCGCCACGAAAACCGAGATGAGCAAGGCCACCGGTCTTAGCCGTGTGACTATCAACAAATACCTTTCGGAACTCCCAGCCATGCTTCCCGCTCCTGCCATCCCGGAAGAAAGCGGTGTGCAGAAGGCGGAAGGCAATGTACAAGGTGTACAAAGTGTACAGAATGTACAAATGTACACTGTACAAAATGGTGTACAAATGGACGTACAGCTGTACACGGAAATGTACAACAATCTGTACACGCCACATACCAATGAAACCGCAGGTAGCACGGCTGAACAAGCCGAAAATGGCGATGTACAAAATCTGTCACGACCTAAGAATATAGATGATAGATATAAGAATACATCTACATCTACAGCTATAGCTGATGGGGAGGGAGCGACAGGTTCTGGAATCCCGACAAGGGAGGAAGTTCGCTCGCACTTCGCAGAAATGGGATTCGCGGTTGACCCCGACCGCTTCTTCGATGTGAACGAGGGACGCGGCTGGCGCACGAACTCCGGCAAGCCCGTCGATGACTGGAAGAAACTCGCCGCAGTCTGGGACAGGAACGAGCGCCCGAAGGCCGCGACCCCTCCCGCACGCACGGAACCGAAGGCCAATGCGGTCGGGAAAATCCCCTCCGTCGAGGAGGTCATGGCGAAATGGGGCTGTGACCGGGAGACGGCTCAGGGATATATCGACGAGAACATGTACTAGAAATGCCCCTGAGAATGCCTGAGAGCCTGCCTATGACACGTTAAATGTCATGTGGCAGTAACTTGCCCGAACAAGACTGCAAAGTCCCGTAGACAGGCTCTCAGACAGGGTAACGCAGAAAGGACGAGGTAAATGAGTGAAAACGTAACGAAAACCAAGGAGCAGGACGGACGAAAGCCGAGCGAGGACTATCGCGACGCGGACGGCATCCTCGTCTGCGGGAAATGCGGAGAGCCACGCGAGCGGATGTTCCCGGCGGGCGGAATCTTCAAGGAGCCGCACCTTGTCCCGACCATGTGCCGCTGAGGGAGGAAGCGGACAGGCAGCGCGAGGAAACCGAGCGGGCGGAGAAAAGGCGCAGGACGGAACGGCTAAGGAAGCAGTGCTTCCCCTCATCCGGCAGGTACGCCTTCTGCACCTTCGATGCCGATGACGGCAGGAACGCGGCTCAGAGCACCGTATGCAAGGCATTTGCCGCGACCTTCGACCCGAAAGACCCGGAGGGGCTTGTCCTGTACGGGAAGCGCGGCACGGGCAAGAGCTTCCATGCGTCCTGCATCGCGAACGCCGTCATCGAGCGCGGGTTCTCCTGTCTCGTGACCGATATCAAGCAGGTCGTGAACCTGATGGAATCCTCCTTCGAGAAGCGTTCCGGGAACCTTGAGAGAATCCTCGCCCCAGACCTCCTCATCCTTGAAGACCTCGGTGCCCAGCGCTCCACCGAGTACGTCATGGAGCACGTCTACGACGTTATCGACGGACGCTACAAGGCGGGGAAACCGATGGTGATAACGACGAACTTCGACTTTCGCGAGAGAATCCTGAACGCCACGGCCGATGACCCGTGGGGACGTGTCTTCGACCGCATCGTTGAGGTCGGGTTCCCGGTGAAGTACGACGGCAATTCGCGCCGTCGGAAATCGGGATGAAGAACCGCAAAGATTTCAAGCGGAAGTTGGGAATCGAGGGGATAGAATCGTAGCGGAGCGGTTTTTAAGCATCAGACGCTTCTTCCTGATTCTGGTGCCGATTTCCTTCCCGTCCCCGCGCCCGTAGCGTATCGACGCTGCGGGGCTTTCTTTTTCCTCTTGGCAGGAAAGGGCACGGAAATCGTGCCTATACCGAAAGGAGGAAAAAAAGATGACGAAAGAGAAAGCGAACCGTAACGAAGTGGTCGGCATGTTCCTGACCTATTGCCGGAAGACCCTCGTGAACGCGCGGACGGATGTTTTGAGGGAGCGCAAAAGGAGACGCAACCACGAGGTGCTGTTCTGCGACCTCAGAAGGAGCGAACTTGAAAGCCTTGCGGACTGGCAGGACGTGCCGGAGCGGGAAACCGTATTCGATGCCGCCGGAAAGCCTATCGGCGTGATGGATAAAGACCTCGCGGATGCGCTGGAAAAACTCTGCCCAGAGGAGCAGGCAATAATCCTGCTCTCCTATTTTGCCGGATGGTCGGATAGGCGTACATGGGGTTCCCGCGCTCCACGGTGCAGAACCGTCGCGCCCGTGCGCTCGCCCGTCTTGCGGACATTCTGACGGAAGGGGGTGACCCGCATGGCAAAGGGAAAGATTGACTACGATACCGTCGTTGCCGCAACAGGCGGAGATGCCCTTGCTGCCGGGGCGGTGCTCGATTACTTCAATGACTTCATGGACGGACTCTGCACCGGATTCTACACCGACGCGGATGGCTTCTGGGATTACGGCATCGACCTCTCGATGAAATCGTTTATGCAGGCGAAGCTCTTGCGTGCGATGTTGAGGTTTCAGCCGTAAAAGGCGCTACTTGTAACAAGCAAAACCAGAAATAGGGAAAACCAGCATACCAGAAAACTACTTGACCAGCCATGGTATAATAAAAATGTCAAGCGGTTGTCTGGTGCCCTTTTTCCCGGAAAGGAAAATTATGGCATCGGAACGCAATCGAACCGAAGAGAAGAAAACCTATACGGTAGGCGAAATCGCCGAAATGCTGGGCATCAGCGACAAGGTGGCCTATACACTCGTGAAGAGCGGGCAGTTCAAGTACGTCCGCGTCGGCAGAGCCATTCGGGTATCCAAAAGCTCCTTCGACAGTTGGTTGGAACCAAATTAACCAACAAGGAGAAGATTCGATATGGCAGCAATCAAGCAGAGAAAAACAAAGTATTCCGTTATCTACTGGTATGTAAATGAACAAGGAGAACGGAAACAAAAATGGGACACTGTGGATACGATTGGCGAAGCAAAGAGCCGCAAGGTCTTTGTAGAGTTCTATCAGGAGAAATACGGACAGGCCATCGTTCCTAACGAGGAGACGTATTTTCAAAGAGTAGCTGATGAAAAGGCAAAAATGGGGAAAGAAGGCGGAACCGATGAGCACGATAGCGGCTCGGAGCCGGTTTGCAGAAGAACCCCGACCCCAAAAAGCGCGGTAACGCCGCAAAAGGACGATATCACTTTCAGCGAGTTCCTAAAGCACTATGTGAAAGTGTACGGAACGTCGAAATGGTCTATGAGCACATACAGCGGAAAGACCGGGCTAATAAGGAACTACATTGACCCATATATCGGGGACAAGAAGCTGTCTGAAATCACCACGGAATGCCTTTCGGAGTATTACAACGACCTGCTCTCCGTCGAGCGCGTTCCGCCTGCCAACCAAAAAAAGACCGGCAAATGTGTCGCGCCTTCCGGCGTGAAGAAGATTCATGACGTTATCCGCTCTGCACTCAATCAGGCAATGAAATGGAATTATCTCGACCCGATGATGCAGAATCCGGCAAAACTTGCCACCCTGCCGACGATGAAGAAAACGAAACGGAAGGTGTGGAGTGTGAGCACGTTTCGCGAAGCACTTCCAAGAGTCGAGGACGATATTCTGGCTCTCGCCATGAACCTCGCTTTTTCCTGTTCGCTCAGGGTGGGGGAGATAACCGGTCTTACATGGGACTGCATTTTCATAGACGAGGAATCTATTGAAAGCGGCAACGCTCGCATCATCATCAACAAGGAGGTTGCTCGTGTTTCCATTGAAGCCTTGCAGAAACTCAACGAGCGGGACGTGCTCGTCACGTTTCCCGCTCAGAAACCACACTGCACCACTAGGCTCGTGCTCAAGACCCCGAAGACCGAAACCAGCACCCGTGTGGTATGGCTTCCGAAAACCGTGGCGCACATGCTCGTGGAGCATAGGAAAAATCAGGAGGAACTAAAGGAGTTTCTTGGAGCGGATTACCATGACTACAATCTTGTGGTTGCCCTTGAAAACGGAAATCCGGTGGAGAGCCGCATCATCCGAAAGCGCCTGCAAGTCTTTTGTGACACGACAGGATACGAACGTGTGGACTTTCATTCGCTCCGCCATCTCTCCACGAAGTACAAACTCAAGCTGACACAGGGCGATATTAAGTCCGTCCAAGGAGATACTGGCCATGCCGAAGCCCAGATGGTGACAGACGTTTACTCGGAAATTGAAGACGAGAACCGGCGCGAGAACGCGGCTCGCATGGAAGCCGACTTCTACAGCCCTACCGCTAAAAATGGGAAATCATCAGCAACAGAGGATATCGGCGAAGCTCTGGCAGCTATCCTTAAGAACCTGTCACCTGAGCAACTTTCAGCTCTTGTCTCCGCTGCCCGTTAGCAGTGGTTGTTAGCAAGTTGTTAGCAAATCGTCCCAAATGTTGTGCCAGACACACAGGTAGATGTTTTTTGTTAGCAAACAATAGAAACGGAAAAACGGAAAGACGGCTATACCGAAAACTGGAATGCCAGTCGAAAACGGTGTAGCCGTCTAAAAAGGAAAAATGCCGGAAACCCTTGAAAAATCAGGCTTCCAGCGATTTTTACCACACGTCCCAGACAGGAATCGAACCTGCGGCGTTTCGCTTAGGAGAGCTCCAACCTATTGTCACTCTCTGTCAATCTGAGGTAAGGTAAACCCATATGGGACACTATATAAAACTGTTTCCGATTCAATTCGAGTTATTCTGAATACCCCCTTTGTCAAGCTCTGTAAAGCTCTGAAAGTTAGCTGTTTGTTTGCTCCAGCTAATAATCGGGGAATGCCTTGATATTACCATCGACATCTGTTATATGACCACCATGCTTTGTACGTTCGATCATGGTAAACAGTATTCAATTAAACTTCCTATCGAAAGCACAAGATATTTTCTTGTCTATAAATAATATAACGCATACGAGACGGTTTGTCCATGCGTTTTTGACTGGCAAATTTTATTCAGTAAAAATATCTGTAACCTTTTTTGTAACTGAATCTCCATCATTCCATCATCAAATGATGGAGATTCCAATAGATATGATGGAGATAGACAATTACTTCATCGTCTTCGCCAGTGAATTGAGCAATGCCCGCATCTCCGGATTTGCCAAGACTTTTGCCAGAAGTTCCGGATCAACTTCATCGGCAACAGTATTATTATTTTCCTGCTGTACATGCATCTGTGGATCCAGATTCTTTTTCTCATAAAATGCTTCTTCAAAAAGCTCTGCATTTTTCCTTCTATCATCATCCAGAATATGAGAGTACACATCCGTAACCATATTGACCTTAGCATGACCGGAATCACCCTGTACCGCTTTGATGTCCCCACCATTCAGTTTCAGCTTATAAGTAACGCTGCTATGACGGAAACTGTGAAACACAACCGGTGGGAGATTATAGTCCTCAATCAGTTTCTTTAAAGGACCACGGATTGCTCCATCACCAAGAGGAAGCCCAAAGGTACTTGCCATAACCAGGTTATAGTCCATATATTCATCACCAAGGATTTCTTTCATCCTGTTCAGCTTTCCAGTCTACCAACATATTAGCGACACTCTTGCAAGAATATCTTATTTAATTTCTTGTCTTTGTGTTTTCAGAATACGGACCGTAGAATTCTTCTTATGATTTGTCGGGAATGTACCAACAACACATCTTTCCATCCAATGCGATTCAACGATTCTTCTCTTTATACGCTGTAGATTCTTTT
>SCPN01001620.1_pt1 | contig 186693 bp, 194 predicted proteins | sample 6106831 | NCBI WGS metagenome assembly SCPN01 (sample SAMN10720447, study PRJNA508395) | human gut metagenome | isolation source: Participant 1, 0 month | reverse complement strand
GATCACCATTCCAAGAGATGAACCGGAGAGCAGTGCATCCCAGGAGAGTCCTCCAGAGGAGGTGCCTTCCAAACCGGAGCAGACGGAAGAAAGCGTGGTGGACTCCGAATCCTTTGAAGAGCAGGTTCAGGAGATCATCAAGCAATTATGGGCATACGACAGGGATTTCGGTAATCGGTCTATGCAGGACTTAGAGATGTGGTTGCAGAGGCGGATCATGGGATCGTGACGGTACATTCGGTAAAACATGGACTTGACTGGTTTGATAATCCAGTAGAAACCAGTGGCCTGTATGCAGGCGCGGTTATTGGTTCGACCCCTCAGGAGTATCTGATCCTGACTCCGGATGGAGCGGTGGAGAATGCAGATTCCATCAAAGTGACGTTTGCAGACGGAAGCGAAGTAGATTTGAACGATCCGCTGTGACGGACTAGGGTCCGGTATGGCTATGGTCAGTGTCCGGGTAGAAATGCTGAATGAAAGTACAGCCAACAGCCTGTCATTGATACCATTGGGAAATTCGTATAGTGTCCGACAGGGTGATCCGGTGATCGCAGTGGGAGCGCCTGGGGGGATTGTGCATTCCAGTGCTTATGGGTTTATTTCCTACATTATGAAGAATGTGCAGGTACCAGATGGAATGACCAGGCTTTTGCTTGCAGATATCCGCGGAGATGCGCCGACAGGGACATTTCTTTTGAATCTGAGTGGGCAGATGATCACAAGTAATTTGATGATTGGTGAGAGGGATCAGCTGACTAATTTGACGACGGCTATGGCGATTTCCGATTATAAGACGATTCTGGAGAAGCTGTCCAATGGAATTGAGGCACCGTATCTGGGAGTCCGTGGACAGGAAGTCAGCACCGCTATGGAGGAGAATGGAATGCCTGTGGGAGTTTACGTGGCAGACTGTATCCAGAATGGTCCGGCCTACAATGCCGGAATCCAGAACGGTGATGTGATCGTAAAGATCGGCGAGAAGAATATCCTGTCCATGAAAGATTATGAAAATCAGTTAGAAGCTCTGCATCAGGGCGATACAGTAACGGTTACGGTCCAGAGAAAGAGTGTGAATGAATATAAAGAATTAGAGTATCAGGTGAATGTGGGAGCCAGGTAAATGCCTGGCTCTTCCAGCTTTGCCGGATGCTGGTGCTATCGGAAAGTAAAAGGGAGAGAATATGAAGTATATTGACAGTTTAAGAGAGGGCATGAGAATTTCTGAGGTATATCTGTGCAAAAGCAAGCAGATCGCCCAGACAAAAGCAGGAAAGGATTATGGAAATCTGGTACTGCAGGATAAGACCGGGACCATTGATTCCAAGATCTGGGACTTAGGCTCCCCTGGCATCTGTAATTTTGAAGCCATGGATTATGTGGCAGTAGACGCGGATGTGACGATGTTTCAGGGCAACAACCAGTTGAATATCCGCCGGATCCGTGTGGCAGACGAAGGCGAGTATATTCCGGCAGATTATCTTCCGGTTTCTACGAAGGATATTCCGAAGATGTATGAGGAGCTGGTTGGATATGTAAAATCTATTAAGAATCCATATTTGAATAAACTGGCAGCTGGTTATTTCGTGGACGATCCGGCATTTGCCAAGGCATTTCAGTTCCACAGTGCGGCGAAGAGCGTCCATCATGGATTTGTGGGAGGTCTGTTAGAGCATACCTTAAGCGTGGTAAAAATGTGTGATTATTTCGCTGGATTTTATAAGGAGATCAACCGCGATCTGCTTTTGACGGCAGCGATGTTCCATGATATCGGAAAGACAAAAGAGCTGTCCGTGTTTCCGGAAAATGATTATACGGACGATGGTCAGTTACTGGGTCACATCATCATCGGCACAGAGATGGTATCTGACCGGATCCGTCAGATCCCGGATTTCCCGGAGAAGCTGGCCGTGGAATTAAAGCACTGCATTCTGGCCCATCATGGAGGAGCTGGAGTATGGTTCCCCGAAGAAACCGGCATTATTAGAGGCCATGGCATTAAACCTGGCAGATAATGCAGACGCCAAGATGGAGACTATGATCGAGGTATTAAGAGCTGCTGGAAATAACCAGGGATGGCTGGGATATAACCGGTTACTGGAGACCAATATCCGGAAAACGACAGAAATTTAGAGTTAGTTTTCTTATGGCCAGCGCAGCAAGTATGCAAGACTGTGAAATTATTACCAGATAACAACATAAGCATAGACAGGGGAAAAGGGCTGTCAGCAGAATCCGTGAGCGGGACACTGCGGCAACCCTTTTTAGGAGGTATTATGTTGATGTCATTTACAATCTATATGTGAAGCGTGCTACTTTCCGTGGGGGTGGAGTTGGCCCGCCTTGTTGTTAGTCGAACCCGGCAACGGTTGCGCGCTGGTTGCCGCCGGACTCAGGTTTTGGAAAAGCTGGAGAGGCCTCTCGATTTCAAATTTCATCAGTACCTCTATACTGAGCAATAACTATTCCAGATCAAAATTCCAGCCATGGGATTTCGTCGTTGGTACTTCTACGGTCAGTGCAGCAAGTGCACAGACCTACTGAACAGTTACTTTTATCTTCAACTTCATCTTATGGTTATACTATATCAGGCAATTGTGAATAGAGTTTGTTGAAACCATAAAACAACTCTAAATTTTGGGAAATAAATCTTAAGGAAGTCTGAAGGAACGTAACGATTCGGTAAATCCGTGTACGGTTATTTGGGTTGTAAAAGCATAGATAGGAATACTGGATTGTTGTAAAGGATCAAAAGTCATCGGTAAGGCTGCTTAGCTGCTATATTTACAGGAAATAAAAAATGGAGAGAATTATGGAAATCAAAAAAAATGACTGCTTCACCGTATCCATCGAGGATATGAGCGAAGACGGCTCCGGTATCGGAAAGCTGGACGGATATATCTGGTTTATCAAAGATGCGGTAAAAGGCGATGTGGTGGAAGCCAAGGCTATGAAAATGAAGAAATCCTACGGTTTTGCCCGTCTGATGCGCGTGATCACTCCGTCCCCGGACCGGATAGAACCGGCATGTCCCGTAGCCAGACAGTGCGGCGGATGCCAGCTTCAGGCTATGAGCTACGAGAGCCAGTTAAAATTTAAGGAAAATAAAGTCTACAACAACCTGCGTCGGATCGGTGGCTTTACCGACATCCCATTTTTACCGATCATGGGTATGGACGAGCCCTGGAGATATCGCAATAAAGCACAGTTTCCATTTGGCAGAAATAAAAATGGTGAGATCGTTACTGGATTTTATGCAGGCCGTACCCACGATATTATCCCGCAGGAAGACTGCCTGTTAGGTGTTGAGGAAAATAAGAAGATCCTTGAGAGCATCAAGGAATATATGATCGAGAACCATGTAGCGCCTTATGAGGAGGAAACCCATCAGGGCCTGATCCGCCACGCCCTGATCCGGAAAGGCTTCAAAACCGGAGAACTGATGGTCTGCGTGATCATCAATGGCAAAAAACTGCCTCACAGTGAGAAGCTGGTAGAAAAGTTATGCCGGCTCGATGGCATGACCAGCATCAGCTACAGCATCAACACCGATAAGACCAATGTGATCCTTGGCAAGGAGTTAGTAAATTTATACGGCCCAGGCTATATCACCGACTATATCGGTGACGTCAAATACCGTATTTCCCCATTATCCTTCTACCAGGTGAACCCGGTACAGACTGAGAAGCTGTACGGAACAGCCTTAGAGTATGCGGGCCTTACTGGTGGAGAAGTGGTGTGGGATCTGTACTGCGGAATCGGAACCATTTCCTTATTCCTGGCACAGAAAGCGAAGAAGGTCTACGGCGTGGAGATCGTTCCCCAGGCAATTGATGATGCAAGAGAAAACGCAAAATTAAATGGCCTGGACAATGTGGAATTCTTCGTAGGCAAAGCCGAGGAAGTGCTTACGGAGCAGTATGAGAAGAATAAAGTTTATGCCGATGTCATCGTCGTAGACCCGCCAAGAAAAGGCTGCGATGAACAGTGTCTGAACACCATTGTCACCATGGCACCGAAGCGGGTGGTGTATGTCAGCTGCGATTCCGCAACCCTGGCCAGGGATTTGAAGATGCTGTGTGAGAAGGGGTACGAGGTGGAGAAGGTGCGGTGCTGCGATATGTTTGGGTGGACGACACATGTGGAAGTCGTGTGTTGTTTACATCGGGTGAATTCGTAGAAGTCCTTAATTTTAGGCACTTTGCGAGGTATATGAGTTTCACACCAACAGGCAAACAGGGCAAGAAAAAGCAGATTATGAATGGAATCGAAGTGTCAGTAGTATTGCATCTGGTATGAGGAAACACATTCGGATAGAATTAACATTTTTTATTTAATAGCATAGAGAAAAGCCAAAAGGACGCTTGTTTTCAGAACTTCTGGAAGATGAGTGTCCTTTTCTTTTATCCCAAGGCAAAGGAGCAGATAAAAAATGGCAAGGAAGAAAGAAATGTGTTCATCAGAGAATCACGAGCCGGGTGCAGGTATTGTACTGATGAAATTGGAAGAGCTGCATAGCTTTGAAGGACACCCGTTTAAAGTAGAGAGAAATCAGGAACTGTTTGAACTGCGATGCAGTATTGAGAAGGAAGGCGTATTAGTTCCACTTCTGGTGAGAAAAAATCCACATGGTGATGGATATGAAATTATAGCCGGACACAGACGAAAAGAAGCTGCACTATGGGCAGGACTTACGGAAGTGCCGGTTATTATCCGGGAACTGGATGATGATCAGTCGGTTATAGCGATGGTGGACAGTAACCTCCAAAGAGAGAAGATACTGCCAAGCGAAAAAGCGTTTGCCTATAAAATGCGTCTGGAAGCAATGAAGCACCAGGGAAGAGCAGAAGCAGATACTTCGGACCCACTGGAACCGAAGTGTAAGACAGAACTGGTGAATGTATCAGAACTGGAAGCAGAATTACAGAAACTTGGAAAAGTAAAAATCCAGAAAAAAGGCGGAGCAGAAGGCAAGCGAAGCAATGAACAGCTCGCCAGTATGGTTGGCGAAAGTGTGACACAGATCAAGCGATATATCCGGTTAACCCATCTGATTCCGAAGATACTGGATATGGTTGATAAAGAAATACTTGCGATCCGGTCAGCAGTGGAGATATCGTTTCTGAGCGAAGAAGAACAGTATGAACTCCATGCAGTCATGGAACTGGAACAGAGCATTCCTAACATTTCTCAAGCAAATCGGTTAAAGCGTATGAGCCAACAGAAATGCCTTGATATGGATAAGATTTATGAGATTCTGCAGGAAATCAAACCGAATCAGAAAGAACAGATTAAATTGCCATTGGAAAGAATTGGTAAATATTTTCCAACAGCGTATACTCCAAAGCAGCAGGTTGATTTGATTGAAAAATTATTAAAGAATTGGGCAAAACAAAATGTAAAATAAAAATGGAAATATGAAAAGGACGGTAAGTACTATGGAAAAACTGACTTATACAAATGTAAATGGATACCTGATTCCGAATCTCACCTATAAATCCGGTGAGCAGATGGAGCAACTTGGCAAATATGGATTTCTTCGCAGAGATTATCTGAAGAACCATCGAAACTCAACGTATCAGGTGATGCTTTTACAGGATACCATTGGCGAGCATCTTCTGGAAGTGGACAAGGCAGCCAGAGAACGGGAAGAAGTGATCCTGAAGCAGTTGGAAGAAAAAGAACCACTGCCAGATAAGGAGAAAGATCAGATGGCATGGGTAAGAGCCGCTAATCAGCACAGAGCGATTGCAGAGGAGATTATCTTGAAAGAATTGATTTATGCATAAGGAATGCCAGTAACCAATCTGGCAGGTAACTGATAAAAATAGAATATTGTGAGCGAAGTAAGGCGTGAGTCATAAAATATGGCTTGCGTCTTTTTCTTTTTGCCTGAAAGGAAGTGATAAGTTTGAACAAGAAGTTTTTGAAGCATTATATGGAAACCAATCCAGAAGGGACAGCACAAACCTATATCTTTCTGGTGGACAATCAGGATATAGCGTTGAATATTGTAATGTCAGGATATCAGGCAATCTGTCTGGTGCAGGAAGATGACGGATATTATTTCAGTGCAGATTCTTTTATAGAGGAAATGAGAGCTATTCAGTTTACTGGAAGCTGTCAGTGTGCCTATCATTATGTGGCTTCCTGTACAGTGAAGTGGATAAATGATAAGTTACAGACATTTTTCAAAGACGCTGGTCTCGACGGAAAAGCAGGCTGGCAGTTGTTCAAAGAGAAAGAGTATCTTGGCAAACTGGATAATCAGAAAGAAGTTGAGAAATTACTGGAACAGTATATTCTGCGGTTTGAACGAGATCCGAGAGAAGAACCGGAACTAAGTCGTTTTCACTTATTTGATGCAAAAGGAAATGTGAAAGGCGTCCGGGATATGGAGATGGTAGATTATCTGGTGGAGAATGTTCAGTTTTTTGTGGTAGGAATCACACCGTATTATTATGAGCATGGTGTTTTCCTGGAAGACCATGATGGGGTAAGAATGAAATACCGTATCCAGAAGCTGATCTATCGTGACCAGGTACAGAGTGGAGTGATCAAAAGAATCTATAATCTGCTGATCGCACAGCCAAAAGTTCACCGAGAGCATATGAACTAAATAAGCAGCCTGTACGGTGGATTAATTTCAAAAATGGATATTATGATCCGGTTACGGGTGAAATGCTGGAACACAATCCGGAGATTATCTGACAATCAATCAGATTCCATTTCCCTATTATCCAGAGGATTGTGAGCAGGTGTTACAAGGTGGAGAAAATATCAAAAAGTATCTTGCATCGTCTCTTCCAAATAAAGAAGAACAGCAGACATTCTGGGAGTATTTTGGATACTGCATGACACAGGATACGCAGTTTCAGAAATTCCTTACACTGAAAGGAAATGGTGGAACCGGAAAGTCTGTGGCAGTATCGCTGATCCAGCATGTAGTTGGAATCACCAATATGTCCAGTATTTCTTTACAGGATTTAAATAAACGATTCTATGCGACTGGAATGTATGGAAAGCTACTAAATGCCTGTGCGGATATTCCCTGCAAAGCAATGGAGAACACAGATGTATTAAAGAAAGCAGTCGGTGAGGACACACTGATCTATGAGAAAAAAGGGACAGGATGCAATTCATTTCCACTCTTATGCGAAGCTGCTTTTTTCTACCAATGAAATGCCGCAGAATCTTGAGGATAAGTCAGATGCTTTTTATCGTAGACTACTGATTCTCGATATGAACCGGGTAGTAAAAAGTGGTGAAAAAGATCTGCACTTAAAGGAAAAGGTACAGGCAGAATCCGATTATGCAATTCATATGGCGATGATTGCATTGAAAAATCTGTACGAACAGGGAAAGTTCACGGAGAGCGAACACAGCAAAGAATGTGTAAGAGAAGTGCAACGGACGTCAGATAGTATCTGTGCTTTTATTGATGAGTCATTGGTGCGTGCCAAAGGAAAACGTCTGAAACGAAGTGAAGTGTTCCATATGTATGAGGAATACTGCAAAGAGAATGGCAGACAGGGGCATGGTAAGTCCAACTTTTTCAGGAATATGACAGATAAAGGTTTCCTTCTGAAGCAGTACAATGGTGAGTTTTATTATCAGGATATTGCAGTTAAGGAAGAAGATTTTTGTCCTGTAGATCCAGAAGAAAGAATACCTTTTGAAGAAACAGATACAGATTATAAACAGTTACAGTTAAATATGAATCAGGGAATTAAGGGCATTTAGGGCAAAATAAGCAAAAAGAAATGTTACCGGAGCAGGAGAAATAACAAAGATAGCTGCCAGAGTACATAAAATTTTGCTTTTTTTACACTGACTGCCCTTTTTATGTATCAACATTTTAGCTGATACAAATATAGGTTTTTCCCGAATTTGGGAAAAAGTAAAAAATAAATATTAAGAAAGTATGAGGTATGATTATGAGAATGATGAAAAACAACAATAATGAGACAGTTATGGTGATCGGGATTGATCATGGGTATGGAAACATGAAAACAGCCACCAGATGCTTCCCATCCGGTGTAGCCAGATATGACAAGGAGCCAATCTTCCAGAATAATCTTCTTGTTTACAATGGCATGTATTACCAGATCGGAGAGGAACACAAGGAGTTCTGTGCAGAGAAAAACGCAGGATGAGGACTATTATGTGCTGACACTGGCGGCTATCGCAAGGGAACTGGATGGGAAAGGAATGAATCAGGCAAAGGTACACATTGCGGACTTCCGCTCTGGGTAGCTACACAGAAAGAAGACTTTCAGAAATATCTTCTCCAGAATGAATGTGTAGATTTTACATTCCGTAACAAAGACTACCATGTAGAGTTTGCAGGAGCTGATATTTACCCACAGGGATTTGCAGCAGCCTTTTTTACCGCTTACAGGATTTCAAAGGAATCAACATGCTTGTGGATATTGGAAACGGGACTATGAACATCATGTATATCAATAATTCCCGTCCATTAGAGAAGAAATGCTTTACAGAGAAATATGGAACGCACCAGTGTGTGCTTGCAGTCAGGGAATCTCTTGTTGAAAGAACTGGGAACAGTGGTGGATGATCTGGTGATTGAGCAGGTTGATCCGTACCGGGACAGCAGATATTGGTGTATCGGCAGTGTTCAATAAAGCTGCCGGAGATTATACGAAAGAAATCTTTCATAAGCTGAGAGAACGGGAATATAATCCAGAACTGATGCGTCTGTATGTGGTCGGCGGTGGCGGTTGTATGATCCAGAATTTTGGAGAATATGACAAGAGCCGGGTGACAATTGTACGGGACATCTGTGCCACAGCGAAAGCTATGAAGCAACCGTAAGGAAAAACCAGAGAAACGGAGGGATGCTTGTATGAGAAAAGAACGGAAAATCATCAATACAAATATCCGTTTGAATCTTTGTGATGAACAGGACAGGCAGGCATGGGAATATTTGCAGACGATGGACAGGGAAAAATATAAATCGTACACCAGAGCAGTTGTAGTTGCTTTAAACGATTATTTTTCCAGAGAGTACAGGAATGAAGCAGATCCGTATCTGGAAACCAGAGAAAAGGAAGATGCGTTTCTGGAAAGAGTGGAAACAGCTATCCGGGATGGAGTGAAAGAATCCGTCCCGATGGCTATGGCGAAGAACCTGCTGGAAATGCTTGTACCGTTTGTAAAAGAATCGGTAGGAGAAATTAATCTGCCGGACAGAACACTAACAATGGAGAAAACGGATGGAGAGATTGCAGAAGATAATCGGAGATGCGAGAATGAAGCTGGAGAATTTGCAGACTGTTTGCAGACAGTTTTTAGATAGTTATGAAATAGCAGTAACAGGAAAACAGACTGACAGTAAGGAATAGCTTTACAAAAACAGAATAGCAGAAAAAGACAATGGCAGTGATAGCATTTCAGACATTATGAGTTGGAGAAATGTTTATGACTGCTATTTTTATGTCTTTTAGCAGAAATGGAAAGAGATCCAGAAAAAGAAAGACAGAAATAACAGGATAATATAACAGAAAAGCGTTGGTAGATGGGTGGATGGAACAAGCAAGGCGAAGAAAAGAATAGAGTGCCGGATACGGCACATGATTGTCCGATACTTCGCATCGGAGTGGTGCACGAACAGCCTGTTTCAGAAAGGGAAAATCTATCGAAATGTGGAGCTTTTCTCTTTCTTTTTCTTCCACAGTCTGGCTCCTGCACCACAAAACCACCGTCATCTCCATTTGGATTTGATAATGTAGGGCGGAAAATATGGCTTGGTGGGTGTCGGTTCAGTGGTGGGGAGATGACAGGCAAGTTTCGCAAAGTGGCAAGCCACTATGCACCGGAGCCAGCCTTTGGGCTGTTCCTAAACTTGCCAGAGGGCTCCGCCCCTTGGAACCCCGGCACGTCAATGGCGTAAGTATTCCTGCGAAATGTCCACCGGACATTCCTACGGAACACTTACTGATTGACTAGGACGCTGTCCTGCACCTGTATAAGAGAGCGTTGCACTCTCTTATAAATCTCCTACCAATATGCCGCCAGAACGCTGTGGCTGTTAACAAAGAATGAAAATCAAGCAATGAAAGGAGACAAAAGCCTATGAGAAAACGAAATCATACAGTAACCATACGGATGAATAAAGAGGAATACGATTTGTTTCAGAGCAAGGTTAAAGAATCCGGAAGAACACAGCAGGAAGTTGTGATAAAAGCAATCGCAGACTTGAAGATAGCATCGGCAGAGGAAATAGAAGAACTGAAAAGACTGAACCAGATGTTTGCGGATATCCTTTGTCAGCTCCGGGGAGCTACGACAAATATCAACCAGATTGCAAGAAAACTGCATACAGATGGAGAAATCCCAAACGACAGTATGTTGTATTTCCTCAATAAAAATATTCTAAGTATCGGAAGGAGAGTGAAAGGATATGGCAGTTAATAAGACGATTAATAAGCGGACAAATACACATGGAGCAATGAGAAATTGTATTGAATATGTTTTACGGCAGGACAAGACAAGTGAGCTGCTTACTTATATAACAGGCCCGTACTGTCACAATGAAATTAATTATGATCTGGTGTACAGAACCTTTTTGGAAGAAAAGAAGATGTGGAATAAAGATACAGGGAGAATGTATGCCCACAACATTATTTCCTGGCATAAGGACGAGCAGATTACACCCGGAGCAGGCATTTGAATTTGGAAAAGAGTTTGCAGAAAATTGGTTCAGTGGATTCCAGACCTTAGTGGCTGTGCATAAGGATAAAGACCATATCCACTGCCATTTGGTTACTAATTCAGTGAGTTATGAAGATGGGAGAAAGCTGCATAACACCAGAAAAGATCTGGAACGTATGAAACAGCTTACCAATCAGATGTGCCGGGAACGAGGACTGACCGTTGCCGAAAAAGGAAAGCATTTTGATGGAAGTCAGATTGAAAAAGGGGAAGTCATTGCATGGAGCAAAGACAAATATAATCTGTTCCGTCAGCAGGTAAAGGATAGCTTTGTAGCGGACTGTGCAATGGCAGTGTTAAAAGCACTGGAAAATTGTATCAGCAAAGAAAAGTTTATAGAAAAAATGAAGCAGTTCGGATGGAACGTAAACTGGACAGAGAAACGGAAGCACATTACTTTTCAGAACCAAGAGGGAAAGAAAGTACGTGACAGTAATCTGTTCAAAACATTTCATTTGGATATCAGCAAGGAGGGACTAGAGAATGAATTTAATGGAAATAGGAAAAAATCCAGAGATTCAGCCAACAGAGACAGCAAGATCAGATGAAGAACTTGCCGGATACTACCGACAAGTGGAAGCAGCTTGCGAAGGAGCAGGCGGCGTCACTGGAGCTAGTGACGGAAGAGAGAGACGAGTTACAGGTGAGAAATCAGAAGATGAACGAGTTTATCCAGGAATTTCAGGAAAGGACACACAAGTTGAAATGGAAAAACAGAAGCTATTCTTCGAGAATCACGAAATGCAAGACGAAATTCGGAAATTAAACGACGAAATTCATCGTTTGACAACCGAACTGTCCGAAACGCAGAAGCTGAATCAATCGCTTCAGCAGAGCAACGACGATCTGAGGAACAGAAATGGCTTAATGAGCAGGAGCGAGCAAGAGCAGCTCGAAGAAGAAATAAAAGACGTTCGGGACCAGAACTCTAAATTGCAGATACAGGTTAATAAATCATCTGTTGAAGCAGTAGATGATGCACAGAAGAAACAGAAAAGAAGCAGAGAAAAAGATGGAACAGGCAGAAGCAAAAGCCCGTAATGAAAAGAAACGTGCTGAGCTGGAAATTCGTAAAGCGAAAAGAAGTAAAGGACAGAACGGAAAGCATGAAGTCTATAGAATATTTCTGGGGAATAGGATACATTACAGTAATCCTGTTTGCAATCATACAGAATGGTGCTTTTCAGCATGATTTCATAGATTTTTTTATGGCTCCATTCATGTGGTATGTTCGATTTTGTGAATGGTTGGTATATCCGACTTATGATAATGGATTTAAATTAAAATAGCATATACAGGTGGGGAAGTATGGGTTATCAGGATTCTGGCAATCGTAGCTGTGCTTTTCATAATGGGAATCATAATGGTGATAATTATGGAAACAATAAAACGATACAAAAAAATGTGGGATGAAATTTCACAGATGTTTTTAATGGAAGTCTTCAGGAATAACAGTGCTTGGGATGTAACTAGAAAATATCTGCCGGTGAATTTGATTTTGCTATTTATACTCATTAATATGGATATCATGCTACTCAGAATATATCTTCGGAAGAAGTTTGATTATATGTAATTTGTTATTTTAATGACCAGTGGGTGGTACCTGACAAATGATAAAGCTGTTATTATGATTGCACACCGCCTAAAAACAGTACAGAAAGCTGAACGGATTTTCGCTCTGGAGAATGGAAAACCGTACAGCAGGGAATACATGAAGAACTTGTGAGACAGGATGGGATTTATCGTCATTTTATTGTTGAAAGAAGAGAGGCAACAAAATGGAGAGTTTAGGAGTCTAAATGTCTGGTGCGGCGATAGTCCAAAGGTGATACACCAAAATGCTTTTTAAACACAGAGGCGAATTTGCTCTGATTCAGATATCCGACCTGTGCTGCAATCTCAGCTACAGACAGTCGTGTTGAGGCAAGCAGTTCGCCTGCTTTATTCATACGCATTTCACGCAGATAGACAGAAATATTCTGTCCGTAAACACCGCGAAAATAATTTTTTAGACTGGTTTCGCTGATAGAAAAATATTCAGCTAATTCCCACGCAGGATGATGCTGCCTTAGGTCTGAGGTGATGATATTTTCGACCTTTTTAGCAATATTAACCTGAGATTCAGTAAAGAAAGTGCAGGCCTGAGACTTAGGGATAGCCTTCAAATTTTGTAGTACTGAGAATAAAGCGAGCGTATATATTTTCATTTGAATGACTGCAAAAGAGGCCGGAAAATCATATAATTCCCATAGTTTTTTGAGAATTTCCTCAGTTTCGTGGGTCGCTGTCGATATATAAGTGCTTCCATGAGGACAAAACATCTCTGAGATTTTTCTGAAATCAATGCTAAATTCATTTTGTACCCATGTATTTTCTAAAGTAAATGTATCTATATCAATAAAGAATTCAAGCCCCTCATAGATGCGCTTTGGATAAACATATTCTTTTTGGGCGAAGCATTCTGTAAGAGAAAGTTCTCTGTCTTTGATGTAGACAAAATTTTTGTTGTTCAGGATCATTTCACAACGACCTGTCACACAATAGTTAAGAAGCAATGGACCTTTTGTAATGGAGCTGTCTGATCGAAGGTCGGGAGCCGTCCAGGTTGGAGAATTTATAAAAATATATGCCAGAGACAGACCGGGAAAAAGTGAAAAAAAGGTCATCGAACCTTTACCTTCCTTCGTATTTAATATAAGCTCCATACTATATTCAGCCTGTTTTATGGATATACCTGGTATTTTGATACATTTTTTGATCACGTCGTTAATTTTCATAGAAGATCTCCCTGATATAAGTACTTTTGCCCTGTAACAGATAATATTATAGGATTTGAAGAGAGCAGAGTCAACAATAAAACCCAATGCTGTTTGGAGCTAAAATGATATTTGGTTGTAGAGATATAACAAAACATATGGTATTTTATGGAGTAGTTAGATAGAACTAATTATACAAGGGAGGTATTCTGTATGAATAACAAATTACAGGCGAAGGACCTGATTAATCTGGGACTTTTCACAGTCCTTTATTTTGTACTCGGATGTTGTGTGGCAATTCCGATTGGCTTTGTTCCGATATTTCTTCCGATTCTTGGTGCATTGTGGACACTGATCACAGGAATTCCATTTATGTTATTCCTGACAAGGGTAAAGAAGTTTGGTATGGTAACGCTGATGGCAATTCTGAGTGGCCTTTTGATGGGACTTACCGGAATGGGATATTGGGGTGTACCTTTGGGGCTTATCTTTGGGCTGCTGGGAGATTTGATTCTGAAATTTGGCAATTATAAAAGTGCTAAAAGGAGCCTGATTGGATATGCAGTATTCAGTCTCTGGATGGTTGGTACATATATTCCAATGTACTTCATGGTAGAAGATTCAAGAGCCAGCTTCGCAGCCAGTTTTGGTAAAGAGTATGCAGATAAAGTAATGGCTGTCATGCCTATGTGGAGCATTGTTCTTGTGATTGCAGGTATCTTTATCTGCGCAATCATTGGAGGAATGATTGGAAAAGCGTTGCTCAAAAAACACTTTGTAAAAGCAGGAATCGTGTAATGGATGAGATATTATCTGCTACTGTTGACAGCAGAAATGGAATTGTTTTAGATCCTAGAACAAAATTGTTTATGCTTATAACGATTACAACATTGATGTTCAGTACCAGCAATGATGGAATCATGAATATAGTGAAACCAATACTAAGCCTTATACCATTTGCATTGATTTTGTCAGAGCACAAATTCAAAACAGCCGGTAAATATGCAGTTCTCTATGTGGTATGCTTTGTACTGGAGCGGCTGGCATTGAATGTTTGGAGTGGTATGATTTCTTTTCTGATATTGGCAGCAACATCAATTATGACGCGTTTTGCACCGGGAATTATGACAGGCGCATATCTGATTTCTTCTACATCTGTAAGTGAGTTTATCAGTGCAATGGAGCGGATGCATGTCACAGAAAAAATCATAATACCGTTGTCAGTTATTTTCCGTTTCTTTCCTACAATCAAGGAAGAATATCAGGCAATCCGGGATGCAATGAAAATGAGAAATATCCGTTTTGGTGGTAAAAATCCATTCCTTATGATTGAATACCGGCTGATACCATTGATGGTATCCGTAATAAAAATTGGTGATGAGCTGTCTGCAGCAGCTCTAACAAGGGGACTTGGTGCACCGGTCAGAAGAACCAATGTCTGCGAGATTGGCTTTCATGTACAGGATTTTATTGCCATTGTTGTTTGCTTTGCATGCTTTATATTGTTCTTTTTGCATCAGTATATTGTTTTTTGAGGTAGTACATTATGATAAAAATAGATCATGCAACATTTACATATGGAGAAAATAATGAATATTCTGTGGGAATCCGGGATATTGATCTGGAGATAGAAGATGGTCAGGTTATTGTGCTATGTGGGGAGAGCGGTTGTGGAAAAACAACACTCACTCGAATGATCAATGGGTTGATTCCACATTATTATGAAGGAAAATTAACTGGTGAGATATGGATAAATGGGATAAATGTTTCGCAGCAGCCACTGTATGATACAGCAAAAATTGTTGGAAGTGTTTTTCAAAATCCACGGTCACAGTTTTTTAATGTAGACACAACAAGCGAGATTACTTTTGGATGTGAAAATCTTGGAATGCCAAAGGAAGAAATCAAAGATCGATTGCAGGCTACAATTCAGGAGCTGCATCTGAAAAAATTGATTGGACGCAATATTTTTCAGCTTTCAGGTGGAGAGAAGCAGAAGATTGCCTGTGCAGGGGTTTCTATTATGAAACCGGATATTTTTGTCCTGGACGAACCCTCTTCTAATCTGGATGCAGCTTCAATCATGGATCTGCGAAGAATAATCGCCCACTGGAAGGAACAGGGAAAAACGATTATTATATCGGAGCATCGCCTGTATTATCTGCGTGGGCTGGCGGATCGGTTTATTTATATGAAAGAGGGACAGATTATTCAGGATTATTCAGCCACAGAGTTTGAAAATCTGACAGAAGAAAAGCGAGGAGAGATGGGACTGCGGGCTTATGTTCTGGAAAATCTCCTTATGCCAGAGATGTTGATATCAGAAAGAACCACAATGGAGCTTCATGACTTTAATTTTGCATATAAGAATGGTCCACAGATTTTATATATCAGAGAATGTGAGATTCCGGCAAATCGGATTGTCGCAATTACGGGCAATAATGGAGCTGGAAAATCTACTTTTTCCCGTTGTTTCTGTGGTTTGGAAAAACAATGTGGCACAATCATCTGGAATGGAAAAACTTACAGACCAAAAGAAAGGCTGAAAGCCTGTTATATGGTTATGCAGGAAGTGAATCATCAGCTTTTTACAGAGACAATACAGGATGAAGTTATGATTAGCATGAAAGAAGAAAATGAGAAAGAAGCAGACAAATTTCTTGATATGCTGGATCTGATAAAAGTCAAAGACCGTCATCCAATGTCACTTTCCGGAGGTCAGAAGCAGCGGGCGGCTATCGCATCTGCAATTGCCTCCGGGCGCTCTGTGCTGTTTTTGGATGAACCAACCAGTGGTCTTGATCATAAGCATATGCTGGAGGTTGCAGAGGTTCTAAGAGAAGTGTGGGATACCGGAATTTCGGTTTATGTGATCACACATGATTTGGAACTGATTATAGAGTGTTGCACTGATGTCATTCATTTTGAAAATGGAACTATTGCAGATCAGTATCAGATGGATGCAGAAGGAATGGAGAAGATAAGAAAATATTTTATCCAGGAAAAGTGTTGTGGCAAGTGGAGTAAATCTGACTGATGGCAAAGGATATTGTAAATAGTTTTGGAAAGTAGATGAATGATAATTATGAGCAAATATAATCCTTTATGGAAGTGGATCAATAAAAATAAAACAGACGATTTCAAGTTGACTTTTGCTGAAATTGAAAACATTGCCGGAGTGCCTATAGATCATTCGTTCCTTACATTCAAAAAGGAACTTTTGCAGTATGGTTTTAAGGTGGTAAAAATTTCTATGAAGGAACAGACAGTAGATTTTGAAAAAGTCGAAGAGGAGGCTTAAACATGGAATCAAAGAAATAGAACTTGTAGTTGCATCTTCGATTGGTGCAGATCTTGCCATGGCATTTCTGACATAGGCAAAAATACCGTTAAAGCATGTATTTTTTGATGGTGGACAGTTTGTACAAATTGGAAAGGCAACACGCAGAATCATGGTTCCGTTCTTATATATAGCAATGAAAAGTTTATATTGGTCAAAAGGAAAGATGCTGAAGAGAATCATGTGGTGTGACGACGGCAAAATCAAACTACAGATGCATCTGCTAAGTGAAAATTGAATACACGGGAAAATAAAAAATCTAAGCAGCAGACTTGACAAATTCCTGTAATGAGTTAAAATATAACAGTGCTATATAGCACTGTTATATTTTTGGAAAGAACTTTAGAGGATACGAAAAGAATGTCGACGAAAGCAGAAGATACACAAAAAAATATATTAAATACAGCCAGAAAACATTTCCTGAAAGATGGTCTGACCGGAGCATCTTTAAGAAACATTGTAAAAGATGCCGGACTTACTACTGGTGCATTTTACAAATATTATCCGACGAAAGAGGCACTTTTTGATGCACTGACAGATCCCTATATGGAACACATTTATCAGATTTATGATCAGATCGTTGAGGAGTTTGAAAAGCTTTCGGCCAGTGATCAGACAAGGAATATGTCGGATACATCCAGTGACGGGATGGAGCAGATGGTTGATTATATTTATGATCATTATGATAATTTCAGATTATTGTTGAAATGTGGAGACAGTGGAAAATTTGAATTATTCATACACAATATGGTAGAGCGGGAAATGAAGTCCAGCCTGAATTATATGGAAAAGATGAAAGAGAATGGGGTGAAAATACCGATTGTAGAGGAAAGCCTTATGCATATGATCTATACGGGATTTTTTTCATCAGTATTTCAGATTATTGAGCATGATATAGATAGAGAGACTGCAAAGAAAAATGTACATCAGCTGAAAGAATTCAATACAGGTGGCTGGGAACGATTGTGGAATATTGAATTTCCGGTATAACTGATACAGGTGGCTAATGCCAGTAAGCCACCTATTTTATCATACGTGAGTTAGAAAGAACTAATGAAAGAAACAACAATAAAATCAAAGTAAGGAGTGAACGAATGTGAAAGAAAAAAAGAAGTCGGCAGTCAGCTGGATCCTGACATGGGCCGGACAAAAAAGAATTGCCTATGTGTGGAGTGTGTTACTTGCAATAGGAAATGTGATTTTTAAGATTTTTCCGTATTTTATCATTGCAGATATAGTTAAGCTGTTTTTAAGTGGTGAAAAGGAGTTTGAACCATATCTTGCAAAAGCAGTTTTCATTGCACTGTCGTTTATCATTGCAGAACTGTTTCATTCGCTCTCGACAGCATTGTCACATAAAGCAACGTTTGCGGTACTCGCAAATATAAGAGAAACCTGCTGTGACAAGCTGGCGCGGGTGCCGCTGGGCTATGTGAAAGACACACCTTCCGGTACATTTAAAAATATTATGGTGGAAAGAATCGACAGTATCGAGACAACACTGGCGCATATTGTCCCGGAATTCACGTCCAATCTGCTGGCACCGATTGTGATTTTGATTTATTTCTTCCTGACAGACTGGAGACTGGCACTCTGGTCATTGGTGCCGGTTATAGTGGGATTTCTTTCCTATTTTGGAATGATGCTGGATTATAAACCAAGCTTCGAGAGAACGGTTCAGACAACAAAAGATCTGAATGATGCGGCAGTGGAATATATTGACGGAATCGAAGTGATCAAGGCATTTGGAAAGACAGAAAGTTCTTATGCAAAATTTACAAAGGCGGCTATGGCTTATGCAGATTCCTTTATTTCCTGGATGAAACGGTGCTCGATCTTTCATGGACTGATGATGGTGGTCACACCTTATACGCTTCTTACGGTATTGCCGTTTGGGGCACATTATGTAGCCAATGGAACACTTGCGATTTCAGATTTTGTCATATGTATTATTTTATCACTTGGAATCGTTGGACCGTTGATCACAGTGGGTTCCTATACAGATGATCTTGGCAAGATCGGAGTGATTGTTGGTGAAGTGGCAGGAATTCTGGAACAGCCGGAGCTTGAACGTCCAGAGAAAAGTAAAAGTGTTCCAAAAGATAACTCCGTTACTCTTGAAGATGTCAGATTTGGTTATCACGACAAAGAGATTCTGCATGGAGTAACTATGGAGCTAAAAGCAGGAACGGTAAATGCAATCGTAGGACCTTCCGGAAGCGGCAAGTCAACCATCGCAAAGCTGATTGCGTCCCTGTGGGATGTGGATTCCGGAAGTATTAAAATCGGTGGAGTTGATGTCAAAGAAATGGCGTTTGCAGATTTTAATCGGAAAATTGCATATGTTGCACAGGACAATTATCTGTTTAATGAAACAGTCCGTGAAAATATCAGACAGGGAAATCCGGATGCTACAGATGAACAGATCATCGAGGTGACAAAGAAAAGTGGATGCTATGAATTTATCATGCAGTTGGAGAATGGATTTGATACGGTTGTAGGAGGTGCAGGAGGACATCTGTCAGGTGGTGAGAGGCAGCGTATCTCCATTGCAAGAGCAATGTTAAAGGATGCTCCGATCGTGATCCTTGATGAGGCAACTGCCTACACAGATCCGGAAAATGAGGCAATTCTGCAGAATTCTATCGCAAAACTGGTAGCAGGGAAGACCCTGATCGTAATAGCACACAGGCTTTCTACTGTTAAGGACAGTGATCAGATCTTTGTCGTAAATGATGGAAAGGTAACAGCACATGGTACACATGAGGAACTTCTGGTGTCATGCCAGCTTTATAAGGAAATGTGGGATGCCCATATTTCTGTAAAAGATACGGTGAAGGAGGGAGAATGATATGTTTGGAATTCTGGCAAAATTCTTTCGTTTTTCAGGCAGGGAAAATGGCAATAAATTTAAACTGTCCATGGTGATCGGACTCATAGAGGCTCTTTCAGCAATGAAGATACCGGCCATTATGTACATATTGATCGGTTTGATGAGTGGAAAACCAATAGGGGAATATATTGGTGGTTCAATTGCGATCATGGTGATTGCAATTGTAGTTGATGTCATCTGTAAGAGATACTCTACGGTGCTTCAGACAGAAGGCGGATATAATGCAAGTGCTTTTATGAGGATCAAGATTGCAGAGCATCTGCGCTATCTGCCGATGGGGTATTTTAATGCTAACAGTATCGGAGAAATTTCTTCTGTTACTACGAATACAATGGAAACACTTGGCGATGTAGCTGCGAGAGTGGTCATGCTGACCATGCAGGGAATCCTGGAAACATCCATGATCATTCTTATGCTGTTTCTTTTTGACTGGAGAATCGGACTGATGGCTGCAGGAGTACTTGTTTTCTTTGGTGTCAATTCTGTAATGCAGAATGCAGGGAAAAAAGATTCAGAGCAAAAAGTGGTATGCGATACGGAGCTTGTAAACCAGATCATGGAGTATCTGCAGGGAATATCAGAAGTTAAATCATACAATCTGCTTGGGAAACAGGCGAAAAGATTAAATGATGCAAATGAAGCATGCGAAAAGATCAATACAAAGATGGAGATGCTGTTTGTTCCTTATCATTTCCTGCAAAGTGTGATAACAAAAATCACAGGTGCTGTGATCGTGGCATGCAGTGCATATTTTTATATTAATGGAACTATGAGTGCGGTCTATGCGATCGGTATGACAATCTCAGCATTTATGCTTTATGCCAGTCTGGAATGTGCAGGAAATTATTCATCTCTTTTACATGTGGTAAGCGTATGTGTAGATAAAGCAAATGCAATATTGGAGCTGGATACCATGGATATCGACGGTAAAGAAATACAGCCGGAAAATTACGATATCAGACTTTCTAATGTTTCGTTTTCCTATGACAAACGGAAGATTATTGATGATGTATCGCTCTCTATCCCACAAAAAACGACGACAGCAATCGTTGGACCGTCTGGTGGAGGAAAATCAACACTTTGCAATCTGATTGCCAGGTTCTGGGATGTGGATTCCGGGGAAGTGACACTTGGAGGTGTGAATGTAAAAGACTACAGCATGAACAGTCTGATGCGTAATTTCTTCATTTGTATTTCAGTCGGTGTATTTGTTCGCAGATACCATTGAGAATAATATTAAATTCGGACGTCAGGATGCAAGCCATGAGGAAGTGGTGGAAGCGGCGAAGAAAGCGTGCTGTCATGATTTCATAAGCAAACTTCCGGATGGATACGATACAGTGATCGGAGAAGGTGGAGCTACACTTTCCGGTGGCGAGAAACAGCGGATTTCGATAGCCAGAGCAATCATGAAGGATGCACCGATCGTTATATTAGATGAGGCAACGGCCAATGTTGATCCGGAGAATGAAAAGGATCTGATGAATGCGGTAGATGCGCTTACAAAGGAAAAAACGATTATTATGATTGCCCACAGATTAAAAACGGTCAGACATGCAGACCAGATTGTGGTTGTTGACAAAGGACGAATTGTACAGCAGGGAATACATGAGCAGCTAATGAAGCAGGAAGGTATTTATAAGAGATTTGTGGATGCAAGGCAGCAGGCAGTAAGCTGGAAACTGACCCACTGAGAAATAATCCACAGTTGGAGAATATTCAGAATTGATTTATCTGAAAGAGGCTTCATTTAAGTTTTTCTAAGTTTCACTTGTATAGCTGGAATGAGGAAAATTCAATAGAGCAATATGAAAAAAGCACTGAAAACCGTTGGACTAATGGTTTTCAGTGCTTTTTTCTTTGGCTAAAGAGAAAAACATAATAAATTTAAGTTTTGCTAAGTTTCACTAAGTTCTGCATTTGCAGATCGCCATTGCCTTTTCGGCTCATATTTCCCACACCCATCACAGGTCTGTGGCCAGTTAATTTTCCACTCAAAATACTCATCTCTGGTAATTTTACCGGATTTCAATTCTTCTTTTCTGAGAACCCATTCTTTCATAAAATCATTGAGAACTCCATAATTGAACCACATACCAACAGGTGGATGAGCCGGCCAGTTATCAGAATCATGATAACGGACAGCGGTATCCTCACTGGAATTGCATTTTTCACCCGGATAGGTTTCTAACTGAAAGAGATTAATAGCTGCTGGGTTAAATTCATCAATCCAGAATAGGATTTCCATAAGTTCAGAGGCGTCCATCGTGGTTGGCTCATGTAGTGCCAGTGGATTTACATCCAGAATCTTAGCCATTTCAGTTACAAGATCTTTACGGGGAACCCTGTAATTCGTTTCATATTGGGCAAGACGATTTGCACCTTTATCGCCAACCGAGGGCAGCACCAAGTTCTGCCTGCGTCATATGCCGGAATGTCCGGATTTTTTTTATTTTATCACCGATTGTCATATCAGATTTCCAACTTTCTTTTTGATAAATCCATTTTACTACCAAAAACAATGAATGTAAACAGAAAGATTCGCATTGAAGCGAATAAAATACTTGACATTCGCATTAAGGCGAATTAAAATAACAGTACAATAAAGGTTCGCATGAAAGCGAATGTACAGATAAGGATAAATATTTTTTTGTAAATTATTGCAAAATGAGGTTGGTAAAATCCTTCTGTCAGGCTTTATTAGTGAGAGGATTTTTTTGAAGTGAACAACATTTTGGTGTTTCCAGGCTGTAATAAGTGAAAGGATATTCAAAAAAACTCTTTTGTACCTTGAAAATTACATGAGCTGTATAATCTGATCTACAGATGCCATAACCCTGTAAATATTTTATAGGCGAGCGTCGAAGATACTCCGGAAACGGCTGGTAAGCTTGCGAAGAAGCTGCCAGCATTCAGAAATACTCTGATAGAGGTTGACTGTAACGCTGACAACAGATTATACGAATGGAAGCCAACACGCCGAACAGAATATGCAATGCCATAGTAATAGATAAAATTTGAGAACAAAATGTGAAGGTGGCAGGTATGATTGAGAAAATTGCAGGTATAGGACAACTGATACAAAGAATATGTTGGAAAAGAGGTGAGCATCATGGTGAATCAGTCAGTAATAGATTCTAGTGTGAATCTGGAGCAGTTAAAGGATATTGAAGATTTAATTCCTAATATGGATAAAGCTATTTCTGAGAAAGTGGAAACTTTTCTGGATAAATCTGGCGATCAGCCGTATGCTCACATGAATGAAGGGTATGTGGTAGTCGTGGAAATGACAGGAGAAATGGATGCTACAGATGCGATCAGTGATTATCTAAGAAAAAGAACGGAGTTGATGTATTAGATGCAAGTCTTGAAAAAATATCTTGCGAAGCTACAGATGTTATGTTAATGTGAAGTCAGGGAAAATGAACGTGATACATGGTTTCTGACTTCTATTCAATGGAATAAGTAAGTTGGGAGCGATGTAAAATGGAACAAATGCAAATGAATATGCCAGATATGTACGATGCTGCATTGTATCTTCGGTTATCGAAAGATGATATGGAAGAGGGCGGTGCGAAGTCAGAGAGCAACAGCATTGCAAATCAGAGAGAGTTACTTCGGAGCTTTGTAAAAAGCCAGCCGGATATTCAGATCTTTGATATATATGTGGATGACGGATACTCAGGAGGAAATTTTGACCGACCTGAGTTTAAACGAATGACAACTGATATAGAAGCTGGAAAAGTAAATTGTGTGATTGTAAAAGACTTATCCAGATTCGGAAGAGAGTATATAGAAGCCGGGCGATGGATCGAAAAGACCTACCCGGCTTTAAATGTGCGTTTTATTTCAGTTACAGACCAGTTCGACAGTAAAACAGCAGATTTTTCAGAGAAGTCATTTGTAGTTCCGATCAAAAATTTTGTAAATGAAAGCTATTGCCGGGACATTTCCGGTAAAGTGCGAAGCCACCAGAAAATCAAACGTGAAAAAGGTGAATTTATTGGAGCATTTGCCCCGTATGGTTACTGCAAAGATCCGGAGAATAAGAATTGTCTGGTGATTGATTCTTATGCAGCGGATATTGTAAGAAAAATATTTTCGTGGAAAATTGATGGATTCAGTCTTGGAGCAATCGCAGAAAAACTGAATGTACGTCATGTGCAGTCGCCAAAAGAATATAAAAAGGCAAATGGTGAGAATTACAATTCCGGATTTCACAGTTCAGACACACCGAAATGGTCGGCAGTGCAGATCAAAAGGATTCTGACCAATGAAGTCTATATTGGAAACATGGTACAGGGCAAGCAGGAACGAATCAGCTATAAAGTAAAGCAACGCCTGGATAAGCCAGAATCAGAGTGGGTGAAAGTAGAAAATACGCATCCGGCAATTATCAGGCAGAATGATTTTGATGTGGTTCAGAAGCTGCTTCATATGATGGTAGGGCATCGAAAACATCAGACAGTGCAAACTTTTTTTCGGGATTTGTGTTTTGCGGAGATTGCAAGACACCGATGATACGCAGGGTAAATCAGTATAAGGGGAAGAAAAAAGCCTTTTATATCTGCCAGACAAAGAACAAAGGTGGAGATTGCACCAGACACAGTATTTCGGAAGAGGTGCTGAAAAGAATTGTGTTGAAAGAGATTCAGGCATATACGGCACTTTTTGTAGACTATCAGATGATTATGGAAGAACTTTGTGAGATGCAAGTCAGTTACGATCAGGTAATCGGTTATGATACGCAGATTAGTAAGTTGCAGGAAGAATATAACCGTTATTACAGTCTGAAAGCGTCTTTAGGTGATGACTTGAAAGAGGGATTGATCAGCAAAGAAGAGTTCGATGATTTTCGGGAAAGTTACGGAAGAAAATGTGAAGAACTGGAGCAGATGATCGAGAATCAGAAAAAATTGGTAAAGCAAATGTTTGAGGGTGGAGTGTCTGCAACTGTTCAGTTGGAGGACTGGAAGAAATCACTGGAAATCAAAGAACTGGATCGCACATTGTTGGCACTGACCGTAGATAAAATCTATATTTATGAAAACAAACAGATCAAAATTCACATCCGTTATCAGGATATGATTGAGAAAATGAAAGTCATAAGACGGTTTTATGCGGAACACCGGACAGAGTGCAGGAAAGAGGTGGAATAAATGGCAAGGACAGCAAAAAGATATAAGAAAAACACAGAGAAGAAAGTTCTTGGGATTCCGGTATGTATGGCTGCAATTTATGTCAGATTATCCGTAGACAGTGATGAAAAAAAGTCAGAACCTATTGAAACACAGGTTACGCTGATAAAAGAGTTCATTCAGAAGCACAATGAAAATCCGAACAGAGAGTATGAAATTGCTGTATATAACATTTATTCTGATCTGGGAAAAACCGGAACAAATTTTGACAGACCGGGATTTGAACGGATGATGAATGATGTCAGGGAAGGTAAAATAAACTGTATTCTGGTAAAGGATTTCTCACGATTTGGAAGAAATTATATCGAAACTGGCAACTATCTGGAAAAGATTCTTCCTTTTATGAAAGTGCGGTTTATTTCTGTATGTGACAACTATGATTCATTTGCACCGGATGCCAAGAATCAGGAATTATCCATGAATATCAAGAATCTGGTGAATGATGCTTATGCGAAAGACATTTCCGCAAAAGAACGGGCAGCGAAACGTATTGCACAAAAAAACGGTGAGTATGTGGGATCTACAGCTCCATACGGATATTGTGTGGAAAAGATAAATGGAATTTATAAGTTGATTGTGGAACCAGGAAAGCTGCAAAGATTGTCCGCAGGATTTTTGAAGAGTATGCTTCGGGAGATGGGATACAGAGCATTATTGACAGGCTGTTTGAGGATAGGGTACATCGAATTTCAGACTATAACCAATATCATCATGTGTACTGTCAGGACGGAGAGAGCTTCATCAGTGGGGAAATTCTTCGATACGTGCGGTGTTGAACCGAAATAATTATTATGGTGATCTGGTTCAGAGAAAATACGAATCCAAGATTTCAAAGAGGTGAAAAATGGTGTGACATACTGGATGAAAGCCAGTGGATTATTACGCCAAATGCCCATGAGCCAATTATTAGCAGAGAATTGTTTGACAAAGCACAGGTCAGGTTAAAAGCAGCACAACAGAAAGCAGCAAAAACTACAGCAGGGTGGGAAGAGGATGAAAGAGCATTTTACAATGTATTCTATTGTGGAGATTGTAAGCGAAAAATGTGCACACGCAGATACAGAGGCAATGTGTATTACTTTTGCAATGCTGCCCAGTATCGGGATGAAAGGAAAATGTAGGCAGAAATCTATTTCTGAGGATAAATTGCAGAAAATTGTCCGTTCGGAGCTGACCAGAGAGTTTCAGTTATCTGGCTTACGGAAAAAGGATATGTCTGCTATAAGCAGTGCAGTATTTCTTACCAAAATCAAAGAAATTCAAGCAGAGATTAGAAAACTGGATGCAGATATGGAAAGACGTTCAGAAAAACTGGCACAGGCATTTATGCAATATAAAGAGGGCGAACTTTCCAAAGAAGACTATATAAAAATGAAAGATGACAGTAATAGCTGGAAAGTGTTTTGCGAAGAGAGAAAGAAGTCTTTAGAGCAGACCATACGAAAACTGGAAAAACAGCAGAAAGAAAAGAAGCCAGATTTTTACGAAGCCTGCTGGAGCTGGATGGGACAACCAGAATCAATGCGGAACTTGCAGAAGGGCTTGATTGAAAGTATGTATCTATATGGTGATGGCAGACTGGAAATCAACTTCGGGTTTAAGGGGGCGGTAGAACATGAGTGATCAGAAACTGATTATTGGATATTACCGCCTTTCCATGGAAGATGACTCAGAGGGAGAAAGTAACAGCATTATTAATCAGAGAAAACTGGTAAAAGATTATATTTCCCATATTCCGGAGCTTGCTGCTATGCCATTTCAGGAGTTCTACGACGATGGATATTCTGGTTCCAGTATGGAACGTCCGGCAATTAAGCAGGTTCTGGAACTTGCCAGGGAGAACAAAGTACAGTGTATTGTGGTAAAAGATTTTTCACGTTTTGCCAGAAACTATATTGAGATGGGAACTTATCTGGAACAGATTTTTCCATTCCTGGGAGTACGATTCATTTCTATCTCAGACCGATATGATTCTAAAGATTATAAGGGAAAGAGTTCGGATATTGAAGTACAGTTTAAAGGACTGATAGCAGACTTTTATGTGAAAGATCAGTCCGTAAAGGTAAAAGCGGCAGTCAGCACCAGACGGGGAAAAGGTGAGTATTGTTGTGGTTCTGCACCGTATGGGTATCGAATCAATCCAGAAAATAAGAAAGAACTGGTGATTGTAGAGGACGAAGCGGAAGTAATCCGCAGAGTATTTGAACTGACCAATCAGCGGTATTCCAAGATAGAGATTTGTAAGTTATTCAATGAAGAGGGGGTGTATTGACTCCCTTGCAGTCTATGAGTAGACGACAGAAATCAGACAGCAAGAAAGCTGCATCAAGAGGATTGCAGTGGACGAGTGATATGATACGGAAGATTGTGGATGATAAGACTTATATAGGCTGTATGGTCTATGGAAAGACAAAGAATTCCAGATCCCGGAACTGGGAAAGAAGTACCAGTGCCGAGAAATCAGTGGAAAGTGATGGAAAATCATCACGAGCCGATCGTATCAAAAGAAGTTTTTGAAAAAGCACAGTCCCTGCAGATCAGATACACAAAGAAAAGTAAATTTGACAGGGAAACAACACTGTTAGGTGGCTATGTGAAGTGTGGAAATTGTCGCAGAAGTCTGACTTCAAGCAGTCCGGTTCATGGTCATATCCTTTATAGCTGTGCTTACAGTAAAGGAAAAGAAGATACAGGATGTTTTGCCGGGAAAGCGGATAACAAAATGCTGGAGCATATCGTACTGGCAGAAATAAAGGCTTACTTACGTCAGAATATCAGTCAAGAACAGATGCAGCAATCCATGAGAAAACAGCATGAGGACAGTATAGAAGCCTATGAGCTGGAAAGTACGGACTGTGAAAAACGCCAAGAGCAGATTAAGGCTCAGAACCGCCAGAACTATGAGAAGTATCACGAGGGACAGATGAACCAGAACCAGTTTATGGAAGCCAAGAAGCAGTTGGAAGAAGAAAGAGAACGACTGCAGAAACGTATACAGGAGCTGGAAGAACTGATAAACGACGAGAAAGAAATCCTGATGAAAAAGAATGTTCCGGTGGAGCAGATGTTGATGTATTTAGGCTATGAAAAGCTGACACGAGAGATGCTGGAAGAATATGTGCAGGGAATATATGTGTATGATGACGGGAGAGTGGAGGTGGAGTGGAAATCACTGGCTTGATTTGTAGCAATAATGTAACGTCCACTACTACTGAACTTGTAGCAATGACGTTACATCCTCCCTGCTGATTTTGTGACAACAATATAACGTCCTCTGTTCCAAAACAACGGTTTTATGGGAAAAATCGAGGAAAAAGTGGCAAAAAAGTTTGTAGCAATGACTTGACATCCTCGGGACGACTCTGTTTGGAGAGAAGCCTGCCAGATTAAAATGTTATATTTATAATAACACCTCGAAAAACAACCTGAAAACATAGCTTTATTCAGTTGCTAAAGTGCGCTATGTGATGTCAATACTTTTGACACCTTTGATACAGATTGCTACGTGCTTTGCACTCTCGCATCCTCAAAACATTCGTAATCCGCTCATTTTTCTTTGAAAAATGGCTACTTACTCATGTTTTTGACGGGTCAAGAGGTCAAAAATCCTCTTGCAAGCAAGCTTACATCGGCTTTCTGACCTTTTGACCCTGGTATCATCATATTTATTAAAAAAAATAATAATACGAACCTTAAATTTGTTCAGTCAATAGGTAAAAAGAAAAATTATGCAACATGCACAACTCAAAACTGTATATGCACAAAAATAGGGCGATTTGTAAAAAACGCTTTACGCTGATAGAGTGATAGAGTATAGTGGGTTTAAACAAATTAATATTTTGAAGGAGGAAGGTAAAATGGATGGTCAGTTAAAAGTAGCAGCTGTTCAAGTTACAGTCGAACAAAATAATATTAAGAAAAATATGGAAAACGTTGAGAAAATGGCAATGACAGTTGCTGAAAATGAAAAGAATGTTGATTTAATTCTTTTTCATGAAGCCTGTTTGGAAAGCGGCGTCCAACTTCCAGAATTCGATAAGAAATTATCTGATGAAATTCATGACTTTTGGAAGAGCATAGCGAAAAAAGTAGGAACAAATGTTTTGGCAGGTCGGTTAGAACGAAAAGAAGATGGCATTTACAACAAGGCAACGGTATATGCACCTGATGGACGTATTCTTGCAGACTATGCTAAAATCCATTTATTTAATAGTGAGCGTGAAACACTGATTCCTGGAAAGGAACTGGTAATGTTCGAACTGAATGGAATTAAAATCGGCATCATGATTTGTGCAGACTTTGGATTCCCGGAACTTTCCAGAGCGTATGCGGTGAATGGATGTCATATGTTAGCAGTAACAAGCAGTTGGGCATATCCGGATGATGATCTGTGGACAATTTGTAACCAGGCACGTTCTTCTGAAAATGGAGTCTACTGTGTTTCGGTTGACAGAATTGGACCAGCCGGTAATGGTTGTATAAAAGTAGGACGTTCTATGGTATGTAATCCGGATGGACTCATTATCGCGAATTTATGGGAAAAAACAGATACCTATTATGTACAGACAATTTACAGAGAAGAAGTTGAAAAACGTCACCAAACAATGAAATGGCTTGAATGGTTACGTCCGGATTTGTATACAGATTGGCTGAAAACATATAAATGGGATTAATACTCTGGGGGGAGAAAAAAGTATGTTAATGCGTCAGGTTTTAGATGTTTATGAGCTGCTGGATAGAGCAGATGCTTCAGGAGAAAAAATGGAAGAATACTTAAGGCATCTGGGAGCAGAAGAGGTTGAAGTTACAACTATTGAAGGTCCAAAAGGTAAGACGGATATGATTCGTGTAACCATTCCCGGAACGAATGGAAAAAGTGCAGGCGGAAAGGCTCCTACATTAGGTGTTTTGGGAAGGTTAGGCGGACTTGGTGCAAGACCGGAACAAATTGGCTTTGTATCAGATGGAGATGGTGCACTGGTTGCACTGGCAGTTGCGGCAAAGTTACTCGATATGAAGAGTAAGGGAGATCAGCTGGAAGGGGATGTTGTATGCTGTACACACATTTGTCCGGATGCGCCTACCAGTCCTCATAAACCGGTTCCATTCATGGGTTCACCGGTTGATATGGCAACAGTGAACAAACATGAGGTAAATGGAAGTTTAGATGCAATTTTATCAATTGATACGACAAAAGGTAACCGAATAATAAATACTAGAGGATTTGCTATTTCGCCTACCGTAAAAGATGGTTATATTTTAAGAGTAAGTGAAGATTTATTGGATATTATGCAGATGACGACAGGAAAAATGCCATATGTGTTTGCTCTTTCAACGCAGGATATTACACCATATGGAAATAATCTATTTCATTTGAATAGTATTCTTCAACCATCGACAGCGACAGAGGCACCGGTTGTAGGAGTCGCGATTACCACAGAGGTTCCTGTGGCAGGATGTGCGACCGGAGCAACACATGCCGGAGATCTTGAAGAAGCTGCAAGATTTGTGATTGAAACAGCCAAAGCTTACGGGCGTTGCGAATGTGAGTTTTATGACAAAGAAGAATTTGGAAGGATCGTTTCAAAATATGGAAACATGAAACATATACAGACTCTAGGAAAATAACCGTAAATTTGATTGGTTATAAAGGAGGAGCTTTATGAAGAAAAGAAATAAGTTAGTAGCAGTTTTGTTGAGTTGTTGTATGGCAGTAGCATTATTTGCCGGATGTGGTAATAATGATAAAGGTACCGCTGAAAATGATAACAATCAAGGAGAGCAGATAGAAGTAAGTGAAGAAGACAAATATGGTGGAACATTAAGAATTGGGATGGCAGCTGTAGCGAATAATATTGATCCGGTTAAATATACAGGAGTATATGAAAATGCAATTATTGAAAATATAGGGGATACACTTGTTGTCTACAGTGATGATTTATCAGAGTTTCTTCCTAGTCTGGCAACAGAGTGGGAAGTAAATGAAGCAGGAACTGAGTACACATTTAAACTTCGTGAGGATGTTTACTTCCACCCGGGTAAATTTCAGGATGGTCGTCAGATGACAGCAGAAGATGTTAAATATTCACTGGAGCGATCTCATAATGAATCTGCATTGGCAAGATTGGCAATGCTGGATCATTGCGAAGTTATTGATGATTTTACTGTAAAATGTGTTCTTCCAAATCCGGATGCATCCTTTTTAGCGGCACTTACTAACAGTGGAAATGTAATTGTTCCAAAAGAAGAAGTTGAAGGTTGGGGAGATGAGTTTGGAGCTCATTTCGTAGGAACCGGTCCTTTTATGATGAAGGAATGGAAAACAGATGAAGCTGTAGAATTTGTCAGATCAGAAAATTTCTGGGGCGGAGAAGTTTATCTTGACGGATTAAATTTCGTATATATTACAGATATCAACCAGAGAGTTAATGCATTAAAAAATGGAGATATAGATATCGCTTGTGATCTTGCAGGAGAAGGTATTGATGAAATCAAAGCGGATAATAATCTTGTAATGAGCCAGGAACCTGGTATGGGAGTAAACTATATCTATTTTAATATGGAGAATGGTCCAACGGCAGATATCAGAGTTCGTAAGGCTTTGCAAATGGCAGTAGATCGAGATGCTATGTGTGCAGCACTTTATCAATATGGTGAATGTAGTCCGGCATACTTGCCTTTACCGCCTGCATCATGGGGATATGATGAATCATTAGAAGATATAGTACCAAAATATGATGTTAAAGGTGCAAAAAAATTACTTGCAGAAGCAGGGTATCCGGATGGATTTGAACTCGAATATTATACAAGTGATTCGGCTTCATCTAAGAAAATCGGAGAAATTTTACAGCAATTTTGTGCTAATGTTGATGTTAAAGTGAATATACATCAGGCTTCATGGGGAACATTTAGTGAAATTGGTGCCTCAGGAAATGCGGACGCTATCGGAATGAGTTGGACATGGCTCCCGGATCCTTATTTCTACCTGAACAAAATGTTCCATGAAGAATCGCTTGGTACTTTGGGTAATGGACAACAGTTTAATATACCGGAAGTTAATGAATTGTTAGACAAAGCTGTTGAAGTCAGTGATCAGGAAGAAAGAGCTAAACTTTATAAAGAAGCCTTAAAACTGATTGTTGAGCAATATCCACAAATTGATTATTGTTTAGCTAACATCAACACAGGTTTGAATAAAAAAGTTCAGAATTATGTTGTTCGCCCTGATAAGACAATTGAAATCGCAGGTGACGGACATAACGTATGGTTGGCTAAATAAGCAGCCGAATGAAAATAAGGAGTGCCGTACTACAGGCACTCCTAATTTTTAAATCACTAATTACAATTTTCAACGATGAAAGGAGAACAACGGTATGATAAAGATGATATTAAAGCGTATCTTCCAGTTGATTCCAGTACTGTTGATCACGATGAGTATGACATTCGTTATTACTCGAGTTCTTCCGGGAAATCCTGCAGTATCAATTCTTGGTCCACAGGCAACAGCAGAGGATATCGCTAAAATGGAAGAAGAAATGGGACTGCACGATCCGATGCCGGTTCAATATATCAATTATATGAAGAGAATTTTAACCGGAGATTTAGGAACTTCTTATCGATATAACCGACCGGTAGCAGATCTTATTTTTGAAAAACTTCCAAATACATTACAAATTGCATTGGCAAGTTTAATTATAGCTTTACTTATTGGGGTTCCGGTAGGCATCATTTCAGCAGTAAAGCAATATTCGGTATTTGACTATATTTCGATGATAGCTGCGCTAATAGGAGTATCAATGCCGTCATTTTGGTTAGGATTAATGCTTGTTCTTATATTTAGTGTTAATCTGGGATGGTTTCCGACTATGGGAATGGGAGCTATCAGCAATGGAATCGGTGACGTTATATCACATTTATTTTTGCCATCACTTTGTCTTTCCTTCGGAAGTATGGCTAACTTCGCAAGAATTAGTCGTTCCAGTATGTTGGAAGTAATCGATCAGGATTATATGAAAGCTGTCCGGGCAAAGGGAATTCGCGAGAATGTTGTCATCATTAAACATGGTTTAAAAAATGCCCTTCCACCAATTGTTACAGTACTGGGTATGCGTATATAGCACTACAACAAACAATCAATCAGATTGAGACGATTTTCGCATGGCCTGGAATTGGTCGATTGATTGTTGATGCAATCAATAATAATGACTTTGAAATGATTCAGGGTACTGTATTATTTATGGCAATTCTATATGTAACAGTAAATCTTGTGGTGGATATTATCTATCTGTATATCAATCCAAAAGTAAGCTATGAATCCGAAAGGAGGGCCGGCTAATGGAAAATAAAGAAGTAAAAAGAGATTTAAGCGAAGCTAGTCAGCAGGAAATGTTGTTAAAAGAACGAAAAGCAAACAGTGCATGGAGAAAACTTCGCAGAAATAAATCTGCAATGTTTGGTTTGATTCTGGTAGTGTTTGTAACTTTGTTTTCTTTAGTAGGACCATTTATATATAGAGTAGATCCTGCTGCAATGGATTTTTTAAAAGTAAATGCGAAGCCTGGTACACTGGGTCTTCCATTAGGGGCTGATAATTTAGGAAGAGATTTGCTTGCAAGGTTGATCCATGGAGGTCGTGTCTCCTTGATCGTGGCAGTCGGAGGAATGGCGGTTGGTGCTGTGATCGGTATTCTGGCTGGCTTAATTTCAGGATATGCAGGTGGAAAAGTAGATATAATTATCATGCGAGTGATGGATGGTATGTCAGCATTCCCCTTTACATTATTAGCTTTAATGCTTATGACTGCTCTTGGAGCAGGAATCGAAAACGTTATTCTTTCCATTGGTATTGCAAGTGTTCCGGGATATGCCAGAATGGCCAGAGGACAGGTACTTGTTGTAAAAAATGAAGAATATATTAAAGCAGTGAAAGCGTTTGGAGCAAGCAATAGTCGCATTTTATTTAAACACTTGCTTCCAAATATTGTATCATCGTTAATTGTATATGCAACACTGAATGTTGCAGGTGCAATTTTGACAGAAGCTTCACTTAGTTTCCTTGGAATGGGAATTACGCCTCCGGATGTATCTTGGGGTGCAATTTTGAAAGATGGACAGGATGTTATCAGAAGTGCCAGTCATATTGCAACTTATTCAGGACTTGCTATTTTAATCACAGTATTAGGCTTTAATCTATTGGGAGATGGAATACGTGATGTATTAGACCCTAAGATGAAAAAATAAAAGGGGAGATAATATGAATAAAGAACCATTATTAAAAGTGGATAATTTAAAAACACATTTTAACACTGCTACTGGTATAGTGAAAGCAGTAGATGGTGTTACTTTTTCATTAGATTCCGGACAGACATTAGGAATAGTAGGAGAATCCGGGTGTGGTAAAAGTGTAACTTCTTCTTCAATTATGCGTCTTCTGCCTAAAAATGGTCATATTGTTGAAGGATCTATTCTTTTTGAAGGCAAGGATATCGTTAAACTCAGTCAGAAAGAAATGCTTCAAATACGTGGAAATGATATTTCAATGATTTTTCAGGATCCGATGACTGCGCTTGATCCGGTTTATACAATTGGCTCACAAATAATGGAAGTAATCAATGCACATCAAAAGATGTCAAAAGCAGAAGCAAAAGAATATGCTGTAAAAGTGTTGAAAATGGTAGGAATACCAGAAGCCGAAAAGCGTTTGAAATCCTATCCGCATGAATTCTCCGGCGGAATGCGGCAACGTGTAATTATCGCAATGGCAATTGCCTGTAATCCGAAACTTATTATTGCAGATGAACCTACAACAGCATTAGATGTTACTGTTCAGGCCCAGGTGTTGGGATTAATGAAAAATCTGCAGAAAGAATCGAATTCGTCAATTATTCTAGTAACACACAATTTGGGTGTGGTTTGGAAAATGTGTGATACAGTTATGGTTATGTATGCGGGAAAAACAGTAGAATATGCAGATGTAAAAATGATATATTCCGATGCACGACATCCATATACATGGGGATTACTTAAATCAATGCCTAAAGTAACGGATGATCCGAATATTCCTTTAGCTTCTATTCCTGGAACACCGCCAGATCTGAAGTTAACCGGAGGAAGCTGCAATTTCCATAATCGTTGTAAATACTGTCAGGAAATATGCAAAAATAAATGTCCTGAAATGAAAGAGGTAGAGCCGGGACATTTTGTTGCCTGCCACTTCTCAAAAGAAGAATTAGTTGAGATGGAACGGAGAGGAGGGAATGATTAATGGGTGAAAAACAAGATGATATTATCTTAAAAGTTGATCATTTGACAAAGACATTCCAGGTGAAAAGTCCAAGACTTTTTGAAAAACCACTTGCTCTAAATGCGGTAAATGATGTTTCTTTTGAAGTGAAGAGAGGAGAGACCATTGGAGTTATCGGCGAATCAGGGTGTGGGAAATCAACATTGGGGAAAGCAATTCTTCAATTGATCCCGGCAACTTCAGGAAATGTGATTTACAATGGGCAATCACTGATGAAACTTAATCAGAAGGAAATGAATGAACTTCGCAAAGAGATCAATATGGTATTTCAGGATCCATATTCATCCTTAGATCCTCGTATGACCACGGGTGAATTGATAGAAGAACCTATGATTATTCATAATATTGGGACTCCTGAAGAACGAAAAAAACGAGTAATTGAATTATTGAAATTAGTCGGATTAGATTACTATCATTCCATTCGTTACCCGCATGAGTTTTCCGGGGGACAGCGCCAACGTATCAATATTGCCCGAGCACTGTCAATGGATATAAAACTTCTTGTCTGTGACGAACCGGTTTCCGCTCTGGATGTTTCTGTTCAGGCACAAGTGCTTAATTTGTTGAAAAAACTGAAAGATGAACTTGGACTGACATATATTTTTATTTCTCATGATCTAAGTGTAGTAAAATATATCAGTGATCGAATCATCATTATGTATTTGGGAAGAATCATGGAGATTGGTGACGCAAAAGAAATATATGCAAATCCGGCACATCCTTATACAAAGGCATTATTTTCAGCGATTCCTCCGGTAAGTCCATATGAAAAAAAAGAAACGATCGAACTCAAAGGAGAAATTCCTAGTCCGTTAAATATGCCGCCGGGATGCCCATTCGGAAACAGATGTCCATTCTGTACTGAAATATGTAAGCAGAGTGTTCCGGAATTGAAAGCAATTGGAGATAACCACGAAGTTGCATGTGTGAGATATCAAAAGGGAGAAATATCATAAATATAATAAGGTAATACATAGAATTCTTTGCAAGCACAATTGGTTTAAGAGATGGGCAGAGTTTTATATTATTCATAATTCACAAAGTACATTTTTTTGAGTAGATAATATTGTGTAAATATGCTATTATGAAGAAAGGGTTTTGTGGAAGGATGAATAAAATTGGCAATTACAGTGAAGGATATTGTAGAAATAGCCCAAAAAAAAGGTTGTGAGCTTGCAACAGGGGAAGGCAAACTGTATAAAGAAGTGTACTATGTTGATACAATGGAGATTCCGGATATGGAAGCATGGATGAAACCAAATGTCTTATACATTACAACAGGATATGCTTATAGTGGGACAAAAGAGAAGGTTTTGTCACTGATAAAAAGTTTACATGATGTAAATGCAGCAGCACTTGCAATTAAATCCCGTTTTATCGGTGCTTACATGAAAGATTTTTTAAAACTTGCCAGAGAATATGAATTTTCGATTATCATAATGCCTGAGGAGCTTCCTTTTGTGGAACTGAATTATGCGGTTATGGAAGCACTTGTTACATCACAACATCATGAAGAGTTAAAATTAAAATCAGAAAAGCTAAATAAAAGAAAAGCAGATAGAAAATTATTTTCTGATCTTTTAGCGGGAAATGTTGTGATCAATGAGGAACAGAATCAATATTTTCATGAGCAAAACTGGCCAAAACCACCATACTATATTATGCTGATAGAATTTGAAAGACTCACGGGCAGTTATACTGATAAGGAATTTAGAAATCTGGAACAATGTATTCGTAAGGTCTTTGCAGAAGAACAGTTTGATTCAATTGTATTATCGAACAGGAAGATATTTCCTTGTATTATTAAGAAAGACGAAAAAAAATATAATCAGCAATATTTTGAAAGAATTAAAAAAGTGATTGCAGAGCGGTCTGGACATAATATTTTAATGAGTATTTCTAATGAAAGCGAAACATATAAAACGTTTCAGGTGACTTATAAAACGCTGATGAAGCACTGGAGATTGCTCGTATTCGAAAAAAAGAATGCCCGGTAGTTTGGAGCGAAAAGATTGGATATTGGAAACTACTCAAGGAAATGAGCCAACAACAGCAGTGTAAAGAATTTGTTTCAAAAAAAATAGATGCTTTAATTCAGTATGACAAAGAAAATAAAAGTGATCTCATTGAAACCTTAGAAGCTCTTGTAAATCATTTAGGAGCCAGAAATACAACGGCAACAAGTTTGTATCTACATAGAAATACCTTAATGTATCGAATAAAAAATTGAGAATCTGACAGGATATGATTTATCGGATCCGGAAAGTATTTTAGAATTATCGCTTGCTTTAAGATTGAATAAATTTATGAATCATTGAATAAGTATTTTAAAGTGTTGCAGATGATATGATTAATACTTTAAAAGGCAGATCATCAAAATGGAATCAATGGATTTAATAAAAAATCCGCTATACTGGAGAGAAGTTGCTAGTGCAGAATTGGCAGTAGCGACAGACGATTCATATAGCGGATTTTTTATATGAGATGATTGCGAAAATAGAAAGTGGAATTAAGTCAATGGATGAAACGGGCAGTGTTAGCTGGATAGTGGAAAAGTTCCAAATGAGTCAACAAAATCGATGGAGTGGACCAGAGATTCGAAAAACCAAAAATAAATCAACAAGTAAGGAGATAATGTATGGCAGAACAGGAAAAGAACATTGAACAAGGTGTTCACAAGCGCCGCACAAGGTACAAGGGAAAATATCCACGAAAATTTGAAGAAAAATACAAAGAATTACAGCCGGAGAAATATCAGGACATGATTGCCCATGTCATTCAGAAAGGAAATACACCTGCCGGAATGCACATTTCGATCATGGTGCAGGAAATTCTTGACTTATTGAAGATCCAGCCGGGAGAGGTGGGATTTGATGCAACGCTTGGCTATGGCGGACATACAAAAGCGATGCTGAAATGTCTGGAAGGAAAGGGGCACATTTACGCGACAGATGTAGATCCGGAAGAATCTGCAAAGACAAAAAAACGTCTGGAAGAACAGGGATTTGGGGAGGATATTTTAACAATCCGTCTTCAGAACTTTTGTACTATCGATGAGATTAAAAGAAGTTGGGGGATTTGATTTTATTTTGGCTGATCTGGGTGTGTCTTCCATGCAGATTGACAACCCGAAGAGAGGATTTTCTTTCAAAGTGGACGGACCTCTGGATCTGCGACTGAATCAGGAAAAAGGGATCAGTGCAGCCGAGAGACTGGATACAATTTCAAGAGAAGAACTTGCCGGGATGTTATATGAAAATTCGGATGAGCCGTACTGTGAAGAACTGGCAAAGGCAATCACCGAAGAAATCCGGAAAGGACACCGGATTGATACTACGACAAAGCTGCGTCAGGTGATCGAACAGACCTTGTCTTTCCTTCCGGAAAATAAGGAGAAAAAAGATATCATCAGGAAGACCTGTCAGCGGACTTTCCAGGCACTTCGAATTGACGTGAATCATGAATTTGAAGTACTCTATGAATTTATGGAAAAACTGCCGGGCACTTTGAAACCGGGGGGAAGAGTAGCAATTCTGACATTCCATTCAGGAGAAGACAAACTGGTGAAGAAAGCTTTAAAAGCAGGATATCGCGAGGGAGTTTATTCCGAATATGCCAAAGATGTAGTCCGACCTTCGGCAGAAGAGTGTGCACAGAATGGGCGTGCAAGATCTACGAAGATGCGCTGGGCTGTGAAGGCGGAGTAAAAGTAAGTGTAGACTGATTAGAATATTGACAAAACAAAAATCAAGGATCATAATGCGGTGCAGGAAGAAAAGTTTTTGAATGTGTTAAAATCCAGAATGGTAGATGGGATCATTTATGTCAGTTCGGATTATGCGACCAGCAACAAGCTACTTGCAGATTTATCAATCCCAGTTGTATTTATTGACCGTAAGATTGAAAAGAGTGGTAATATGGGAAGTGTGCAGATTGATAATTATCAGGCTATGAAGGAAGTCGCTGAGTATATCAGTAAAAAAGGATGCAATGGATCGGATTGAAAATATTCTTGGATTTAAGAGATTTGAGCGTCACGTTGGATAAAAAAAGAAGAGTAGAAAGATGCTGCAAAGTTATCAAAACAGATAACAGAGCGGCATCTTTTGTTATTTGAAAAATGATTAAAATATCTAACAGAAAATTATAAGCCGATTTGTACTTTAGTCTACAAATTCAGATGCCGGCGTGATATACTGTATGGAAAAGTTATGAAATATCTGGTATCAAAACGGAAGCAAGGAGGAAAGAAAAAGTATGAACAATTTTTTGCCACAGAAGAGGGGAATGCAGGTTGTCTGGATCATAGTGGGCTGTCTGATCTACGCAGTTGGTCTGAATGTATTTATTATCCCTATGAATTTATACAGCGGGGGAGCAGTCGGTCTTGCACAGCTGTTAAGTTATGGAGCAGGACAGATCGGGATTAAGGAAATTGCAGGTCTGAACCTGTATGGTATCATTTATTTACTGCTCAACATTCCGATTTTATTTATTGCATGGTTTAAAATCGGAAAGACATTTTTTATAAATACAATCCTTGGAACGGTAGGAATCAGTTTATTTACTTCAATCGTACCAACTCCGGCAACAGCAGTGATCGCTGATCCGGTCATTGGAATCATCATCGGTGGTGTTGTAACCGGAGCCGGAATCGGAATCATGCTGACGGCAAAAGGAAGCGGTGGTGGAATCGAGGTTATCGGTATCTGGATGGCGAAAAAATATGCGGGAATGTCCGTTGGAAAACTGGGAACCATCTTCAATCTGATACTGTATGCCATTTATCTTTTAGTTTTTGATATCTCAACGGTGATTTATTCGGTCGTCTACCTGTTCTTCTACACGGTAACTCTGGACAGGATGCATTTTCAGAACATCAATGTGAGAATGCTGATTTTCACGAAGAAGAAGGGAATCGCAGAGGCAATCATGAAAGAAACCGGACGTGGTGTTACGCAGTGGAATGGTGAAGGTGCATTTACGAGTGAACACAATTATGTTCTGGTGACGATCGTGAATAAATTTGAAGTAGAAGATATCCTGAACATGGTGTATTTACTGGATCCGGAAGCATTTACTACGGTAGATGAAGGGGTTAAGGTGTACGGAAACTTCCAGAAGAGAGTTTAGGAGAGTCAGGAATAAATGTATAAAATACTGATTGTTGAAGACGATAACACGATCGCAGAGCGGCTGGCATCGCATTTGAAAAAGTGGAATTATAAGACAGTATGTGTACGTGATTTCAAAAATGTAATGGAAGAATTTAAAAAGACAGATCCACAGCTTGTAATCCTGGATATCGGACTTCCGTTTTACAACGGATTCTACTGGTGTCAGGAGATCCGGAAGCTGTCCAATGTGCCGATCATCTTTCTGTCATCGATGAATGACAACATGAATATCGTGATGGCAATGAACATGGGCGGAGATGAGTTTATCGAGAAGCCGTTTGATCTGAACGTAGTGACAGCAAAGGTGCAGGCGGTGCTTAGAAGAGCATATGCACTTCAGGGAACGGCAAATATCATTGAGCATGGAGAAATGCTGCTGAATCTGGGAGATGCATCACTTACAATAGCCGGGCAGAAGATTGAACTCACCAAGAATGAGTTCAAGATCTGCCAGATGTTTTTTGAAAGCGCAGGAAAATTTGTGACCAGAGATGCGATCATGACCAGACTTTGGGAAAGTGACGAATTCATCGATGATAATACACTTACAGTAAATGTGGCAAGACTTCGAAAAAAGTTGGAGGAAGCCGGAATGCATGATGTGATCCGGACAAAGAAAGGAATCGGGTACATGCTGGTATGACAGAGATTTTAAGGGCATTTTGGAAAGAAAAAAGACCGGAGAGAATAGCGGTTCTTGTTTCGGGCATTCTCTTTGCAGTCATCTTCTGGATCTATGAAATTCCGGTGGAGATTGCAGGATATGCGTTCCTTCTGGTGATTTTATGGAATGTGATCTGGTTTACACTTGTTTTCATACGATATGAAAAAAGACAAAGAATACTGGAAGAAAATCAGGGAAAAATCCGGACAGAGGCAGGAGGATTTCCGGAGGCAGAAAGCCGGGAAAGCGAAATGTACCAGGAATTGATCCGGCAGCTTTACGAAGAGAAAAAAGAGCTGGAATCCTCTGTGCAGATTGAAAAACAGGAGCTGTCTGATTATTACAGCATGTGGGTTCATCAGATCAAGACTCCAATTGCAGCACTCGGTGTCCTGATCCAGAGTGGGGAAGAACTGGAAGAAGTACAGGAAAGCCCGAAAGCACAGGAACTTACCCGAAGCATGAAAATGGAGGTGTTCCGGATTGAACAATATGTGGATATGGTACTCACCTATCTCAGAATGGGTTCCGCAACCTCCGATTACGCCTTTCGGATCTGCAGCCTGGAAGAAATCGTCCGCCAGGCAGTCCGCAAATATTCCCAGATGTTCATCATGACCAGAACAAGACTTCACCTTGAAATCCAGGATCAGAAGATCCTGACCGATGAAAAGTGGCTGACCTTCGTCATCGAACAAATTTTCTCCAATGCAGTTAAATACGCAAGAGGCGGAGAAATATCAATCTACACAGAAGACAAAACTCTGGTAATTGCTGACGATGGAATCGGAATCGCCGAAGAGGACCTCCCAAGAATCTTCGAAAAAGGCTTTACCGGTTACAATGGAAGAGCAAATAAAAAGTCCACTGGAATAGGATTATATCTCTGTAAGTCAATCATAGATCGTCTCCATCATACTATCTGGATTGAATCAAAACCAGAAAAAGGAACAAAAGTATACTTAAATTTTGACCGTGAATCTAGACGAATAGAGTAATGGAGTCTATCGGTACAAAAACGAAAAACTTCCAATAACGGAACAGAACTATGATTTACTTTTGGGTAAGGATCCTATCAGTTGCAAAAAGTTTATCCATTTGAACCAAACAGCCGCCAGAAAAAATAAATATGGAAAATTCCATGTTTGTGCAATGGAGATGAAACACAGGAATCATGGAGGCCATTGCCGAACATGATTCCCGTCCTAAGTGGTTCATCGGAATGGTTTGCACAAAGGAATTTGGAATATTTATTTTTTCTGGCGGCGTCTCTTTTACCAAAATGAGTCTTTTCCAACCCGATCCTTACAAAAATGTAAGAAACCTCACACAAATTGTCATTTACTTCGATGGAAGGAAATCCCTTACTTTTTTATAATGACTTTATCAAATAAAAAAGAAGGGCAGGTCATAAAAACCATGGCATTACTTGACGTAAAGAACGTAAAAAAGATATACACAACCCGTTTCGGAGGAAATCAGGTAGAGGCGCTGCATAACGTCAGCTTTTCCGTAGAAGCAGGCGAATATGTAGCAATTATGGGAGAAAGCGGAAGTGGCAAAACTACACTTCTGAATATCCTGGCGGCACTTGATAAGCCGACCGGTGGAAAGGTCTACTTAAAAGGGAATGATCTTGGCAAGATCCGGGAAAAGAGATGGCAGCATTCCGGCGGCAGAATCTTGGATTCGTCTTTCAAGATTTCAACCTTTTGGATACACTGACCCTGAAGGATAATATTTTCCTTCCGCTGGTCCTGTCTGGAAAGAAATACACGGAAATGGAGAGCCGGATCGCGCCGATCGCAGAGCAGCTGGGGATCAGTAAGCTTCTGAACAAATATCCATATGAAGTATCCGGTGGGCAGAAGCAGAGAGCAGCCGTTGCACGTGCTCTAATCACACAACCGCAGCTGATCCTTGCCGATGAACCGAGCGGTGCGCTGGATTCCAGATCGACGGATGAGCTTCTGGGACTCTTTAATGCGATCAACGATAACGGGCAGACGATTGTCATGGTAACGCACAGTGTCAAAGCAGCGAGCACGGCAAAGAGAGTCCTCTTTATCAAGGATGGGGAAGTTTTCCATCAGCTTTACCGTGGCAATCTGACCAGTGACGAGATGTACCAGAAGATCACCGATACCTTGACGGTTCTCACAACAGGAGGTGAGCACCGTGAATAGATCGATTTACACAAAGCTTGCCATTTCCAATCTGAAAAATAACCGGAAGTCATATATTCCCTATGTATTGACGGCCATTTTAACGGTGATGATGTATTATATGATGGCAAATCTGGCGGCAAATTCGCCAATGAACCAGGAAGCATTACAGATCATTTTAAGTCTGAGTGTTCATGTAATTGAAATATTTGCACTGATCTTTCTATTTTACACCAACAGTTTTCTGATCAAAAGAAGGAAAAGAGAAATCGGAGTGTATCACATTCTCGGAATGGGGAAACCGCAGCTTGCGAAAATGCTGGTGATCGAGACGGTTGTAACCGGTGCGGTCAGTATTCTGGGTGGAATCTTTTTCGGAACTGCGCTTGCAAAGCTGATGTATGCACTTCTGAAAAGAATGATTCATTATGACGATAAACTGGCATTTCGGATGTCATGGAGATTGCCGGAAATACCGTTCTCTTTTTCACGCTGATCTTTGCATTGACTCTGATCTATAATCTTTTGCAGATCCGGCTTGCCAATCCGATCGAGCTTCTGCATGCGGGGAGTCAGGGCGAGCGGGAGCCGAAAACCAAATGGCTTCTGACTGTGGCTGGCATCATTTTCCTTGGGATCGGTTATTACATTGCGATTACGACAAAAGAACCACTTAAGGCGCTTCAACTTTTCTTTGTCGCAGTAATCTGTGTCATTATCGGAACCTATGCACTTTTTACAGCAGGGAGTATAGCTTTTTTAAAGCTGCTTCGGAAAAACAAAAATTTCTATTATAAAACAAAGCATTTTATATCCGTATCCGGCATGCTTTACCGGATGAAGCAGAATGCAGTCGGGCTGTCAAATATCTGTGTGCTCAGTACTATGGTTCTGGTGACCATTTCGTCTACCGTATCTTTGTACATCGGAAAGGAGGATGTCTTAAGAACAAGGTATCCGCAGGAAGTGTATATTACAAATTCAGTATCTGATGATGCAGAAAATCAGAAGCTGCACGACATGGTGGAAAAGATCTGCCGGGATAATCAGGTAGAGATCACAGATGAGAAGAGCTGGCATATGGCAGAGTTTGTTAAGATAAAAAACGGAGAAGAATATACCTCTGCGATGATAAAGGATAATTCGTCATCCGATGTGGTGTTTTTTGATGTGATTAGGTTGGCAGATTATAATAAGCTGACCGGCGAAAGGTTAGAGCTTGGGGATAAGGAAGCTATTCTTTTTACAAATGGGGAAAATTATGGAAAGGATACGATCCGGATTGATGAGGAAACATGGATGGTCAAGAAGGAACTGGATACTGCACCTTTTGGAAAGAAGAGTGATTCTAATACAGAAAATGTATATTATATGATCGTCAGTGATGAAAAAGAGTTTATGAAAGATTATCTGGAAAAATACCAGCTCGAGGCAGAGGACAAACCGGTAAAATGGAGGGAGTCATTCAATTTAAGGGGCAGCGAAGATCAGAAGCTGAAAGCTGTCAAAGAGCTGAAAGCACAGGCAGAAAGTGAATTTGAAAATACTGGTGTACAAGGAAGATATCTTGAAAAAGAGACTTTCTTTGGTCTGTATGGCGGTGTGTTTTTTATTGGAATGTATCTTGGAAGCCTGTTCCTGATGGCAACGGTGCTGATCATTTATTACAAACAGATTTCCGAAGGCTTTGATGACAGAGAACGCTATCAGATCATGCAGAAGGTAGGGATGAGCAAACGCGAGGTCAAAAGTTCAATACGCAGCCAGATCCTGATGGTATTCTTCTTGCCGCTTGTGATGGCGATCATTCATATTGCAGTTGCATTTCCGGTGATCACAAAGCTTTTAGCCGTATTTTATCTGAAAAATACAAAGCTGTTCTTCGGATGCACTGCCGGTACAGTGGGAATCTTTGCCGTCTTTTATGTGATCGTATTTGTGATAACAGCAAAAGAATATTATAAAATCGTTGAATAGAAGAAAAAGACAAAAAGGTGACGAAAGTCATCTTTTTGTCGTATATAGAGGTATTTCTTGCTAAGAACGACCGTTCTGTAGTAGAATACAGATAGACTAATTGAAAAGGATTGCGAGAGTGCAAAGCACGTAGCAATCTGGTATCAAAAGGGTTAAAATACCTTTTGACCTCAACATCATTGAAAAGATAAAATTACAGAAAGCAAGGGACGTATAAATGATAGAAAAAGGGCTGGTATATGGAAGATTTCAGATTCTGCATCTCAAACATGTGGAATATATTCTGGCGGCAAAGATGCGCTGCAAAAGGCTTTATATAGGAATCACTATGTCGGATGATCTGCACGTATCAGGGGGTGAGGAAGACAATTACCGGGTAAGACGGAGCGCTAATCCTCTGACTTATATTGAGCGTTATGAGATGCTTCGTGATACGTTGCTCAGTTTCGGAGTGCCGAGAGAAGAGTTTGAGATCATCCCATTTCCGATTGACAGAGTGGAATATCTGGGGCAGTATCTGCCGGAGGGTGCGGTCTGCTTTATGAGTATCTGTGATGAATGGACTGCGAACAATGAGAAGCGTTTTGAGAAGCTTGGAATTCCGGTGGAAGTTCTCTGGAGAAGGACCAAAGAGGAAAAAGGGGTATCAGGTTCCCAGATCCGGCAGAGGATCCTGGCAGATGAAAAGTGGGATGATCTGGTGCCAAAGACCGTTTTTGATTATGTTCTTTCGCACGGAATTGACGACAGGATCAAGTTTTCAAAATAAAGGAGAAGCTGAAAATGCAGGATTGGGAAAGATTTGGAGAAGAGATCAGACGAACCGTGCAGGATGCTGTAGACTCGCAGGATTACCGGAAGCTGAACCAGACGATCACAGATACGATCAACCGGGCAGTGAACGGTGCGGTAAATGGCGCGGAACAGAGCATGCGTTCTTTTGGAAATGCGTTTGATCAGGCAACGAGAAATATGGGAAGAGGTCCGGGAGGACCGCGTGGAAGATATGGACAGATGGGCGGGGATGACAGATGGGGAAGAACGCCTGGAGGAGGTGTACCTCCGTTTGGAACTTACAGGTGGAGCGGAACGGATGGAAATGGAAGAGCATGGAATCCGGATATGCAGGACTATAAGGCGGAATCACAGGGCAGCAGCCGGTATAGATACAGCAATGCACAGCAGTCACCTGTCTTGTATGGATCGACGACGGGAACAAAGGCAGGCGGAATTGTCATGATCGCAGCAGGCGGAAGCATAGCACTTATATTTCTGATTCTGTTCCTTGCATCTTGTATTGCTTCTTTGCCGGAAAGTCCGGGGGCTTTATGGATCATGCGTGCGGTATTTGGACTGTTTACGGCAGCAAGTGGCATGATCACAGGATGGGGCATTAAGCTTCTGAAACAGGTTGGAAGATTCAAGAACTACAGCCGCAGGATTGCAGGCAGAGAGTATTGCAATATTTCGGAGATCGGAAGCAATTCCGGAAAATCCATAAAATTTGTGACAAAGGATCTGGAAAGAATGATTTCTAAAGGCTGGTTCCGTCAGGGGCACATGGATGGTGAGAAGAAATGCCTGATCCTGTCAAACCGTGCTTATGAAGAATATTTACAGATCGAAACCCGCAGACAGCAGTCGAAAGCGGAAGAGCCGGTAAAGAAAGAAGAGAGGAAAATACAAAAGAAAAAGAAGCAAAGAATGAAAAGCTGGCACCGGAGGTGCAGAAGATCATTGACCAGGGGGATGCTTTTATCAGAAAGATCCACGAGTGTAATGAAGCCATTCCGGGAGAAGAGATTTCCGCAAAGATCAGCCGGATGGAGATGCTGGTAGACCGGATCTTCGACCGGGTGGAAGAAAATCCACAGTCAGTTTCGGATATCCGTAAGCTGATGGAATATTATCTTCCGACGACGATCAAGCTTCTGGAAGCATATGAACAGCTTGACAGACAGCCGGTTGATGGAGAAAATATCCAGACTGCAAAACGTGAGATTGAGGCAACGCTCGATACTTTAAATACGGCGTTTGAGAAACTTTTGGATGACCTGTTTCAGGATACCATGTGGGATGTCTCATCGGATATTTCCGTATTGAATACCATGCTTGCACAGGAAGGTCTGAAAGAGGACGGAATGAAAAAATAAAGTCGCAGGAGGAAGAAGAGTATGAACGATTTTGAAGAATTTAATGTGACACCGGAGCTGACGCTGGATCCGTTCCAGGAAGAAAAAAAAGAGACTCCGCAGATTTATCAGGAGACAGAACCGGAAACACCGGAGATCGTCCTGACACCGGAAGAAAAGAATATGGTCAGTGCATTTGCAGAAAAAATTGATCTCGCCAATTCGAACATGATTCTTCAGTACGGAGCCGGAACCCAGAAGAAGATCGCAGATTTTTCAGAAAAAGCACTGGAAAATGTAAAAACAAAAGATCTTGGAGAGGTTGGCACACTGTTAAGTGATGTGGTGACAGAACTGAAAGGATTTGATGAGGAAGAGGAAAAAGGATTCCTCGGAATTTTCAAAAAAGGCGGAAACAAGATCCAGGCAATGAAAGCCAAATATGCAAAAGCAGAAACCAATGTAAACAATATTGTCAAAGCACTGGAATCTCACGAAGTGCAGCTTATGAAAGACATTGCGCTTCTGGACAAGATGTATGAAGTGAACCTGACATATTATAAAGAATTGGCCATGTATGTGCTTGCCGGAAAGCAGAAGCTTGCCGAGACAAGAAACGGCGAGCTACAGGAACTGAAGAATAAAGCGATGGCAAGTGGACTTGCCGAGGATGCACAGGCAGCAAAAGATCTGGATTCCAGATGTGAACGTTTTGAGAAAAAACTGCATGATCTGGAACTGACCAAGACAATCGCCATGCAGACCGCACCACAGATCCGTCTGGTACAGGGAAACGACACAATGATGGCGGAAAAAATCCAGTCTACACTCGTCAATACGATCCCACTCTGGAAAAGCCAGATGGTACTCGCCCTTGGTGTAGAACATTCCGCACAGGCAGCCGCAGCCCAGAGAGAGGTCAACGATATGACCAATGAACTCCTGCGCAAGAACGCAGAAAAGCTGAAGATTGCTACTGTAGAGACTGCCAAAGAATCCGAGCGTGGAATCGTAGATATTGAAACCTTAAAAGCAACCAATGAATCGCTGATCGCAACCTTCGATGAAGTCATGCAGATCCAACAGGAAGGCCGCCAGAAACGTCAGCAGGCAGAGGTGGAAATGCAGCGCATCGAAGCTGAACTGAAAGCGAAGCTGTTACAGGTTCAGGGGTAAGCGTTTGGTGGATGACATACAGGCCGGAACAAGTAGATTCTGTTTTTTTATGAGGAGAAAGCGGCGAAGAGTCCGTAGGTAAAAAGGCAGCCGGTAATTTTGGATACCGGACTGATTCGCTGAATAATCTTGATGATTATTCGGCTCAGCAGTCCTCTGGATTTCGTGTATGAAACACGAAACCAGATCCAAATTACCGGCTGCCTTTTTACAACGGACTCTAATCGCCGCTTTCTAACATAAAACAGAATCTATCCCTGCTACTATTCCACGGGGACGCCTGAGGCCCCGGTATGGGGGGGCGAGTGGAGGGGATGACAGGCGGTAGGAATAATAGGATGCTTGGTGAGGAGCTTCTTAAAACTAAAAGTTTGCCAGCGCACAGACATAAAGAGCTCCGTTTTCTGTGATTAGAAACGGTGCTAGAGTACGTTAGAAAAAATGCACCAGTAATTCGGATCTGGTTTCGTGCTACAAGCACGAAATCCAGAGGGCTGCTGAGTGGAATAATCATCAGGATTATTCCGCGAATCAGCCCGGTATCCAAATTACTGGTGCATTTTTTCTCTACGGACTCTTCACCATTTCTACCCACAGAAAACGGAGTCCTTTATGTCGTCCCTTTTGTACAGTTATTCAATAACAGTTCCGGTTTTACCCTTCAGAGCATCTTTCAGAGTATCAAAAGAAGTAATCAGAGCACTTCTTCCCTCTTTCTTTCTATGAATCCTACGGATGCCTGGAATTTTGGAAGCATATTGTAGATTCCGAAGTGTCCTTCATCCATGTACTGCTTAGCCTGTTCTACGGAGATAGTATCGAGTTCTTCTTCATCTTCTTTTCCGTGGTTTAAGCATACCTTTTCTACACTGGTCAGGATGATGAGTTCATCAGCATCAATCTGTTCAGCAAGCTTGCCGGCAGTAAGATCTTTTTCGATGACTCCGCTGGCACCTTTAAGATGATTGTTCTGCTGGAGTACCGGGATTCCGCCACCACCGCAGGCGATTACGATATGTCCTGCATCGGTAAGGGTGCGGATGGCATCAACTTCTACGATATCAACCGGGTTTGGAGAAGCAACGACACGGCGGAAGCCCTGACCAGGAACTTCTACTACATAATTGCCTTTTTTACGTTCAGCGGCAGCGTCTTCTGCGTTCATGATACGTCCGACAATCTTGGTTGGTGTATAGAATGCTTCGTCATATGGATCAACAGTTACCTGTGTGATAACGGTGCATACGCTGCGATAGATGCCGCGTCCGATCAGTTCTTCGCGAATCGCATTCTGCAGGTCGTATCCGATGTAACCCTGCGACATAGCAGAGCAGACTGACATCGGAGAAGCGGTATAATCCGGATGATTGGTGCTGAATTCGTTCATAGCAGTATGGATCATACCAACCTGAGGTCCATTACTGTGTGTGATTACTACCTGGTATCCTTCTTCAACAAGATCTGCAATGGAAACTGCAGTTTTTTTAACGGCAACCTTCTGCTCTGGAAGTGTGGTTCCGAGTGCGCGGTGTCCTAATGCAACAACAACTTTTTTCTTCATATTACATCCCTCTGTTTCTCAGAATTTGAATTGTCTGCGTATGAAAAACATATAACGTAGACAACAGCGATAAAAAATATATAAAAATTATAGTATTTTTTTATGGAAATTGCAATCATTAGTTGGCAAAAATGCACAGTATAAAAAGGAATTACTGGTGGGCAGAAGCTAAATGGCACAAGAACGGGGATTTTTAGAAAATATGCTGACAACAAGGGGAGATGTTCATATAATATAATAAGAAGTCCGATGGATTGTGCAGTATGAAAGAGGAACGGATTCGATTTTGCGGATTAAAAGAGCGTGAGGTCATCAACATATGTGACTGCAAGCGGCTCGGGTTTGTTGCAGATCTGCAGATCAATATCTGTTCAGGGTGTGTGGAAGCATTGATCGTACCGGGACCGGGAAGAATCTGTGGAATTCTTGGGTATGATGCGGAGTATATTATTCCGTTTGAGTGTATTCGCAGGATTGGAGAGGATATTATTCTTGTGGAAATTAAAGAGGACAAATGTCTGAAGCCGTGTAAATAAGAATAGTAAAAGAGGAAGAAGAGTACAGACTGCTCAGTGAAATAAATGAGAACAAGTAAAAAGACAAAGGAGAGAAGAAAAATGACAGCATTTTTTAAAGAAATCGAGCCATTCCGGGGAAACGGAAACGAAAATGAAAAGGGACAGACGCTGGAAGAATTTCTGGAAGAGTACAATCCTTATAAATATAAGAATCCTTGTGTGACAACGGATGCAGTTATATTCTCCTGCAAAAGAAAGGTAGTGGACGGAGAATGGAAAGTTCTGATGGTTAAAAGGCGGAATCATCCGAGCATTGGCTGGTGGGCGCTGCCGGGTGGGTTTATTGAACTTCATGAGAATCTGGAAGATACGGCAAGAAGAGAACTGACCGAAGAGACCGGCGTGGCGGATCTTCCGATGGAGCAGTTTGCAGTCTATGGGAATGCGACCCGTGATCCGAGGGCACGGATTATTACATCGGCATATCTTTCGGTTGTGGATGAAGGGCAGGTAAAGGTGCAGGCTGGTGACGATGCGGCGGATGCAAGGTGGATGCAGCTTCATTGTCAGACAGAATCGGTGAAGGAGGATGGAGATTGGAAGAGAACCATTTATCGACTGGCATTGGAAAATAAAGAAGCAGAGCTTACAATTTCGGCGATCGTTGAAAAAAAGGAAAGAAGTGGACTGGTAAGAGAGACTTATTATAAGGTAAAAGAATCGGACCGGATCGCCTGTGACCATGCAGCACTGATCGTACAGGCATGGAAGCTGGTGGAAAGCCGGCTTATATAGCTTTTGATAAAGTGTGAATTTGTTGACAACCCTGTATACAGGATTTATACTATAGACATTAAAAATGTGCGTGATTCGGCAGTAGAATCAATCAAGAACCAGGCAGGAGGAAAAAAGATGAAGTGCCCATATTGTGGTAACATTGATACAAGAGTCATCGACTCAAGACCGGCAGATGACGGAACGACGATCAGAAGGAGAAGATCCTGTGATGCGTGCAACAAGCGTTTTACAACCTATGAGAAGGTGGAGACCATACCGCTGATCGTGATCAAGAAGGACAACAACCGGGAGCAGTATGACCGTACTAAGCTGGAAGGCGGAGTACTCCGGGCGTGCTATAAACGTCCGGTAGCGGCAGCAGATATTCAGGCAACGATCGACTCGATCGAGACAGCGATTTTCAGCCGGGAAGAGAAAGAAATTCCGAGCAGCCAGATCGGTGAGATTGTTATGGAAAGCCTGAAAAAGCTGGATCCGGTTGCTTATGTACGTTTTGCATCGGTATACAGGGAATTTAAAGACGTGAATACCTTCATGGATGAACTGAAGAAAATATTAGAATAAAAGGGGAAAGACAAATGGAACGGAAAAAGACAGTATTGCTCTGCGTGACCGGCGGTATCGCGGCGTACAAGATTGCAACACTGGCAAGTATGCTGGTAAAGACAGGATACGATGTGAAAGTTGTGATGACACAGAATGCAACGAATTTTATCAATCCGCTGGTATTTGAGACGCTGACACAGCATAAGTGCCTGATCGATACATTTGACCGCAATTTTGAGTACAGTGTGGAGCATGTGACACTGGCAAAATGGGCAGATATTGTGATGATCGCACCTGCCACGGCAAATGTGATCGGCAAGCTGGCACACGGGATTGCAGATGATATGCTGACTACGACTGTGATGGCATGTGCCGAATGTAAGAAGATCCTTGCACCGGCGATGAATACAAGAATGTATGAGAATCCGGTTGTACAGGATAATTTAAAACTTCTGGAGCATTATGGATATGAAGTGATCCAGCCGGCAAGTGGACATCTGGCATGCGGAGATAACGGAGCCGGGAAGATGCCGGAAGCGGAGACTTTGTATGAATATATTTACCGGGATACTGCTTATGAGAAAGATCTGACCGGAAAGAAAATTCTTGTCACAGCAGGACCGACAAGAGAAGCAATCGACCCGGTGCGCTACATTACGAATCACTCATCCGGTAAGATGGGATATGCTCTTGCACGCGTTGCTGTGGCAAGAGGAGCGGATGTTACGCTTGTCACCGGACCGACAGAGATCAAAAAGCCGATGTTTGTGAAGATTGTTCCAGTCACGACTGCAAAGGAAATGTTCGAGGCGGTAAAGGAAGAGGCAGCAGATGCAGACATTGTGTGTAAAGCAGCAGCGGTTGCAGATTACCGGCCAAAGCATATTGCGGATGAAAAGGTGAAAAAATCGGACAGTGAGATGAGTCTGGAACTGGAAAAGACAGACGATATTCTGAAATATCTCGGAGAGCACAGAAAAGACGGACAGTTCCTGTGTGGATTTTCGATGGAAACCGAGAATATGGTTGAAAATTCCAGAAAGAAGCTTGAAAAGAAGAAGCTGGATATGATCGCGGCAAATAATCTTAAAGTTGCCGGAGCAGGATTTCAGGGCGATACAAATCAGATGACGCTGATCACGAAGGAAGATGAGACTGCACTTCCAATGATCAGCAAGGAAGAGACAGCAGCTTGTATTCTTGACAAGATTCTGGAGTGTATGAATAAATAAAAAAGCCAAAATGTATTGTATCTCGTAAAGAGAATAGTAACAGGAGGAAAAGAAAAATGAATCAAGGCAATGAACGTACTACATCCATGTCCAAAACAAAAGGACTCGTACAGATGGCAATCTTCGCAGCACTTATTGTAGTGCTGGCATTCACCCCGTTTATCGGATATATCCCATTGGGATTTACAAGGGCGACGATCATCCATATCCCGGTGATCATGGGATCGCTGATGCTTGGACCGAAGAAGGGCGCAGCGCTTGGAGGCGTGTTTGGTTTTACAAGTTTTATCAATAATACGATAAATCCGACATTGACATCATTCGTATTTACCCCATTTTACAGTTTGGGTGAATACAGTGGAGGGATCGGAAGTCTGATCATCTGTTTTGTGCCACGTATTTTGATCGGTGTAGTACCGTTTTATGTTTACCGTCTGGTTAAGAAGCTTTCAAAAAACAATGGAGTATCCTCTGTTGGACTGATTGCGGCAGGACTTTCCGGAGCACTGACCAATACGCTTCTTGTCATGAATCTTATTTTTGTATTTTTCAGAAATGATTATGCGGCAGCCAATGGTATTACCGTAAAGGCGGTATATGGATTTATTCTGAGCATTATCGGAATCAATGGGATTCCGGAGGCGATCGTAGCGGCGGTGATCACGCTGGTACTTGGGAAAACACTGATGAAAAAAGGGGTACAGGAAAGATTAGGAGTGTAAAAAATGATACTTGCGATTGATATAGGAAATACAAATATTGTACTTGGATGTGTGGATGACAACAAAACCTATTTTATCGAAAGACTTTCCACGATCAAGACAAAGATGGAACTGGAATATGCGATTGATATCAAGATGGTTCTGGATATTCACGGAATCAAACCGGAGAAGCTGGAAGGAGCGATCATCAGCTCGGTAGTTCCGCAGATTACATATGTCGTAAAAGAGGCGGCAGAAAAGATTCTGAAAAAAGAGACACTGGTCATCGGACCTGGCGTGAAGAACGGACTCAATATCCTGATGGATAATCCGGCACAGCTCGGAAGTGATCTGGTGGCAAATGCAGTTGCCGGAATTGCAGAATACAAAGCACCGATGATGATTTTCGATCTGGGAACGGCGACAACAGTCAGTGTGATCGATGAAAAGAAAAATTATATCGGAGGCATGATCTATCCGGGAGTGAATATTTCACTGAACGCCCTGACGGAAAATGCATCCCAGCTTCAGGGAATCGGTCTGGAAGCACCGAAGCGGATTGTCGGAAAGAATACGATCGAATGTATGAAGAGTGGTGTTCTCTATTCCAGTGCGGCGGCAATCGATGGAATTATTGACCGGATTGAGGAAGCGATTGGACAGCCGATGACTGCAATCGCAACAGGTGGACTTTCCAAGAAGATTGTTCCGTACTGCAAGAGAGAGGTCATACTGGATGACGATCTGCTCCTGAAAGGACTCCTGATCATTTACCGGAAAAACAGATAACAGAAAGGTGATAGGGACGAGGACTTATAAAGTTTTCGCCCCTTTTATAAAAGGATGAATACTTACCGGATAACAGTTGCCTATGATGGAACGGCGTATCGTGGATGGCAGAGACAGGAGAATACGGAACTTACTGTACAGGGAATTCTGGAACGGCGGATTTCAGAAATTGCAGGGAAAAAGACGGTGGTCAGTGGTTCAGGAAGAACGGATAGTGGTGTACATGCGTTAGGGCAGGAGTGCAGTCTGTATCTGGAACAAGAAATTGATATGGACAGTTTTAAGAAGCAGTTAAATGCACTTCTCCCGGAAGATATCAGAGTGCTGGATATCAGCAGAGAAAAACGGGATTTTCATGCAAGAAAGAGTGCGGTCGGGAAATGCTATGAGTATCAGATCGATCTGCGTGACAAGATGGAAGTATTTCATCGGAAATACCGGTTTCATTTTCCACATCCGGTCGATATCGCTGCGATGGAAAAAGCAGCAGAGTATCTGATGGGAACCCACGATTTTTCCGCCTTTACGGATTTGAAAGAGGACAAAGATACGGTACGGACGATTTATGCGGTCGGGATCGTGTATGAAAAGGATACACTTACGTTATCGTGGATCGGAGATGGATTTTTATATCATATGGTCCGGATACTTACCGGAACGCTTCTGGATGTGGGAATCGGGAAAATAAAAGCGGAAGAGATACCGGAGATTCTGAAAGCGAAAGACCGGAAGAAATCTGGTTTTCCGGCACCGGCGAAGGGACTGTTTTTAGGCCGTGTTTTTTATACAGAAGCGGAGCTTAAAAAAGCGGTACAGAAGATCAGCGAAAAATAAAAACCAAAGAAATGGAGGAAAGAGAAGAGATGAAGTTTATTTCATGGAATGTAAATGGTATCCGTGCATGTGTGCAGGAAAAGGATTTATGGATTTTTTTAAAGAGGCAGATGCGGATATTTTCTGTCTGCAGGAGACAAAGATGCAGGAAGGGCAGCTTGTACTTGATCTGCCGGAATATCACCAATACTGGAACTCGGCTGTGAAAAAAGGATACTCAGGGACTGCAATTTTTACAAAGAAAGAGCCGTTATCGGTTACTTACGGACTTGGGATAGAAGAACATGATCAGGAAGGGCGTGTGATCACATTGGAGTTTGAAGATTTTTACTTTATTACCGTGTATACACCAAACTCCCAGAGCGAACTGGCAAGACTTGACTACCGTATGACCTGGGAAGATGCGTTTCTTGCTTATCTTAAGAAGCTGGAAGAGACAAAACCGGTGATCTTCTGTGGAGATTTGAATGTGGCACACAAAGAAATTGATCTGAAGAATCCAAAGACCAACCGGAAGAATGCCGGATTTACAGATGAAGAGCGAGCAAAATTCTCAGCACTTCTGGATGCGGGATTCATTGATACTTACCGCTATTTCTATCCGGATAAAGAAGGAATTTACTCCTGGTGGTCCTACCGGTTTAAGGCAAGAGAAAAGAATGCAGGTTGGCGTATCGATTACTTCTGTACATCAAAAGCACTGGAAAGCAGGTTGGAAGATGCGAAGATTCTGACAAATGTATTTGGGTCTGACCACTGTCCGGTGGAACTGGATTTTAAGTAGGGGTGAGATCGATAAGCTGCGACATCAAATTGTAAAAAAATAAACTGATCAGATTCACTTTTGTGCGATGGAATCTGATCAGTTTATTTTTTTGAAATTTTTCGTTCAGGGATAGTGGATGATTCTGTTTGAGGGAATATATAAAATTCTGCCTGCATATAAATATACATGGGTAATTTAGCTTTTGGGATGAGGAGGGACATGTATGGAACGGATTGGAAGTATCTGGACGATGATAGTTCGGTATTTGCTGCTGGTGATGTTTGGTGGAGTGATTGTCTGGGCGTGCAATAGTGCAGGAATATCGGTTTACGCAGATGATGGGGAGACACCAGATGGAGCAGAGCTGATCCGGTTTGATTTTCACAAGTCGGTAAATCAGGAGGTTGGGATCCCGGCAGGAATACCAGGATTTTTCACTTATTTTTATGAAGGAAAAGAATATCATTACGGATTCCGGTTTGACAGAAATGGGACAGGGCCAGAGACAGAAAAGTTTGGTACGGCATATGTCTGGGCACCTTATACGGTTATTTATTATGACGCTGCAGGTGGTGAGATCGAGAATTACGGTACGGCAACAGCAGGCGGAAGAAGGCTGTTTGCGACAAGGGGAAATGGTGAAGAGCTTGAAGCCGGGCAGAATAAAGGAAAGAACAAAAGAAAATTTGCGGCAGACTATACTGTGTATGGGCAGAGTCTTCGGTTAAGTGAAGGATGTATGCCAACGTCAGTGAAAGACGGATATCGATTTGAAGGATGGTATGCGTGGACTGATGCTGGAGTTGTGCAGGAAAAAGAACTGGCAGAGCTTGCAAAACAGGAGCAGTATGGGACACTTGAAGATGAGCTGAATGAGAAATATACGGAGCAGACAAAGCTTCTGGAAAACCGGGAATCCGAAAGATACCCGGCATCCAGTATTACACTTTATGCGAAGTGGGACAAGATCTGGGAGTAGGAGTTAGATATATCCTCCGTCCATACCCAGTATCTGCCCGGTAAGATAGGCAGGGGCATTTGCAAGCTGCCATGCGAGAAGCGCGACTTCTTCTGGTGTCCCGAAACGTCCGGCAGGGATTTCTTCTGCGAGGGCAGCTTTTTCTTCCGCATCCAGAAGATCGTTCATTACGGTATCGATGACACCACAGGCGATCGCATTGACCTGGATATTGCTTGGCGCAAGTTCCTTTGCAAGTGCGCGGGTAAGACCGTTCAGACCGGATTTGGTGGCAGAATAAGCGACTTCACAGGAAGCACCGACAGTTCCCCACATCGAAGAAATATTGATGATACGTCCCGCTTTCTGATGGATCATGTAAGGAAGTGCTGCGCGGCAACAGTAAAATGCGGAAGAAAGGTTAGTGGAAATCATTCGGTTCCATTCTTCAATGCTCATATCCGTCAGAAGTCCCATCCATGCGATTCCGGCATTGTTGATGAGTACGTCAAGACCGGAGCCGGACATTTCAATCTGGTCAAAGATACGTCCGACTTCGGATGGAACACCTACATCTCCTGGGAGGATTTCGCAGGAACCGGAGGTTTCCTTTGTGATAAAATCAGCAGTAGCCTGCAATTCACTGATGGATTTGCGGCAGTTTAAAAATACATGCCATCCCTCTTTTGCAAAGTGGATAGCGCAGGCTTTTCCGATTCCACGGGAAGCGCCGGTGACAAGAATCTGTTTTCTGTTCATTTATAAAAACTCCTTTTGCTATTTATAAGAATTACTTTACAGTTATTTTTTTCTACATAATCAGACAATATTATACACTGATTTTCTTGTGATTTAAAGACGCTGGTGTTATGATAAATATTGAAAAAATGTCATACAGATGCGAGGAGGAAAAACATGGTACAGAAAGCCATTGATTTTGCCACCAAGGTACATGAAGGTCAGTATCGGAAGGGGACCGACAGACCGTATATTGTACATCCGATGGAAGTAGGGAAGATAGTATCCACGATGACACAGGATGAGGAGATCATCAGTGCAGCAATCCTGCATGATACGATCGAGGACTGTGAGGGCGTGGATGCAAATGTGTTAAAAGAGATGTTTTCAGCAAGAGTTGCGGGAATCGTATCACAGGAAAGCGAAGATAAATCCAAGACCTGGATGGAAAGAAAAAGTGCAACCATAGAAAGGCTTAAGACAGCACCAATTGAGGTTCAGATGATCGGACTTGCGGACAAGCTGTCGAATATGCGGGATATTGATCGGGATTATCCTGTATGTGGGGAGGAATTGTGGAACAGATTCCGAATGAAAGACAAAGCAACGATCGGATGGTATTATAAAGGCGTCAGAGAAGCATTACGGGAAGCATTTGCAGAGACGGAAGCATTTACAGAATACTGTAGTCTGATTGACAAAAATTTTGGATAATAATGAGGTAGAAGAGAGGAAAATCAAAGATGAAGAAGATTTTGATGTTAGGTACAGGTGGGACGATCGCATCCCGTCAGACAAAGGATGGACTGGCACCGGGACTGACACCGGAGGATATTTTATCTTATATTCCGGCTGTAAAAAATGTATGTGAGGTTCAGACAAAGCAGGTGTGTAATCTTGACAGCACGAATGTAACACCGGAACACTGGAAAATGATGGTAAAAGCAGTGGAAGACAATTATGCATATTATGATGGGTTTGTAATCTGCCACGGCACGGATACGCTTGCATATACAGCGGCGGCACTTTCTTATATGATACAGAATTCAGCCAAGCCGATTGTTGTTACAGGCGCGCAGAAGCCAATCAATATGGATGTGACAGATGCGAAGACAAATCTGCTGGACAGCTTTATTTATGCGGCGGATGATGATTCCCAGGGGGTCAACCTTGTATTTGACGGAAAGGTAATTGTCGGAACACGTGCAAAGAAAGAGCATGCAAAGAGTTACAATGCATTTTCGAGTATCAATTTTCCGTATCTTGCAGTTATTCAGGATGGTATCCTGGTCCGGTATATTCCGGAGATCCCGTGCCGCCATGCAGTTAAGTTTTATTATGATATGAAAGACAGTGTATATGTATTAAAGCTGATCCCGGGAATGAAGCCGGATATTCTGTCCTATCTGTTTGAACACTATGACTGTCTGGTAATTGAAAGCTTTGGCGTAGGTGGTATTCCGCAGACGCTTGTTCAGGAATTCTATCAGGAGATGGAAAAATGGTCAGGTAAGGGTAAATTTGTCGTGATGACAACACAGGTTGCCAATGAGGGAAGTAATATGACGGTCTATGAAGTCGGGAAAAAAGTGAAGCAGGATTTCAATATGATCGAAGCCTATGATATGACGCTGGAAGCAGTGATCACAAAGCTGATGTGGCTGATGGGAAGAGAAGAACAGAATATGCAGAAAGCATTCTACACGCAGATCAATCACGATATCCTTTTTACAAAGAGAGGATAAAGCAGGTGCAAATAAAAGAGGAAGGGTTCCGGATGAATGGAACACCTTCCTCTTTTTGAATATTTAATTTTCTCCGGTTAGATTTTTTCAAAGTCGCCGATCATGTCTTTGATCTCTTCCATGTGGCAGTCAGTCTCGCTTACAGTTTGTGCACATTTCAAAAGTTCGGCTTCGATAGCCTCGATATCTTTGTCAGCACCGATTGTTTTTTTGTAACGAAGCTGATGATCTACACTTGCCCAGAAATCCATTCCGATCGTGCGGATCTGGATTTCGGCGCGCATTGGAAATTTTCCCTCTGTAAAGAAAACCGGAATCTCAACGATCATATGATAGCTTCGATAACCGTTTGACTTTGGTGCTTTTATGTAGTCTTTGATCTTAAGAACAGTAATGTCATCCTGTGAAGTGAGCAGGTTGGCAATTGTATAAATGTCACTGATAAACGGGCAGATCACCCGGATTCCGGCGACATCGTCCAAATTCTTGACAATACTATCCTCTGTAAATGGCAGATCACGTCTGCGCAGTTTTTCATAGATGCTGGCAGGACTTTTTACACGGGATTTGATAGATGAGATTGGATTGCGTTTGTTTACTGCAGAAAACTCATCATCCAGGACTTCAAGCTTTGTCTGGATCTCGCGGATCGCACAGCGATACTTCATCATCAGAACATCAAAGTTCTTATTATTATTGATAAAATCAGCCGGACTAATCGCATTTAACCATTGTGATTCCAGTGCAGTCGGATGCTCAGAAGCCGGAATCAGGCTAAGTTGTGTCTCCATATGATTACTCCTCTTTATTCTGGTTGCTTATATTATTATAGCATATCTGGGGTAAGGTGCATAGCATACAGAGTACGGAAAATGTCTTAAAAATAACAATCTTTTAAATGCTATGGAATCCTTTTCCGATAATCTCGCTGGTGTTGGAAATCAGAATAAAGGAAGAAGGATCATTTTCCTTGATAAAGTTACGGAGTTTGATTGCCTGCTGACGGTTCAGCGCTGTAAAAATAATGTATTTCTGTTCACCGGTAAAGGCTCCGTGTGCTTCACAGATTGTGGCGCCTCGACCGAGTGAGTGGACGATATAATCGCAGATTGGTTCCGGATTACTGCAGACAACGTTGAAATATTTGGAAAGGTTCAGACTTTCAATAAAGCTGTCTACAAGGAAGGAACGGATGATCAGTCCGAAACAGGAATAAAGTCCTGTTTTTACGTCGAAGATAAAGAAACCTGCAACGGTGATCGCAATGTCGGAGCAAACCAGTGCACGTCCGATGTCAACACTTGTAAATTTCTTCAGGATCATGGCAATAATATCTGTACCGCCACTGGAAGATCCGATATTGAAGAGGATTGCAGAACCGAGTGCTGGGAGTGCAATCGCAAACATTACCTCAAGCATAGGCTGATTGGTAAATGGCTGGTTCATTGGAAAGATTCGTTCAAATAAAGAAAGCGCAACAGAAAGCAGGACACTGCAGTAGGCTGTCTTTGCAACGAATTTTTTACCGAGGATCACTGCGCCAAGAATCAGAAGTGACATGTTGGCAACGAATGAAAAGTCGGCAGCAGAAATAAGTCCGGTTTTGGCAATCAGTACGGCAAGACCGGTGATTCCGCCAAATGTGAAGTTGTTTGGAAACTTAAAAAAATAAGTTCCTACTGCGATCAGCAGAGTTGCTCCGCTCATTGCAATAAAATTTTCGATTTTTTCTCTCATTTTATATTCCCCGATTGATTCATAAAGTTTTAGAAAACGGATGAAATACTGAAAAAATATCACCCGATTTCCGTTGGTATTGTAACGCCGAAAATGTATGAAGTCAACCGTTTTAGAGCATTTTCGCAATGTATACGATGATACGAAAATACGGGGATTTTCGTGCATGATTCAGCGCCCGAAAGGACATACTAAAAGACAAAAAAGGAGGATGGATTATGGAACAATATATACCGGTTACAGATATTATTGCGCGGGAAATTCTGGACTCACGCGGAAACCCGACTGTAGAAGTAGAGGTACTTGCAGGGAGTCATTTTACAGGAAGGGCGATGGTTCCTTCCGGGGCATCGACAGGAAAATATGAAGCAATTGAGTTAAGAGACGGAAAACACCGCTATCAGGGACTTGGTGTCAGACGCGCCGTGGAGCATGTGAATGACCGGATCATCCGGGAAATTCTGGGAATGAACGTGCTGGAGCAGGCGAAGCTCGACCGGATGCTTCTGGAGCTTGACGGGACAGACAATAAGATCAATCTGGGAGCAAATGCAATGCTTGGAGTGTCTCTTGCAGCAGCAAGGGCAGCAGCAGATGCGCTGGAGATTCCGTTGTATCAGTATCTTGGCGGTGTAAATGCAAAGCAGATGCCGGTTCCGATGATGAATATCCTAAATGGGGGACGGCATGCGGATAATTCCATTGATCTCCAGGAATTTATGATCATGCCGGTCGGAGCAGTCTGCTTTGAAGAAGGACTTCAGATGTGCGCCGAGATCTATAAGATGCTTCGGGCGATTCTGGAAAAGTACGATTATCCGACCGCAGTCGGGGATGAAGGTGGATTTGCACCTAATCTGCCGGATGCGAAAGAAGCACTACACATGATCATGCGTGCGATTGAAAAGGCAGGTTATAAACCGAAAGAGCAGATTGTGATCGCACTGGATGCTGCGGCGAGTGAGCTGTATGATAAAGAGAGAAAAGAGTATGTATTTCCGGGAGAGGCGAAGATGCACGGACATCGTGTGGCGCGATCGACGGAAGAGATGATTGATTACTATGAGGAGCTTGCAGGAGAATTTCCAATTATTTCCATTGAAGATCCGCTTGATGAAGAAGACTGGGAAGGTTGGGAGCTTCTGACGACGAGACTGGGACTGGATATGCAGCTTGTCGGGGATGACCTGTTTGTGACGAATGTGAAACGGCTGAACGCCGGCATTTTAAAGGAAATCGCCAATGCAATTCTGATCAAGGTGAATCAGATCGGGACTCTGACGGAAGCCATCGATGCGATCCAGATGGCGCAGAAGGCTGGTTATCAGGCAATTGTATCCCACCGGTCAGGAGAGACAGAGGATCCGTTTATTGCAGACCTTGCGGTGGCATTTAACACGGGACAGATCAAAACCGGAGCACCGTGCAGATCAGAACGGATCGCGAAGTATAATCAGCTTTTGAGGATTGAGGAGAAGCTGGGAAATATTGCCAGATATGAGAATCCATTTGTACGATTTTCATAAGATTTCCGGAAAACCCAGCCTTCGGGCAGGAGGTATTGAAAATAAAAGCAGTGCATGATATTATGCAGAGTATAAGAATGGGAAAAGGGATCACTTTCTAAGCGAACAGGGAGTGACCTCTTTTCGTGAGGATATTAAAAGGAGAACTGGAAAATGATCAGAAAAATAAAAGCAGAAGACAAAGAAATCTACATAAAAATGGCGCATGATTTTTACCGGATGCCAGCAGTGGATCATCCGGTTCCGGATTCTTATCTGGAAAAGACATTTGAAGAATGTCTGAAAAGTGATACCTATGCGGAACTGTTTATCCTGGAATGGGAAGGCAAGATCGCAGGCTATGGACTGATCGCCAAGACCTTTTCGCAGGAAGCGGGCGGGATGGTGTACTGGCTGGAAGAACTCTATATATTAGAAGAGTATCGTTCCAAAGGACTTGGAAGTGAGTATTTCAGATATATGGAAGAGCAAAAAGAAGAGGGTGTGACAAGATTCCGTCTGGAAGTGGAAAAGGAGAATGAAAGAGCCTGGAAGCTGTATAAGAGACAGGGCTATGACTGGCTGGAGTATGATCAGATGATAAAAGAATTTTGCTAGAAAAATGTCAGAAAAAAGAAGAAGAAGTACTTGAAATGACTTTCTTTAAAAAAATGTAAAAAAATGCTTGCATTTCCGTAAAGATTTGCTATAATAAATTTGTTCGCTGTTGAGAACCAGAGCGAACAAACAGATGATGCGGATTGGTGTAATGGCAGCACAGCAGACTCTGACTCTGTTAGTAGAGGTTCGAGTCCTCTATCCGTAGTTCCTTAATTGAATAAGGATTTAACCGGACAGTTAGTTGTCCGGTACGGTTATCGGAGTGTGGCTCAGTTTGGTAGAGCGCTACGTTCGGGACGTAGAGGTCGCAGGTTCAAATCCTGTCACTCCGATTTGGTTTTCTGAAAATTTATAATGTTTTGTTCATTTCGATGGACAGAGATTAACAGATGATTGATGCGGATTGGTGTAATGGCAGCACAGCAGACTCTGACTCTGTTAGTAGAGGTTCGAGTCCTCTATCCGTAGTTTTTAATTGAATAAGAATTTAAGTTGGATATTCCGTTTGGAATATCCAATATATTTATTATCGGAGTGTGGCTCAGTTTGGTAGAGCGCTACGTTCGGGACGTAGAGGTCGCAGGTTCAAATCCTGTCACTCCGATTTTTGTATGTCTGAAGATAAGAATCTCTTTTGATGCAGATGTGGATTGAAGAATCCGGCTGTGTCAGAAGAGATTTTTATTCTTTCGTAACATTGTACGAAAAGGTGATGGAATCACAGGATGAGTTGTGATAAAATCGGGATAGAGCTGCTTTTGGGGAAAAGAATATGATTCTGACAGGCAGAGGAAAAAGATTGGAAAGAAGGAAAAGATGATGGAAAAATTTTCAGAGATGAAATATGTACGTCCAGATGGGGAAGCGTATATCCGGACCATCCAGAAAGAAACAAAGAACTTTAACGAGGCTGCAGATTTTGAAGGCGCGCATCAGGCATTTGTCGCAATCCTGAATGCAAACAGCCACTTTAATACGACACGCGTCATGGCAAGTATCCGCAACAGCCAGGATACCAATGATGAATTCTATCGAAAAGAGATGGAATATATTTTCGAGATCGAGCCGCAGATTGATGTCGAAATGAAAAAGTTCTATGAGAGTTATCTGAAGTCTTCTTACAGAACAGAGCTTGAAAAAGAGTTTGGAGAAGTTTATTCCAGACAGGCAGAGAACAAAGTCCGGCTTACCGATCCGTGTAATGCCGATCTGCAGATCCAGGAGAACAAGCTGGTTCAGAAGTATTTCCAGGTTGCAGCGGCACCGGTTACAGATTTCACGGAGAACAGCTTGGATTCTATGGTCTGTTAAAGATGATGGAGGATACCGACAGAAGCATCCGTAAAGAGGCATTTGAAAAGTGGGCAGAGTTGTATAAAGCGATTTCGGATGAACTGGATTCCCTTTATACGGAACTGATCGGAATCCGTCAGCAGATGGCAAAGAACCTTGGATTTAATGGATATGCCGAGATGATGTATCAGAAGATGGAAAGATTTGAATACACGCCGGAAGATGTAGCACTATTCCGTAAGCAGATCAGGGAGCATATCGTACCGCTTTGTCAGAAACTTTATGAGGAACAGAAAGAAAGACTCGGTATCGAAAAATTAAAATATTATGACGAAAGTCTTACCTATCCGGATGGAAATGCAGTTCCGGAGGGAACGGAAGAAGAACTTCTGGAAAAGGCGAGAACCATGTATCATGAACTTTCCAAAGAGACAGGAGAATTCTTTGATTTTATGATGGAATACTGTCTGTTTGATCTGGAAGGAAGGCAGGGAAAACAGCAGGGTGGCTACTGTGACTTTATGGAAGAATATAAGGCACCGTTCATTTTTGCAAACTTTAATGGAACCAATGCAGATGTCAATGTCCTTACCCACAGAAATGGGACTTTGGAAACATACACAGCGTCATATTCCGGTATTATCGCAGACATACAGTACCGCAGAGATCAATGAGATCCATTCAATGGCGATGGAATATTTCACACTGCCGTGGATGCATCTGTTCTTCGGAGAAAATGCAGAAAAACAGAAAAAAGCATACCTGTGGGATTCGCTGGAAGCAATGCCATACATGGCATGCGTAGATGAATTCCAGCACCGTGTATACGCTGAAAATCTGACCGATGCAATGGAAAGAAGAAAAGTATGGCACGAACTGGAAAAAATCTATCTCCCATGGAGAGATTATGATGGCAATGAATTCCTGGGACAGGGCGGATTCTGGATGCAGAAACAGCACCTATTCATGTGCCCGTTCTATTATATTGATTACGCCGTATCCCGTGTAGGAGCCCTCGAATACTAGACCTGGAAGGCGCATGGAAAGATTACTACGCCCTCTGCAGCCAGGGCGGAAGCAAAGGCTACCACGAACTCCTCAGAATCGGAAACTTAAGCGACCCATTCAAAGAAGGAACCATCTACAACGTTCTGAAAAAATTGAACCTGATTTAAGCGAAAGAAAACTGAAAAAACATGATATCGATTACATAATCTTATTGCATGTATTGGAGGGACAAGGTATAATTTGCTTATAAGAGTATGGGATTGAAGATTATTATCGATAACCTTGATGGACGAATTACACAAAAGAACTGTTTCAAATTCTAATTTTGTGCAATGGAGATGAAACTCAAAAATCGTGGAAACCTCTGCTGAACACGATTTTCGTCCTAAGAGGTTTATCGGAATGGTTTGCACAACTGAATTTGAAACAGTTCTTTTGTGTAATTCGTCTTCACAGCCTATAACTTTGCATCCAAGAGGATTATAAAGAGAGGAATCGAATATGGAAAAGATCTATGACGTAACCGCCTTAGGCGAACTGCTAATTGATTTTACAGAAAATGGAACAAGTGAACAGGGCAATCCGCTTCTGGAAGCCAATCCGGGAGGCGCACCATGCAACGTACTCGCCATGCTTGAAAAGCTTGGGAAAAAGACCGCATTTATCGGAAAAGTCGGAAAAGATATGTTCGGAGAACAGCTGAAAACTGCAGTCGAAGAAGTTGGAATTGATACACGGAATCTGGTAATGGATGAAGAAGTACATACCACACTTGCGTTCGTACATACTTATCCGGACGGTGACAGAGATTTCTCTTTCTACCGGAATCCGGGAGCAGATATGATGCTGAAAAAAGAAGAAGTGGACGAAGATCTGATCCGCGGGGCAAAGATTTTCCATTTCGGAACACTTTCCTCTACCCATGAAGGCGTGCGAGAAGCAACCAGATATGCGATTGATGTGGCAAAAGAAGCAGGATGTATCGTAAGTTTTGACCCGAACCTCCGCCCGCCACTCTGGAAATCACTGGATGAGGCGAAAGCCGAGATCGAATACGGACTTTCCAAATGTGACATCCTGAAAATTTCAGATAATGAAGTGGAATTTTTGTTCGGAACTACGGATTATGATGAGGGAGCAAGACTGATCCGTGAAAAATATCAGATTCCGTTGGTACTCATTACCCTCGGAAAAGACGGAAGCCGTGCATATTATAAAGATCTCCGGGTAGAAGTTCCGGGCTTTGTCCAGGAGCATACGATCGAGACAACCGGCGCCGGAGATACGTTCTGTGCCAATTCCCTGAATTATATTCTGGAGCATGGAATGGAAGAGTTGACCGAAGAAAATTTAAAAGAGCTTCTCACATTTGCAAATGCGGCAGCATCCCTGATCACAACAAGAAAAGGGGCACTTCGGGTTATGCCGACCAGAGAAGAAATCAAGAACTTTATCCAGAATGTATAAAAAAGGAATCTGTTGTAAGACAGAAGAGAAGAACCTCTGCTTGACATCTTGTCCGGCAGAGGTTCTTATGTGCATGCTATAATATTTATTTTTTCTTATTCCAGACATGGATGCCTGCAAGGATTCCACCAATATACAGGATACTGATGAGTACCGTCGGATTCTCATGCAGACTGTATACTACAGCTACAATTGCAGCAAGGATCACTGTCAGCATAAAGGCATTCATAATCCGTTTTTCGCGGATGTTGCGTTCCTGCACCTGGAGCTCATGACGCTTTTCTTCAAGCTTCAGATACTCAAGAAGCTGGTCATCCGGAATTTTTTCCAGGATATATTTTTCACGCAGATAGTTCAGTTCTTTTGCTGTATGGAAAATGTGGTGGTGGAAACTTTTCTTTTCTCCGGTAAACGGATCTTTTTCGGAATCGTCAGAAGATTTGAAATCTTCCGATGAAAAATCCGTGTAAGTATTCTTTTTTTCCTCAGATGAAATGGTTTCTGCTTCAGGGGAATCTGGTTCCGGAGCTGGAGCTTCTTTGGGTGGTACATCAGTGGCTGTATGGATGTCTCCGGATTCGGAAACCGGTTTTGTAGAAAGCTTTGGATCAGAATCGGCAGATTCTGAGAAAGCTAAAATTTCAGACATATCTTAACCTCCTTCGATCATGAAAATGATCGATTTTCTTTTCTTATAGAATACCAGTTTCGTATAAAAATTTCAATCGACAGCGAGAAAGAAATGTCTGCTGAGGATTATAAGAAAATCTCATTTGGCTTTCGTCCAGATAACAGATCTTTCATTTTCAGAGATGCGGCAGCCAAAAAGACAGGGTTTAGCTTCCGGATACCTTTTGGACAGGCGGCGATACATCCCATACAACTGATACATTTGCTGCTATCGCCGGTTCGGATATTATTTTTATTGATTGCACCTGTTGGGCAGGCATCGGCACATTTTCCACAGCCAGTGCAGGAAGCGTTTGCTTTTGGAACAACACTCAGGTTGCCAAGGCGTTTATACTCATGACTGCCAGGCACGAAATAATCAGTAGACAATTCTTTGTCAGAGGAAAGTTTTTCGAGTATTTCTTCTGCAAATTTCTTTAACTCTTTGCTATCTTCTTCGTCTGGTCGTCCACTGCTGAATTGGCGCATGATAGAATGTTCTGCAACAGCTGCAACGGAGGCGATAACATTGAAACCGCATAACTCGGCGGTATCTTTTAACTGGATCAGACCGTCATCATATGCACGGTTTCCGTAAACAGCGATAACTACGCAATTTGCATGGTTCCCTTGTATCTCTTTCATCCTTTCAATGGCGATATCAGGAATAACGCCTTCGAATACAGGAGCTGCGATGACAGCAAGTGAATCAGAAGGGACTGTTACATCTGAAAAGCTGACATCGTGCCGGATAAGATTCACGGTATTTGTAATATTTCCCAGATAGCAGCTGATCTGGTCTGCAACTTTTTTGGTCCCTCCGGTAGGACTAAATGTAATTTCTACAACTGGATATGTTTTCATTTTTTCTCCTTTGGTGTAATTTTTGAATTTACAACAAGACTATCATTTCATAGATGTAATGTCAATATTTACACCTATAGAAAAATATGATAAGCTAAAATGAAATCAAAGGAGGAAGTCAGAGTATGCAGTTATCAATAAGGGCATCGCTTGCAATCCATTGTCTGATACTGGTCAGCGAATTTGGAGAGACGGATAAGATCACAAGTGAAAAGATTGCTTTATCAACGGGAACGAATCCGGTAGCGATACGCAGTATCATGAGTGCTTTAAAAAAAGATGGAATCCTTAATGTGAAAAACGGTACCGGTGGAACGACTTTAAATATGCCGCCGGAAGAAATTACAGTATACAGAATCTGCAATGCCGTGAAACCGCAGTTCTGTAAAAATATATTTCACGTACATACCAAAGCTTCTAAATTGTGTCCAGTTGGACGTAACATCCGGGCAGTTTTGCAACACTCCTATTCTAAATTTGAATCTGCATTGGAAGACAGCCTGAAGACAGTTACGCTTGCAGATATGATCTGGGATTATCATATGCAGCTAGAAAAAGAGAAATAATCTTTGTCAGTTGGAATTGTCAAAAAAAGAAAAATTTTCTATAATAAAAAGTGGAATAAGGATGTGTATACAGCATTTTTTATTTAACAGGAAATTCTGAAGGAACTTCCTGTTAAATAAAAGGCACCGTGTGCTGGAGATGCGCACTCGCGCGAAGATGAAGGATGTCGCAAGCGGTCTACGCTCCGCGTCGGTCGTTGCTTAACGAGCGCCACTGGCGCTCAGCAACGCACTCGGTGCGAGAATGTGCCAAGGTACATTCTTTTTTTAAGAAAATAAGAGTACGAGGAACAAAGGATGAATGAAAAATTAAAAGAAATGAGAGAAGCATGGAAAAATCTGTATGGTTCATTGTTCAAATGGATCGTTTTGTCCGGGGTGATCGGAAGTTTCATCGGACTGATCGCCAGCGGATTTTCCTATGCGATTGTATGGGTGACTTCGTTTAGACAGGCAAATCCGATGATCATTCTTGGGCTACCGCTAGGAGGTCTTTTGATCGTCTGGCTGTACAAAATTACCGGGCAGGAGAAGAACTCCGGAACGAACCTGGTTCTGACAGTAGTCCGGTCGGATGAGGAAGAGGTTCCGGGATGGGTGACACCACTGATCCTGATATCGACAGCGATCACACATCTGTTTGGAGGATCTTCCGGACGAGAGGGTGCAGCGCTTCAGTTTGGAGCAAGTGTAGGAAATGTATGTGCGAAATATCTGCATTTGAATGAGAGTGACAAGAAGATCATCATTCTGGCAAGTATGAGTGCCGCATTTTCAGCACTTTTCGGGACACCGATGGCGGCGGTTGTATTTCCAATGGAAGTAATCAGTGTTGGTGTGATGTATTATGCCGCGCTGGTGCCATGTGTATTTTCTGCATTTGCCGCACAAGGGATTGCGCTGCTTCTGAAAGTGAGGACCGTTACTCCGCCGTATTTGGTAGAATCGGTTCCGAATTTTTACAGTGTGGATTCGATCAAAGCGATCATTCTGGCAATTGCGTGTGCGCTTGCTGGAGCACTGTTCTGTATTGTGCTGCATAATGGGGAACATTATCTGAAGAAATGGTTTCCGAATCCGTATGTGCGTGTGGTTGCAGGAGCAGCAGGAGTGATCATTTTGTATTTTGCACTCAGAACGGATGCCTATCTGGGGCTTGGAACAGGTGTGATCCAGGCAAGCTTTAAAGAGACGGCAGGACCACAGATGTTCCTTCTGAAAATGCTGTTTACGGCACTTACGCTCTGCGCCGGATTCAAGGGTGGGGAGATCGTACCGTCACTGTTTATCGGGGCGACACTTGGTTCTTTTATGTCTACGATCCTTGCAGCACCGACAGATATCTGTGCGGCATGTGGAATGGTTGGGGTCTTTTGTGCAGTTACAAACAGTCCGATCACATCTCTTTTGATTGCAGCAGAGTTGTTTGGATTTAACGGGATGCCGTTTTACTGTATTGTGGTTGCGGTAAGCTATCTGCTTTCCGGATATTACAGCTTATATAAGGAACAGAAAATTGTTTATTCCAAAACAGAGAATAAATACGTGGATAAACATACGAAATAATCAAAAAACAAAAAGAAACAAAGTGAATTGATGATTTTAAAGCAAAAAAGCTGACAATTAACGAGAAAAAATTAAAAAATAGAAGAAAATACTTGAAAAAGTAAAGAACGTGTGCTAGTATCTAAAAATAATTTAGTAAAGCAAAGCGATGAAAGAGACTCTTGCTTCTGGAACTTGACAGGAATACGGCGTCACCGACTGAGAGCGCTGTTTGAGGAATGAGGCGAAGGGAACACTCTGGAGCAGATTATCTGAATGGAAAGCACAGGTGCTTTAGTAGGGTAATACGGTTCATGCACGTTACGTATGTAAGAGAGGAATCCCAAAGGATTCAATGCGGGTGGTACCGCGGATCATCAGATTATCCGTCCCGGAATACGAAAAAGTATTCCGGGGCTTTTTTATTGCCATGTACATCAAAAAACAATCCGGAATACGAAGTTGACAAAAGCAAAACATATTTTAGGAGGATTGTGACATGGAATTTATGACAGGTGTAAAAGAAAAAGAAACGCTGGAACTTAGTGAATTACTGGAAGAGGGAAGACTTGGAGAAGAAGTGAAGGTAAATGGAGCCGTTCATACAATTCGTGACATGGGAACAGTCGCTTTCGTGATTCTGAGAAAACGGGAAGGTCTGGTCGAGTGTGTATACGAAGAAGGCGTTACAAAATTTAACTTGAAAGATTTAAGAGAAGCCGCTACAGTAGAAGTAACAGGAAAACTGACCGAATCAGAGAAGGCACCGAACGGAATTGAAATCCGTCTGAGTGAGATAAAAGTACTCAGTATGCCAAAAGACAGCCTTCCACTTGCTGTTTCAAAGTGGAAACTGAACACTTCCCTGGAAGCGAAGCTGAACTATCGTTCCATTTCTCTTCGGAACGTAAGGGAAAGAGCGAAGTTTAAAATTCAGGAAGGAATCGTAAGAGGATTCAGAGAGTTCCTGTATAAAGAAGGTTTTACAGAAATTCATACCCCGAAGATCGGAGCAAAAGGAGCAGAAGGAGGATCTAACCTCTTCCGACTGGATTATTTCCATCGTCCGGCAGTGCTGGAACAGAGTCCACAGCTGTACAAACAGATGATGGTTGGTGTTTTTGACAGAGTATTTGAGACAGGACCGGTATTCAGAGCAGAAAAACACAACACCAAGCGTCATCTGAACGAATATACCAGTCTGGATTTTGAAATGGGTTATATCGACAGCTTTGAAGATATCATGGCGATGGAAACGGGCTTCCTTCAGTATACGATGGAGCTTCTGAAAAAGGATTATGCGAAGGAACTTAAAATCCTGGACGTGACACTTCCGGATGTCCCTAAAATTCCGGCAATCCGTTTTGATGAGGCAAAGCAGAAGGTTTCAGAAAAGTACGGACGTAAGATCCGCAATCCATTTGATCTGGAACCCGAGGAAGAGCATCTGATCGGACAGTACGCAAAAGAGGAATGGGATTCTGATTTTGTATTTGTAACGCACTATCCGTCAAAGAAGCGTCCATTTTACGCGATGGACGATCCACAGGATGAGAAATTCACACTCAGCTTTGACCTTTTGTTCCGTGGACTTGAGATCACGACCGGAGGACAGAGAATCCATGACTACGACATGCTGATGGAAAAGCTTGCAAAGCGGGGAATGACGGAAGAAGGACTGGAGACCTATCTGGATACATTCAAACATGGTATGCCGCCACATGGAGGTCTTGGAATCGGAATGGAACGTCTGACAATGCAGCTTCTTGGTGAAGATAACGTCCGTGAGACAACCCTCTTCCCGAGAGATTTAAGCAGACTTACTCCGTAGAGACGAAGCTCCATGGCTGGCAGGTAAAAAAGGAAGCTGACAAGAGGCAGCGGGGGAAGTCAAAATGAGACGAAGATGTTCCTTATGTGGAGGAAAATTAAACGGAAATATCTGCACAGAGTGTGGGCTTGACAATTCAAAGAATGACGATCAGTATGTGACACTTGGAAATTCCGGTCATGAAGAATCGCTGACACATATACATACGGAAGCGGAAAAGCCGTATGAAGGAAAGACCATGACTCGGGAAAATGTGCGTAAGGCGAAGAATGCAGATAAAAATGCAAAGAAAGCAGCTGCAAAAAAGGCGTCAAAGAATGCGGCAGCAGGAAAAGTAAATCCGGCGGGGAATGGATATTCTGCAGCAAATGCGAGCTACAATACCACAGGCACAAGCTATAGCCAGACAGGAAACCAGAGTTACAGTTATACATCATCTTCAATGAAACAAAGCAGCAGACCGGTAAAAAAGAAAAGGAAGCTTGGAAAGTTTCTGATCGGTTTTGTGATCATTGCAGCATTTGCAGGTGAGCTTGGCGGAACGATCAGCGATGAAGTTCAGCATTATTTTGATGACTATACTTATGATGACAGTGACAGCTACACCGAGGAAGATCCATACAGTGATTTGCAGGAAGTGATGCCGGAAGAAGGAGAACTTTATGAAGCAGACCTGACAGCCGGAATTTATAAAGGCGGTGTACATCTTCCGCAGGGAATCTATACACTGACCTGCAAAAGTGGAAGTGGTCAGGTAGAGCTGACAGACAGCAAAAATAATATCTGGGTGCAGTACAATTTTGGTGATGACTACGATAATGCGGAAGAAGAAGTCAGTGACTTTGAAGTATTTCCGGGATGTTATGTGATAGTAGAGGATACACTGGAGCTTCACATGACAGCAGAGAATGCACAGATGAATCTGACAGCAATTGCAAATCCGCTTACAGAATCGAAAACCGTATCGGATAAATTTACAGTAGGAAAAGACGTACCTGCAGGTGTCTATGATGTGAAATGTGTGGAAGGTTTTGGAATTTTTGATTATGACGTGACAGTAAGCGCCGGATACGAAAATTATATGGGAATGCTGATCGGTAATGAAGAGTCGGGATTTCCACAGGAGCTGAAAAATATTGTCCTGATCGATGGAACAGAAGTTGATCTGGAAGGACTTACAGTAGAACTTACACCGAGTGAGTGGATTGAATCGGAGGAGTACGAAAGCTTTTACGATAATTATTATTAGAAAGGACGGAAGTACAATGGCAAACAAGATTTCGGATGAAACAATCGAATACGTTGGAATCCTGGCAAAGCTGGAGCTTTCTGACGAAGAAAAAGAGCAGGCAAAGAAAGATATGGAAACCATGCTTGATTATATTGATACCCTGAATGAACTGGATACAGAAGGAATTGAACCGATGTCACATGTATTTCCGGTAAATAATGTATTCCGTGAGGATGTAGTGACAAATGGAGACAATCACGAAGCAATGCTGGCAAATGCGCCGCAGCAGAAAGAACAGAGCTACAAAGTACCTAGAACATTCGCATAGGAGGAAATCGAAAGATGGATTTGAAAGGTCTTACTGCCGTTGAACTTGGAAAAAAGATTCAGGCAAAAGAAGTTACAGTAAAAGAAGCAGTGGAAGCCTGCTTCGCACAGATTGATAAAGTAGAAAAAGAAGTCAACAGTTTTGTATCACTTCAAAAAGAAGCCGCCTTAAAAAGAGCGGAAGAAGTGCAGAAGCTGATCGATGACGGAACACTGACCGGACCGCTTGCAGGAGTACCGGTTGCGATCAAGGATAACATGTGTACGGAAGGTGTGACGACCACCTGCAGTTCAAAAATTCTGAGTAATTTTGTACCGACATTTTCAGCAGAAGCAGTTCTGAACCTGGAAAAAGCAGGTGCAGTTGTGATCGGAAAGACTAATATGGATGAATTCGCGATGGGAAGTACAACCGAGACTTCTTATTATGGAGAGACAAAGAATCCGTGGAATCTGGAGCATGTACCGGGTGGATCTTCCGGTGGCTCCTGTGCGGCAGTTGCGCAGCTCTGGAAGTTATGCCTTGGATCTGACACCGGCGGATCGATCCGTCAGCCAAGTTCTTACTGCGGAATCGTTGGAATCAAGCCAACCTACGGAACGGTATCCCGTTATGGACTGATCGCTTATGGATCATCCTTGACCAGATCGGACCGGTTGCAAGGACGTAACCGACTGTGCGACGGTTCTTGAGACCATCGCATCCCATGATGTAAAAGACAGCACTTCGGTAGAACGCCAGGACACGGATTTTACAAGTGCGTTGGTAAACGATGTAAAAGGGATGAAGATCGGTATTCCAAAAGATTATTTTGGAGAAGGTCTGGACGAAGAAGTGAAAAAACCGATTCTGGAAGCCGTAGAGGTTCTGAAAAATGCAGGAGCTGAGATTGAAGAATTTGATCTTGGACTTGTAAAATATGCGATTCCGGCTTATTATGTCATCGCATCAGCAGAGGCAAGCTCCAACCTGTCCCGATTTGACGGTGTGAAATACGGATACCGCACAAAGGATTATGAAGAGCTTCACCAGATGTACAAAAAGACCCGCTCCGAGGGCTTCGGACCGGAAGTAAAGCGCCGTATCATGCTTGGGTCTTTCGTACTCAGTTCCGGATATTATGATGCTTATTATCTGAAAGCACTCCGTACAAAAGCACTGATTAAAAAGGCATTTGACAGTGCATTTGCAAAATATGATATGATCCTGGCGCCGGCAGCACCGACGACAGCACCGAAGCTTGGAGCTTCCTTAAGTGATCCGCTTCAGATGTATCTGGGCGATATTTATACCATTTCCGTAAACCTGGCAGGACTTCCGGGGATCAGTATTCCGGTTGGACGGGATGCGAAAGGACTTCCGGTTGGAATGCAGCTCATCGGAGACTGCTTCCAGGAGAAAAAGCTTTTTCAGGCAGCTTATACCTATGAGTGCCTGACAGAGAAAAAATGGGTATCTATGTACGACAAAACAGAAGCAGCCGGAAAGGGGGAAGCATAGATGTCAAAGCAGTATGAAACCGTAATCGGTCTGGAGGTTCACGTAGAACTTGCAACAAAGACAAAGAATTTTCTGTGGATGCAGTACCGCATTCGGGGGCGCACCGAATACACATACCTGCCCGGTATGTACCGGTATGCCGGGCTCCCTTCCGGTATTAAATAAAAAAGTAGTAGAATATGCGATGGCAGTAGGACTTGCGACAAACTGTAAGATCACACAGGTGTGCAAATTCGATCGTAAGAATTATTTCTATCCGGATAACCCGCAGAACTATCAGATTTCACAGCTCTATCTGCCAATTGCGAGAGACGGCTATGTAGAGATTGAAGTCGGAGAGCAGAAGAAAAAAGTCCGGATCCATGAGATTCATATGGAAGAGGATGCCGGTAAGCTGATCCATGATGAGTGGGAGGACTGCTCTCTCGTCGACTATAACCGAAGCGGGGTTCCGCTGATCGAGATTGTATCGGAGCCGGATATGCGTTCGGCAGATGAAGTCATTGCTTATCTGGAAAAATTGCGTATGATCTGCCAGTATCTGGGAGCATCGGACTGTAAGCTTCAGGAAGGATCCATGCGAGCAGACGTCAATCTTTCGGTTCGTGAAGTAGGTGCTTCTGAGTTTGGAACGCGTACTGAGATGAAGAACCTGAACTCCTTTAAAGCGATTACACATGCGATCGAGGGAGAGAGACAGAGACAGATCGAACTCATTGAAGAAGGAAAGAAAGTCATTCAGGAAACCAGAAGATGGGATGATAATAAAGAATATTCTTATGCGATGCGTTCCAAAGAGGATGCGCAGGACTATCGCTATTTCCCGGAACCGGATCTGGTGCCGATCGTGATCAGTGATGAATGGATCCAGAAGATCAAAGACCAACAGCCGGAGCTGAGAAATGAAAAACTTGCACGTTATGAGAAAGATTATGATATTCCACGTTATGATGCGGAGCTCATTACCGGAACGAAGAAGATGGCAGATCTCTTTGAGGCGACCTGTGCAATCTGCAACAAGCCGAAAAAAGTGTCCAACTGGCTGATGGTAGAAACCATGCGTCTGTTAAATGAAAACGGACAGGAGCCGGCAGATATTAAATTTTCACCGGAGAACCTTGCAAAACTGATCGAACTTGCAGACGCGGGAACTATCAACAGTTCTGTAGCAAAAGAGGTATTTGAAAAGGTATTTGCAGAGGATGTGGATCCGGAAAAATATGTAGAGGATCACGGACTGAAGACCGTCAACGATGAAGGTGCACTCCGCACACTTGCGGAAGAAGTGATTGCAAAGAATCCAAAGGCAGTGGAAGATTTCAAGGGTGGAAAAGAAAAAGCACTTGGCGCACTGGTTGGACAGATCATGAAGGCAATGAAAGGAAAAGCAAATCCGGGTTTGGTTAATGAACTGCTCAGAGAGATGCTGAAATAAAAATCAGACTGACAGAAATCCTTTGTGGAATAAATAAAAAAACGAGTAAATGTCATGTGAAAAGACATTTGCTCGTTTTTTATTACATATACTGTATCTGCTCTTTCGCCGGTTCCGAGGCCGGATTTTCAAAGAATTTCTCTTTTTCCGTCACTTCCAGTACTTCTCCATGATCCATGAAGATCACCTGATCGGCAATTCGCTTTGCCTGAGCCAGATTATGTGTGACGATGACGAAAGTATACTGGTCTTTCAACTCCAAAAGCGTTTCTTCGATTGCAATTGTATTCTTCATATCCAGTGCGGAGCACGGCTCGTCAAGGAGCAGGATCTCCGGACCGGCACAGAGGCTTCGTGCGATAGCAAGACGCTGCTTCTGACCGCCGGATAATTTGAGGGCGGATTTTTTCAGTTGATCTTTGACCTCATCGTAGAGTTTTGCTTTCTGCAGAGACTCTGTAATTTTTTCAGCAATCTCTTTCTTATTACGGACACCGTGGTATTTCAGTACATAAGACAGATTCTTTTCGATACTGTGCGGGAAAGCGATCGGCTGTTGGAAAACCATGCCAACACGCCTTCTGAGTTTTTCTTTCGGAAGAGATTTGATGTCGGTTCCTTCTAAAGTAATTGTTCCTGAGAGATAGCCGCCTTCTTCTTCTACCATCCGGTTCAGGGTTTTCAGAAAAGTTGTTTTTCCGCAGCCGGACTGACCAACGATGGCTGTAATCTGTCCTTTCGGGATCGTCAGGCTGATTCCGTGAAGAATTTCGTGTTTTCCAAATCCACATTTTAGATTTTCTATATTCAGCATATCAGTTGTCCTTTCGTAGATAGGTGATAAATTTACATATTAACTGGATGATAAGCAGGAAGAGCATCAGTACAAATGCGGTTCCATAAGCATAATCCAGAGAAAATCCGTTGTTCACAAGGATATACAGGTGATATGGAAGTGACATGAACGGATCGGAGAGAGAATGCGGAACATCTGCCTGCATGACAGCTCCGGTGTATAAAATCGGTGCAACGGCACCCATGCCGTATGCCATTCCAAGCGCAACGGTTCCGAGAAGCTCTACAAAGCAGACCGGAAGGATCAGTTTCCGGAGGGCATACTCACGGGAAAGTCCGAGACTTAGGGAGTTATTCATATATTCGCGCCCCTTCTCTTCCAGAATCTTTTCTGCTCGGATTGCAACAAAAGGAATAATCATTGCTGCAACACACAGTGCCGAACACAGAAGGCTGCGGTTAAGTCCAAAACGGTAGATCAGAAGCGTATATCCAACCAGCCCGAACAGGATCGAAGGGATTCCGGAAAGTCCGGTGATCGCCATATTTACAAGGACGGAAAATCGTTTTCCGGTGCTGTAAAATACAAGATAAATGGCAGCGCCGATACCAAGGACACCGCCGATCAGTGCAGAAAGTGCGCCAAGGTAAATGGAACCCATCAGTGCAGGATAGATACCGCCTGCAGTTCCAAGTGGAACACCGGCAGGCTTGTCCAGAAGGAAGGACAGGCTAAATACTTTTTTCCCTTTCCAGAAGACATAAAGGAAAAGGAAGAGTGTAACAACGATCACGCAAAGTCCGAGTATACTGAGAATCAGGCGTGTGAAAAATTTCTGCAGTTTAGTTCTCATGGGTGGCAAGCCTCCTTTTCAGAAGATAGCTGATACCGAGTACGATGAAAAGAATCACAAGCAGCACAGCATTTGCAACGTAAAGTACGGAGAGGTGAAGGCTTCCGTATTCAATACTTCCCATTTCCAGTGCGGTGAGGGCAGGAAGTGTCTGACCACGTCCAAGGAGTTTGGGATAAATCGGGGAATTACCGATTACCATCATGACTGCCATTGTCTCGCCAAGTGCGCGGCCGAATGCCATCATTGCACCTGCAATGATTCCCGGCCGGATTGCCGGAAGAATAAAATGCAGCAGGGTAAATTCTCTGGAGAATCCAAGTGTGATCGCACTGAACTCGTAAGTCTTTCGTGCAGTCTGTAAAGATTCATGACAGGTGGAAATAACGAATGGTAAAAGCATGATCCCCAGCACGATTCCGGTTGCCAGGATACATTGACCGGCTGCCATATGGAGGTGGGTGGCAAAGGCTTTTACAAGAACCGTAAGTCCGATAAATCCGAAGATGACGGACGGGATTCCTGCAACAAGATCGATGAACGCAAGGAATAAGGATGCCACCTTTTTCGGAAGGTAATAGTCCAGAAAGCAGGCACAGGCAACGCCGAAGATGAGTGCGGGACAACTGCGATCGCTGAGACATAAAGGGTACCGGCAATCGCAGGTAAAAGTCCGTACTGCGGTTTCTGACTGACAGGGCGCCATTCAGTGGTAGGCAGGAACATTTTGATTCCAAGCTGTGAAATGGCAGGAATACTTTCCTTCACAATATGGATCATCATGACTGCCATCAGTGCCGTTACGAGAAAGGCAGCCAGATAAATGATTTCTTTGCTGAATTTATCTGAAAGTTTCTTAAACATAGTAAATCCTTTCTAGGTATGATGCAGGACAGACAGCGCTGTCCGGATACAAATCAAAATTGATCCCTGGGATTAACCAGCGACATATAGCAAGAAAAGGTGTGTCTTTGCACACCCCTTCAATATCGGAAGATTATTTCATAGGAATGAATCCCATATCTTCTACAGTTTTCTGTCCTTCATCACCAAGAACGTAATCAAGGAAAGCCTGCTGTACATCTGTCGGATCACCAGAACCTACAAGAAGAAGTGGTCTCTGGATGATGTAAGATCCATCAAGAATGTTTTCTTTTGTTGCAGCAACACCGTTTACTTTCAGTGGAGTTACTTTTCCTTCATTCTGGTTAGCAACACCGAATGATGCATAACCGATTGCATATGGATTGTCGATGATATCCTGAACAAGTTCACCCATGGAAGAAGCCTGGATCGCATCCGCTTTTACTTCTGTGTCACCCATGATATTCTTCTGGAATACTTCGTGAGCTCCACCGTTGATATCACGTGTAATAACAACAACTTCTTCGTCAGGAAGAGATGAGTCAAGATCTTTCCATGTAGCATATTCGCCGGAGAAAAGTCCTACGATCTGTTCCGTTGTAAGGTTATCAAGAACATCATTTACCGGATTAGCCGGGTTTACTGCGATCGTCAGAGCATCGATACCAACCTGGTATTCTTTCTTCATCTTTGATTGCTTCTTTTTCTTCATCTTTTACGCTTCTTGCAACCATACCAAATGTTGCAGTTCCATCGATAACGGCTTTGGTTCCCTGTCCGGATCCGCCTGCTGAAACGTAGATTGCGATATCTTCTTTTGGAAGAGATGAATCATATGCATCCCATGTTCCATAAGTATCAAAGAAAGTAGTAGCCATAGAAGTGATAACCGGTGCTAAAGTAGAAGATCCGTTAAATAAGATCTGGTTACTTTCTGTATCGGCAGAAGCTTCTGTCTTTGCACCCTCTTCTTTTTTGCTGTCAGCAGAATCTGACTTGCTGCTTCCGCATCCTACTGCCATAGATGATACCATAGCAAGTGTAAGAGCGATTGATAAAAATCTCTTTTTCATTGTATGTATTCCTCCCTGAATAAAATTTACATATCCGAAATAAGAATTTAACATTCTTTTAATAAAATGTATGTTGCATGGACAACATTTTCCATAGATAATCTGCATGATTGATATAGAATATATCTATACAGTAAATATCTATGGAAGGAATGGGAAAGCCATGCTATACTGTACATACGAATATGTGTTTGGTTTTTATTCTACGGGAACTTCCTGTGAAATAAAAGTTATTGCGTGCCATAGGTGCACATTTTTTAAATTATGGAGGAATTCATGACGGAAGAAATTAAAAAGCTGATCATTTATACAAGAAAAATGAAGAAAAGGGAGCCGTTGTACCGGGACTACCCGGAGGAGTTCCGGGAAGAAATCCGGGGATATCTGGAAAGCAATCATATTTCCAGACTCTATGCACATCAGGTTGAGATGTTTGAGAAGGTCAGAGCCGGGGAAAATGTGGTTATTACGACTTCGACGGCAAGTGGAAAGACGCTTGCCTTTCTGCTCCCGGTATTGCAGGAAATTCTGGAAGATTCGCTGACACGTGCGATTTTTATTTACCCGACCAAGGCACTGGCAAGTGACCAGTACCGCGCGATGCAGTCGATTTTGAAATTTTTCGGAGAGGGAAGAGTTTCAGCAGGCGTGTACGATGGAGATACCAAACCTGCCGAGCGGACAAGGATCCGCAAGAGTGCAAATATTATCCTGACCAATCCGGAGATGCTGAACTCGGCATTCCTTCCGAATCACAGCAATTACGGGTTTGACGCGATTTTTGCAAATTTACGATATGTAGTGATCGATGAGCTTCATTCTTACCGCGGTGCTTTCGGCGCACATCTGGCAAATATTTTCCGGAGAATGCACCGGATTTGCCGGTATTACCATTCGAATCCGCATTTTCTGTGCAGTTCCGCGACGATCGCCAATCCGGTAGAACTTGCCGAAAAGATCTGTGGAAGCGGATTTACGCTGATTGACCGGGATGGATCGCCGGCACCGGAGAAGGAATACTGTATTATCCAGCCGCCGGAGATCAAGGGGAATAATGACAAAGTATACGGAAGGATTGCAGCGTCAACCGTAGCAGCCGGACTGATACCGGAGCTGGTGGAAGAGGATCATCATTTTATCACCTTTGGACGATCCAGAAGAAATGTAGAAGTTATTCTAAAAGAAGCAAAGGATAAATTAGATGCTGCCGGATTTCTTGGAATGGCGCGGGTGGGCGGCAAGAATCCGGCAGATCTGATCGCAGGATACCGTGGCGGTTATACCCCGCTGGAGCGAAAGAGATTGAGCGGAAGATGACGGAGGGAGAACTGACCGGGCTGGTATCGACGAATGCACTGGAGCTTGGAATCGACATCGGAAAGCTGGATGCAACTGTGATCGTCGGTTATCCGGGGACAAGGGCGTCCTTCTGGCAACAGAGTGGACGTGCCGGACGAAGCGGCAGTGCCTGTGTCAATTATCTGATCCTGGAAAATGAACCGTTTGACCAGTACATTGCCATCGATCCGGAATGGCTGTTCTCAAGAGAAAGTGAAAATGCGATCGTGGATCCGGACAATCTTCTGATCGAGCTTGCACATCTGCGCGCAGCGGCTGCTGAGATGCCACTTTCACTGGATGATATTGCGCTTTTTCCGGATCTTGGAGAAATGATCCCGGTGCTTTTAAGCGCCGGAGAAGTAAAAAGCCTTGCCGGAAGATTTGCCTGGGCGGGACCTGCATTTCCGGCAGGGGATTACAGCCTGCGTAATATGGACAAGACCAGGTTCAAGCTGCTCGCGCAGGAGGACGGGCATGAGATCACGGAGATGGACGAATCCCAGGCATACCATGAGATCCATCCGGGTGCTGTATATATGCATGATGGTGCATCCTATGAGATCACGAAGATGGATCTGGTTAGCCGGACAGCTTACGCCATTCCGTTTACAGGGGATTATTATACGGTACCGGCAGGACAGGAAGAGACGCGTATCCTGCATGTATTTCAGGAGGACGCGTATCAGAGGACGGAAATCCGTTTTGGAGATATCAATGTAAACGAAATCATTGCCATGTACAAGAAACTGCAGTTCCATAACCATCAGAATTTGGGCTATGTGACGCTGACACAGTCGCTTCAGAAGGATTATGGCACGGAAAGCACCTGGCTTACAATGCCGGAGAATGTTGTCAGAGTCTACCGGAGTCTTCTTTTGCCAAATCGGATGGGAGAGCTGGTGCTGAACAATCATTTTGACGGAATGCAGTATGCGATCAAGAATGCGGTAATGATGGTGACGATGACGGAACGGGATGATATCGATGTGACCATGTCCAACAATGCGACCATTCCGGATGAGTTCCGGGAGGAAAAGGTGTCCCTCTTCATTTATGACAAATATGAGGGCGGACTTGGTTATTCGGAGAAGATCTATGATCTGATTCCGGAAATTCTGGAAAGTGCGATTAAAATGGTCAGCGGCTGTCCGTGTGAGGATGGCTGTCCGGCATGCGTAGGTGACTACAATCTGGATAAGAAGACGGTTCTGTGGGGACTTGATAATCTTCTGGAAGAGAGCGAACCGCCGGTTTATCTGAAGAAAAATATCAAAGAGCCACAGCCTGTGATCCGGAAAGAATTTTCTTTCTTCAATCTGCCGGATGAGTGGGAGAAGGTCTGTTATGCCGTGGTCAAAAATGGCGAGGCAGGAGGGCAGTTTCTGAAGACCATTAAAAAAGTCAGTACAGAAGGACACAAGCTGATCCTGACGATGGAAAATGAATTTTATGCAAAATGGCTGATGGAGCCGGATAACCTCCAAAGTCTGACCAATACCTTACGGTATCATGTGATTTGTCCGGCGGATATGCAGATCCGGGTACGGTATGAAGCGAAAATGGATGAGCAGGAGAAAAAAGAACGACAGAAGAAGAGAGACCGTTTGCAAAGGCGATATGATGAACAGCTTGGAAATGAATAATATAGAAGAAATAAAAACTTTAAATCCTTACCAGCAGGAGGCGGTGCTGGATGAAAGCCCGGCATGTCTGGTAAATGCAAATGTAGGGAGCGGAAAGACAACAGTGCTGATCGAGAAAGTGCGGCATCTGCATGAGAAAAAGCAGGTTTCGTATGAGAAAATGGCAGTGCTTACCTTTACCAACAAGGCGGCAGATGAGATCGCAGAACGTCTATCCAGAAAAGAAGCAGAGCTTACGGAAGAAGAACTGTGGGGATTTGGAACCTTTCACAGTGTTGCCTTAAGGATTTCTGCGAAAGTTGGAATGGCGACACACCGGAAGAAAATGGAAATGGAAAGGATTACGCGGCATATCGGAAAGGAAGAACACAGGGAAAATACAAAGATGATCTGTTTCAGATTTTTCCGCTTCTTGAGAAGGCAAAAAGACAGCAGAATAAAATGTCCTTTGCAGATCTTCTGGAAGAAGGAACGCAGGTGGCAAAAGAGCAGGAAGAGGTGCTGGATCTTAAGTGGATCATTGTCGATGAGGTACAGGACAGTGACGAAAAACAGCTGAAATTTCTGGAGGCGTTAAAAGGCACACAGACCCACTTTTTTGCGGTGGGGGATCCGAATCAGGTGATCTACAGCTGGAGAGGAACTGGACCGAATATGTTCTTCCTGATCAAGCACAGATTTGGCGCAAAAGAACTGACTCTGCCGGTTAACTACCGGTCCGATGAAGTGATCCTGGAAGCGGCGAACCGGTTTCTTCAGTTTGGAGGAAAGATTGAGGGAAGTGGCGAAAGAGGGGAGAAGATTCTGGTAAGGAATCATTATGATCCATTTATCGAGGCAGAGTATCTGACAGAGCGGATCCGTGAGCTTCATGAGAAGGGACTTCCTTACCGGGAGATTGCGGTTTTCTACCGGGTGCAGAAGCAGGCAGAGATTCTGGAAAAAGTATTTGAAAGAGCAGAACTTCCTTATGTTCTTCCGGCAAAACAGAAAGAGGATGAGGATCCGGTTCCGGAAAGACCTCATATGATCCGGGAGTATGTTGCAGAAGGGAAGCTGAATGCGGTTTCGGGCGAACACACGATGGAAAAAGTGGCAGATACAGAACGACAGACGGAGGAAGAAGACGCAGTTCATCTTATGACACTGCACGCCTCAAAAGGTCTGGAATTTGACTATGTATTCATCATCGGAATGAATCAAGGACTGATCCCGCTTCGCTGCAAAAGCATAGAACAGGAAGAAGAGGAGCGCCGTCTGTTCTTCGTAGGACTGACCCGTGCAAGGAAGAATCTGGAACTTTCCTATTATACAAATCCGACGATCCCGGGGACATATGAGACACCAAGCAATTATCTGCGGATGCTGCCGGAGGAGCTGCTTGACTGGGAAGAAAAGCCGGGAAGTGAGTCGCGGAAAGCGAATCTGCAGAAACTGCGGAAAGATACGCGGGAGCTGATCAGGGAGAAAAAGCAGGAGGAAGAAGAACAGAAAGAAACACGGAAGCCAGAGCGAAAAGGCAGACATCCGAAGTACGGGGAAGGGGAGATTATTTCTGAGGACGAGATGATGATCGAACTGGAATTTCCGGGATATGGGAAAAAACAATTTCTGAAAGCATTTGGCGAAGTGGAAGTTTTGAAAGGCTTATAGAAAATGGCAATACAAATTGTTTGCTGAAAGAATTTATCAATAAAATATTTTTTCATGAAAGGGCATATGGGAGTGAATTTTTTTTCACCTCTATATGCCTTTTAAAAGAAAAGTGAATATTTATTCATAGAATTATCGCGATAATTTTATTATAATTTCAATAAATTTTATGAATATTTTATTTATTTCTAAGGAGGTAGCAATATGGATGCTATGAAAATCGCCAACAGTATACCGATGTGGATCGCCTGTGGAATCCCGGTAATACTCGTTATCGCACAGGCCCTGATCTTTGCAAAAAAATCTTATTCGGCAGGAAAGAAGATCGGACTTACAGAAAAGCAGATGAAGAACGCAATCAAGAGCAGCGCGATCACTTCCATTGGACCATCTATTGTAATCTTACAGTGTACTCCTGAAAGATGAAAAAAATATCGAGCTTTTACTGCGCTTTTTGAATCTGGAAGAAAAAATTTAACGTTTCCTTGAACAAGAATTGATGATTTTCGGGGCAAAAGATGATACAATATATATTGTGTGAAAAAAAAGACAAAAAGGGAGATGCCTATGCCAAAGAAACAGAAGGCAAAGATAAAGCAGAAAAATAAGTGCCCTGAAAAGCTGATCCGGACAGAGGCTGCAAAAGAGATTGCAGAGATAGACCGTTCGCTTCAGGATCAGAAGTATCAGCTCAGATGCAGAGCTGCAATTGATCTTCTTACAGCAAAGCTGAATATGATAAATGCAGATCTTTCGCGCAAGAAACGCCATGTTGTGATCAACCAGATCAGCAGCAGAGTGAAGACGGCAGAGAGTATTTATACAAAACTGATCCGGAAAGGCCTGGAGCCGGATTTTGACACGGCAAGAGCAGAACTGAAGGATTTGATCGGAATCCGCGTGGTCTGTCCATTTGAAGATGAAGTGTACCGAGGTCGCAGACCGTCTGAAAGCGCAGGGAGATGTACAGATCATCCGTGAGAAAGATTATATTAAGAATCCCAAAAAGAACGGATACAAGAGTCTTCACATGATCGTGGAGGTCCCAATTTATTCATCCAAAGGACCACTGAAGGAAAAGGTGGAGATCCAACTCCGTACGGTGGCAATGGATTACTGGTCTGTGCTCGAGTACCAGATATTTTATAAGAAGACAGAGAATGAAGAGGTTGCAAAGGAATTAAAAACCTATGCAGATGAAATTTCTGAGCTGGATGCAAAAATGCTGAAACTCAGGGATAAGATTGAAAAAATGTAGTAGAAACACAGGGAAAGAATGTGCGAAGGCGCATTCTTTTTTTGATACAATCAGGAAATCAATTGCATAGGCATTCCAGTTAGGTTATAATCTAGTACAGTATGGACAGATAAATTACAGAATGGATATGAGGAAATACCATGAAAATGATCAAGACAGATAAACTTGTATTTGAATATGCAAAGCGTGACGAAGAAGGTAATATTATAGGGAAAAGCCGCGCTATTGATGAGGTATCGCTGGATATCGAGCCGGGACAGTTTATTGCGATCCTGGGGCATAATGGCTCTGGGAAGTCTACACTTGCAAAGCATATGAATGCCCTGCTGGTTCCGTCTGACGGAACCATGTGGGTAGACGGAATGGACACGAAGGAAGATGAACATCTGTGGGATGTACGTCAGAGCGCCGGAATGGTATTCCAGAATCCGGATAATCAGATCATAGGAACGGTCGTTGAGGAAGACGTGGGATTTGGTCCGGAGAACCTGGGCGTGCCGACAGAGGAGATCTGGCAGAGAGTGGAAGATAGCCTGAAAGCGGTTGGGATGATTGAATACCGTCACCATTCACCGAATAAATTGTCCGGGGGGCAAAAGCAGAGGGTTGCAATCGCCGGTGTCATGGCAATGCGTCCAAAGTGTATTGTACTGGATGAGCCAACTGCGATGCTGGATCCGAATGGAAGAAAAGAAGTACTTCGAAGCGTGATGGAGCTGAGAAAAAGAGAACACATTACAGTGATTCTGATCACCCATTATATGGAAGAGGTTGTAGATGCAGACCACGTATTCGTAATGGATCACGGTCATGTGGTAATGCAGGGAACACCGAGAGAAATCTTTTCACAGGTGGATACTTTAAAGCACTACAGACTGGATGTGCCGCAGGTGACGATCCTTGCTGATGAACTGAGAAAAAGAGGACTTGATATTCCGGCGGGAGTTTTGAAGAAGGAAGAATTGGTGGAGATATTATGTCGATTAAAATAGAACATATCAATTATGTATACAGTGAAGGAACTGCATATGAAAAGCATGCGCTGAAGGATGTATCCCTGGAAATCCCACACGGTGAATTTGTCGGGATCATTGGTCACACAGGCTCCGGTAAATCGACACTGATCCAGCACCTGAACGGACTGATCAAGGCGACAAGCGGAGCACTTTATTACAACGGAGAGAATATTTACGGAGAAAACTATAACTTACGTGAGCTGCGAAATCAGGTCGGGCTGGTCTTTCAGTATCCGGAGCATCAGCTTTTTGAGGTCAATGTACTTCAGGATGTCTGTTTTGGACCGAAGAATCAGGGACTTTCACCGGAAGAATGTGAAAAGCGGGCAAGAGAGGCGTTGCAGCTTGTTGGTCTCAAAGAAAAATATTTCGATCATTCCCCGTTTGATCTGTCAGGCGGGCAGAAAAGACGTGCAGCGATCGCAGGTGTACTGGCAATGCGTCCGAAGGTACTGGTTCTGGATGAACCGACTGCAGGACTGGATCCGAAGGGAAGAGATGAGATCTTGGATCAGATTGCCTATCTGCACGAAAAAGCAGACATGACTGTCATTTTAGTTTCCCACAGTATGGAAGATATTGCAAAATATGTGGATCGTATTATTGTGATGAATAAAGGCAGCGTCATGTTTAATGATGTGCCAAAGAAAGTGTTTGCACACTACAAAGAACTGGAGAGTGTGGGACTTGCGGCACCACAGGTAACGTACATCATGCATGCGCTGAAGGAAAAGGGAATGGATGTTCCGACAGATGCAACCACGATAGAAGAAGCAGCGGATGGCATTATGAAAGCACTGAAGAAGGAGAGGGCAGCCAAATGATTCGAGACATAACGATTGGACAATATTATCCGGCTGACAGCCGTATCCATAAGCTGGATCCGCGTGTGAAGATTGTATGCACACTGCTGTATCTGATTTCTCTTTTTACATTTAAAAGTATTTTGGGATATGTACTTGCGACTGTGTTCCTGTTTGGATGCATTAAGCTGGCGAAGGTACCGTTTAAATTCATTGTCAGAGGACTGAAGCCAATTATCATTCTGCTTCTGATCACAGTAGGTTTCAACTTATTTCTGACACCGGGCGGAAAGACACTGGTCCATGTGGGCTTTATCAAGATCACGGAGTACGGCTTAAGCACAGCGGTTTATATGGCGATCCGGCTGATCTATCTGATTATGGGATCCTCACTTATGACACTGACAACTACACCGAATTCACTGACGGATGGTCTGGAGAAGCTTCTTCATCCATTGAATAAGATCCATGTACCGGTACATGAGATTTCGATGATGATGTCCATCGCACTTCGTTTTATTCCGATCCTTCTGGAAGAAACGGATAAGATCATGAAGGCACAGATTGCCAGAGGTGCGGATATGGAAAGTGGAAATCTGATCCAGAAGGCAAAGGCAATGATTCCGATCCTGGTTCCGCTCTTTGTATCCGCATTTCGCCGTGCCAATGATCTTGCAATGGCAATGGAAGCAAGATGTTATCGCGGTGGCAATGGCAGAACCAAGATGAAACCTCTGATTTATAAGAGTGCTGACCACATGGCATACCTGATTACGATCCTGTATGTTGTGATCGCATTTGTTGTTGGAAGATATGTTCCATTCAAGCTGTGGATCTTTTAAGGAGTCATAAGATGAGAAGAATCAGATTAACAGTGGCTTATGATGGAACAAATTATTGTGGCTGGCAGATCCAGCCAAATGGAATTACGATCGAGGAAGTGCTGAATAAGGCAATCTGTAAGCTCACCGGAGAAGAGATTCAGGTGATAGGGGCGAGCCGGACGGATTCCGGGGTTCATGCAAGAGGAAATATTGCTGTGTTTGACACGGAAAGCAGGATACCGGCAGAACGTTTTTCTTATGCCCTGAATCAGCGTCTTCCGAAAGATATTGTAGTTGTAAAATCAGATGAGGTGGATCTTAACTGGCATCCACGTTATCAGGATACTCTGAAAACCTATGAATATCATATCATCAATACGAAAGTGCCGATTCCGACAGAGAGGCTTTATAATTACTTTGTAAGTTTTGACCTGGACGTGGGGCAGATGAGACGCGGAGCGGCTTATCTGGCAGGAGAACACGATTTTGCACCATTTTGCTGTATCCGTACTAATGCAAAGACAACGGTGCGGACAATCACGGATTTGCAGATTCTGCAAAGCGGAGAGCATATTACGATCCGGATTACGGGAAATGGATTTTTGTATAACATGGTGCGCATCATAGCCGGAGTACTGGTGCGTGTCGGAAGAGGATTTTACGAACCGGAAAAGGTAAAGGAACTTTTGGAAGGCGGAGAAAGAACCAGGGAAGCGGTCACGGCACCGCCGCAGGGACTCTGCCTGATGGAAATCCGCTATCAGAATGAAGAATAGTGCATGAGTCTGCTTTTTAGGCAGGCTCATTTTTTAACAGGAGATTCCGAATAGAAGGTACTACATATCGGAGAAATTTTACAATAGAAAAACTCTATAGAGAAGTCGGTCTATCCGGATAAACAATAAGTAAAACAGGCAGTTTTATTGAAGAAATATTATGAAAATGTTATCCTAATAACCAGAGGCATTTTGGAAAAACAGCATAGAAACAGGATGTCATTAAAGAGAGAAAAGGGAAGAAATATGAATTATGTAGGAATTGATATCGGATCAACAGCATCCAAGGTTGTTGTTGAAGGAGATAAGAAAGAACATTTCGTACTGCCGACAGGATGGAGCAGCAAAGAGACTTGCGAAAAGATCAAGAATAAGCTGCTTGAGATGGGGGTAGATGTTACCTCAGATGATACAAAGGTAGTTGCTACAGGATATGGAAGAATCGCAGTTGATTTTGCAGATCATGTAATTACAGAGATTACCTGCCATGCCAGAGGTGGTCGTGAACTTGCAGGAGGGGACTGTTCGATCATTGATGTGGGAGGACAGGATACGAAGGTGATCATTGTACAGAATGGAATGGTATCCGATTTCCAGATGAATGATAAATGTTCGGCGGGAACAGGAAAGTTTCTGGAGATCATGGCGAACCGCCTGGGTGTTACGATCAATGAATTATTTGATATGGCGGCAGCAGGAGAAGTTATTCCGATCAGCTCACTTTGTACGGTATTTGCCGAATCTGAGGTGATTAACTATATCGGAGAAGGAAAAAAGCGTGAAGATATTGCGGCCGGAGTTGTAGATTCTGTTGCCAATAAAGTAGTGCAGCTTGCGCAGAAAAAGGAACTTGGAGACAGAGTGATCCTGACCGGAGGACTCAGTCACAGCATTTATTTCACAGGAATCCTGTCAGACAAGCTGGATCAGAAAGTGGAATCAGAAGAGTTTGGTCGTTTTGCGGGGGCATACGGAGCAGCACTTCTTGCCAGAGAAAAAAAGGATAAAAGGAGATAATGAAAATGGAACTGATTAAAGATTTACCAGAGGTATTTGAGGAATTCGCAGAGCAGAGACAGAAATCGTTTCTGGCTGTCAAGGAGTTAAAAGAGAAAGGGGTTCCGGTTGTTGGATCGTACTGTACATACTTCCCGAAAGAGATTGCAATGGCGATGGGGGCAGGATGCGTAAGCCTTTGCTCAACTTCTGATGAGACAATTCCGGAAGCAGAGAAAGATCTTCCGAAGAACCTCTGTCCGCTGATCAAATCAAGCTATGGATTTGCAAAGACAGACAAATGTCCGTTCTTCTATTTCTCAGATGTAGTAGTTGGGGAAACAACCTGTGATGGTAAGAAGAAGATGTATGAATATATGTCAGAATTCAAAGATGTATTTATTATGGAACTTCCGAATAGCCAGAGAGAACCGGGACTTCAACTCTGGAAAGGCGAGATCATCCGTTTCAAGGAATATCTGGAACAGAAATTTGGCGTGACGATCACGGAAGAGCAGATCCGTGAAGCTGTAAAGACAGAGAATCAGGCACGTCGATCCTTAAAGAAACTTTATGAAGTAATGAAATATGATCCGGCTCCGATCAAAGGACAGGATCTGTTCAAAGTTCTGTACGGAAGCACCTTCAAATTTGACCGTTCCCTGATCCCGGGTGAAGTGGATGCTCTTACTGCGAAGATTGAAAAAGAATATGCAGAGGGCAAGAGAGAAGAGAAGAAACCACGTATCCTGATCACAGGATGTCCAATCGGAGGAGCAACTGAAAAAGTAATCCGTGCCGTAGAAGACAACGGTGGTATTGTTGTAACTTTTGAAAATTGCAGCGGTGCAAAATCCATTGACAAGCTGGTAGACGAGGACGCAGAAGATATCTACGATGCAATCGCAAGAAGATACCTCAGCATTGGATGTTCTGTTATGACGCCGAACCCGAATCGTCTGGAGCTTCTTGGAAGACTGATCGACGAATATCAGGTAGACGGTGTGGTAGATATGATCCTTCAGGCCTGTCATACCTACAATGTGGAGACCAATACCATCCGCAAGTTTGTAACAGGTGAAAAGGGAATTCCGTATATCAGTGTGGAAACCGATTACTCTCAGGCAGACATCGGACAGCTGAACACCAGACTTGCTGCGTTTGTTGAGATGCTGTAAATGGAGAGTACGACGAAGAGAAATGCGTTTCAGTTCCGCAGGGCGAATGAGGAGGATCTTCCTGAAATTTGTCGTATAGTAAAGCTTGCCGGAGAAATTGTTCCCGTGAAAGAATGGTTTGAGGCAGAGGATGAAGCATTTCTTGCAAAGCATATCCGCGAGGAAGGATTTACCCTTTTGGCAAAGAAAAATGGACAGACTGCAGCAATCATGATTGTCCGTATTCCCGGACTGGCAGAGGACAACCTGGGAGAATATCTGAAGATTTCCAGGGAAGAAATGAAGCGGGTTGCGCATCTGGAGATTGCTGTTGTAGTACCGGAGTATCAGGGATACGGACTGCAATATGAGCTTTTCTGTCAGTCAGAAGCAATCGTAAAAAATAAGCAGATGAGGTATCTGATGGCAACAGTTCATCCGGATAATATATACAGTTTTCGCAATATGGAAAAGCTTGGAATGAAGACAGTTCTCGAGACAAAGAAGTATGGCGGGAAACGAAGATATGTTATGAGTAAAACATTAGAATCTTAGAAAGAAACGAAAGAGCTTATGGAAAATGTAATGGCACATTTTCCATAAGCTCTTTTTGAATACAAGTATGAATTGTAAAATGAGAAAGTTTCTTAACTAACAACTTCAATGTTGACATACTAACTTTCGGTAATATAAACTATTCTAAGTTAGAGAATGCAAACAAGAGGAAACAGAATGAAATTCAAAAATAAAATCATTGTGGTCTGTCTGTGCGCATCTGTATTCGCGGGTGGATGCGGTCAAGGTGGTCAGAATACAACAAAGAGTAAAAATAGTGAAGGAACAGCCAGTTCGAAGGAAAGTACAGAACGAACCTCTCAGGATAATGAGGCATCAAAAGACATTTTTGCAATGGATACCTATATGACAGTGACAGCATATGGAGAAAAAGCACAGGATGCGGTGGATGCCGCTGAAGCAGAGATTGAAAGATTAGATACACTTTTATCAACGGGAAATGCAGACAGTGAGATTGTAAAACTGAATGAACAGAAAAGTGCAACACTTTCAGAAGATGGCGGATATCTTGTGAAGCGCGCACTGGAACTGAATAAGGAAACGGATGGGGCATTTGATATCGCAATTTATCCGGTTATGGAGGCGTGGGGATTTCCGATACAGGATTTCCGTGTCCCATCAGCTGACGAACTGACAGGGCTTCTGAAGCATGTGGATGCAGCGAAGATCTCATACGATAAGGATACGAGAGAAATCTCTTTTGAAGATGACCAGATGAAAATCGACCTTGGAGGAATTGCAAAAGGCTATACTTCTTCGCGGATTATGGATATTTTCAAAGAAAACGGGATTACAAGTGGTCTGGTAAATCTGGGTGGAAATGTACAGGCACTCGGAACCAAGACAGACGGAAGCAACTGGCGGGTTGCGGTACAGAGTCCGGACGACACAGAGGATTATCTGGGAGTTTTATCCATTCAGGATAAAGCGGTGATCACATCTGGAGGATATGAACGCTATTTTGAACAGGATGGTGTGACCTATCATCACATTATTGATCCAAAGACCGGATATCCGGCAGAGAACGGACTGGTATCTGTCACGATCGTAAGCTCGAACGGAACCCTTGCAGATGGGCTTTCCACCTCCCTTTTTATCATGGGAGAAGAAAAAGCGGCAGAGTTCTGGAAGGCGCACAGTAATGAGTTTGAGGCGATCTTTGCGACAGATGATGGGACGATTTATGTGACAGAAGGTCTGAAAGACAGCTTTACAACGGATCTTGACATGAAGGTTATTACGAAATAATTTGCGTGAAATGAGAGGATAATGAGAGATGGACATCAAAGAAACCGGTAAAAAATTAAAACCGTTTGCACCCGTTCTTTCAGTTGCACTGGTTACGGCGTGCGTGGCAGGCTCTTTAAGTGGATATGAGGCTCCGGTCTATGCAGCGACACAGGAAGAAACACCGGCAAAAAGAAGAAACAAAGAGAAGAAAGAAGAAAAAAAGACAGCAGCCAAAGGAACATTTGACTTGGAGGATGGTGTGTATAAGGGAACCGGAACAGGGTATGCAGGAGACATAACCGTATCGGTACTGATCAAGGACAAGCAGATTGTTTCGATTGATATTCTGAGCTCTTCCGATGATGCGGCGTTTTTCACGCGTGCGAAAGCGGTGATCGACAAGATCATCGAAGGACAGATGCTGGATGTAGATACCGTATCGGGAGCAACGTTCAGTTCCAGAGGAATCATCAGCGCGGTAAAAAATGCGCTGACCGGGGAAAAGGATACCAGTGAGACAGGACAGGCGCAGTCCGGTCAGACAGGGGCGGCGGCAGGAAGCTCAACTAGTGTGGCACAGGTAGAAGATGCGGCAGCGTATAAGGACGGAACTTATTACGGTTCGGGAACCGGATTTGGCGGTCCGCTGAAGGTTATGGTAGAAATCAGCGGAGGGAAGATCGCATCCATCCAGATTGTGGAGAACAGTGACGGAAGCGATTATATTTCCAAAGCAGCTTCTCTGATCGATTCTATTATTACGACACAGAGCACTAATGTGGATACGGTGTCAGGAGCAACCTACAGTTCAGTCGGAATTATCCAGGCAGTCCGGGATGCACTGAGTCAGGCTGCGGTAAATGGTACATCAGATACTTCGCAGAATAACAATAACAACAGCAACAACAATAGTTCATCAGACGACAATAATTCTACCGTAACCGGAACCGTTCCGTACAAGGAAGGGATCTATTACGGAACAGCAGATGGTTACAGCGGAGGTGTATCCGTTGCAGTCGTGATCCAGGAAAAGACGATCAAAGCGATTTTGATCACGGAAAGTTCAGATGATGAAGCGTTCTTTAACCGCGCAATGGATGTTGTGAAAAAGGTGATAAGGACACAGAAGACAGACGATGTAGATACGGTGTCAGGAGCAACCTACAGTTCCAAAGGACTGTTAAATGCGATCAAGAATGCACTGAAACAGGCAGAGAAAGTGACAAATGGAGAATCCATTGATGAGAAGCCGGATCTGACTGATCTAAAAGAGCTGATCGAGAGAGCAGAAAAGTTGGAAGAAGATAAATACACAGAAACAAGCTGGGCAGTTCTGCAGACAAGAATTGCGGACGCACAAGAAGCACTCGAGGAAACAAAACAGACTATTGTGGATAAAGCAGTAGAAAAGCTGAAAACAGCAATTGCTCAGCTGGAATCAAAAGATGGAAAAGACGAAGAAAATACAAAATATGTCAGTGGAACTTATGAAGTGACCGTTCCGTGTACGCCGGATGAAGACGGAAACTTTGAAGAATATAATCTGACGATGACGGTGACGATCCGCGACGACAAGATTGTGGCAATCACGGATATCACGGGCGATGGGGACAGCAGTAATGACAGATATATCAAGAAAGCTGTAAATGGTACTTCAAGTATAAAGGGTGTGGTATCCCAGATCATAGATAAAGGAATGCCGGAAGAGATTGATACCGTTTCCCGTGCAACCTGCTCTTCCAATGCAATCCTGGAAGGATGCAAGAAAGTACTGGAAGAAGCAGAAAGACCGACAGATATGGAGGCTGAATAACAATGAGAGAATTCTGGGTAAGACTGGTAAGTATGCTCGCGATCGTGGGAGTTCTGCTGGGATACAATTCAGTGCTGGATGTGCGTGCGAAAGAAGATGAGATCGCCCGGCTTTCCGCACAGGTTGCCGGAAACGGACAATCAGACAGCGGAAATGGAGGTTCCACAAACTACAAGGACGGAACCTATACCGGGGAAGCTGATGGATTTGGCGGAACGATCCAGGTAGAAGTGAAGATTGAGAAAAGCAAGATTGCAGAGATCAATGTGATATCGGCAGAGAAAGAAGACGGAGCATACCTTTCCATGGCAAAGGATATTATTCCCAAAATCATCGATGCACAGAGCGCAGATATAGATACGATCAGTGGTGCGACATTCAGCTCGACCGGAATCAAAAATGCATCGGAACAGGCTCTGGAAAAGGCGGTAAAGTAACGTGAAAAAGATGGATATTCATAATTTAACGGCGAAAGATATAAAAAAATTACATATATGGCTGAGAGCATTGATCCAGGTACTGTATTTCCTGTTTATCCCATCTGTGTATACAGCGGCATTTGCCGGAGTGAAATACATCTTTACACAGATCGGTGCAGGCGAAAAGGTTGCCATGACCTCTTTTGTGACAGTACTGGTTGTGATCTGCATTTACACCATTCTGTTCGGAAGATTCTTTTGCGGATTCGCTTGTGCGTTCGGTACACTGGGAGATGGTGTGCATGCACTCTATGTGTGGATCTGTAAAAAGATGAAAAAGAAACCTCTTCAGATTGCGGATGCATGGACAGAAAAGCTCTGTTATCTGAAATATATTGTACTGGCACTGATTTCAATTTTGTGCTTTGCAGGCATCTATGGAAAGGGAAAAGGAACCAGCCCGTGGGATGTATTTTCCATGCTCCATGCAGGCAACTTTAAGCTTGGCGGATATCTGGTGGGACTCGTTCTTCTGGTTCTGATCCTTGTGGGAATGTGTTTTGAAGAACGGTTTTTCTGCAGAAATTTCTGTCCGATGGGAGCTGTGTTTTCCCTGCTTCCGGTCCTTCAGTTTTTCGCACTTCACAGAGACCGGGAAAACTGCATCAAAGGATGTAAGGCATGTACAAAGAAATGTCCTTCTAACATTGGACTTCCGGAAGATGGATCTCCGAAGGTAGAAGGGGACTGTTTCCAGTGTCAGAAATGTATCGATACCTGTCCGAAAGGAAATATTCATACCGGAGTAAAAGGACTTTGTGGAAATGAATTCTGGTTTACGATTTTGCGGGCAGTAATCTTACTGATTCTTCTACTCTGGCTGGGTGTATAGAAGATGAAGAAGAAAGATCTGATACTTGGAGCAGGAATTATTGTGATTGCGCTTGCGATGCTGCTTGTGATGCAGCTGACGAGAGGGGAAGAAGGAAATCAGATTCGGGTTATGCTGGATGGGAAAATCTATGGAACGTATTCCTTGTCGAAGGATCAGACCATCGAAGTAAAGGATGGCGATTTTTATAACCGGATCCGGATCGAAGACGGAAAGGCGTATATGGAAGAGGCAAACTGCCCGGATGGATACTGTGAAGAGCAGGGAAAGATCAGCGGGCATACACAGACGATCGTCTGTCTGCCACATAAGCTCGTAGTAGAGGTTCTGGAAAATGAGAATGACCAGAGCTTTGGAACTTCAGATCCGGAAGATGTAGCTCCGGATACGATCGCAAAATGATAAAGGAAAAACAGATGAATAAAAACAAAAAACTTGCCAATATGGCAATGCTGGTTGCGCTGGCGATGATATTCAGTTATGTGGAAAGCTTAATACCGATCAATTTCGGGATACCGGGAATGAAGCTCGGAGTTGCCAATCTGGTGACAGTGACTGGGATGTACTTTCTGGAATTTCCGGAAGTATTTCTGGTGGTAGTTATGCGAATCCTGCTGACCGGCTTTTTATTTGGAAATGGAATGTCGATCGTTTACAGCCTGGCAGGAGGAATCTTAAGCTTTCTGGTCATGGCGCTGATGAAGAGGCTGAAAGGATTTTCCGTAGCCGGAGTCAGTATCGCCGGAGGCGTGTCACACAATATCGGTCAGATCATTGTGGCATCAGTTGTGGTAGAGAATCTGAAACTGATTTATTATCTTCCGGCACTTCTGATCGCTGGTACAGTGACCGGATTTGTGATGGGAATGATAAGTAAAAAGTTGCTTCCGATCGTAAAAAGAGAATCGGAGAGAGAGGCGCAGATAGGTTAATTTTTTTTAATTATGGGTTAGCAGAAACTAACTTAATAATAAATTTTATCAACAACAAGGAGGTAATTATGGGAAAGGGAACAATTAAGACAAAAGCTATGACGATGGCTGTGGCGATGTCAATGGTAGCTGGACTTTGTCCGTCGACGGTGTTTGCGGCAAACAGTGAGGATGTAGCGAAGGTTCAGGATGGAACATATACGGGGAAAGCGAAGTGTACACCAAATGAAGATCAGGATTTTGACGAATATGATCTTTCTGTAGATGTAACGATAGAAAATGGAGTAATCAAATCTATAGGAAATATCAGCGGAAATGGAGCGGAAGATAATGTTTCATATATTACGAAAGCGGCTAATGGAACAAAAAGCAAGACGGGTGTTGTTAAACAGATCATAGATGCAAATGGAACAGATAGTATTGATACGGTATCGATGGCTACTTGCTCATCAAATGCGATTGTTGATGCTGTGAATAATGCATTAGAAAATGCTACAAAAAAAGTAGAAATTACGGTGGATACGACGGTATTAAGCAATGCAATTGCATCGGCGGAGGCACTTAAAGATAAAGAGGCAGATTATACTGCAGAGTCATGGAGTAATATGCAGGAAAAGCTGACAGCAGCAAAAAATGCTCTTACAGCAAAAGACCAGGCAACAGTCGATGCAGCAGCAAAAGCTTTAACAGATGCAATGGATGCACTTGAACCCAAAACTCCGGAAGTACAGAAAGAAGTCTATGTATTAATGAACATTCCATATGCTGATTTCTACAAAGCAGATGGAGTGACAGGTGCGGATACTGTTTCATCAGCGACAAAACAGAAGACCAGAGCTTCACTGGCATCGGGTTCTTATCATGTGAACAGTGATGGTTCTGATATTACCGGTGTAACATTTCCGGTTAAGATCAGTGATGCATCTGTATTAGAAAAATATACACAGGTTACTGATGAAAGTGAAGTTACGATTACAACAAATATTAAAGGAAAAGAAAATACTGTTACATATAAGGGACAAGATGCATTATTTGAAAGCGCAAGCTATTCTTATTACACATTAAGTGATACACCGTCATATTATAAAGAGGCAACTGTAAATGAGGATGGAAGCCTCAGCTTTAGCGAAGTAAAGGGAGAAGAACCGACAACTTTGATAAATGCGAAAACTGAATTTTCTACGTCATCAAGATATGGTGATTACCAGTTAGATATTACGAGTGATGATCTGAAAAATGTGAATACTGTATATGGTGTAGTGGTCAGCACAAAAGAAGGAAGCAGTTATGGACTTCGCCATGTGGAAAATATCTGGAAGAAAACAAAACTTGCATGGAGTACTGGATTTGTAACAGAATCCCATGGGAACACACTGGATTCCAAAGATTATGCTGCCATGATGGGACAGACGATCAATAAAGTAACTTACTACACAGATCGGGGTATTTATGAAATTCCGATGGAGCAGCAAGTTGCAAAGAAATTTGACGGAGAAGTATCAGTAGCAGATGTATCTGTGAAATCAGAAAAAACAGCTATAACGGTAAGTGGACTTCCAAATGATTTTGAAGAAGAATATAAAATTGATGGAATCGATGAAGATGCATATTCTGTTGAGATCAAATCAGATGGCAAGACAACTACAAGAACAATTAATTTTAAGAAAGCACTTGCAAAAGGTAGATATACAGTTACGCTTAGCGATAGGAATGGAAATTATGTACCGATTTCAACGACTTTTAATGTTTACACAGAGACAATGCCGGTAAAATATAATGAGGATGATAAAAATCCGGCTGTGGTAAAGAATGATGATGTTGAGGAAGAAGAATTTCAGACGTATTTAAAAAATATTACTTCTGTTACAGTCAATGGAAAAGAATATGCGGCTTCCGGGAAAAAAGCAGTAAAACTGATCACAGAAGACGGAAAACTGGATCTTTCACAGGATGCATTTAAAGATGCAAAAGCAGGAGAGGGATTTGCCGTAACAATTGCAGAAGACGGTTATCAGACATACACATTTACTTATAAAGTGCCTGGAGAAGACAGTGAATATTCTTATGTTTATGTTGGAATGAGCTGGGCTGAGTATTGGGCAAATGAAGGTGTCTATGCAGCAGGTGATACAGAATCTTCTGCTGATGCAGATTCACGTAACGAGTATGACAAAGGTGCATTTGATGCAGTAACAAGAGCAACAGCAAATCATGGCTTACATCGAGGCAGTTTCCAGTGCAGCGCAGTTATTGAAGATACAAATGGAAACAAATATGAGCTCGCATACTGGAATGCAGACGGAAAAGCTGTAATGACAGACGGAAGTGTTTATACGAGATCAACCAATGAAGATAAAAAAGCAGTGTTTACTGCTGAGGACGGAAGCTCATTTATCCAGGCTGATTATAAAGTAACAGGTATCAAATATGTTCCGGTCAAAGTAAAAACAGCAGATCTGAATGCGTTAAAAGAAAAATATGCAGTTGTAGAAAACGGAGAGACATTAAGTGGAGGATTTTCTGAAAATCAGCTTCAGTCTTACACCGCAATTGCAGATGTAACAGCAAATACAAATGGTCTTAAGACAGCTGAAAAACAGGAAGATGGAAGCTTTGCATTCTCTGAAAGAACAACAGGTTCCTATTCAGGCTTAAAAGACACACAGCTGACAGTGGCATCTGATATCACACCGAATGTCAGAGAGACAAAAGATGTGGGAAGCTTTGGAGAATTTATCCGTGTAGATTTAAATGGAAACTATGGCGGACTCGGTTCTGCGATGCAGGCTGTTGAGTGGACTTATTACGGAGATGATGCAAGCTATACAGCACCGGTAAGAACATTTGGAACAAAATTTGCGGCAGATAACTGGATGCATAAATCTATGGGAATCCAGCTTGGACTGACAGACTCTCTCAGATGCCAGCTTCCGGAGGGAACGGATGGAACAGGTTACTGGAAACTGACAGTCTATGGACTTGGTTATGCAGATTACAGCTATAGTTTCCAGATCGGAAAAGAAAATCTTGCGGCACCAAAAACTGCAACCGAAGAAGATATCAAAGCATTACAGGACAAAATTGACGAAGCAAGCGCATTAAACGAATCTGATTATACAAAAGACAGCTGGGATAAGATGAGGAGTGAACTGGAAGAATCGAAAGAGCTTCTTGCACAGGAAAATCCGTTGCAGTCAGCTGTGAAAGAGCAGACAATCCATATGACAGAAGCAATTGATGCTCTTGTGAAAGCTGAAGAATATGTTCTTATGAACATTCCGTATGCTGCATTCTACAAAGCTGAGACAACAAATAATACAGTTGATGTAGATGCTTTTACTTCCGCAACAAAAAACAAGACACGTACAAAAGGACTTGCAGGTGGATCATACCATGAAAATGCAGATGGATCCAAGATTGATGGTATCACTTATGCTGTAAAAGTAGACCCTTCGGTAGATCTTTCAAAATACAAAGAAGTGAAAGACGGTGATTCCGTAGAAATTACAGTTACAAACAGAGGACAGACAACTACCACAACACTGACTGGAAAAGACACATTATTTGAAAATGCATCTTATGCATACTATCCACTTACAGAAGCACCGGCAAACTATAAAGAAGTTTCTGTCGATGCAGATGGAAATCTTGTGTTCAGTGAAGTAAAAGGTCAGGAAGCAACGAAAGTAGAAGGAGTTACAGCTGAACTTTTAACCGAAACATCTTATGGAGATTATGAGCTTGATCTTGATGAACTTCCAGAAGAAATCAAATCAGATAATGTAAATGCAGTTGTAGTAAAGACAACAGACGGAACCGCTTATGGTATGCGTCATCTGGAAAATATCTGGAGAGGTAATGAAATTGCATGGAGTACCGGATTTACTAGTGAAGTACATGGTTGCCCGACATCATCTGAACATTACAAATCTATGATGGGCAAGACCATTGACAGCATTGAGTATTATACAACAAATGGGGTGTATACAATGGATATCGCAGATATCTATGTTCCTGTAAAATCAGAAACTACAAAATCAGAAGTTGCAGATGCAGACATTGCAGCAGGCAAGACTACAATCAATGTACAGCTTCCAGATGGATTTGATCCGGAATACAGTGTGGATGGACTGGATGTGTCGGTAGAAGGTAATGTACTGACTTTTAAAGCAGCGACAGAGAGCAGAGCAGCAGCTTCTGTAAAACCTGGAAAATATACCCTCACAATTAAAGATAAGAACAAGAAATATGCAGATGTTGAGTTTACAACGTTTGACAACAAAAAGATATGCCTGCATATGATGAAGAGAATAAGAAACTTGTAGAGGCAGAAGGATTTGACATAGATGCGCTTAAAGCTTATCTTGGAAATATTACTTCTGTAAATGTAAATGGTAAAGATTATGCAGCAAGTGGAAGAGGCTCCGTAGTTATTATCAATAAGGATGGTACGATCAAGACAGATGCAGATCCGTTTAAGGATGCGGTAGCTGGAACGGAATTCCAGATTACAGTAGCTTCAACAGGTTATACAACTCCTCTTACATTTACTTACAAGATAGCAGAGACTCCGGCACCGGCAGAGGTTGATACAACAGCACTGGAAGCTGCAATTGCAGAAGCTGATAACCTTAAAGAAGCAGACTACACAGCAGACAGCTGGGCTGCATACCAGGCAGCACTTCAGAATGCACGCACTGTATTGGAAGCAAAGGAAAGTCAGGAAGCAGTCAATCAGGCACTTGCTGCTTTGAATGCAGCAAAAGATGCACTGGTTAAAGCTGAAGAAGAACCGGTTGCAATCAATACTGCTTCTCTTGAAAAAGCAATTGCAGATGCAAAAGCGCTTAAAGAAGCAGACTACACAGCAGAAAGCTGGAAAGCACTGCAGAGCGCACTTTCAGATGCCCGGAAAGCACTGGAAGCGAAAGAAAGCCAGGAAGCAGTAGATAATGCAACAAATAGCCTGAACAAAGCGATCAAAGCACTTGTAAAGAAAGGCAGCTCATCTGTAAAGAAGACAGATGGTACAACCAATGGATCCAAGACAAGCGGAAGCGATTCTGTAAAAACAGGAGATCCGGCAAGTGTACTTGGCTGGCTTGGACTTGCAGTTTCTTCGCTCGGAGCAGGTATGGGCGGCTTTGCCTGGAAACGCAGAAAAAGAAAATAAGACTACACGATAATTTGTAAAAAAGAATCAAATTAGAATAAGAATCAGAAAGCTGACAGACAGATGAGAAAAATACATTTGTCTGCCAGCTTTTTTTTATAGGAGATTCCGAAGGAACTGCAGATTATGTAATTTCTATTACAGAAAGCTGGATGACACCGACGATCCTTATGACATTGACTTTTGTAGTATCTGCTTTTATTGCATTCTTTACAGGAACTTCATGGGGAACCTATGCGATTGTTACACCAATCTGTGTACAGATGGCTCTGAATATATCTGGTGGAGCTTTAACACCTGTCGTATATGCTGCAATAGCAGCTGTAATGGGTGGAGGATGCTTTGGAGATCATTGTTCACCGCTTTCTGATACCACGATTTTATCATCACTTGCAACCGGATCTGATCATATCGATCATGTAACGGCTTTTTTTAATTTCTTGCTATTTTTTCCCCCGAAATGTATAATTTTTGGTAAAAGTATGATTTTTTGCATCAAAAGTATAGTTTTTGATAAATTCTTTATCATGTCTTATCTAAAATAAGAAGTAGGAAGATTATCAGGAATGGGGAAAATGGTATGAAATTATTAAAACTTGTGATTGTAGATGACGAACCAATCCTTCTGCAGGGACTGGTTAAGACGTACAACTGGAATGAGATGGGATTTGAAGTTGCCGGTCAGGCACAGAGTGGGGAGCAGGCAATCGAAGTGATCAAAAAAGTGAAGCCACATGTCGTACTGACGGATATCCGGATGAAACAGGTTTCCGGTCTGATGGTGATGGAAGAGATCCAGAAGACAGAGCTGGATCCGGTTTTTATTGTGCTCAGTGCGTACCGTGATTTTAATTATGCACAGCAGGCGTGTGATCTTGGTGCATATGCATATCTGCTGAAACCAATCGAGGAAGATAAACTGCAGGAGACCATGCAGGGCGCATACCAGACCTGTATGGAGAAACTGGAGAGCGAAGAACGTTATGAAAGCTGGGAAAATATGATCCGAAAAGATTCCACCAGTTTTCTCCAGGTTGTTGTACAGAAATATTTACAGAATAAAATTTCCTATGAAAAGGTGCAGGAAGTATTTGCGATCTTGAAAGATGTGATCGAAGAGGGCGACCGTTTTATTGCAATGTGTGTGGATCTTGATCTTACATATAAGATTACGGATGCACTGAATTACGAAGCAGCCAGGCTGGAATTGATACAATCTCTGGAAGAAATGTTTTCAGAGCGGTATTTTTTCTGGCATTTTGAAAAGGCAGAAGGTTGTCATGTATTTCTGATCAAGACAAAGGAAAATGCGACAGTGCGCGAGATTGCGCAGATTCTGGAACAGGTTAAAGGGGAACAGAAAAGTCCGGTTACTGCATCGATTTCCAAACCGTATAAAGGACTGGATGGAATCCGCCGAAGTTACGAAGAGGCGCAGGGACTTTTCGAGCCAATCTGCAGCAATGCCACAAATGAGAATACTTTTCCCATACCTGTGAAAAAGGAAGAAAAAGCGGCAAAAAGTGATTGTGAAGAGGCAGGACTTACGATCGTCAATGCTGTTCGGAAGAATACGTTTAAAGAGTTAAAACAGGCTTTTATTGTGTTGATCTACGCACTTCCACATGAGGAAGAGTTACAGATCCGTTATATACATAAGGTTATGCTGCAAGCGGAGATGATGCTGAACGATACTTACGGAATGACGGAAAAACTGCAGAAACAGTTCCGAAATTATTATTCGAATATGGAGAGTCTGACAGCAGCACAGGCGGTAGATGTCAGTTATAGGATCCTCGGAGAAGCAATTGAGGAACGGGAAAAATATGCAGAAAGCGGAGAAAATAAATGTGCAAAGGAATATATGACAGTGGCACTTTCTTATATCGGTGAGCATTTGCAGGAGGAAGAACTTTCTATTGTTCAGGTGGCAACGCAGATTTATCTGAATCCGGTATATTTCGGGCGTGTATTTAAAAATACATTTCATATGACCTTTAAAAAGTATCTCTTACAGCAGAGAATGGAGAAAGCAAAGAGACTGATCCAGGATGGATGTGAGAGTATAGGAACGGTATGTGAGCAGGTGGGAATCAGCAATGCATCCTATTTTTCACATTTATTTAAAGAATATACAGGAAAATTACCGAGTGAATACAAAAAGGATTACGAAGAATGAAGAAATGGGTGATTAAATCCGGAATACAGAGAAAATACCTTCGATATATAATGGGGCTGTTGTTGCTGGCAATTTTGCTGTCAAGCATCGGTGTTTGGATTTATGTAAGGCAGAGTTTGACCACAGAGGTTACAGATAAATATGAATTTTTAAATGAGAAGATGGGGCTGGCTCTGGATACACTGTCAAAAGAGGCGGATGAAGGGACAGCAGAATGTATTACTTGGTTCAGGTTCAGTCTGAAAGTTCATTTCATGTGTGGAAAGAACTCTCTTCAGAAATATTTTGCCTATATGAATCTGGATCATGTGGCAGAATACTGCTATGTGGATAATAAAAATAATGTTTATGCCAGATCCTACTCGCATATTGATTATGAAGATTTTTCAGACAGCCATCTGGAAGATTACATGGGAGATTCTTATGCGAAAACACAATGGTTCTGGGCGAAGGATACTCTGTTTGGGACGGAGAAAGAAGCATTGTTTATCGGAAGATATGTACACAGCATGGAATACGCCAGCAAACCAGGACTGCTGCTCATCAAGATGAATGACGGCTTTCTGGAAACGATACTTGGAAAGGATCGGAGTATGACAGATGAAGTGCAGATCGGAATTCTGGATAAGAAGGGAAATTTATGCGCTGCCTGGTGCCCGAAAGGGACGAAGATTTCGGATGCGGTAAAACAGGAAGTCTATAAGATCAGCGCACAGGAAACGAGTGGTATTCTTGCAAAAAGCCGGAGAGTGAGCGGTGGTGTCTGCTCCATTTACAAAGAAAGCAGCTCTGAAATGACGGTGTTCACAGTCGTTCCGTCGAGTGTAATGACGCAGGGAACGATGAGGGTACTTACGATGCTGATCGGGATTTATCTGTTTGTGGCAGTGGTAGCGGTTGTGATCAGTATCTATTTTTCCAAGCGGTTCACCAGTCCGATCCGGGAGATCAGTGAAGAGATGACACAGTTTGACGGAAATGATTTCAGTCGCCTGATTGAACTGAATACCAATACAGAATTGGATCAGATCGGACATTCCTACAATAAGATGCTAAAAAATATTGAGAATCTTCTGGCAGAGATCAAAGAACAGGAAGGGGTGCTCAGACGGACGGAGTTGAACATGCTTCTGGCACAGATCAACCCACATTTCCTTTATAATACGCTGGATACAATTTACATGCTTGCGCGGATAAACGGAGAAGAGACAACCATGAAGATGATTCAGGCACTTTCCAAATATCTGCGTCTGTCACTCAGCAAGGGCAGTGATATCGTGACGGTGGAGGACGAACTGGAAAATGTAAAGAGTTATATGGAAATCCAACAGATCCGGAATGCAAATCTGTTCCGGTATGAGATTGAGTGTAAGGTGGAAGAGAAGAGTACGTGGATGCTGAAGCTGATCTTGCAGCCACTTGTCGAGAACGCGATCAAGCACGGATTCTGCGAAATTTATGAGAATGGTCTGATCCGGATTGAGATTGCGAGGGAGGATAGCCAGCTGAAAATCGTGGTATTCAATAATGGGAAGCCGATTGACCGGGAAATGATGGAAAAGATCAATGCCTTAAACGGGCATCCGATTCTGGAGGCGAAAAAATGCTTCCAGGATAAGGAACACGGATATGGAGTGGTGAATGTACTGACCAGACTGCGGCTGAAATATGGAGAGGATGTGCTGTTTTACTATGAGGCAGAAGAAAATGGAACCCGGTGTACAATCCAAATTCCGGATGACGGAAAGGAGAAACGTGATTTATAGAAAATATTTGCAATCGGGTTTTGTATCGCACTGGTTCTGACAGTGCTGACCGGATGTGGTAAAAATACGGGGCAGACAAGCCGGAGTACAGAAAAAAAGGAGATTGATATTCCGATCATTCTGACGGTAGATCCGACTTCCGGCAAGAAAACGGAACAGGATGTCGTTGATGCATTTAATGAAGAATATGCCGGTACGTATCATATGCAAGTGGAATGGATCATGGAGACGGAAGAGGAATACCGAAAAAATCTGAAACGGTTAAATGTCACAGACGAGCTTCCGGCTGTGATCTATGATGTGCGCACCCTGCCGTCCTTTTATCAGATGATGGTTGCGGATGGACGGATCGAGAATCTGAGTCCGTATCTGGAAGAGGATGAAGAGTGGAGGAATATGATCGAACCGGCGGTGATGGAAGGCTGTACGGATGAGGATGGCAATATCTATCTTGGACCGATCAGTACGGCGGCATTTGCGTGCGCCGGCATGTTTTGGAATCCGGAGCTTTTTGCGGAAGCAGGGATTGAGAAATTCCCGGAGACATGGGAAGAATTCTGGGACTGCTGTGACCGGCTGCAGGCAAACGGAATCACACCGCTTGGACTTCACACTGAAGGAACCGGCTGGGCGCCGATGCTGATTGCAACAGCAGAGGCAGCACACACGGAAGAAGGCTATGCATTTATGAAAGAGCTTCTCCCAGAAAGCTATTCTAATGATACCGGTCTTGAAATTGCAGAAACCTTGCAGAAATTGTTTCGGTATACAACAGAAGATGCAATTCATGCTGACTACGATGTGGCATACAATAATTTTGTCGCAGGAAAGGTGGCAATGATCCCGAACGGATACTGGATGATCGACCAGTTGCCGGAAGAATGGAAAGAAAAGGTAAGATTTTCCGCATTTCCGGGAAATAAACTGATCGCCTCACCGGAAACCTTTGGCTGGGCGGTGGTTTCCACTTACAGCGAGGAGGTCAAAGAAGGAGCGGTTGAATTTTTGAAATTTCGCACGAAATTCAATCTGGAAGAGAAGAAAGAGCTGATGGACAAGAACGGACGCACTGAAATCAGCCAGCTCCTTCAGGATTATGTAAATGCCTACAATAACAATCCGCAGATCGTTCCGAACTATCAGGTGAAATGGAACTCCATCCTTCAGGAAGAGACGATCGGGGAGTGCCTGCCACAGCTTGCCGCCGGGAAAATGACGCCTGCGCAGATGGTGGAGACTGCCGACGAAAGTATCCGGGAGTATGAGAAAGAGAGATGATGGGAGGAGAAGGCTGTTGGTGTCATTTTATCAATAACAAATTTTTTACATTTCGAAAAGTATATTTTTTGTTAAAGGAGGTTTGCGATTTGTTACAGTCTTTGATTGGATTCTTGCTATTATTTAAGCATAGAAAAGAAATCCAGACGAGGAGGAACGGAAATTATGAAAAACAAAAAAAGATGGCTGGCACTGGGGCTGGTAGGAATCATGACACTTGGATGCTTTGCAGGATGTGGAAGCAAGAGCGATGGCAAGAGTGCAGACGGTAAAGGGGACAGCAGCAAAGGATCTGTATATTATCTGAACTTCAAACCGGAGCAGGATGAGCAGTGGCAGCAGCTGGCAAAGGATTACACAAAAGAGACAGGTGTAGATGTAACGGTTGTTACAGCAGCTTCCGGAAACTATGAAACCACTCTGATGAGTGAAATGGGAAAGAGCGGAGCACCAACATTATTCCAGGTAAACGGACCTGTAGGACTTGCAAACTGGAAAGATTACTGCTACGACTTATCAGATTCTGATATTTACAAAGAACTCACAAGTGATGATTATGCACTGAAAGACGGAGATTCTGTAGCGGGTATCGGATATGTTATTGAAACATACGGAATTATCACAAATAAGACATTATTAAAAGAAGCAGGATATACACCGGATGACATCAAATCTTTTGCAGATCTGAAAAAAGTAGCAGAAGACATTACAAATAGAACTTCTGAACTTGGATTTTCTGCATTTACTTCAGCAGGTATGGACGGATCTTCTGACTGGAGATTCAAGACACACCTTGCAAACCTTCCGATCTACTTTGAATATCAGGATGAAGGAATTAACACAACAGATGCAATCAAAGGCACATATCTTGACAATTATCGCGATATGTGGGATCTGTACATCAACAACAGCACATGCGATCCAAAGGATCTTGCTGCAAAGACAGGTGACGATGCAAGAAATGAATTCCTGAATAAAAAAGCTGTATTCTATCAGAATGGTACATGGGAATATACACAGCTGATCGATGGCGGTCTGACAGATGATGACATGACCATGCTTCCGGTTTACTTTGGTGTAGGCGATGAAGCAAACCAGGGACTCTGCACAGGTACAGAAAATTACTGGTGCGTAAATAAAGACGCAGACGAAGCTGATATTCAGGCTACATTAGATTTTATGGACTGGTGTGTAACTTCAGATGAAGGAACAAAATGTATGGCAGACGATATGGGATTCAACATTCCGTTTAAGAAAGCTCAGGAATCTAAGAATCTCTTTATCAAAGAAGACAAACAGATGACCGAAGACGGAAAGACTCCGGTAGCATGGAACTTCTCAACAATGCCTTCAGAAGAGTGGAAAAATGGTGTTGGATCTGCACTGACAGCTTATGCGGCAGATCAGACAGATGCTAACTGGGATGCAGTAGTAAGTGCATTCGTAGATGGATGGGCATCTGAATACAAGCTTGCAAATGAATAAATAAGTTGCATAAAAAGAACTGACCTAGGGGCAGGCGGCTTGCCTGCCCCTTTTAAGTGAGAGGAGAGCCTGTACGAAGCGGGTTTTCTGGATATGGGAACCTACGTTTTTCCATATAAAAATAAAAAGTGAAATGAGAGCCACCTGGTAGGAAGATCCTTCCGGGCAAAAGGAAAAGAGGAGGATTTCTATGGAGAAGGCACTGAAAAAACATGCACCAATATTTGTTCTCCCAACATTTCTTGCATTTGTGATCGGATTTATTATTCCGTTTGCACAGGGATTTTATCTTTCTTTTTGTAAGTTTACAACAGTAGGAAATGCAACATTTGTTGGAATATCAAATTATACCGCAGCAATCAAGGATACATCATTTACAAGTTCATTTAAATTTACAGTATTATTTGCGATTGTATCGATCTTACTGATCAACGTACTGGCATTTGGTCTGGCACTGCTTCTGACACAGAAGTTAAAGGGAACCAATATTTTCAGAACTATTTTCTTTATGCCGAACCTGATCGGTGGAATCGTACTTGGATATATCTGGCAGATCCTGATCAACTGTCTGCTTACGATCATCGGACAGCCGCTTCTGGCACTGAATTCTTCAGCCGGTTACTGGGGACTTATCATTTTGATGTGCTGGCAGCAGATCGGATATATGATGATCATTTACATCGCAGGTCTTCAGAATGTACCGGATGATCTGATCGAAGCAGCAGAGATTGACGGAGCAGCAAAGTGGGATATCCTCTGGAAAATCAGAGTTCCGATGGTAATGTCTTCCATCACGATCTGCGTCTTCCTGACACTTACCAATTCATTTAAATTGTTTGACCAGAACCTGGCTCTTACAGGTGGAGATCCGAACCATGCGACAGAAATGCTGGCACTGAATATTTACCAGACATTCTACGCACGTGCCGGAATGCAGTGGAAAGGTTATGGACAGGCAAAAGCAGTGATCTTCTGTGTTCTGGTTATCATTATTTCACTGGTACAGCTGAAAGCAACAAGATCTAAGGAGGTGCAGCAGTAATGAAAAAGAAGAAAAGTATTGCAAATACAATATGGATAGTTATATTAACAATTGCGGCACTCGCCTGGATTTATCCGATCATTATGATCCTGATGAACTCTTTGAAAAAAGAATCAGCGATCAGTACAGGAACTGCATTTAAACTTCCGACTGCAGATGCATTTGCAGGAATCGCAAACTATGTAGATGCCGTTGCTTCAAAAGGATTTTTGAGCAGTCTTGGATACAGTACATTTATTACGATTACTTCTGTAGTTGCTATTCTTGTATGTTGCTCCATGTGTGCATGGTATATAACCCGTGTAAATAGTCCGATTTCAAAGATTTTATATTATCTGTTTGTATTTTCCATGGTTGTTCCTTTCCAGATGGTTATGTTCACCTTGTCACAGACAGCAGATACCTTACATCTGAATATGCCATGGAATATCTGGGTGATCTATCTCGGATTTGGCGCAGGTCTTGCGGTATTTATGTTCTGCGGATTTGTAAAATCGATTCCTGTAGAAATCGAAGAAGCTGCCATGATCGACGGATGTAATCCGCTGCAGACCTTCTTTTTGATCGATATCCATATCCTGAAGCCTACCATGATATCCGTAGGTATTCTGGAAGCAATGTGGGTATGGAATGATTACCTGCTTCCAACTCTTGTACTTGATATTAAGAAGTATAAAACAATCCCAATGCTGATCCAGTATTTCCGCGGAAGTTACGGAAGAGTTGAAATGGGACCGATGATGGCAAGCATTATGCTTACAGTAATCCCAATCATCATTGTATATCTGGCAGGACAGAAGTACATCATCAAGGGTGTTGCTGCCGGAGCTGTAAAGGGATAGAAAAATATAGTATAAATTTGGCGGACAGGCGTTGCTTGTCCGCTTTTAAATAGAAAAAGCTTGCAAATTTTGAGAGTTTCCGTTAAGATATAGCGAAAATGGTAGAAAACATTGAGAAAGGAAAGAAGGTATGTTTCAGACGATTATTGGGGCGGTCAGTTCATTTATGTACAGCAAACTTCTGGTGATTATTCTGATCGGTGCAGGTTTATATTTTACAATCCGGACAAGATTTCCACAGGTGCGTTTATTTGAGAGAGCTTGTGAGTCCGTGATGGAGAAGCCGGACGACAAAGAGGCAATCTCATCATTCCAGGCACTTATGGTTTCAACAGCATCCCGAGAGTAGGAACGGGAAATATTGTCGGGGTGTCATCGGCGATTTGTATTGGGGGATTTGGTTCTGTATTCTGGATGTGGGTGATTGCGATCATTGGAAGTGCGTCTGCACTGATTGAAAGTACGCTGGCACAGATTTACAAGAAAAAGGGAGAGGATGGGAAATGCTATGGTGGTCCGGCTTATTATATCGAGGCGGCGCTGCATTGCAGACCACTGGCGATCGTGTTTTGTATTGCCATGATCCTGACTTATGCATTTGGATTCAATATGCTGGCATCCTACAATCTGCAGTCTACATTTTCCGGATTTTCTTTTTATGATCCGAAGGTAAGCCCATGGATCATTGGTGGGATTCTGGCAGTTCTGACCGGATGGTGTTTGCTTGGCGGTGGAAGCCGTATTGTAAAGGTGACATCGACGCTTGTGCCGGTGATGGGACTTGCATATATCGGTATGGCGCTGATTGTGGTTATCATCAATATCCGCAATGTGCCGGAAATGTTCCTGCGTATTTTTGAGGAAGCGTTTGATTTCAAGGCGATTTTCGGAGCGTTTGCGGGTTCTGCTATGATGCAGGGTATCCGCCGTGGGCTTTATTCCAACGAAGCCGGAATCGGTTCGGCACCGAATGCATCTGCTTCTGCAAATGTCAGCCATCCGGTCAAACAGGGACTGGTTCAGATGCTGTCTGTCTTTATCGACACACTTCTTCTTTGCACGGCAACGGCGATGATGTGTATGTCGTCTGGCATTGATCCAACCAGGGAGATGCAGGGGGCACCGTGGGTTCAGGCATCTCTTCAGGAATCCCTGGGAGCATTTGGTCCGGTATTTATAACGGTGGCTATGGTATTTTTTGCGTTTACAACATTGCTTGGAAACTGTTTCTATTGCGACAATCTTCTGACCTATATCCATAAAAAGGAACCGGGGAAAAAATTTATGCGCGGATTCCGCCTGGTATCTGCATTTGTTGTATTTCTAGGGGCAGGTATGGAAATGTCTCTTTTGTGGGATCTTTCCGATGTACTGATGGGTGTGATGGCACTGATCAATATTCCGGTGATCCTGATTTTGTCCGGGACGGCATTTAAGGCAATCCGGGATTATGAGGATCAGTTGAAGCGGGGAGTTAATCCGGTGTTTAAAAGTGCAGATATTGAGCTGGAGCAGAAGACGGATTTCTGGAATTAGGGAATCTGCGAGAGTGGTTCGGAAAATGATGGAAGGCTGTGAATTGGATTTGACAAAAGTTGTTTTGTGATAATTTGGCGTGAAATCCGGCTTGACAAATTTTGAAGGATACGGTAGTATGACAAAAGAAGAGAAAATTACAGACTATGAAGAGAACAAGTAGCAGATGACAAGGCTCAGACAGAAAGTAACCGGTTGATGAGAGGTGCACGAAGAGTCAGATGTGAATACATCTTGGAGTTTCACACCGAACGCACGGAAGCGCAAGTAAGCTGTGACGGAGTGGCGGACGTTATACCTGCTACGGTAATGTTAGTTACTGACTGAGGCATTCGGTGCGAGCCGGATGTGAATTAAGGTGGTACCACGAGAGAATATACCTCGTCCTTAAAGGCTGATTGGCCGGAGGACGAGGTTTTTTTATTGGAAAAATTGAAGGGGTTCAGGACGGACGCTATCCGGAATCTATTTCTATTTGTCTGCGGGTTCGGCAGCTGATACTTCTAAGGTTTTGTAAATTTGTTAAGGGCATGATTGAAAATCCATAACTCGCTGCGCTCAGACAGATGGATTTTCAATCATAACACAAATTCCCAAAACCTAAGAAGTATGAGCATCCGCCTGCACATGCAGTCAAATAGAAATGGTTTCCGGATGGCTGACATCCTTAAAAACTTCAAAGAGTTCCAGACAGGGACGCCTCCTTCTCCTGGCGGAGAAGATTGGCTGTGAGTAAGATATAGGTTTTGAAAAAGAAAGGAAAGATTAGAAATGGGTATTTATGAAGAGCTGCAGGCTAGAGGATTGATTGCACAGGTTACGGATGAGCCGTTAATTAGGGATCTGGTGAATAATGGGAAGGCTACGTTTTATATTGGGTTTGATCCGACGGCGGATAGTCTGCATGTTGGACATTTTATGGCATTGTGCCTGATGAAGAGACTGCAGGAGGCTGGCAATAAGCCGATTGCTTTGATCGGGGGCGGTACTGCTATGATCGGTGATCCATCCGGAAGAACAGATATGCGTCAGATGATGACACCGGAGACAATCCAGCACAACTGTGACTGCTTTAAGAAGCAGATGAGCCGTTTTATTGATTTTTCAGACGGGAAAGCACTGATGGTTAATAATGCGGACTGGCTGATGGATCTGAATTATGTGGAAGTACTTCGTGAAGTCGGAGCACACTTCTCCGTAAACCGTATGCTGACAGCAGAATGCTACAAACAGCGTATGGAAAAGAGGACTGAGCTTCCTTGAATTCAACTATATGATCATGCAGAGCTATGACTTCTACACGTTATACCAGAAATACGGATGTAACCTTCAGTTTGGCGGAGATGACCAGTGGAGCAACATGCTTGGTGGTACAGAACTGATCCGTCGTAAGCTTGGTAAGGATGCAAGTGCGATGACAATCACACTGCTTCTGAACTCAGAAGGAAAGAAGATGGGTAAGACACAGTCCGGAGCAGTATGGCTTGACCCTGACAAAACATCTCCGTTTGACTTCTATCAGTACTGGAGAAATGTGGCAGATGCAGATGTTCTCAAATGTCTGCGTATGCTGACATTCCTTCCGTTAGAGCAGATTGACGAGATGGATAAATGGGAAGGCGCACAGCTGAATACAGCAAAAGAAATCCTTGCATTTGAACTGACAAAGCTGGTTCACGGCGAAGAAGAAGCTACGAAGGCACAGGAAGGTGCACGTGCACTGTTCAGCTCAGGAAATGCAGCAGATATGCCGACAGCAGAGCTTTCTGATGAAGATTTCGCAGACGGGTCTGTCGATATCCTGACACTTCTTCATAAGAGCGGACTGGTTGCTTCCAAATCAGAAGGACGTCGTGCTGTACAGCAGGGCGGAGTTGCCGTTGACGGAGAAAAGGTTTCTGATATTTCAGCAACATTTGCAAAAGCAGACTTTGAAGGAGAAGGAAAAGTTGTAAGAAAAGGAAAGAAGAATTTCCGTAAAGTAATCGCAAAATAAGAGGACAGAAAAATGAGTTTTACAGAAATAAAAGCAGAAGAATTAAAGGATAATCCATTTGACCTGATCGGAAAACAGTGGATGCTGATCACAGCAGGAAATGAAGAAAAATGTAACACCATGACCGCAAGCTGGGGCGGTGTCGGAATCATGTGGGGAAAACCAACTGCAACAGCCTATATCCGTGATTCCCGTTATACAAAAGAATTTGTAGACAGAGAAGATTATTTTACACTGGCATTCTTTGGAGAAGAGCATAGAGAAGCGTTAAATCTCTGTGGAAGAGTCTCCGGAAGGGACGAAGATAAGATCAAAGAAGCCGGTCTGACACCATATTATGTAGATGGAACAGTTGCGTTTGAAGAAGCAAAAATGATCTTTGTATGCAAGAAGGTTTATGTACAGCGCATGGGAGAAGAAAATTTTGTTGAGAAAGCAAATCTTGACAAATGGTATGCTGACAAAGATATGCATAACATGTATATGGGAGAAATTAAGAAGATTCTTGTGAAAGAGGATTAGGCTATGTGTAGTAGGACACAGAAGCTGACTGTAGTTCTGGCCTCTGCATCACCGCGCAGGACAGAACTGCTGGAACAGGGAAATATAAAGCATGTAGTCATGCCGTCACACTGTGAGGAAGTAATTACATCCCAGGTTCCAAGCCAGGTTGTGGAAGAACTTTCTGTACAGAAAGCAGAAGATGTCTATCAGCAGTATGAAACGAAAAATACAGGAGATTTTCTGGTGATCGGCTCAGATACGGTGGTTGCAGCGGATGGAAAGATTCTCGGAAAGCCAAAGGATAAAGAAGAGGCATATCAGATGATTTCCATGCTTCAGGGAAAAGCACATCAGGTTTACACCGGTGTTACGCTTCTGATAAAGAAGGATGGGAAAAAGATCCGGAAGACATTTCATGAATGCAGTGATGTGCATGTATATCCGATGAGCAAGGAAGAAATCAGGGAATATATTGCGACAGGAGAGCCGATGGACAAGGCAGGAGCCTATGGAATCCAAGGGGCATTTGGCGTGTATATCTGTGGGATTGAAGGTGATTATAATACGATCGTCGGACTTCCTCTTGCAAGGGTATATCAGGAAATGAAGAAATATATTTATTAGAAAATGGGATAAATGACCAGAAGGGAGAACGTCAGAACAGAAAAAGAGTTCTGATGTTCTCCTTTGGTTTTATTTAGAAATCTGTAGAGTTTTAACAGATATTTAGTGTGAGTTCCTGGGTGTCTAATCCTTTTCCGGATACTTTTACAGTGACAGTGCCTGGTTCATAGCCGGCCCGGATTACGGCTAAGGATTTGCCATAGAATGTCTTGAAAGTATCGTTGCAGAAGCTTTCTTCAACATTTGGTCTTGCAGAACCGTATCCCTGAAGTGTTGCAGGACCAGAGATTTCTATTTTCAGCTCCTGGTCGACAGAGGATTTTGTGATTCCATTTTCACCGATAAGATCGATATTAAGGAAGCAGAGATCCTGACCATTTGCACAGAGGTTTGTTGTTTCAGGAGTGAGTTTTATCGAAGTTTTTCCAGTGGCTGAGACAAGCGTGGTGCGGGCTGTTTCTTTTCCGGAGGAGTCGTAAGCAATGGCTTCGATTTTGCCGGCTTCATATGGAATTTTCCTGAATTTTGCAATATCTTTTTTCGGTTTCTTTTTACCTGCGCTTTTTCCATTGACAAGAAGTTCTATTTTGTCTGCATCTGAGTAGATTGTTACAGAAGCTTTTTTCCCTTCGCAGCCTTCCCATGACCAGCTTTCCACCGCATCTGTGACACGCCACATAGAAAGAGACTGGAAATAGTCTGTGCGGGTATAAGGGTCAACACCAATTGTTGGAGTTTTCTGTAATCCCCAGATGATCTTGCTCCATCCAACTTCCGGACGTTTTTTTCCACAGATATCAATGATACCGGCACCACCGGAAATAATAAGGCCCGGATCGGCATTTTGCTTCGTCTTTTTGTCTTTGTACTGAATGGTGCCAATGCCTGATTCACCAAGATAATCATATCCGGTCCACATAAAGTCGCCGGTCATGGTAGGAATCGATTTGACAAGCTGCCAGTTATCGTAAAGGGTCTGCGGGAGAGTTTCAGAGCCGGTTGTCGCCTGTTCCGGATGATTTCTGGCATCAATTTTATAGCGGCTGGATGCATAATTATATCCGGGAATATCGAAAATACCGGACATAATTTCAGCAATGGCAGTCGCTTTTTTTGTTTTGGCTGCTTTATTGATGAGTCCGCCCATTTTGTTCATCATGATATTGAAAAATTCAGAGGTCGGAGCGTTATCCAGTCCACCGGAACCACTGTCTTTGACTTTACCGTCTTCGTCCGTGCCATAAATACTTTTTTTACTTCCGGCCATGGTAGCAAGCATCAGATTGATCCCGGCTGTGACAGGTCTTGTATGATCTTTGGTATGGCAGAATTCAGTCATGATACGGGCCTGTTCCTGCCCGTCTGCAAGTCCAAGCTCTGTAATCTCGTTTCCAACAGAGTACATCACAACAGAAGAATGGTTATAGTCTTTTGAAATCATGGCAGCAATATCAGCTTTCCACCATTTGGAAAATGTTTCACCGGCGTAATCGTAAGGATTTTTCTTGATCAGCCACATATCAAAAGCTTCGTCAATAATGTACATACCAAGTTGATCGCATGCATCCAGCATTGCCTTTGAAATGGGATTGTGTGAAGAACGGATGGCATTAAATCCGGCTTCTTTTAAAATGCGTACCCGCCGACATTCAGCATCATGGAAGCCACAGGCACCGAGTACCCCATTATCATGATGGATGCAGGCACCCCGGAAAAGGACGGACTTGTTGTTTACAAGAAATCCATCTTTTCCCCAGGAAAGGGTACGGATTCCGAAAGAGGTTCTGGCAGTATCAATGGCAGTTCCATTTTGTAGAAGGGTTGCCTTGCAGGTATATAAATAAGGATCTTCGGCAGACCAGAGGTGTGCATCTGGGATGGTGATGGTGACATCTGTGCCTTCGGAAGATACGATTTTGCCAGTGTCATTGAAAATTTCCAGTACAATTTTTTCATCAGGCTGCATAACCGCGTCAGTAAAAATGTGGATTGTATTAAGATCAACAATCTGCACTTTTAACCCTTCCGGGCGGATATAAGAACTTCCGGAACGGTAAAGGTGCACTTCGCGGTAGATACCGGATCCGGAGTACCAACGGCTGTTCGGGACATCTGCGTTGTCTGCAACGACTTTCAGTTCATTTGTTCCGGCAATAACTTTTCCGGTGATGTCAACAAAAAAGTTTGTGTATCCGTAAGGATGTTCGGCAACCTGTCTGCCGTTTAAGAATACGGTTGCGTTTTGATAGACAGCCTCAAATTCTAAGATCAGAGTTTGTCTGGTTTCATTTTCCGAAAGATCGAAAATTTTAGTGTAAATATATTTGCCACCGGCAAAATAGGCACTTGCACTTGCGGTTTTATTCTCTTTTGAGCGCTCTTCACGGATCATGGCGTCATCTGGAAGATTGACATGAAGTATTTCATTGGATCCGTCTTTCTGTACGGTCCAGTCACGGTTGAAATCTGTTTTTTGCATAAGTTTTCCTCGCTTTTACTATTGAATAGAACAATTCGGTTAATTAGTGAGTGGTAAAAAATTTTGACATCCACATCATATGATATTATTATAAATGATATGAAAAAGAGTATAAATGGCATAAATGATGGGATTGAACCTTATGTGTATCAGATTCAATTGTTAAGAGCTATTCGAGATGAACAGGAATGATCACTATAAAAAGATAAAACTGGTTTTTATCAGAAAGAGGAATAAATTATGTATTTTCAATCTACACGTCCTATGATGTATCAGGATTTAATTAAAGAAATGAAGGCATATGAAAAAGGTTTTGGAGAAAATCATTTTACAGAAGATAGTCTTTCTTTTATTTTAGATTCCTATTATCCGGAAAAAGAAGAAGGAAGAGAGGTGCTTACATTTATAGGACCGAAGGATTTAGGATATCTTTGTATGGACAAGGAGGAATCGGACAAAATTCTTGAAAGGAAAAGTATGCACAGACATAATTTCTATGAGTTGATGTATGTTGCAGATGGAAGGCTATATCAGAACATTGAAAATACCAGACATCTTTATCCGAAAGGAAGTTGCTGTCTGATGAATATGAATATTCGCCATCTGGAGGAATTCGATGAGTATTGCAGAGTGATTTTTCTGGAATTTACACAAGAATATATTTTGAATTTACTACAATTTCCAAGTGTTTTTTCCGGGAAACGCACAAAGGAATATGAGATGGTAAGGAAATTCTTTTTACATGAATTGGATAAAGAAGAGGCATCACAACGGGCTTATATCGATTTTATTCCGATGAAAGAGACAAAAGTAGTGCATGATTGTTTTGACAAAATTGCAGTAGGATTGCAGAAGAGAACGCCTAAATCAAATTTTCAGATTGCAGGAGCAATGATAGGAATGTTATCTGCATTGTTTGACGGAGCGCTTTACACAAATACGCCGGTTGCTTTCGGAAATACGTCTGAGAGAGAACTATTTGATCAGATAACCAGTTATATCCGGGAAAAGGATGGACAGGTGCGCAGAAAGGATTTGGAGGAAAAGTTTAGTTATTCAGGAGATTATCTTTATAAAACGGTTGAAAAATATACCGGGTTGTCTCTGTATGAATATAGCACGAAATTTACAATGGAAAAGGCGGAGGGACTTCTTTTGGATTCGGATCTTACGATTGCAGAAATCATGGAGGACCTTGGCTTTAGTAATCGGACACAATTTTACAGGCTTTTTCGAAAAAATTATGGAATGACTCCGAGGGAATATAGAAAATCGAAGTTCCGTTAAATGACAGGAAATCTCAAACGAAATTACTGTATTTACTGGAACAGAGATTCTTTGAAAAAATGCCAGAACCGACAGCAAGCCGGAACTGGCATTTGTGCTGTTAAGCAATATCAATCATTCTCATGGCAAACCAAAGAGGTCTGCTTTGGAAAATGTCCGGAGATATTATTTCAGATACTGCACACTGTACGGCGGCATCTCAAGCTGTCCGCTCATCTGGATTTCATTTCCGGTGAGCAGGTCGGTCATTGTGCCTCCGAGTTCTCCATTGTGCGCAGTAAACGGTGCGTCCGATGCATTGATCGCAACCAGCATCCGTTCATCATCGGTCCGACGCTCAAAGATGAGCTGATGGTTGGTCAGGACAACATTACGGTAGCTTCCGTGGCAGAGTGCATTGCTTCCGGTTCTGACGTGGATCATTTTTTTGATCTCTTCGGTCAGTTCATTTGGCTTTGGTTCTTCAAAGCATGGACGAAGGGCGTAGTCATTATTTGGTGCTTTTACCCCTTCCTCACCCCATTCACTTCCATAATAAATACAAGGAACACCCGGCATACCAAGAAGAAGTCCGTAAGTCAGCGGCAGGTGGTTCTTGTTGGTCAGGATACTTGCAATTCGGGTTACATCGTGGTTGTCAACAAAAGTCATCAGATGCTTTCCGCGGTAAATGCACCACTGTTCCGGTCCGTACTGACGATTCAGAGAGTGCGCAATCTCAAACATGTTCATGCTGTTGAAGCTGGAATAAATACCTTTATAGCATTCATAGTTGGTGCAGCTGTGCAGCATTTCGTCATTGACGATCTGATTGTAGTCCCCGAAGAGAACCTCTCCGATCAGGGCAAAGTCAGGTTTTAATTCCTGGCAGAAACTGCGCAGACGTTTCATGAAATTGCGGTCCAGGCAGTATGCAACATCAAGCCGGAGACCGTCGATGTCAAATTCATCGATCCAGCCTTTTACACATTCCAGGAGATAATCTACAACAGCAGAATTGGCAAGATTCAGTTTGACCAGTTCAAAATGTCCTTCCCATCCCTCATACCAGAATCCGTCATTGTAGCAGGAATTACCGTCAAAATTGATGCAGAACCAGTCCTTGTATGGAGAGTCCCATTTCTTTTCCTGTACATCCTTAAATGCCCAGAAGCCGCGTCCTACGTGATTAAACACACCGTCAAGAACGATTTTTACATTGTGTGCATGGAGATCTTTGCATACTTCTGCGAAATCTTCATTGGTTCCGAGACGGCAGTCGATTTTTTTATAATCCCTGGTATCATAACCATGATTGTCTGATTCGAAAATTGGATTTAATAATATAGAAGAGATACCTAAGGATTCCAGATAACTGCTCCAGTCCTTTAATTTTAAAATCCGGGATACGGTTTTGCCGTCATTTGCGGTCGGAGCGCCACAGAATCCAATTGGATAGATCTGATAAAAAATTCCTTCATAAGCCCACATATTCTAGTACCTGCCTTTTAGTCAAAATTTGGATAAAAATCCCATACATCTATTGTATCAGATAGAAGCAAATGATGGTATACTATTTAAAGCAAAAGTGGAATTTGTAAAAAATGTAATGATATGGTAATGTTTTTGAAAAAAGGGGAAAGGGAAGACATTTTTTGGTTGCAATTTATAGTAGCTTTTATTATAATTTAGAGTGCGTGAAAAGGTATTTGTGCATAATAATGCACAAATCATGGAGAGAAAAATGTGGCAGTTTATACTAGGAAGTACAGGATTTATTCTGTATTTTATTTATGATATCAACAGTGTTCGGATGAAGAATGCAGTATTACAAAAATTTTTTGCAGCTGGGAGTATTCTCGTTGTAGTATCACTGATTGCAGAGCTTTATGCAGCATGGGGGAGTTGCCAGCGGAAGATCGGAACAATGACCGGATTTGGATTAGGAGGATTCCTTTTCCTTTGTCTGCTCATTTATACGTTGTTTTTTGCGCTTCCCTTTGAAGAAACCTATTGTGAAGAAAATAAACTGCGTGCGGCTTATACGGAAGGTATGTATGGATTGTGCCGCCATCCTGGTGTTTTATGGTTTGCAGGAGCATATTTGTGCATGTGGGGAATGGTCGGTGGATGGAAACATGGGATTTATTTTTTACTTATGATTTTCTGGAATTATCTGTATATTATTTTTCAGGATCTGTGGACATTCCCACGGACATTTTTTAACTATAAAGAATATCAGCAAAGTACACCGTTTCTGATACCGAACAGAAAAAGTATACGGGTGTGCCTGCGTACTATCAGAAAAAATGATTGATCTGGAGCGGACAGTCTATGAATTTAAAAGAAAAATTAAAAAAACAACAGTATAATGAAATATGGCAGCAGTACTGTGGATTTCTGGATCTGTCGATGGACGGTTACATGAAAATCCAGCGGCGGCTGATGGAAGAACAGATCCAGCTGTGGAGTAACTGTGGACTTGGACAGTCGATTTTGAAAGGAAAACATCCCCGAAATCTGGATGAATTCCGCAAAATGGTACCGCTGACGGAGTATGAAGATTATGCAGACATTCTTCTGACCAAGCAGCCTGATATGCTTCCGGGGAATCCGGTGATCTGGATTCAGACAACCTGGGAAGGCGGGAAACATCCGATTAAGGTTGCACCGTATACAAGAAGTATGCTGGATACCTACCGGAATAATGTGACAGCATGTCTGATTTTATCGACCAGCAGGAAAAAGGGTTCTTTTGATGTTGCATCTACGGACAAATTTCTGTATGCGCTGGCACCGCTTCCGTATGCTACCGGACTTTTTCCACTGGCACTCGGGGAAGAAATCGATATTGAGTTCCTTCCGGCAGTAAAAGATGCTGTGAATATGAGTTTCAGCGAACGAAACAAGCTGGGATTTAAAATGGCGATGAAAAAAGATCTGGGATTTTTCTTTGGTCTTGGAAGTGTGGCTTATGCGGTAAGTCTGAGCCTTTCTTCGATGACCGGTGGCGGCGGTATCCAACTATCAAGTCTTCTGAAATGCAGACCGCATATGATCTTCCGTATGATACAGGCAAAATACCGCTGCAAAAAGGAGAACCGGCAATTACTCCCAAAGGATTTATTCCATTTGAAAGGGTTCATGGTAGCAGGTACGGACAATCAGTGCTATAAAGATGATCTGGAAGAACTCTGGGGAATCCGGCCGATGGAATTGTTTGCCGGTACGGAACCATCTATTATGGGAACAGAGACCTGGACAAGAAAAGGAATGTATTTCTTCCCGGATACAGCGTTTTATGAATTTATCACAGAGAAGGACATGTTGAAAAATCATGAGGATCCGTCTTATGTTCCACCGACATATCTGATGGATGAAGTCCAGCCGGGAGAAAAATATGAGCTCGTATTTACGATTTTGAAAGGCGGTGCATTCGCGAGATATCGCTGTGGTGATATGTATCGGTGCGTTGGACTGGAAAACAGGGAAGATGAAACACAGATCCCACGTTTTGAATATGTGGACCGGGTACCATGGATCATTGATATAGCAGGATTTACAAGGATTTCAGAAAATGGGATCCGAAATGTCATTCGTCTGTCAAAGCTCCCGATCACAAACTGGGTTGCGGCAAAGGAATATAATGAACAGAACCGCCCATATCTGCATATGTATGTAGAACTGGAACGGGAATCCTTGCTGAACAGTGCCATGAGCGCCGATATTTTAAAAGAGTTACTGAGTACATATTTTAAATATATTGATCAGGATTACCGTGACTTGAAGAAAATCCTGGGAATGGATCCTTTACAGGTTACAATTTTTACGTGCGGAACATTTGAAACTTATGAAAAAAAGACTGGGAAAAAACTGCATCAGATGAATCCTTCTTATTATGATTTGAAGGCGTTGCTGGAAGTGCAGGAATGTTTGAACAAAGTGAGATAAGAGGGAATTATGGGAACCTATGGATATATTTCAATCATAGCAATGGTGTGCTATGGATTTATGCTGCTGATGTTTCTGACAGCGAAGCGAAATAAAATTGTAAATAGCTTTCTGGTAGTGCTGGTTGGACTGCTTTTTTGGGCTGGAGGATCGGCATTTATGCGTGTCCATCTGTGGCCAAGTTATGAATTCTGGTATCAGGTTTCCCTGCTTGGAATTTTACTGCTGCCGTATGCATATTATTGTTTTATTCTGGCATTTGGCGGAGTGAAAAAAAAAAAAAAAAAAAGTCTGCCAGGGAAAATATATCTGGCTGTTATGCTGATCTGTTTTGTGGTAAATATCCGGCATGGGGTATTCCTGGGATGCCCGAATGTGGTGGAAAAGAATGGGCTTCCTACTTTTGTGTATGAGATTAAACCTACTATATTAGTACTCTTTTTCCCGGCTGGGATTTTTTTGATTTATCTTTTCCTTATCCTTGTGCGGATCTGCAAAGCGAATCCCAATATGAAAGTACAGTATGAACCGGTCATGGCAGGGGTTCTGGTGTTGTTTGCAGGGAATATGTTGCTTGGAATACCATTCTTCAGTGGATTTCCGATTGATATTTTAAGTGGCGTTGTAAATGTATTTTTTCTGTTTTATGCACTGATACGCAGACGTCTGTTCCGGTTGCAGATGCTGGCATCGCCCAGTCTGTGTTACGGTGTAGGATTCTTGTTTTCTGTTATTGTATTTTTAAATATAATTCCATATCTGCAGAAAATCTTCCATATACAGATGGATAAGAATACAACGCTTTATGCCCTTGTTTTTGCAATTGTGTTTCTGGTGATTTATGCGCTGTTTACTTTTTTGTGGAAGCTTCTGGTACGCAGTGTGTTTGTCAGGGAAGAAAATTATCAGACAGAAAAAATCAGGGAGTTCAGCTCTGCAATTTCGAAGACGCTGGATTTAAATGAAATTCTGGACAAAACGATCAGTGTCATGAAAGAACTGATGGATGTTGGAAATATCTATATTTGTATGCAGGATGCACCAGGACAGCCATATCGGGGAGTGGCAAGTGATCAGCCACTGAATGATCTGACATTTACGATGGAAGAAGAAAACCCGATGATCCAGTGGCTGAAAGAACATGAAGAGCCGATCATTTACCGGGATTTTCGTTATACTGTGGAGTATAAGTCGATGTGGGAGAGTGAAAAACACCGGCTGGATAAGACGCATATCCGTTACTGTGCAGGACTGAAAGATGGAGAATGCCTGGTTGGTGTGATTCTGATCACAGATGCTTCGGCAAAAAAACGGCTGGTATATGATGAGGTGCAGCTGATCTCATCTGTTACGTCGGTTGCATCGATTGCGATTAAGAATTCAAGATTGTACGAGAGAGCCCGTCAGGAAGCCAGAACAGATGAGATGACCGGATTACTGAACCGGAAGTATTTCTACGAAGTGCTGAATGAAGAGCTTGAGAAAAACAGGGAGGCATCGCTGGCACTTGCGATCATCAATGTAGATGATTTTAAATTGTATAATCAGCTGTATGGTCTGAAAGAAGGAGATCTGTGTCTGCAGCGGATTGCAGATATCATCAGAAGCAGTGTCGGAGAAAGTGGATACACGGCTCGCTATGGAGGAAAGGAATTTGCGGTTCTTTTACCGGGATATGATCTTTTTTCTGCCAGAAATATGGTGGAATCTATTGCAAAACAGATTTACGTTATGAATAACCGCAGAACGGATATGAAGCTGAAAGCAGTAACTGTGAGTGCCGGTATCAGTGCGGCTCCTTATGCGGCAAGGAACGTGAAAGAGCTGATGGAAAATGTAGATCTGGCAGTTTATCATGTGAAACATAATGGGAAAAATGGGATCCAGGTCTTTGATATGATGTTCCGGAACAACAGTGTGGGGAACAATACAAGGAATCGCACCCATATTTATCAGGAGTATGAGGCTACGATTTATGCGCTGACGGCGGCAATTGATGCGAAGGATCACTATACGTTCAGCCATTCCAACAACGTAGCTTATTATGCAACGGCACTGGCATCTGCCCTTGGAATGAACGAAGATATGATAGAGATTATCCGGCAGGCAGCACTTCTGCATGATGTCGGCAAAATCGGCATTCCGGAGTATGTACTCAATAAAGAGGGAAAACTGACAGATGAAGAATATGAGATCATCAAAGGGCATGTAGAGGCATCGATCGATATTATCCGTCACCTTCCATCGCTGGATTATGTAATTCCGGCAGTCATCGGTCATCATGAGCGGTATGATGGAAAAGGATATCCACGCCGGATCGCAGGAGAAGATATTCCACTGACTGCGCGGATTTTGTGCGTGGCAGATTCTTTTGATGCCATGACATCCAAACGATGTTATAAAAAAGCATTTCCTATTGAAGTAGCACGGGAGAAGCTTCTTCAGGATGCAGGCAGACAGTTTGATCCTGACCTGGTATGTAAGTTTGTTGAATGCCTGGATCATGGCAGTATTACACTGGTGAAGGCAGAAGAAACTGTGGACAATCTGAAAGAAATGCTGTAGAAAATTCCCACAAAAAAGTGACGAAAATCAGCAAGAAACAGTTGACAAAAGCTTGCTGGTATAATATAATATGCAAGTATGACGTGAGAAGAAACGGTTTGCACCAAAGCCCCGGAGTGAACTTGTTTTCTATAGAATCTACAATGAAAATAATTAGTAAACTGAAATTCATAGGAGGTCAACCAATGAAAACTTACATGGCTAATCCAGATAAGATTGAAAGAAAATGGTATGTAGTTGACGCTGAAGGACAGACACTTGGACGTCTTGCAGCAGAAGTCGCTAAAGTTTTAAGAGGAAAAAATAAACCGGAATTTACACCGCACATTGATACAGGTGACAACGTAATTGTTATCAACGCTGAAAAGATCAAAGTTACAGGAAAGAAATTAGATCAGAAAGTATACTATCATCACTCAGATTATGTAGGAGGAATGAAAGAAACTACATTAAGAGAAATGATGGCAAAGAAACCGGAAAAGGTTATCGAACTTGCTGTAAAAGGAATGCTTCCAAAAGGACCTTTAGGAAGATCTATGATCAAGAAACTTCACGTATACGCTGGACCAGAGCACGCTCAGCAGGCTCAGAAACCAGAAGTTTTAACATTTTAGTCAGAGGTTTGAAAGGAGGAAATAAAAGTGGCAACAGCTAAATTCTACGGAACAGGAAGAAGAAAGAAAATCAATCGCAAGAGTTTACCTTGTACCTGGAACAGGTAAAATCACAATCAATAAAAGAGATATCGACGAATATTTAGGACTTGAAACTCTTAAAGTTGTAGTTCGTCAGCCATTAGTTGCAACTGAAACAGTTGATAAATTTGATGTTATCGTAAACGTACACGGTGGTGGATACACAGGACAGGCTGGAGCAATCCGTCACGGAATTGCAAGAGCACTTCTTGAAGCAGATTCTGATTACAGACCAGTACTTAAGAAAGCTGGATTCCTTACCTTACACGTGATCCACGTATGAAAGAACGTAAGAAATACGGTCTCAAGGCAGCTCGTAGAGCACCACAGTTCTCTAAACGATAATTTGGAGCAATGTGGCTGCGGGAAAGGCGAAGTTTTTTCGAGTTCATTTTCAAAAAATACAAACCTCAGAAACCTTGTGTTTCTGGGGTTTTTTGTCTGTTTATATTGAAAGCCCTCCGGTTTCCGCATATAATAAAAGACAATGTGTAAAGAAATGAATCAGGGAGAATAATAAAATATGAGTATATTAAATGTAGAACATCTGACACACGGTTTTGGTGACCGTGCCATTTTTGATGATGTATCGTTCCGTCTTTTAAAAGGGGAGCACATCGGTCTTGTAGGAGCAAACGGAGAGGGTAAATCTACCTTTATGAGTATCGTTACCGGGAAACTTACGCCGGACGAGGGAAAGGTGGAATGGGCGAAGAATGTACGAGCAGGCTATCTGGACCAGCATGCAGTCCTTCAGAGCGGTATGACGATCCAGGATGCACTGAAAAGTGCGTTTGATCCGCTTTTGCAGAAGGAGCAGCGAATGAACGAGATCTGTGAGAAACTCGGTGAAGTAGACGAGGATGAGATGAATCTTCTGATGGAAGAGCTTGGAACAATCCAGGATGAGCTTACACTGCACGATTTCTTATACGATCGATGCAAAGGTAGAGGAAGTGGCAAGAGCACTCGGACTTCTGGATCTGGGACTGGACCGTGATGTTACAGACTTAAGCGGGGGACAGAGAACGAAGGTTCTTCTTGGCAAACTGCTTCTGGAGAAGCCGGATATCCTGCTTCTGGATGAACCGACAAACTATCTGGATGAAGAGCATATTACGTGGCTGAAGCGGTATCTGCAGGATTATGAGAATGCATTCATTCTGATTTCCCATGATATTCCGTTCCTGAATGAAGTGGTAAATATCATCTATCATATGGAGAACCAGGAACTGAATCGTTATGTGGGAGATTATGAACATTTCCAGGAAGTCTACGCAGTAAAGAAAGCACAGCTTGAAGCTGCATATCGCCGTCAACAGCAGGAAATCAGTGAGCTGAAAGATTTCGTGGCACGTAATAAGGCACGTGTATCTACTAGAAATATGGCGATGTCCAGACAGAAGAAGCTGGATAAAATGGATGTAATTGAGCTGGCAGCGGAAAAGCCGAAACCGGAATTTAAGTTCCGTTACGGACGGACTCCGGGGAAAATGTTATTCGAAACAAAGGATCTTGTAATCGGTTATGATGAACCACTTTCCAAGTCGCTGAATTTCCAGATGGAAAGAGGACACAAGATTGCGATTGTCGGAACAAATGGTATCGGAAAGACTACATTTTTGAAGAGTGTACTTGGTCTGATCCCGGCAATTTCCGGCGAGTGTGAGCTTGGGGAAAATCTTCAGATCGGCTATTTTGAACAGGAAGTTAAAGGAGAAAACAAGACAACCTGTATTGAAGAGCTGTGGCAGGAATTTCCGTCATTTACCCAGTATGAGGTGCGTTCTGCCCTTGCAAAATGCGGACTCACTACGAAGCATATTGAGAGCCAGGTAAGGGTACTGAGTGGTGGTGAACAGGCAAAGGTAAGACTCTGTAAGCTGGTCAACAAGGACACGAATCTGCTGATCCTGGATGAGCCGACCAATCATCTAGACGTGGATGCAAAGGATTCTCTGAAAAAAGCGCTTCAGGAATACAAAGGAAGTATTCTTCTTATTTGCCATGAGCCGGAATTCTATCAGGATGTGGTAAATGAGGTCTGGGATATGAGCAAGTGGACGATGAAAGTATTTTAAAAGTGTCGTGCAGAAGACCTTTCGGGACTATCCTGAAAGGCCTTTTTGTGTTACTATTTATTTAGAACGTATCATTTTAGTCATTACTTTTTATTTTATAGGAAATTCCGAAGGAACTTCCTATGAAATAAAAGGCACTACGTGCCGGAGATGCGCACTCGCACGAAGATGAAGAATGTCGCAAGCGACTGCGCTCGGCGCGAGAATGTGCCAAGGCATTCTTTTTTACAAAGCCGTTATATAAGCTTTACAGAAGTAAGATAGAGCCTGCAAAGCGCAACGTCTATAATAAAACGTGTTTCAGAAAAGAAAGGATGGGATAATATGCCGTCAACTTATGCACATTACATTTTTGGACAGCAGATCAGGGGCAGATTAAGCGGATATGAGAGAAAAGTTATTGATAAATATCCGGAGCTTTTAATATTGGACTTCATGGACCGGATATTCTTTTATTACAGACCGCTTGGCAAGAACAAGGTCAATCAGTTGGGAAGCCGTATGCATAGCGAGAGCGGGGGAAAGTTCTTCGTTCATGCAGCGAAGGTTTTACATACACACGACCAGTATGAAAAGCATCTGGCTTATGTATATGGAGTGCTCTGCCATTTTGCGCTGGATGAGACCTGCCATGGTTACGTGGAACAGGCAGTAAAAGAGACTGGTCTTGCACATATTGCAGTGGAGGGCGAGCTGGATCGTAAGCTGATGATTATGAACGGAGAAAATCCAGTGAGCAGGAGACTGACCGGACATATTGTTCCTTCTATGAAAAATGCGATAATTATAAAAGATTTTTATCGCGGAATTACAGCAAAGGAAGTCAAAAAAGCACTGAATGGAATGGTATTTTATGACAGGATTCTTGTCTGTCCATCTAAAATAAAGCGGATGGCACTTTATGCAGCACTTAAAGTGGCAGGGCTTTATTATGATTTTCATGGGTTTATTATCAAGTATCATGAGAATGAATCCTGCAGGGAACAGATAAGAAAACTGCTTCATCTTTATGAAAAAGCAGTTCCACTGGCAGACAAACTGATCTGCGAATACAAACCGTTTCTGGAAGGAAACGCCACATTAGATTCTGTATATGCCTATACATTTGGTTCTCAGTTTCCTGGCAAGGAGGATACGTTAAATGAAAATAAAATTGACAAAACAGGAGAAAAACTGGATACTTTATGATGTCGGAAATTCTGCATTCACACTTCTGGCAGCAACCATTTTACCGATTTATTTCAACTATATCGCAGGAAAGCAGGGACTTTCGGATGTACAGTATCTGGCATACTGGGGATATGCAGTATCCATTGCAACCTACTTACAGCACTTGCAGGACCGGTATTTGGAACCGTTGCAGATACAAAAGGCTATAAAAAACCAGTTTTTACAATTGCACTTGGAATCGGGGCAATTGCTTCAGTCGCACTGGGATTTGCAAAGTACTGGCTGGCCTTTCTGGTAGTTTTTGTCATTGCAAAGGTCGGATATTCCGTGACGCTGGTATTTTATGATTCCATGCTTGTCGATGTGACATTGGAAGACCGGATGGATGAAGTCTCTTCCCAGGGCTATGCGTGGGGATATATCGGAAGCTGTGTACCGTTTGTAATCTGTCTTCTGGTTGTGTTAAATGCAGGGAAGATTGGGATTACAATGGAGATAGCAATGATGGTTTCCTTTGTGATCATCACGGTATGGTGGGTAATTATGACATTACCACTTCTGAAAACTTATCACCAGAAGTATTATGTAGAAAAGAAGCAGCATGCTTTTTCAGAAAGCTTCAAAAGAATCGGCATTACTCTGAAAAATGTAAAGAAGGAGAAGAAGGTTTTTCTGTTTCTTCTGGCGTTTTTCTTTTATATTGACGGGGTTTATACGATTATTGATATGGCAACTGCATATGGATCAGCACTTGGACTTAGCAGTACAGGACTTCTTCTTGCATTGTTGCTTACGCAGATTGTAGCTTTCCCATTTGCGATTATTTTCGGAAGACTTGCGAAGAAATATTCTGCAGAAAAGCTGATCACAGTATGTATCGTGGCATACCTTGGAGTGGCAATTTTTGCGATTTTTCTGCATTACCAGTGGCAGTTCTGGGTTCTTGCTGTCTGGGTAGGCATGTTCCAGGGAGGTGTGCAGGCGCTTTCAAGATCTTACTTTACGAAAATTATACCGGCGAACCAGTCAGGTGAATTTTTCGGCTTAATGGATATTTGCGGAAAAGGCGCGTCCTTTATGGGAACAACGATCGTGAGCCTGATCTCGCAGCTTACCGGCAATATCAATATTGGTGTGGGGATGATCGCTGTCTTGTTCGTGATCGGAATTATTTTATTCCGGAGAGCGGCAGCGCTAGAATAAAAATAAAGGATACAATTGATTTATGATGACAGAGCTTGAAAAATATTATAACAAATTTAACGAAGAGAAGCGGCTTAAGAGCCGCCACGGACAGGTAGAATTTATCACCTCAATGAAGTACATTCACAAATATCTTCCTAAGCGGGAGCATGGACAGGTAAAGATTCTGGATGTAGGAGCCGGAACCGGGCGCTACAGTGTTGCGCTTGCCGAAGAAGGGTACGATGTGACGGCGGTAGAGCTGGTGAAATACAATCTGGGAATTCTGAAAAAGAAGAACAGCTCTGTGAAAGCATATCAGGGAAATGCGCTGAAGCTGTCACGTTTTCCGGATAAGGAATTTGACCTGATCATCCTGTTTGGACCGATGTATCACCTTTATACAAAGGAAGATAAGGTAAAGGCGCTGATGGAGGCGAAGCGTGTTCTGAAAGATGAGGGCACGATCCTGGTGGCTTATACAATGAATGAGTACAGTGTTCTGGTGTATGGATTCCGGGAGAACCATATACAGGAATGCCTGGAAAATGGCAAACTGGATGCGAATTACCGTGTATGTCCTTCACCGGAAGATTTGTATGATTATGTGCGTCTGGAGGATATTGACAGCTACAATGAAGCAGCAGGAATGGAACGGATCCAGATTATTTCGGCGGATGGACCATCCGATTATATGCGTCAGGTGTTAAATACGATGGATGAAAAGACTTTCCAGACGTTTATTGACTATCATCTGACTACGTGTGAACGCCCGGAACTGTTGGTGCGGGATCACATACGGTAGATATTATAAGAAAGAAAAAGATGGGGGAATAGAAAATGAAAGTAGCAGATATGCATTGTGATACAATTTTAGCGATTCAGAGAGGAAGGGAACAGGGAAAAGAGATTTCACTTCGGAAAAATAATTTAAATGTGGATCTTGAACGGATGAAAAAGGGGGATTATCTGATTCAAAATTTTGCCATTTTTCTGGATCTGGAGGATCCGATGCTTGCAGGGAGTCCATTCCGTTATGCAATGAAAATGGCGGATGTATTTTATCGGGAAATGGAGAAAAATAAAGACTGGATCCGGCCGGTCACGAAGTATGAAGAGATTGAAGAAAACCGGAAGAATGGAAGGATGTCAGCGTTGCTGACATTGGAAGAAGGAGAAATCTGTGAGGGCGATCCTGCCCTTTTAAGAGACTTTTACCGGATGGGGGCAAGGATGATGACTCTGACCTGGAACTATCCGAATCAGCTTGGATATCCGGCAAAAGCGACTGGCGGAGAATTTGCCGGAAAAGCCTTTTCAGAAGCTGGATATGGGCTTACAGCGCGTGGGATTGAGTTTCTGGAAGAGATGGAGAACCTGGGAATGATCATCGATGTGGCACATTTAAACGATGCAGGAATCCGGGATGTGTTAAAGTTCACAAAGAAGCCTTTTGTAGCGAGCCATTCCAACGCGAGACATTTGTGCAGTCATCCGAGAAACCTGAATGATGAACTTCTGAAAGCGATCGGGGAAAGAGGCGGTGTGATCGGGTTGAATTATTATGCATATTTCCTGCGCGACTGGAAAGACGGAGAGACGGTTGTGAGCAGAGCGGAGGATATTGTGGCACATGCAAAATATATCCGTGATATGGCGGGAATAGAGGCTTTAGGACTTGGTTCAGACTTTGATGGTATGAATGGAGAACTGGAGATTGCATCCCCGGCAGATATGGAAAAGCTGGAAGATGTATTTAAAAAGAATGGATTTGCAGAGAGCGAGATTGAGAAGATCTTCTATAAGAATGTAATGCGGATATATAGAGAACTGCTTGGGTAATTCCGGCAAAGCACATTATAACATAGAAAACCCGGCTGTGGAGTAATACACAAGCCGGGTTTTTTACTCTAGCATCTTTTGCAGCGATTACGCAACTGTTACATTAACAGCCTGAAGTCCGCGGTTTCCTTCTGTGATATCGAAAGTAACGTTCTGTCCTTCTTCAAGAGATTTGTATCCTTCTCCCGCGATTCCTGAAAAATGTACGAATACATCTTCTCCGGTGCTTTCGTTGGTGATGAATCCGTAGCCTTTCTGTGCGTTGAACCACTTAACTGTACCCTTGTTCATTAGTAGTACCTCCTAAAAAATTGATGATGCCGATAAAAATAAAAATCACATATTTTTGTAAGTCATCAGACAGATGTTAATGATTTACAAAAATATGTGAAATCTAAATCTTATCTAAAACACAATTTCAGAATATCACGTGGTAGGACAAATGTCAAATCAAAATAGGAAAAATAGGAAAAAATAAATGTCTTTTTATTGACAGGAAGAAAAAGGAATGCTATTATTTTTAACATATTTAAAGAGTGAAAATATTTGTACAAAGAGGTACTTTACTGCGGAGAAGAACGCAGAGAGTATCTTTTTTTTGACTTGCAGGAGTGCAAAGCACGTAGCAATCTGGTATCAAAGGGGTCAAAAGTATAAATGGGATGTCAGAAAGAGGTAGTGCAGATGAAAAATCATGAACTGGATGCAGTGGATCGTACAATTTTGAATATTTTACAAAGAAATGCCAAATGTCCATTGAAAGAGATTGCAGAGAAGGTGTATCTGTCTACACCGGCTGTATCAGCGCGGATTGAAAAGATGGAAAAAGAAGGATATATTCTCGGTTATCAGGCACAGGTGAATCCGGAAGCACTTGGATATCATATCAAGGCACTGATCAATCTGGAGGTTTCGCCGGAGGAAAAAAATGTGTTTTATCCGTTTGTGAGAAAGTGTTCAAATGTGATCGAATGCAACTGTGTGACCGGAGAATATTCTATGGTGTTGGAAGTACTGTTTCCCAGCACAACAGAGCTGGATAAATTTATTGGAGAATTGCAGCGATTTGGAAGAACAAAGACACTGATCGTATTTTCAACTTCGGTTGAACACAGAGGAATCAATGCAGATATAGAAGAAACACTGGAGAGAGAAATATAATTTCCCGTAAATTGAAAAAGACCCGGAAACAAAAGTTTTCGAGTCTTTTTCTTCTTTAAGGGCTATATAAACAAGCAGTTTGAAATAGTCATTTTGATTATTCAGCAGCGATAGCAACTTCCGGAACAATTGTTTCAGTAGCTTTTTCAGATGCTTTGATATCTGCAGGTGTTTTTGCAAAACCTTTAAACACGATAGAACCAACAAATCCAGCTAAAGATCCGCCAATCGCAGCAAGTACGATTGCAGCTACAACCTTAAGTGGTGGGTTAAATCCGAATGGAGCTAAAAGTCCAGGAATCGGAGATGCTGTTCCAGGGGCGTTATTGATAATACCGAGCATAGCTGCTGCGAGTCCGGCAAGTCCGCCGCCAAAGAAGTTTGATCCGTAAATCGGAATCGGATTCTGTGTAATAATATCGGCCTGTGTAAGAGGTTCAAGCATTACCGCGATAACATTACTGCGCTCGCCAAGTTTTAAACGGTCGAAAATGATACCGTTTGTGAAAGAACCACCAACACATGCAATTGCTGCAATACCCATTGCAAGTCCATCAAGTCCGAGCATAGCAGTCAGAGCCATAGAACTAAGTGGTGAGGTGCAGATCATCTTCATAATACCACCGAGCAGGAATCCCATGATAAGTGGAGACTGTTCAGCAGCTGCAGAAATCATACGTCCGATGTTGAGCAGTGTTGAATTAACGACCGGATCAACTGCGATGGCAATAATTCTTGCAAGCGGTGCGATTGCAAGAGCACCAACGATCAGATTCAGACCTTCTGGAAGTTTCTTTTCCAGGAACGGAGCTACAAAACCTACAATATAACCTGCTACAAAACCAGGAAGGATTCCGTATCCTCCGACTGCGACACCTGCAACGACTGCAAGTACCGGATTACATCCCATACTGATCGGAACTAAAGTAGCTGCAGCGATTCCCCCGAAGCTGCCGGATATGGTTCCGAGTTCTGAGAAAAATGCAATTCCTAATAAATCACCTGTGATGTAATGATGAACAGCTTCTACCAGGAACGAAGCAACGGCTGCATTAGCCATTCCGGACATTGCTTCTGATCCTTTTGGAAACTTCAGGCTGAATACAGAGAAACAGGCTAAAGTGAGAAGCAGTAAACCAATACCTTTTACGATTGTTAACATATGACATCCTCCTTAAAATTTATACTTATTCGCATCAGTTATCGTGATAACATAATAAAATGGAAGTTACAAAAAGATACAAAAAGTATCAAAATGAAATTTATTTTTGGAAAAAACTACAAATACGGGAAAGATTTATTGTATATAATGACGATAACTATAAGTGATAATGAATTATAGAGAAAACATATAAAGAGATGAAATAAGAAGCAGGAGAGAACCTGAAAATCAGGCTCTCTCGGTGCATTCCTGAATCAGTGCATTCAGGAAATTTTTAATTTTCACATTGCCGTGCCGTACACTTTTTCCACGGATGAAATCCATTTCCCTTCGGACCTGTTCAAAGTTATACAGGGAGTTGGAGTAGGTTGTAAACGTGTCATTGGCGTAATCTTCAAGACCAAGGTTGGCAAGGTTGACCATTCCCATGTTGGCTGTCCGACGGATCCTTTGTTCCATGGATTTTGGATTGTCACTGAACCGACTGCAAAGTTCGCTTAAAGTGACATTGTCAACTTTCTGGTTATGCTGGATCAGATAATCGACAAGGGAAATGATATCCTTGCTGCCACGTTCACCGGTGATGCCAAGCTTTTGGAGAATTCCTTTTAACCGGATAATATAAGGTTTTTCAACTGTATCATTTATAAATCCCTGTGGCTGTACAAAATTCTGCTGGGTCTGGAAAATCGTCTGTACCTGCTGCAATGTCCGGCGGGCAGTCAGGGATTCACTGACCTTCCGGAGTATGGATTCTACTTCGATACTGTTGATTGGCTTATGAATATAAAATTCAATGCCTGCAGAATAGGCATCTGCGATCATATCTTTGGATGCAACCTGGGAAAGCATAATAAAAGTAAGATTCGGTGCATGAGAGCGGGCGCGTTTCACGAAAGTGATTCCGTCTATTTCCGGCATCAGAAGATCAACAATTACGATGTCTGGATTTATAAGAGTAAGATCCGTGAGTGCATCCACACCGTTTTCGGCAGTTCCGGCAATCTCTCCAAGCCCCCGGTCCCTTATAATACGTTTTAATATATGCAGTACATTTTTATCATCATCAATGAGATAGAATTTCATTTATAAACCGCTCCATTTCTCTTTTGGTATAGTAAGTGTGAAAACTGTTTTTCCGGGAACGGAAGTTACCCGGATGGTTCCGCCCAGGCGGAGTTCGATAAAATCCTTTACCAGGCTAAGTCCAAGTCCCCGATTGACCTCGCCGGTTTCGTAATTGATCTTTGTGGAAAAACCCGGTTCAAAAATTTGTTCCATATCCTCCGGATCAATTCCGGGTCCATGATCTTCAACTTCAATAACATAAGAAGAATCCGTGGAGGATTGACGGACAGAAAGCTCGACCGGATTTCCGTCTGCTGCTTCAATCGCATTGTTGAAAAGATTGCGGAAGATTGAGAGCAGAAGATAATGGTTCTGTGTATATAGATTTTCCTCCAGTTGTATATTAAAAAAAAGTCGTTTCCCTTTTGGAAGGGATGCATCCAGGCTGCTTTTCAGAATGGTGAGGATATCATCCAGGCTCATTCCGTCATTTTCAGAATTTAATTCCATTGAAGAGGAAAGTCCTCTTACGATCAGATTGTAGTCTTTTTTGATCTCGTGGACATCACGTGCAATCTGAAGTGCGGTGCGGGTGAGGGATTCGTCTATATTCCGTTCACTCATATCGTGGTAAAGCCGGTATGCGGTGCTCATGGTGTCCTCTATCATACGTGTACCTTTCTGCATCAGAACAACTTCGCCGTTAAGCTCAGAAATCAAAAGAAGAAGGTTCTGGTATCTCCGTGCATGTTCAGCACTCAGGAGACTGAACTTGTAATGGCTGAGACAGAACAGGAAAAGACCCGCAAGTGCAGTACGCAGAAGCGCAACCAGAAGGACGCCTGCCTGGGACTGAAAAGAAAAAGCGTCCATACCCCTACGGGTCAGCAGTTCTGTTATATTTGCCAGATAGTCAAAAAGAAACATCCAGGGCAGAGAATACATCGAAAGTTCATAGTCATTTTTACGGCAGTAGAGGAAAAAAAGGACTCCGTAGACCAGATAGAAAAACATTTCCGGAAAATAGCTCTGTGGATTCCAGCTGCCAAAGCGAAGCCAGTGCATCAGCGTACGGGAAAAGAAAACACAGAGGGCACTTATCACCGTGACCGGAAGAATCGGATATTTCCCAAAAAGGATCAGAGACATGAAAATGCCAAAAATTCCGATGGAAACACGAAAATCGCTTTCAAAAAGTGAGATGCTGATCTGGGCGCCAATGATAACAGCAGCACTGACCAGCAAAATGCGGGTATAACGTGAAAAACTTTTGGTCCACATAAGAAAGCCTCCTTTATTCAGATCATCTCTCTTACAGTCTACAGTCCGGTTAATAATTCAACCAGAAATACGCCGGCACATGAAAACAGGGAAACACAGATCAGACTTTTTCTGTTCCATGCAAGGATCAGTGCGATTGCAAAACCAATGGCGGCAGACCAGATATTGGCTGTGGCTGTCAGAATGGCCGGAAAGGTCATAACAGCCAGAGTTACATAAGGTACATAATATAAAAAAGATTTTATAAAAGTATTTTTGATCTCTTTCCTGATCAGCGTCAGTGGCAGCATACGGATCAGATAGGTGACGGCTGCCATGACAAAGATATACATATATAGATTATGCTTCAACGGAAGAATCCTCCTTATCTTCTGGATTTGTTTCTTCTTTTACAGGGAAGAAATACGCTGCGATTCCGGCAATCAGAATCGTAAGGATAATGATTCGGAAGCCAGAAGAAATCTGGCATAGCACAGGAGCCTTTGTGAAAAGGAAGCTTGCTGCCATGGAAATCAAGACAATGGTTCCAATGATCCTGTTATCACGTGCCGGAGGAATAATGATTGCGATAAACATTCCATATAATGCAACGCTCAGTGCGCTGACGATCCGGTCAGGCAGGATATTTCCTGATACTACTCCGAGGAAAGTGCCAAGTGTCCAGCCAGGTGCGGCAAGTGCCATCACACCGTAAGAATACCATGGAGTAATCCTTCCGGGGCGGGATACGGATACGCCGAAGACTTCATCCGTTACACCGTATGCGATAAGAAAACGGTGGAAAAAAGGATAGTGGTTATCAATTTTCTGTGAAAGGGCACAGGACATCAGCGAATATCTGAGATTGATGATGAGCTGGGTGAATGCCATTTCAAAATAGGATGCGGATGCCGTAATCAGTGAAAGACCAGCAAATTGCCCGGCGCTGGTCAGGTTTGTAAGGGAAATCAGAACAGCTTCCCAAGTGGAAAGTCCTGCATTTTTTGCCATGATACCAAAGGTAAATGATACCGCAATATAACCGAGACAGATGGGAATGCCATCCTGTATCCCGGCTGCAAAATCCATTTTTCTGTTTCTACTCATGAAGTAAAACCTCTCTTTTGTAAATAATCCCCAAATTTGAATTGTTATTTTACTAACATTTTACCATGGAACAGTGGTCTTGAAAATGATGTTTTAAAAGAAGTTGAAAAAATTTTGCAGAAAGACTGGAAATATAGTGGTATTATGAGTTATAATAAATAGTGATAAATGAATGTGCAAACATAAGTACAAGTTATAAAAGGAGATTGAAGCATGGAAATGTTATCTATTGAAAAAGAACTGCAGAGCAATTCTTATCCCGGAAGAGGGATCATCATCGGAAAGTCTGCCGACGGAAGCAAAGCGGTAACAGCTTATTTTATCATGGGAAGAAGTGAGAACAGCCGTAATCGTGTCTTTGTAGAAGAGGGAGAGGGAATCCGCACACAGGCATTTGACGAGTCAAAGCTGACAGACCCAAGCTTAATTATCTACGCACCGGTGCGTGTACTCGGCAATAAGACGATCGTTACAAACGGAGATCAGACTGATACAATTTATGAAGGTATGGACAGACAGATGACGTTTGAACAGTCCCTTCGAAGCCGTGAATTTGAACCGGATGGACCAAACTACACACCACGTATTTCCGGTATCATGCACATTGAGAACGGAAAATACAACTATGCAATGTCCATTTTCAAGAGCAATAACGGAAATCCGGATGCATGCAACCGTTACACCTTTGCATATGAGAATCCGGTAGCCGGAGAAGGACATTTTATCCACACATACAAGTGTGATGGAAATCCGCTTCCGAGTTTTGAAGGAGAACCAAAGCTTGTTGCAATTCCGGATGATATGGACACATTTGCAGACACACTCTGGAACAGTCTGAATGAAGATAATAAAGTATCTCTGTTTGTAAGATATATTGATATTGAGACAGGAACATACGAAAGCAAGATCATCAATAAGAATAAATAGTATACAAAGGTGAAGAAGGAGCAGGAATCATGAATGAATTAGAACTCAAATATGGATGTAACCCGAATCAGAAGCCGTCACGTATCTATATGAAAGACGGAAGTGATCTCCCGATCAAAGTTCTGATGGGCCGTCCGGGATATATCAACTTCCTGGATGCATTTAACGGATGGCAGCTGGTATCGGAATTAAAAAAAGCAACCGGACTTCCGGCAGCAACATCCTTCAAGCATGTTTCACCTGCAGGTGCAGCAGTAGGACTGCCACTGGATGAAACTCTTGCAAAAATTTACTGGGTAGATGATCTTGGAGAACTTTCTCCGCTTGCATGCGCTTACGCAAGAGCAAGAGGCGCAGACCGTATGTCTTCTTTTGGTGATTTTATTGCGCTTTCTGATGTCTGCGATGTTGATACGGCAAGACTGATCAAGAGAGAAGTGTCGGATGGAGTGATCGCACCTGGATATGAACCGGAAGCACTGGAGATTCTTGCACAGAAAAAGAAAGGTAATTACAATGTGATCCAGATCGATCCGAATTATGTTCCGGCACCTACAGAACACAAGGAGGTATTTGGTGTTACATTTGAGCAGGGAAGAAATGAATTAAAGATTGACGATGATTTCTTCTCAAATATCGTGACAGAGAACAAAGAAATTCCGGATCACGCAAAGAGAGATCTTGCAATTTCCATGATTACTTTGAAATATACACAGTCCAATTCTGTATGCTTCGTAAAAGATGGACAGGCAATCGGAATCGGAGCCGGACAGCAGTCCCGTATCCACTGTACCCGTCTTGCAGGACAGAAGGCAGATAACTGGTGGCTGAGACAGTGCCCGAAAGTACTTGATCTTCCATTTAAAGAAGGAATCAAGCGTGCAGACCGAGATAATGCAATTGATCTGTATATTGGTGAAGAATATATGGACGTACTGGCTGACGGAACCTGGGAAAATATTTTCACTGAAAAACCGGAAGTATTTACCAGAGAAGAAAAGAGAGCATGGCTTGATAAGCTGACGGGTGTGGCACTTGGATCAGACGCATTCTTTCCGTTTGGAGATAACATCGAACGTGCACATAAGAGCGGTGTTACATATATTGCAGAACCGGGTGGATCAATCCGTGATGACAATGTAATCGATACCTGCAACAAATACAACATGGCGATGGCATTTACCGGAATCCGTTTATTCCATCACTAAGATAATAAAGAAGCAAAGTTCCTGCAGAGGTAGAAGATCTACCTTTGCGGGAATTTTTTATTTTTAACAGAAAATGGAGCTTTCTATTGTATAAAAAAGATTCCGGAAGAATAATCTGTTGAAAAAATAAACAGATATGCGACAAATGTGGAAAAATGTCGTTAAAAAATAAACAGAACCGATAATCTGAAGATTTATTATTTAGTAAGGGATTACATAATATATATGTAACAGCCAGCAGGAGGAGGCGAATCTATGGGTATTATTGAAATCCTTTTAATTTCAATCGGGCTTTCATTTGATGTATTTGTTGTACATATCTGTGTTGGAGCAGGATTTTCGAGGAAGCATGGAAAAGACACACTTTTATCCAGTCTGATTTTTGGAGGAATGCAGCTCTTTGCACTGATCCTGGGAAATGTTGTTGCAGATATTCTGAAGCCGGACAGAAAAATGAATGAGACGATTTCAACAGCAGCAAGTGGATGGGAGCTTTTGTCGGTGCTGATATTTATCGGACTTGGCATTTATATGATCTGTAAAGCAAGAAATAATAAGCAGATCTTTGAGCGGAGAAACGATGAAATAAACTGGAAACGGCTTAGAAAACTGGCAGTACTTACCAGCGTAGATGCGTATTTTGCCGGAATGGGTATCGGATTCTGGAGTGTGGAGATCCTGGAACAGGGAATGGTATTGCTTCCGGTTACGATCATTCAGTGCTTTCTTGGTGTGGAGGTCGGATATAGATTGGGCTGTGAATATAACTGCAAAGCTTACTGGATCGGTGGGATATTATTCCTGATCGCCGGGGCAGATATGGTGGTTACGCATTTTTTATTTTAAAATAGCAGGAGGAAAAGAGTATGGGCGAATTGACACATAAAGCAGCAAGGGCAGCATTTGGCGGAGCAATTGATTTGGCAATGCGAAAAATGGATAAAGACAGAGAAAAAGGTCTGCTTGATCTTGTTGATCTGACCGAGCGTTTCATGGGAGACAATTTCCAGAAGAGCTCCTATGAAGGCGCAAGAAAGATGATACAGGATCCGGATTCGAAGTGGATGAGTTATGTGAATCGTGCATTAGATGAAATTGACCCGCATGTTATTAAACAGACAGCATTAAACCTTGGATTTGAAGCGGCGTTCCATGGAACGAAGACAATCCGCAGTATGAGAGAGGTACATCAGTGCAATATTCCGTGGCTGATCCTGATGGATCCGACAAGTGCATGTAATCTTCATTGTACCGGATGCTGGGCGGCAGAATATGGGCATAAACTGAATCTTACATATGAAGAGATGGACAGCATCATTACGCAGGGAAAAGAACTGGGGATTTATTTCTATATGTATACAGGCGGGGAACCGTTAGTAAGAAAAAAAGATATTATCAGACTTTGTGAAAAGCATTATGACTGCGAATTCCATGCATTTACAAATGGAACACTGGTGGATGATGAATTTTGCGAAGAGATGAGAAGAGTCGGCAACCTGTCCCTTTCAATTAGTCTGGAAGGATTTGAAGAGGTCAATGACATGCGCCGTGGAGAGGGTGTATTCGACAAGGTTATGGCAGCTATGGATCGGTTAAAGAAATATGGACTGATCTTCGGTACGTCAATCTGTTATACCAGAAAGAACATTGAAACGGTTACATCGGATGAATTCCTGGATATGATCATCGGAAAGGGATGTCGTTTCACCTGGTATTTCCATTATATGCCGGTTGGAAATGATGCAGCACCGGATCTGCTCCCGACAAAGGAACAGAGAGATATATGTATCACCGGGTAAGAGAAATCCGCGGTGCAACAGGTGGAAAGCCGATTTATGCAATGGATTTCCAGAATGACGGAGAATTTGTCGGAGGATGTATCGCAGGTGGAAGAAACTACTGCCATATCAATGCGAATGGAGATGTAGAACCATGTGTATTTATTCACTACTCTTCTGCAAATATTCGGGAAGTCACTCTGCTGGAAGCTCTGAAACAGCCACTCTTTATTGCATACAGAGACCGGCAGCCTTTTAATAGCAATCATTTGCGTCCTTGCCCGATGCTTGAAAATCCGGAGATTCTTCAGGAAATGATCAAAGAGACCGGTGCAAAATCGACCGATCTGCAGTCACCGGAAAGTGCGGAACATTTGTGCAGTAAGTGCAAAGCTTATGCCTGTGAGTGGAAAAAAACGGCAGATCAACTATGGAAAGAGCATCCGCATCAGCAGAAGGGTTACACAAATTACAAAAAACGCGTGGAAAAGCAGTAAAAAAACAGAAAAAAAGCGGTTTGAAAAAGTGTTTTGTTTGTGATAGAATATTCGTCAAGAGAAATGGGCAGGAAAAAGAGGACAACACATGGAAAGAAAAAGAGAATTAACAAAAATCCTGCTTGCGGAAAGCTTTAAGGAACTACTGATAAAAGGATCTTTTGATAAGATAACGATTAAAATGATCACAGATCAGGCGGGAGTCATTAGACCGACTTTTTATAATTACTTTCAGGATAAGTATGAAGTGATGGAATGGCTTCTGGAGACGGAGGTTTTTCAGCATATCCGTGAGATGACCGAAGACGGGATGGAAAGAGAAGCCATTTATCTGTTGTTCCGAAAGATGGAGAAAGACCGGATTTATTATCAGAAAGCATTTGAAGCGACCGGTCAGAATGGGTTTGAGGAAATTCTTGAAAAGAAGATCCGTCAGCTGATCGAAGAGATGGTGGGCAGACATAAGATCAAGCTTGAGAAGCTTCAGGGAATCAAAGACAAAAAGATTTTTCTGGAGTTCCATACGATCACCGTTGTAACCGGACTCAAATACTGGCTGACCAGCCGGGATATTCATCTGTCGGCGGATGAAGCGATGGAGTATTATCTGTTCCTAATGTCGCATCCTATTTTGGAGCTGCTTGAAAAGTAAAGAACAAAATATAAATTTGAGAAGAATCTGGGAAAATCCGGGTTCTTCTTTTTGTTTTTCTGTCAGAAAATTCTGATAGAGCGTTCTGATAAATAAAAGGGAATACGTTCTGGAGAGGTATATTCTTTTGAAATTGTAGAAAATAAAAAATGTTATCTAAACTGCTTGACGGATTTCTATTACAGAGTTATTATGAACATATGAACAGTTGCTCATATGTTCAGTGAGGAGAAAATTTTTGGAGGAAAGAAGGTTGAAAAGAATAGTAGAGGATATCCATTCCATTAAGGACATCACAAAAGACCATCAGATGGTGGTCATTTAAAATTGAATATGTAGCAAAGTTAAGGTCTATTCAGCAGCTGACTTGATTTTATAACCTTGGAACTGTGCCATTAAGATTGCCTGTTCAATTGTAATCTCACGATTGACAGGAGAACATCACTTTTTCGGTAAAGTTCAGCATTATAGGGTTCCTTATTTTTCAGCATATTGTATAATGCTGTTAGAAGCATTCTTGCTATTGCAATGATTGCTTTCTTGTGACCGTGACGCTTTCTTAAACGGAGATAACGGTTACGCATTTCAGGATGTTTTCACTTTTAACCACTGAGTTGGCACATTGAACTAGAAGTGGTTTGATATAACATCCGGCTTTGGAAACCGGACAGATTTTTCTTCCCTGCACTTTCATTGTTGGTTGGAGTAAGCCCAGCCCATGAACACAAGTGTTTCGCCGAAGGAAAAGCCTCCATGTTGGTACCAATTTCGGAAATGATTCCGATTGCAGTGAATTTATTTTTGAATGATGGAGCAGTTAGGATTAGGTCGAGTTCTTGCTGATAGGGACTGGCGAGCGCAAGGATCAGTTCTTTCTAGCTCTGCTTTCCGGGATTCCAAATCTTCAAAGTGCTTTTTGATAACCTTTAATTTACCAGCTTGTTCAGGTGTGATAAAACCGTCAATAGCGAGTTCCAGTTCGGGAAGTTTTTTCTTCATGGAACCATGAATTAAAGGTTCAATATCAAAGAAGTATCATCAGGATTTTCGAGAATCTTATCCAGGATTCTTTGAGAACTTTACCAAAGGTGTCCGAGACAACGTTTGCCAACTGAATGTTGGAAACCGTGAGACAGTTTTGGAGACGGTTCTTCTCGCTGGACATAAAGCAGGTCAGTTTAAAACGATAGCGCATCAGATCACGAAGCTGTCTGATATCAGCGGGTGGCATAAAGCTTCCGGCAACAAGATCATGCTTGAACAGGTCAGCAATCCATTTGGCATCTTTCTTGTCAGTTTTCTTTCCACGGATAGCCTTAACATATTTAGGATGAGCAAGAACAATGTTGCAATCTTTTTCCAGAACATTGTAAATAGGAATCCAGTATTTACCGGTAGATTCCATGCAGACATCCTTACAATGATTGTCAAGCAGCCACTGTAACAATTCCTTTAACCCTTGTGTGAAGGTTGAGAAACGATGGCGCTTGTAGGTGGTAACACCTTGTTTGTTAGTGGAAGCGATGCAGGCAACAACAAAAGTTTTGTGAACATCAATACCACAACAGATTTGATACACAATTTTTAAAGCCATAGGGACTCCTTTCAGAACCATAGGTTCAATAGATTATAGGGAGTAGACAGCATTGACTGAATGCTTAGGATAAAAACGAGAGTTGTTTTTACAAAGATAAGGTTACGTGCTCAGGGCACACTTATTTGTGCTTGAAAAAGCATTCTACACATATAAAAATACGGTCATCCGATGAACGGACAGCCCACTCACCTCCCCGTGATTTGTAGTATACTGAATATCCCTATGGAACAATTATAAAAAGATAGCTGCAATAAGCCAACGTTTTTTTCATGACGTTTTGTGCCTTGAGCAGCGCGAAAGGAATGGATATAAAGATGAAGAAAAAATTTAAAATGGTAGACCTTGATTGCGCAAACTGTGCAGCAAAAATGGAAGATGCAATCAAAAAAATTGATGGTGTAAATGATGCAACGGTAAGTTTTATGATGCAGAAGCTTACGATTGATGCAGATGATGCAAGATTTGATGAGATCATGCAGGAAGTCGTTGCTGTATGCAAGAAGGTAGAGCCGGATTGCCAGATTCAGCTGTAAAACCGGAAAAGGTATGAAAGGGGAGAGGCTTCTATGATGAAAAAACAGAAAATAATGCTGTACCGTATTATCGCAGCGGCAGTTATTTATGTTCCTCTTTTTGTACTGGAACATATGGGAAAACTGGAATTTCAGTCCGAAATTCCGGTGCAGTTTTTGTTATTTATGATACCTTATCTGATCGTGGGATGGGACATCATTTACCGGGCTGTGCGCAATATCAGTCATGGTCAGGTATTTGATGAGAACTTTCTGATGTGTATAGCAACGTTTGGTGCACTTGGAGTAAAGGAATATTCGGAAGCGGTAGCGGTTATGTTGTTCTATCAGATCGGGGAGTTATTCCAGAGTTATGCAGTCAACCGTTCCCGCCAGTCAATCAGTGCAATGATGGATATCTGTCCGGAATATGCGAATATTGAAGAAGACGGAAAGCTCAAACAGGTTGATCCGGATGATGTAGAGATTGGTACAGAGATCGTCATCAAAGCAGGAGAGAGAGTTCCTCTCGATGGTGTGGTTGTATCGGGAACATCCTTTGTAGATACTTCTGCACTGACCGGAGAGTCGGTTCCGCGAGAAGTAACAGAAGGTTCCGAGATTATCAGCGGTTGTGTAAATGGAAGCGGACTTCTTAAGGTGCGCACAACGAAAGAGTTTGATGATTCTACAGTTGCGAAGATTCTGGAACTGGTTGAAAATGCCAGCAGCAAAAAGGCACATGTAGAAAACTTCATTACAAAGTTTGCAAAATACTATACGCCGATCGTGGTTTGTGCGGCAGTTGTACTTGCATTCCTTCCACCAATCATTCTTGGCGGTGGATTTGCAGAATGGATTCAGAGAGCATGTATTTTCCTTGTAATCTCCTGCCCATGTGCACTGGTGATCTCTGTTCCACTTGGTTTTTTTGGAGGAATCGGAGCAGCATCCAAACAGGGCGTTCTGGTAAAGGGAAGCAATTATCTGGAAGCACTCTCTGAGATGAAAACGATTGTATTTGATAAGACTGGTACACTGACAAAAGGTGAATTCGTTGTATCAGAAGTTATTCCGAACGGATGGGAAAAAGAAGGACTTCTTGAAGTGGCAGCCCTTGCGGAAGGCTATTCCGATCATCCAATCTCAGCAGCACTCAAGAAAGCGTACGAAGAAGCGGAGCTTGGTGAGTTGTCCATGGACAGGGTGGAACAGGCTGAAGAAATCGCCGGACACGGAATCAAGGCAAAGATCGACGGAAGAGTTGTCTATGCCGGAAATGCAAAGCTGATGGAAGAAAAAGGCGTGGAATATGAGCCATGCACAGTCCCTGGTACGGTCGTATATCTGGCGGCTGAAAAAGAATTCCTCGGGACCATTGTAATTTCTGATACGGTCAAACCGGAAGCCAAACGTGCGATCGCGCAGCTCAAACAAAGCGGTGTCAAAAAGACAGTTATGCTTACCGGTGACAGAAAAGATGTCGGTGAAGCAGTAGCAGAAAGCCTTGGAATCGATGAAGTCTACACAGATCTCCTTCCGGGGGATAAGGTAGATAAGGTTGAAGCACTTCTCGGAGAACTCGGTGAGAAAGAAAAGCTCGGTTTTGTTGGTGATGGTATCAATGATGCACCGGTACTCTCCAGAGCTGATATCGGAATCGCAATGGGAAGCATGGGATCCGATGCAGCAATCGAAGCCGCAGATGTTGTTCTGATGGATGATAATATCCTTAAGATATCCTCCATTATGAGAATTGCAGGAAAAACTCTCCAGATCGTACATCAGAATATCGTCTTTGCCCTCGGTGTCAAAGTTCTGGTCCTCATCCTGGGAGCCCTCGGCATGGCCAATATGTGGGAAGCCGTCTTTGCCGATGTAGGAGTATCCGTAATCGCAATCCTGAACTCCATGAGGACACTGAAAGTAAAATAGATGTCAAAAGCATAATGTAAAACAAGAAAGAATTATCCTTAACGTGATGGGGATAATTCTTTTTTTTCATAGAAATTCAAGAATTTCCTATGAAATAAAGGCACTGCGTGCCGGAGATGCCTCGCACGAGATGAAGAATGTCGCAAGCGACCGCGCTCGGCGCGAGAATGTGCCGAGGCACATTCTTTCTTATTGCTATAGAAATGTACCGGGGCTACTGGTCTGGTTCTCACCAATAAAGTAGAAGGGCAAAGCAGCAGAAATAAATGGGATAAATTCTATTTTGTGCAATGGAGATGAAACTCAAAAATCGTGGAAGCCTCTGCTGAACACGATTTTCGCCCTAAGAGGTTCATCGGAATGGTTTGCACAACTTGAATTTATCCCATTTATTTCTGTTTCTTTGCCACACTAATTTATTCTACTTGCTTTTTTGTCAGCGACAGTGTAAAATGACAAAACGGATTAGAATAGTGAAACCAAGAAGGGAGATACAAGATGGAACTGTTTATAGATATACTAAAAGATACAACAATTGACACTGTGAAACTGATACCTTTCCTTTTTCTGACATACCTTGCGATGGAATATCTGGAGAATAAAGCCGGTCAGAAGACGGTGCGGATGCTTCTTGGAGCAGGGAAAAAAGGACCTGTGATCGGTGGGATACTGGGCGTTGTTCCGCAGTGCGGATTTTCGGCAGCAGCAGCAAATCTGTATTCCGGCGGAGTCATCACAGTTGGAACGATGATCGCTGTTTTTCTGTCTACATCAGATGAGATGCTTCCGATTCTGATCTCAGAGCAGGCGGATGTCCGTAAGATCATGGCAATTTTAATCGGAAAGATTATCGTTGGTATTGTTGCAGGGATTCTGGTTGATATCGGAGTGCGGGTGCTAGGCAAAGGATACCAGAGAGGGCTGCACATTCATGATATCTGTGAGCATGACCACTGTCACTGTGAAGAAGGAAGCATTGTAAAATCAGCACTCATCCATTCGGTACAGATTCTGGTATTTATATATGTAATTTCTTTTGCGTTAAATGCAGTTGTGGAGTGGATTGGAATGGAAGAGGTCATGAACGTGGTGACGCATTATCCAATTGCCGGAATTTTTCTGGCTGGTCTTGTCGGTCTGATTCCGAACTGCGCAGCTTCTATTACAATTACGAAATTTTATCTTGAGGGAGTCTTAAATGTCGGCAGTATGTTTGCCGGACTTTTGTCATGTGCCGGAATCGGACTGATCGTACTTTTTAAGACGAACCATAGTTGGAAGAAGAATGTGATGATCGTCACAACACTTTACGGAATCAGTGTAGTGTGTGGAATTATAGTGGAAATCCTGTTTGGAATGTAGTACAATATCCTTATATGCCGCAGAAGCCTAAAAGGAACGAAAGAAGTGGATTTGAGATGGCTAAAAAAGGATTTATTGCAGAATTCAAAGAGTTTATTGCAAGGGGAAATGTAATGGATCTTGCAGTCGGCGTTATTATTGGTGGTGCATTCCAGTCGATTGTGAATTCTCTTGTAAATGATATGATCATGCCGGTGATCAGTCTTCTGACTGGTGGGGTCAATTTTTCCAACTGGGTGATCCGGATCGGATCTGGTGAGAATGACACGATCAAATATGGCAATTTTATTACAGCGGTGATCAACTTTCTTCTGATGGCACTTGTTATTTTTTGTTTTGTAAAAGTGATGAACAATCTTGCTTCAAGAACAGAAAAGCTGCTTAAGAAGGAGGAAGAAGCACCGGCAGCACCGGCTACGAAGATCTGCCCGTACTGCATGTCAGAAATCCCGATCGCGGCAACCAGATGTGCATACTGTACATCTGAGCTTCCGTCTGAGGATACGGACAAAGAAGAATAAAGAAAAGACAGGAATAATACGACAGAGAGGAACATAAAAACAATGGAGAAAATTATTTTAACAGGTGACAGACCAACCGGACGGCTTCATGTCGGACATTATGTTGGATCCTTAAAGCGAAGAGTAGAACTGCAGAATTCAGGAGAGTATGACAAAATATTTATCATGATTGCCGATGCACAGGCACTGACAGATAATGCAGATAACCCGGAAAAGAGTACGTCAGAATATTATTGAGGTGGCGCTGGATTATCTGGCATGCGGACTGGATCCGGAGAAATCCACGATTTTCATCCAGTCACAGGTACCGGAACTGACAGAACTTTCATTTTTATTATATGAATCTGGTTACGGTATCCCGTCTTCAGAGAAACCCAACGGTTAAATCTGAGATCCAGATGCGTAATTTTGAAGCAAGTATTCCGGTAGGATTCTTTACTTATCCAATCAGCCAGGCAGCAGATATCACAGCTTTTAAGGCAACGACTGTACCGGTAGGTGAGGATCAGCTTCCGATGATCGAACAGTGCCGTGAGATCGTACACAAATTCAACAGTGTATATGGAGAAGCATTGGTTATGCCGAAAGCGCTGATTCCGGAGAACGAAAGCTGTTGCCGTCTTCCTGGAACGGATGGAAAAGCAAAGATGAGTAAATCCCTTGGTAACTGTATTTATCTGTCTGATTCCGAGGAAGAAGTAAGACAGAAGATCATGGGAATGTATACAGATCCGAATCATTTGAAGGTATCTGATCCGGGACAGGTAGAAGGAAATTCCGTTTTCACTTATCTGGATGCATTCTGTACAGATGAACATTTTGAAAAATATCTGCCGGATTATAAGAATCTGGATGAATTGAAGGATCATTACAGACGTGGTGGACTTGGTGACGTTAAGGTTAAGAAGTTCCTGAATGCGGTTATGCAGGAAGAGCTTGCACCGATCCGTGCAAGAAGAAAAGAACTGGAGAAGAAGATTCCGGAGATCTACGAGATCCTTCATAAAGGAAGTATTGAAGCTGAAAAAGTGGCAGCACAGACTTTAAAAGAAGTAAAAGATGCGATGAAGATCAACTATTTTGAAGATCAGCAGTTGATCCGGGAACAGACAGCAAGATTTGCAGAATAAAGAAAGGCTTTAAGCCGGAGGAGAGATAATAATTATGGGTAAATATTTCGGAACAGATGGATTCCGTGGAGAAGCCAATGTAGTACTGACGGTAGAGCATGCGTTTAAGGTAGGACGTTATCTTGGCTGGTATTACGGACAGGAACACAAGGCAAGAATCGTGATCGGTAAAGATACCAGAAGAAGCAGCTATATGTTTGAATATGCACTGGCGGCAGGACTTACTGCGTCAGGAGCAGATGCATATCTTCTTCATGTGACGACAACTCCAAGCGTGTCTTACGTGGTAAGAACCGAAGATTTTGACTGCGGAATCATGATTTCTGCAAGCCATAACCCGTACTATGATAATGGAATCAAAGTGATCAACAGTAAAGGTCAGAAGCTGGAAGCAGAAGTAGAAGCCAAAGTGGAAGCTTATATTGATGGGGAATCCGGAGAAATTCCGCTTGCTAAAAAAGAGGCGATCGGAAGAACCGTAGATTATGCAGCAGGAAGAAACCGTTATATCGGACATTTGATCAGTCTGGCAACCCGTTCTTTTAAAGAGGTGAAAGTCGGACTGGATTGTTCCAACGGAAGTTCATCAAGTATTGCCAAAAGCGTATTTGATGCACTTGGAGCAAAAACTTATGTGATCAATAATGAGCCGGATGGAACCAATATCAACACAAATTGTGGTTCTACACATATTAACGTGCTCCAGGAATATGTAAAAGAAAATGGTCTGGATGTCGGATTTGCATACGATGGAGATGCGGACCGCTGCATCGCTGTTGATGAGAATGGAAATGTTGTTGACGGGGATCTGATCCTTTATGTGTGTGGCAAATATATGAAAGAACATGGTCAGTTAAAAGACGATACCATCGTTACTACTATCATGTCGAATCTTGGACTTTATAAAGCATGCGACAAGATTGGCATGAAGTACGAAAAGACACAGGTCGGCGACAAATATGTCTATGAGAACATGGTCAAGAATGGATTCATGCTGGGCGGTGAACAGTCCGGACATATTATTTTCAGTAAGCATGCAACGACAGGAGATGGTATTCTGACTTCTCTGATGCTGATGGAAGTTATCATGGAGACCAAACAGTCCCTCGGACAGCTGACAGAAGAAGTGAAGATCTATCCACAGCTTCTGAAAAATGTGCGTGTGGCAGATAAGAAGACAGCAAGGGAGAATCCGGAAGTGGTCAAAGCAGTCGATGCAGTTGCAGAAGCACTTGGAGATGACGGAAGAATCCTTGTCCGTGAAAGTGGAACGGAACCGGTAATCCGTGTGATGGTAGAAGCTGCGACGGACGAGCTTTGCGAAAAGTATGTGACTCAGGTAATCGATGTGATTGAAAAAGAAGGACTCATCGTAGAATAAAAAATCTGAAATAGAATCGTGCAGAAAAGGATAGCTTGCAGATGAAAGTCTGTGGGGCTATCCTTTTTTAGTTTGCGAACCATAGTCTGGATGTTTGAAAAAATATTATTTGAATAATAAAGAAAAATGTTCTTCCGGTATAGATTTTCTATATTTTGACATGCTAATAAAAAAACATGGAGGAAAAAGAAATGGAGGAAATGTTTTGTTTTCAATGCCAGCAGACCGCTCATAACACGGGCTGCGAAGGACATACAGGTGTATGTGGGAAAAAGTCGGATACAGCAAATCTTCAAGATGAACTGACTGGTGAACTGATCCGGCTGGCAAGGGCAGTTGCAGAAAATGAAAGAAGCAGATCTTCGGATGAACTGATGTTAAAAGGTCTGTTTACCACGATTACAAATGTAAATTTCAACAGTGATACAGTGAAAAAACTGTCAGATGAGATCAGAGAAGAAGCAGAAAACAGAAAACCAGGAAAAGATGCTTATAATGTACAGAAGATCTGGGAGGCACCGGAAGATATCCGTTCGTTAAAGTCATTGATCTTGTTTGGCTTACGAGGGACTGCAGCATATGCTTATCATGCATGGGCACTGGGATATGTGGATGCGGAGATTATGAATTTCTTTTATAAGGGAATGAGGATTCTGGGAGAAGAAAAAGGGATGGAAGAACTGCTTCCGGTAGTCATAGAAACAGGTAAAATCAACCTGCGCTGCATGGAACTTCTGGATAAAGCAAACACGGAAAGCTATGGAGATCCAATTCCGACAGAAGTTCCGCTTACGATAGAAAAGGGACCGTTTATTGTAGTCAGTGGTCATGATCTGCATGATATGAAGCTGCTTCTGGAGCAGACCAAAGATAAAGGCATCAATATCTACACCCACAGTGAGATGCTTCCGGCACACGGATATCCGGAATTAAAGGAATATCCGCATTTGAAAGGCAATTTCGGAACGGCCTGGCAGAGCCAGCAATTTGAGTTCCATAATATTCCTGCGCCAATTTTATTTACGACAAATTGTCTGATGCCGGTCAGACAGAGCTATGCAGACCGGGTGTTTACAACTTCGGTGGTGTCTTATCCGGAGATGGTTCATATTGGTGCGGACAAAGATTTTACGCCGGTTATTGCAAAAGCATTGGAATGCGGTGGATATCCGGAAGATCATCCGATGACAGGGATTAATGGAGGAACAACCGTGATGACCGGATTTGCACACAACGCAGTTCTGGAAAATGCAGGAAAGATCGTGGATTTGGTAAAGCAGGGGAAAATCAGGCATTTCTTTCTGATCGGAGGCTGTGATGGCGCAGCACCAGGACGGAGCTACTATACGGAATTTGCGAAAAAGACACCGATGGATACGATCATCCTGACGCTGGCATGTGGAAAATACAGATTGAATGATCTGAGGCTCGGAGAAATTGAGGGGATTCCAAGAATTTTGGATATGGGACAGTGTAATGATGCGTACAGTGCGATTAAAGTTGCAATTGCTCTTGCAGAAGCGTTTGAGTGTGAGGTAAATGAACTTCCACTGTCTATGATCCTGTCATGGTATGAACAGAAAGCGGTTGCGATTCTGCTGACACTTCTGGCGCTCGGAATCAAAAATATTTACCTGGGTCCGACGCTTCCGGCGTTTGTGTCACCGAATGTTCTAAATTACCTGGTACAAGAGTATCAGATTACCCCGATCAGTACAGTAGATGAGGATCTGAAGAAAATTTTAGGTTGAAGAGGTTTGAACGTGAGAGAAAGAAAGCGGAAATAAAAAATGAAAAGCATTACTTCTGAAACGGAAAGCACAAAAAAGTGTGAGTAAGAAGAGGTAGTGCTTTTTTACATACTGTTTCCTTTACAAAAAGTGTCGTCTGTGCTAACATAAATATAACAATGGCGATGCCGGTACAATAGAAAAAGGAGTGCGTTTTATGCTGATTGAAATTGATTTTAACAGTGATGAGGCGATTTATATACAGCTCAGGAATCAGATCATTATGGGAATTGCCACTTCGACGATTCATGAAGGAGATACTTTGCCGTCTGTGAGACAGCTGGCAGATAATATCGGAATCAATATGCATACAGTGAATAAGGCATACAATGTCCTGCGGCAGGAAGGTTTCCTTCAGCTTGACAGACGAAGAGGTGCGGTGATCTGTATTGATGAAGATAAGCTAGAAGCTTTGCAGGATCTGAAAGAGCAGCTTCGGGTACTTCTGGCAAAAGGAAGTTGCAAAAACATTACGAAAGAAGAAGTTCATGAACTGGTAGACGAGATCTATGCAGATTATGAACAGAGATAGATTGAAAAAAGGAGACTAAAATTATATGGCAGAAAAGCAATATACAAGGCAGGCGCAGGAAGCGCTGAATATGGCACGGAAGATTGCAGCCGAACTGAAGCATCCATATGTTGGGACAGAACATCTTCTTTTCGGGCTTAAGAGGGTTTTTACCGGAGTTGCAGGGCAGGTGCTTGATAAGAATAAAGTCGATGAAGAACAGATGGAAAAAGCAATGGATATCCTTGTATCTGCTCCTGAGGCAGCTAAGAAGGAAAGAAAGCATCTGGAGTACAGTCCGAGACTTCGATATATTCTGGAAGAAAGCCAGAATGAGGCAGTGCAGCTTGCATCTGAAAAAGTCGGAACCGAACATCTTCTGCTTACAATGCTCAAAGATGGAGATTGTGTGGCTACCCGTATGTTGATGACCCTGAATGTAAATATTCAAAAACTTTTTCAGGATCTTCTGCTTGCGGCGGGAATTGATCCGAAAGAGTATATGGAAAATCAGAAGGATGGGGAAACTGTTGGCGGAATTATAGACCAGTACAGTACGGATCTGACACAGGAAGCAAGAGAAGGAAAGCTGGATCCGGTTATTGGACGTGAAAAAGAAATTGCACGTATCATGGAGATCCTGAGCAGACGGACCAAGAATAATCCGTGCCTTGTGGGAGAGCCGGGAGTCGGTAAGACAGCAATCGTGGAAGGACTTGCAAGACAGATCGCGGAAGGAATTGTTCCGGAAAGCATGAAAGATAAGCGGATCATGGTGCTGGATCTTCCGGGGATGATTGCAGGCTCCAAGTATCGTGGTGAATTTGAAGAGCGCATGAAAAAACTGATCCGTGAGGTAAAAACGGCGGGCAATATTATCCTTTTCTTAGATGAACTTCATACCATTATCGGTGCCGGTGGTGCAGAGGGTGCAATTGATGCATCCAATATTCTGAAACCATCTCTGGCAAGAGGGGAGATGCAGCTGATCGGTGCAACAACTCTTACGGAATACCGCAAGTATATTGAGAAGGATGCGGCTCTGGAAAGAAGATTCCAGCCGGTTACGGTTGAAGAACCGACAGAAGACGAGTGTATCCGGATCCTGGAAGGCCTGAAAGAAAAATATGAGGCCTCATCATCGATGTAGAGATCGAAGAGGAGGCGTTGAAAGAGGCAGTACATATGTCATGCCGTTATATCAATGACCGTTTCCTTCCGGATAAGGCAATTGATGTGTTGGATGAAAGCTGTTCAAAAGTAAAACTTCGTGGATTTAAAGTGCCGGAGAATATTGTTGGGACAGAAATCCGCTGTGGAAAGCTGGAGCAGGAAAAAGAAGCGGCGCTGAAAGCAGGAGATATTGAAAAAGCATCGGAGCTCCATAGAGAACAGAAGGAAGCAGAAAAGAAATTAGAGCAGGCGAAAAAGCGTTTCAATAAAAAGAATGAAAAGAAAAAAGTTCCGGTAACTGAAGAAGATGTTGCGGATGTAATTTCCATGTGGACACGAATCCCGGTAACAAGACTGAATGAATCTGAGAGCGAACGCCTGAAAAAGCTGGATAAAACACTGGAGAAGCGTGTGATTGGTCAGGAAGAGGCAATCCAGGCACTTTCCAAAGCGGTAAAACGAGGAAGAGTGGGATTGAAAGATCCGGCACGTCCGATTGGTTCATTCTTATTCCTTGGTCCTACAGGTGTCGGAAAGACAGAGCTTTCCAAAGCTCTTGCAGAAGCACTCTTTGGCAATGAAGAGGATATGATCCGGGTAGATATGTCCGAATATATGGAGAAGCACAGTGTATCCAAGATGATCGGATCGCCTCCGGGGTATGTGGGACATGAGGATGGCGGACAGCTCAGCGAAAAAGTACGCAGAAATCCATATTCTGTCATTCTGTTTGATGAGATTGAGAAAGCACATCCGGATGTGTTTAATATACTTTTACAGGTGCTGGATGACGGACATATTACGGATTCGCAGGGAAGAAAAGTAGATTTCCGCAATACGGTTATCATTATGACGTCCAATGCAGGTGCCAAGGCAATCATTGAACCGAAGAAGCTTGGATTTACCCAGCAGGAAGACCAGAAGGCGGATTACAAGCGTATGAAAGCAAATGTGATGGACGAAGTAAAGCAGTTATTCCGCCCAGAGTTCCTGAACCGTATTGATGAGATCATCGTATTCCATCCGCTGAATGAGGACAATATGAAGAAGATCGTAGGGCTGATGTGTAAAGAAGTTGTGCAGAGAGCAAAAGAGCAGCTTGAAATTATACTGGTTGTGCGTGATTCTGTGAAGAAGCATATCGTTGAGACCGGAAGTGACAAGAAGTATGGTGCAAGACCGCTGAGAAGGGCAGTACAGAGCCAGTTGGAAGACAAACTTGCGGAAGCACTTTTGAATGGTGAGATCAAACGTGGAGACCATGTGGAAGCCGGTATTTCTAAAAAGGAAATAAAATTTACAGTCAGAGAGATAAACAGCTAGCAAAAGAAGAAGTTTTATTATATAATAAGAAAAACGGTTCGGATGTGGAAAATTCACAGTCCACAAGTCGAAAGAGAAAGACCATTAGGAGGATTTGAACAATGACAGTAGTCAAAGAGCTTATCAGAAGTGAATTAGACGGAACACTCAGTTTCGGTGATTACACTCTGGATACAAAGACAAAAAAGGATGGATTTGAATTTCAGGGAGATATATATAAAGTAAAGACATTTAAAGAGATTACAAAGCTTGAAAAGAATGGAATGTTCGTATATGAATCTGTTCCGGGAACTGCAGTAGAGCATTTTGAAGTATCAGAAGATGTGATCTCATTCAAGGTATCAGGGACAGGAGATGCACAGATCACACTGGAACTTGAACCGGATACAGACTATATCGTATATATGAATGATATGAATGTTGGTGATATGAAGACAAACTTAAGCGCAAAGCTTAGTGTAAGTGCGGAACTTGGAAAAGAAAGCGTTGAGATCAAGGTTGTAAGAAAGTAGGACAATGATTACAGCAAGAGTTGTTTGAAGTACATAGGTATTTAAGAAAAGTAAAAGAGTCTGCTTCGGCAGGCTCTTTCTTTACCGAAAGTATATAAACTGGGAACAGGCAAGAGAAGCAGTTGGTAATTTTTTAAGATAGATAAGGAGATGGAATATGGCGAAGGCAAAAAAGTCGGTTTTTTTCTGCCAGAATTGTGGGCATGAAGAATCAAAATGGCTGGGGCAGTGTCCAATGTGCAAGGAATGGAACTCTTTCGTGGAAGAGTGTGTGACAACATCGAATACGGCAGCAGTTAAAGCGGCAAAAGAGATTCGTATTGTACCATTGTCAGAAGTAAAGACAGAGAATGAAGAGCGGGTGACAACCGAGATTAAAGAACTGGATCGTGTACTGGGAGGCGGAATCGTACCGGGTTCCCTGATTCTGGTAGGCGGTGATCCGGGAATCGGTAAGTCAACGCTGCTCCTGCAGGTGTGTCAGAAACTGGCAAAAAAAGAACGAAAGGTTTTGTACATATCAGGGGAAGAATCGCTTCGCCAGATTAAATTGCGTGCACAGAGGATGGGAGAATTTAATGATCATCTGCTTTTGCTTTGTGAGACTAATCTGGAACTGATCCGCAATGTGATTGAAAAGGAAAAACCAGATACCGTGATCATTGATTCGATTCAGACAATGTACAGTGAAGAAGTCGGTTCCGCACCGGGAAGTGTGTCGCAGGTCAGAGAGGCAACAAATACGCTGATGCAGCTTGCAAAAGGGCTTGGGATTTCGATTTTTATTGTCGGACATGTTACAAAAGAAGGAACTGTCGCCGGTCCAAGAGTATTGGAACATATGGTAGATACGGTTCTGTATTTTGAAGGAGACAGGCATGCATCTTACCGGATTCTGCGTGGGGTGAAGAATCGTTTTGGATTCTACGAATGAGATTGGTGTATTTGAAATGCGAAGAGATGGTCTTCGGGAGGTGGAAAATCCGTCAGAATTTATGCTGAATGGGCGCCCGGAAAATGCATCTGGATCTGTTGTGGCATGTTCTATGGAAGGAACACGTCCGATCTTGCTGGAAATCCAGGCGCTGGTATGCGAAAGCAATTTTGGAAATGCCAAGAAGAACAGCAGCAGGAACAGATTACAACAGGGTGAACCTTCTGATGGCGGTTTTGGAAAAAAGGATTGGATATCATCTTGGAAATTATGATGCCTATGTGAATATTGCCGGAGGTATCAAGATCAATGAACCCGCGATAGACCTTGGAATCGTGATGGCGATCGTATCAAGCTATAAGAACAGACCATTTGATGAACGGACGATTGTGTTTGGAGAAGTTGGATTAAGTGGAGAAGTCCGTGCGGTAAATATGCCGGAACAGCGGGTGGCAGAGGCGAAGAAGCTTGGATTTGAGACGTGTATTGTGCCAGAAGTATCTCTGGATAGCGTGAAGAGTATTGGTGGGATCAAAATCATTGGAGTGAAAAACATTAACGAGGCAATCGGACTGATTGAGTAGGAGAACATGTAAAGAGGAAACAGGATAGATGTGATAATTTCTGTTCCCTCTTTTACACAGCAATGATGTTGGAGTCAAAAGGTATTTTGACCCCTTTGATACCAGATTGCTACGTGCTTTGCACTCTCGTAATCCTCAAAAACATTCGTAATCCGCTCATTTTTCTTTGAAAAATGGCTACTTACTCATGTTTTTGGCGGGTCAAGAGGTCAAAAATCCTCTTGCAAGCAAGCTTGCATCGGCTTTCTGACCTTTTGACCCTGGTATCATAGCAATTACGAAATTATAAAAGTTAAAGGTCTTTAAAGATTTCGATTCTGGCGAGTAAGGAAATAGCTTACTTAAGCGGAGGACTGAACTGAAGCATCAAAATGTCAGAATATTCTGAATTGCGCAAAATATAAAAACAACATTGACAATTCCGGAAAGGCGTGGTAAGATAACATTCGTTCGCTGGTCGAGACAGAGACTAAGGAGTGGCATGCAGAGGCAGAGCGGATGAAAAATAAAAAGTTTTGCATAAAAATTCGAGCATGAGTATGGGAATATTCAGACGAAAACTTTGAAAAAAGTAAATTGCAAAAAGAAATCAAAAAGCTGTTGACAAGCCTTGATGAATATGCTATTCTAAATAAGCTGTCGCGTGAGGGATTGCTTCACAACAGCAAAAAAAGAAAATAAAAAAAGTTGTTGACAAACATGAAACACTTTGATATAATATAAAAGTTGTCGCATGAAACGGCAACAACAAAAAAGAACATTGATAACTGAACAATAGACAACAACCCTGAAAATTCTTACAAGAGATTTTTCAAGAACGGACATCGAAAGATGTCGAACCAGAACAGTAAACAGGAACAGAAAGCGATTCTGACCCGGATACAAACATTTTTAACGAGAGTTTGATCCTGGCTCAGGATGAACGCTGGCGGCGTGCTTAACACATGCAAGTCGAGCGAAGCACTTAAGTTTGATTCTTCGGATGAAGACTTTTGTGACTGAGCGGCGGACGGGTGAGTAACGCGTGGGTAACCTGCCTCATACAGGGGGATAACAGTTAGAAATGACTGCTAATACCGCATAAGACCACGGTACCGCATGGTACAGTGGTAAAAACTCCGGTGGTATGAGATGGACCCGCGTCTGATTAGGTAGTTGGTGGGGTAACGGCCTACCAAGCCAGCGATCAGTAGCCGACCTGAGAGGGTGACCGGCCACATTGGGACTGAGACACGGCCCAAACTCCTACGGGAGGCAGCAGTGGGGAATATTGCACAATGGAGGGAAACCCTGATGCAGCGACGCCGCGTGAAGGATGAAGTATTTCGGTATGTAAACTTCTATCAGCAGGGAAGAAAATGACGGTACCTGACTAAGAAGCACCGGCTAAATACGTGCCAGCAGCCGCGGTAATACGTATGGTGCAAGCGTTATCCGGATTTACTGGGTGTAAAGGGAGCGTAGACGGCTGTAAGTCTGAGGAAAGCCCGGGCTCAACCCCGGGACTGCTTTGGAAACTATGCAGCTAGAGTGTCGGAGAGGTAAGTGGAATTCCCAGTGTAGCGGTGAAATGCGTAGATATTGGGAGGAACACCAGTGGCGAAGGCGGCTTACTGGACGATGACTGACGTTGAGGCTCGAAAGCGTGGGGAGCAAACAGGATTAGATACCCTGGTAGTCCACGCCGTAAACGATGACTGCTAGGTGTCGGGAGCAAAGCTATTCGGTGCCGCAGCAAACGCAATAAGCAGTCCACCTGGGGAGTACGTTCGCAAGAATGAAACTCAAAGGAATTGACGGGGACCCGCACAAGCGGTGGAGCATGTGGTTTAATTCGAAGCAACGCGAAGAACCTTACCTGCTCTTGACATCCCGGTGACCGGCATGTAATGACGTCTTCGGAACACCGGTGACAGGTGGTGCATGGTTGTCGTCAGCTCGTGTCGTGAGATGTTGGTTAAGTCCCGCAACGAGCGCAACCCTTATCTTCAGTAGCCAGCAATTCGGATGGGCACTCTGGAGAGACTGCCAGGGATAACCTGGAGGAAGGTGGGGATGACGTCAAATCATCATGCCCCTTACGACCAGGGCTACACGTGCTACAATGGCGTAAACAAAGAAGCGAGCCTGCGAGGGTAAGCAAATCTCAAAAATAACGTCTCAGTTCGGATTGTAGTCTGCAACTCGACTACATGAAGCTGGAATCGCTAGTAATCGCGAATCAGCATGTCGCGGTGAATACGTTCCTGGTCTTGTACACACCGCCCGTCACACCATGGAGTTGGTAACGCCCGAAGTCAGTGACCCAACCGTAAGGAGGGAGCTGCCGAAGGTGGGACCGATAACTGGGGTGAAGTCGTAACAAGGTAGCCGTATCGGAAGGTGCGGCTGGATCACCTCCTTTCTAAGGAAGCTGGATAAAAGTAGGACGCGAAAGCGGCTGAATCAATCCAACTAAAACGTAAGAAGAAGTAAGGAAAGTTCGTTGTCATTGTTGAGTTATCAAACTCAGATACTCTGGTGGCGATGCGGTCAGGGAACACCGTTCCCATCCTGAACACGATGGTTAAGACCTGATCGGCCGATGGTACTGCACTGGAGACGGTGGGAGAGCAGGTACGCCAGATTATAAAAAGTTTAATATGAAAAAAGAAATGAATTGATCTTTACCAGTGATCAGAGATTAAAAAGGATTTTGGTTTCTGATGACTGATAAAACATCAGTCAGACATGTACTTTGAAAACTGCATACAAAAATAAATCAATTTCAAATAGAGAAAGACATCCGAGGTGATCATCACCGCAAGGTAATGATTAACTTACATCTTCGAGAAAACGAAGTAAAAAAACGACCTGAAATACCAACGCATGCAACGCTATGCATGTGTAACCGGATCCCATTCCCGTGGGAGAAGGGAGTTGGTTATGCTAGAAAGAGCGCAGGGTGGATGCCTTGGCACTAAGAGCCGATGAAAGACGTGATAAGCTGCGAAAAGCTTCGGGGAGGAGCAAATATCCTATGATCCGGAGATATCTGAATGGGGAAACCCGGCTGGACAGACTCCAGTCATCCATACGCCAATCCATAACGTAAGGAAGGGAACCCGGTGAACTGAAACATCTAAGTAGCCGGAGGAAGAGAAAACAACATGTGATTCTGTGAGTAGCGGCGAGCGAAAACGGAAGAGCCCAAACCGGGATGCGTGCATTCCGGGTTCGGACCGCATAATTGATCCGACAAGTTTAGCAGAACGGTTTTGGGAAAGCCGGCCAGAGAGGGTGAAAGTCCCGTAAGCGAAAGGCAGGCCGGCAAGGCGGGATCCAGAGTACCACGAGACACGAGAAACCTTGTAGGAATGAGCGGGGACCACCCCCTAAGGCTAAATACTCTTAGTGACCGATAGCGCATAGTACTGTGAAGGAACGGTGAAAAGGACCCCGGGAGGGGAGTGAAAGAGAACCTGAAACCCTGTGTTTACAAGCTGTGGAACATCTATATATGATGAACCGCGTACTTTTTGTAGAACGGTCCGGCGAGTTACGCCATCTGGCGAGGTTAAGTTCTTAAGGAATGGAGCCGAAGTGAAAACAAGTCTTAACAGGGCGTTAAGTCAGATGGAGTAGACCCGAAACCGGGTGATCTATCCATGTCCAGGTTGAAGTTGCCGTAAAAGGCAATGGAGGACCGAACCCACATCCGTTGAAAAGGGTGGGGATGAGGTGTGGATAGGGGAGAAATTCCAATCGAACCCGGAGATAGCTGGTTCTCCTCGAAATAGCTTTAGGGCTAGCCTCATGAGAGTCTTGCGGAGGTAGAGCACTGAATTCCGCGGGGCGTCAAAGCTTACCAAAGGATATCAAACTCCGAATGCCAGTAAGATGATTCATGGGAGTCAGACTGCACGAGATAAGTTGGGCAGTCAAAAGGGAAAGAGCCCAGACCTGCAGCTAAGGCCCCAAAATGTGTGTTAAGTGGAAAAGGATGTGGGATTTCAAAGACAACTAGGATGTTGGCTTAGAAGCAGCCATACATTCAAAAGAGTGCGTAATAGCTCACTAGTCGAGAGGTCCTGCGCCGAAAATGTCCGGGGCTGAAACACACTGCCGAAGCTCAGGAATTAACTTATGTTAATTGGTAGAGGAGCATTCTTAAAGGGAAGAAGCAGTACCGGTAAGGAGCTGTGGACTGTATAGAAGAGAGAATGCCGGAATGAGTAGCGAGAGGAAGGTGAGAATCCTTCCGGCCGAATATCTAAGGTTTCCAGAGTAAAGCTGATCTGCTCTGGGTAAGTCGGGGCCTAAGGCCAGGTCGAAAGACGTAACCGATGGACAACAGGTTGAAATTCCTGTACCGCGATAAACAGAACTGTGGGGACGCAGAGGGAGAGCACTAGCGGGAATGGAATCCCGCGGCAAGCGAGGTAGGAGTCGTACTGGCAAATCCGTACGGCAATCCGAAGACGTGATGCGTACCGAACAGAAGTAGGGAAATGTGTGAGCCAGCTGCCAAGAAAAGCCGCTATTGTTTGTACTGTACCCGTACCGTAAACCGACACAGGTAGGTGAGGAGAGAATCCTAAGGCCGACGGGAGAAGCATTGTTAAGGAACTCGGCAAAATGACTCCGTAACTTCGGGAGAAGGAGTGCCACCGAGAGCTGGCCGCAGAGAATTGGCCCAAGCAACTGTTTAGCAAAAACACAGGTCTATGCAAAACCGTAAGGTGAAGTATATGGGCTGACGCCTGCCCGGTGCTGGAAGGTTAAGGGGAGAGGTTAGCGCAAGCGAAGCTTTGAACTTAAGCCCCAGTAAACGGCGGCCGTAACTATAACGGTCCTAAGGTAGCGAAATTCCTTGTCGGGTAAGTTCCGACCCGCACGAAAGGCGTAATGATTTGGGCACTGTCTCAACAATGCACCCGGTGAAATTGAAATACCAGTGAAGATGCTGGTTACCTGCGCCAGGACGGAAAGACCCCATGGAGCTTTACTCCAGCTTGATACTGGGATTCGGTATTGCATGTACAGGATAGGTGGGAGGCGAAGAAGCATTGACGCCAGTTGATGCGGAGCCGCTGTTGGGATACCACCCTTGCAGTATTGGATTTCTAACCAGCAGCCGTGACCCGGCTGGGGGACAATGTCAGGCGGGGAGTTTGACTGGGGCGGTCGCCTCCGAAAGGGTATCGGAGGCGCTCAAAGGTTCCTCAGAATGGTCGGAAACCATTCGAAGAGTGCAAAGGCAGAAGGGAGCTTGACTGCGACACCGACGGGTGGAGCAGGTACGAAAGTAGGACTTAGTGATCCGGTGGTATAAAGTGGGATTGCCATCGCTCAACGGATAAAAGCTACCCTGGGGATAACAGGCTTATCACTCCCAAGAGTTCACATCGACGGAGTGGTTTGGCACCTCGATGTCGGCTCATCGCATCCTGGGGCTGAAGTAGGTCCCAAGGGTTGGGCTGTTCGCCCATTAAAGCGGTACGCGAGCTGGGTTCAGAACGTCGTGAGACAGTTCGGTCCCTATCCGGCGTGGGCGTAGGATATTTGAGAGGAGCTGGCCTTAGTACGAGAGGACCGGGCTGGACTGGCCGCTGGTTGATCTGTTGTTCCGCCAGGAGCATAGCAGAGTAGCCAAGCCGGGACGGGATAAACGCTGAAGGCATCTAAGCGTGAAGCCCCCCTCAAGATGAGATATCCCAACGAAAGTTGTAAGACCCCTTGAAGACGACAAGGTAGATAGGGCAGAGGTGGAAGTGCGGTAACGCATGGAGCTGACTGATACTAATCGGTCGAGGGCATAACCAAGAAGGTAGGACAGGGTAAAAGAATGGATGGAGTAAAGATTTAAATTTGTATGGTTTTGAAGGTACAAAAAGTAAGGGAGCTGTAGACCGTAAGGGTTTGCAGTTTTTTTATTACATATATTACATAGGAAATTATTTACCTTTAAGGAAAAATGTGGTAATATGCTGAAAGAATGAGAGTAATTTAAGAGGCATGAGCAAATGGGTTTTTTAAATCAGCTATTAAAGTACAAAAATATATGTATTCAATGTCATAACAGTCCAGATGCAGATGCACTGGCTGCGGCATATGGGGTGTATACATATTTAAAACTACAGGATATCAATGTGTCAATTATTTACAGTGGAGATTATGAAATCCAAAAAAAAGATCTTTTGTACATGATTGATATCTGTGAGATTCCGGTAGAATACGTAAAAGAGTTACCCAAGACAGATCTTCTACTACTGGTTGATGGGCAATATGGAAGAGGAAATGTATATCGTTTTGAAGCGGATAATATAGCAATGATCGATCATCATATGCCTTCCATGAAAAAAACAGAAAATGCTTTTATTGACTATTCTTATCAAAGCTGTTCTACAATTGTCTGGGAACTTTTGAAAGAAGAAGGATATGATGTAAAGGCGAATGAAAAGTTAAGTATTGCATTTTTATATGGATTGTATACAGATACTTCTTCCTATGTAGATTTGTATAAGAAGCATGACATTGCGATGCGCGATGAGTTAAGCAAAGATTATCCGGAACTGGAACGGTTAAAAAAATCATCCATGAGTCTGGAGGACCTCATGATTGCAGGAGAAGCTTTGTACCATGCATATTTTGATAAAGAGAAGCAATATCTTTTGATCAGTGCAATGCATTGTGAGCAATCAGTGCTTGGAATCATTGGTGATATGGCAATAAAGGTTGATGTTGCCAAAGTTAGCATTGCATATACGGATATTGACAGTGGATATCAGGTTTCAATAAGAAGCGCGGATCGGGAGTATCTTGCAAATGAAGTGGCAGAAAAGCTCTGCGATGAAATCGGAAGCGGTGGTGGCCATATAGATAAAGCCGGCGGTGTGATTTCAAGAGATTGTATCTGCGAAAGTTATGCAGGATGGGAAATTGCAGACATTATCAAAGAGAGAATGGAAAAAATCATGAAATAAAAAAAAGAAACAGTGGTTTACAAAAAAGGAAGTAAACCGCTGTTTCTTTCTATAATGATGTTAGAATTCCCTGTTCTGATAGAATTTTATGGATAGAATCCAGGAAATCATATACAGTAATAAACCTATGAAAAGAAGAATCAAAATATAGTAACTTCGGAAAGGGAAATGTGCAAGTCCGAGAGGCAAATTTTTTATGAAAGATTGCAACCAACCAAGCAATGCGAAAAATAAAATAAATCCAATATAATAAGCAAACCGACCTTTCTCAGCACCTAGTTTGAAGGTAAACGGAAACATAAAGGCAGGTGGCAGTAATCCGGCTATAAAGATAATTGTAAAAATAGTAAGAAGACCGGAAATATGAAAGTTGTGTCTTATAATCATGTTGATTGTTTGCACTACTTCAACAATGATGGCAGAAAGTGTAAGGGTACATACTGTTAAAATATATTTGGAGGATACAATTTCTTTCCGGCTACAGGGAAAGGTACAGGCATAGAGACTCCAATTTGATTTTTCATCGTAAGAAAGCAGGTTTACCGGGATAATGCTGGAAATTATAATAGGATATAATGCAAAAAACAGATTGTTATTCCATGCTCCGGCAATGGAAAATACAATAATCAGAATAAAAAATAAACGACAATATTTTATCATCAGATAAAGATCTTTACGAAGTAATCCTTTCATATTCAGTGAACCCCCTTTATCATAAAAATAAACAAATCTTCTATACTGATCGGATGTACCTTAAATCCTTCCGGAATCTGATCTCGAAGAACTACTGCTTCTACATTGTAAGAAGAGTATTTGACTCCGATGACCGCAGATTGATCGAGTTCCTGAAGCTGTTCCTTTGTACATTGAATGATACCGTATTTTTCCAGAAGCCGGTCTTTTTCTTCGAAAAGAACAAGGTTACCTTTATGAAGAAAGGCAACATAATCACAAATTTTCTCCAGATCACTTACAATATGGGAAGAAATTAAAATTGCATGAGATTCATCTCTGGTAAAATCATTGAAAATATCAAGGATTTCATCGCGCATTACAGGATCAAGACCGCTTGTTGCTTCATCAAGGATCAGAAGTTTAGGATGATGAGAGAGAGCAACTGCAATTCCCAGTTTCATCTTCATTCCTTTTGAAAACTTACCAAATTCTTTTTTATTTGGAAGGTTAAATTTTTGGAGATATTGGTCGTATAGAGAAGGATCCCAGTTGTGGAAAATATCCTTCATAATGCGTCCAATCTGTAAAGGAGTCAGGCATTCCTGAAAACCAACTTCATCTAATACAACGCCAATTTCTTCTTTCAAGATAGTAGTAGCAGAAGTGCAGTCTCTTCCCAAAATTCGAATCGAACCGCTGTCTTTTTTTATGATATCCAGAATTAGTTTAATGGTGGTAGTTTTTCCGGCACCATTTTCACCGATGAGTCCTAAGATACATCCACTGGGAAGAGTGAGATTTAGATGATTCAGGGAAAATCCAGGATAGTTCTTATTCAAATCGTTTATTTCTAAAGCATTTGTTTCAAATGTGGCCATAAGCTATTCCTCCATCATGAAATGAAGCATCTCAGTAAGTTCCTGTTCGCTTAGATTACAGGAAGCTGCAAGATGTACTATTTTTTCCATGTAGTCTTCAATTTTTTTCAGATTTGTTTCACGCAAAAGATCCGTATTAAGTGGAGCAACGAAACAGCCCTTTGCTGCAATCGTGTAAATAAAACCTTCTTTTTCCAGTTCATCGTAAGCCCGCTTGGTTGTTACGACACTGATTCGTAGATCTTTGGCAAGACTTCGAATGGAAGGAAGAGCTTCGTCAGATGGCAATGTTCCACTTATAATTTGCGATTTGAGTTGTGTAAAAATCTGTTCATAGATGGGTGCACCACTTTTGTTATCTATGAATATATTCACGTTTTCACCTCGCTTAAAATGTTATAACTGTATATATACAGTATATACAGTTGGCGAAGGTGTGTCAAGAGAAACAATCCTGCTTGTATAGAAATTTGATTCATGGTATGATAATTTTTATAGATTAAACGGAATTACCAGTCGAATAATATCTGGAGAAATCAATGTATGAAGAGTAGGAGAATAAATATAATGATTTCTCTGATTAAAGTTATGGTAGTGGGAGGAAGGAAAAATGCAGACTTTTGCGAATACAGGAATATAAACGGAAGTTATAGACGAAATTATTTCATTTGCAAAAAAACATGATATACATTGTGTGATTCTTTTTGGATCCAGAGCGAGGGGAGACTTCAAGAGGACGAGCGATATTGATATTGCGGCAAGTGGTGGTGATTTTGATCGTTTTGCATTAGATGTTGATGAAGAGACATCCACGTTGCTGGAATTTGACATTGTGGACCTGGATAGAGATATGCAAGACGCCTTACGAGAATCGATACGGAGAGAGGGGAGAATTCTTTTTGAAAAAGTAAGAAAATTTTTGTGTGTCATTGGAAAATATGAAGGATATTTATAATTACGAAGAACCGTATGATAATGTCGTTCTAACTGGTTTGGTTGGATTATATGAAATTACATTTGAGCAGTCATGGAAGATGATGAAAGAAATAATGTAACACATTCTTATAACCGAAAGATTGCAATGGGGATTATTACGCAGGTAAAACAGAAGTTTTATAAAATGTTCTGTGAATTAAAAGAAGAAATTGACAGGAATTGGATATAGTAGTCAGGAGCATAAAATGGATACAAATGAAATTAAGATCCGCCCGGCAACCGAAGCGGACGCAGCAGAAATTTTAAATATCTATGCACCCTATATAACGGACACAGCAATTACATTTGAATATGATGTTCCGACACTGGAAGAGTTTACGGGACGGATTCGTCACACACTGGAGAAATATCCGTATCTGGTGGCAGTAAGAGACAGCGAGATTATCGGTTATGCATATGCAGGAGCTTTTTATGGGCGGGCTGCATATGACTGGTCGGCAGAAACTACGATTTATGTAAAGAAGGGTTGCAGTCACAGTGGTGTTGGAAAACTGCTTTATCAGGAACTTGAAACTGCACTGAAAGCACAGAATATCATCAATCTATATGCATGCATTGGATATCCGGAAGAAGACGATGAATATCTGACAAAGAACAGCAAGCAGTTCCATGAACATCTGGGATACCGTTTGATCGGAGAATTCCGGAAGTGTGGTTATAAATTTGGGCGTTGGTACCATATGGTCTGGATGGAGAAGATGATAGGAGAACATCCGGAGAAACCGGAGCAGGTAAAGAGATTTTCAGAAATATAGTGATGGAAATTAAAAAACGGGAGAATGCTGTTTGAAAATGCATTCTCCCGTTTCTCAATATTGTTGTGAGAGCATCTCTTCGATCTTCGCCTGCATTTCAGCGACGGTATGCTTTCGTGACCGGGCACATTCCTGTGCCTGACAGCCACAGATCAAACATTTACGGTAGACGCCGCGGGAGAGTTTTTCTCCGTCTGTTCCAATCACATCCATATCAAAAAGACGTCCGAAGGGATGGTTTTCTTCGAGTTCTGTTGTTAGTTCTTTAATTTTATCTGCCGGATAGTCGACTGTAAGAATAATTTCATTTCCAGTCTTCTCATCAAACTCAGTTTGGGTAAGAATCGGAATGTTCTCTTTTTGTAATACAGCAAAAAGTGCTTCCTTTCCGGAAAGGAATGCTTTTTTGATCTGTTCATTCGTCTTTATAGGTCCCGGAATATTCATGCAGAATGAAATCACTGGGCAATGATATCTTTGAATATATTCATTTTGTATATTAACGCGGCGCTCGCGGCAGGCGAGCATGTCGGTTAATACTACTTCCTGTCCTTTCATAGCAGATCCTCCTAATAATGAATAACATTTTCTTGTTGTCTGATCCGTTCGATTACAGGAATTGCTTCTGGACTTTTGAAATAATCCAGTGTGGTTTGCGGTACCAGCTTCGAAAGGGTATCATAGTCACCATTTTGCAGGGCAAGACGTACATTGGAAGCGCTGATCGGTGTATCCTCACAGGTCTTTCTTGGGACAACGATACATTCGATGCCCTGTTCCGGTAATTTTTCAGACATGATCCGGTTATAGATTCCGGTAACCAGGCTAGTAGGCTCTTCCCCTACGTAACGGCGAGTGATACCGAGCACCTTTGCAATCTGCGTAAATACCGTCAGGTCCAGCATGGCGTGGCTTTCAATCACTGCATTCTCATCTTTCTGGAAATAGCTTGGAAAAGTAGCATTGCTGATAATATATGGACCACTGTCGTGATAACAGATGTTTTTCAAGTGTGCTGTTCCCTTCATGACGAGTTGTTTTCTGATCTTGAATGGAACCAGGCTGGCATCTTCACTGACAATGAAGAGATGAAGCAGATCATTTTCATCAGCCGCTTTTTCTACAAGATACTGGTGTCCGAGGGTAAACGGGTTGGCGTTCATGACGAGAGCAGCAATCTTTTTGGTGGGAGTCTCAGCAGTCAATCCTTCTGGAAGTGCATCTTTTGCAAAAGTACGCAGATAATTCTGAAATCCGGTTTTTCGGTTTTCCATGAAGACAATCTGTCCATCGATCCGGGCAATTTCATAGAATCCAAGATCACCGAAGAACTTGGCAGAATTACATTTGGTGTAAAGAAAAAGGTGTGTATTCCCTCTTGAAAACTGAAATTCAATCAGATGAGAGACGATGGAATTCATCAGTCCTTCTCCCTGATGTTCATGGCTTACGGCAAAACATCGTAAGGTGTTGCCAAAACAGCTTCCTGTTGCGATAATGTGCATCTCATCGTCATACATGCCGCAGGTGTAATCCAGGTTAGCATCTCTGCGGATCCCTTCTGAGATAAGGAGCGCGTCCACTTCATCGTTGGCTCGCTTGTCGGAAGGATAGATTTGAGAAATATAATAATCTGACATAGATAAATTCCTTTCTGCACAGTAACTCAAAATATTTGATGAAATTATTTTAACATGTGTATAGAAAATGTAAAGAGGAGCATGGATTCAAGAAAGAAATCAGGCATTATTCTTAAAAAAATTGGATTTATGTCATATTGATATGATCACAATATGAATTATGTAATTTACTAATAACCAGGATAACCCTATAATATAGTCGGATAAAAAATAATCGTATGATTTATAGTAAAGGAAGGATAGATATGGCAACCATTTTCCCAAGAGAAGAAAAAGCCGAGATGTTATTTGACAAGATTCTTGCAAACCCGGAGGCATGCAGGCGACTGAAAGAAAGAACTTTTTACGATGCCATTGATTCCGGAGATGAGTTTGTGACAGAGAATCTTCCCGCAAAGCAGTTCACCGCTGCATTATTCGATGCATATGAAAATAAAGATCTGACTGCATTTCTCATGGCTGTGTGCCAAAACAGTATGTTCGATCTTTTAAGAAATGCTTTTCTGATACCGTTTAAATTTAATGCGGATGGACAGACAAATCCTATTTTTTTGACAGATGAAGAGGGAAAGCTTCTGGAAAATCTTCCGATTCATGTAAAGGAAAAAGAATATGAAAAATTTCGAAAAGTTTATCAGAAGCGAGATAAAGTAAAAATGTATCTGGCACACGGATATAAGAAAAGGCATTGTTATGATTCAGAAACAATGGAAACACAGGAATATAAGATGGGAGAGCATGACGGAGTACTTCTGATCTATGAACTTCCGGATACCGTAAAAGAAAAAAAGACGGAGGCTGAAGCTTATGCAGCTGTGTGGGATATTATGATGGAACTTCAAAAGGAACTGCCAAATTCTGTGGTATATTACGGACAGGATTTCTTGCAGGAAGAAGGAAAAAGATTTGATGAAATGGGGGTTTTCCTTCCGCTGGAACACTTTTCTGACAGACTGGAAAGGCATATAGAAAAAGCGGATCAAATTGTATATGGTAAATAAAAAGATGCATCTGGTTGAAAAAAATCAGATGCATCTTTTTATTTAAAATTTTTACGTGCAATAACGGAATGTCTTGTCCGTCAGAATTCTTGCAAAGATAAGTCCAAGAGGCAAGGCAAGAATGATAAGTATTGCAGCTGCAAACCAGGATGCAGAGGTTTGCAGAGACATCACTCCAAGATTATAGATTGCCCGGTAAAGATAAAGTCCCGGTACCATGATGACAATAGAAGGTACAGTCAGAGAAATTCTCGGGTAACCGATTTTGCTTTTAATACAGAAGCCAGAATTCCGGCAGTCAGGGCACCGATAAAAGCTGCGGCTGCAGGAGGCAGGGAGGCCAAGTCTACCAGTTCAAGACGGAGTGTATTGGCAATTGCTCCAATGATACCGGCTGTGGCAGAGAGTTCTTTAGGACTGTTGAACATAACAGAAAAGCCGAACACCCCGCAGAAGCTGGCGAGAAGCCGGAATAGTATATGTTGCCAGAGTGTGAGAGAAAGAGGTGGGAAATCACTTGGCTTTAAATGAAGGATAAGTGCCATGATCCAGGCGGTCAAGGTTGCGACAAGAATGATGATCATTGCGTAAGCAAGTCGTTCCAGGCCGGATCGCATATCCAGTTTTGCAAGGTCGATTCCGCTGGTGATAAATGGAAAACCGGGAATGATGAAAAGCATAGAGCATATATATCCGGCTTCATGAGCAAGAGAAATGCCGAACAACAGTTCAGTTGTTTTTAAAAGTGCAGCATAGATAAGGCAGGCAGCAGCAACAGAGGCAGTAATGCCTAAGAATAATGTGAAATGATGCTTAGTCAGTTTACATCTTACAAAGTTGCCGATACCGGCACCGAAAAAAGCAAGAAGCATTTCTACCGGTCCGCCACCAAGGAGAAAGGTAAATGCCCCACAGGCAAATGCTGCGGCAAATCCGAGTGCAACTGGAGAGTAAAGGCCATGGATCCGTTCAATCTCATCCAGATAAGAATGAATCTGTTCACCGGAAAGATATTTTTCCTTTGTTGGGAAATCGTTGATGAAGTTTTCCAGTCGGTTCAATTTCGAAGTATTAACACCGGTATTGGTCAGACACAGCGACTGTGAAAAACAGTTTTCACCGTCAAAACAGGTGTATTCAATGGACATCAGGCCGATGTCGGCGGTACAGCTGATTCCCAGTTCTCTGGAAAGGGTATTCATAGAGCTTCGAACACGCCATGCTCCGGTTCCACAGGAAAGAAGCATCATGCCACATCTACCGACAACGGAGGCTTTTTCAATTAGCCCGGCCTTGGTGATAGGAATGGTATCTTCTTTATTCAGTGCATAATCATGCCATAGAATGTCCATATGATTTTTTTCTATTATGCCTTGCTGCATAAATTTCACTTCCTTTTGCTATACCAATAATATATGAACAATATATTAAATATGTATTATTGGTATTGATTTATCATAATAAAGTATAATCATCGAAATGCAAAAGTCAATAGAAGAGTTGAGAAATCCTGAAAAAGGATAAGAATATGCCAATGTGGATTTAAAAACATGACCGAGGCAATGTGCATAAAATGAAAAACCATTTTTTGTCTAATGTGTATAAGAAAAAGTATGTAGAAAACACCGGCAGTTTTTAAAGTAATAAATGCTAATAAAAAATGCTAATAAGCAAGAAAGCCTGTTTTTCTTGACACTCATTATGTTAGGTGTTACGGTTATTGAGAGTTAAGAAAACTCCGTTTATTTATTAAGAAAATGAATCAATGAGGTGTAAGAACATGCAGGAATTAAAACCAATCAAAGAAGGAAAAGTACGTGAGATTTATGATAATGGTGACAGCCTCATCATGGTTGCTACAGACCGTATCAGCTGCTTTGACGTGATTCTGAATAATGAAGTAACTAAGAAAGGTACTGTTCTGACACAGATGTCAAAATTCTGGTTCGATATGACAGAAGATATTCTTCCGAACCATATGATTTCTGTCGATACAAAGGATATGCCGGAGTTCTTCCAGCAGAAAAAATATGATGGGAAATCCATGATGTGTAAAAAGCTCAACATGCTTCCGATCGAATGTATCGTTCGTGGTTATATCACAGGAAGCGGCTGGAAGAGCTATCAGGAAAATGGTACTGTATGCGGCATCAAACTTCCGGAAGGATTAAAAGAATCTGACAAACTTCCAGAACCGATTTATACACCATCTACAAAAGCTGAGATCGGTGATCATGATGAAAATATCTCTTATGAACAGAGTGTAGATCACCTGGAAAAATATTTTCCGGGAAGAGGAAAAGAATTAGCTGAAAAGCTTCGTGATAACACCATTGCTCTTTACAAAAAATGTGCAGAATATGCTTTGAGCAAAGGAATCATTGCAGATACAAAATTTGAGTTTGGTCTTGATGAAGAAGGCAATATGGTGATCGGTGATGAGATGCTGACACCGGACAGTTCAAGATTCTGGCCGGCGGACGGATATGAACCGGGACACGGACAGCCGTCTTTTGACAAACAGTTTGCACGTGACTGGCTTACAGCTAATCCAGATAACAACTGGACACTTCCACAGGAAATCGTGGACAAAACAATTGAAAAATATCTGCAGGCATATGAGATGCTTACTGGAGAAAAACTTGCATAATTATTGCATTTCATATCATAAGAATAAAAATACAAAAGGATCGGCTTTTAATTGCCGGTCCTTTTATTAACTGCTATTATAGTAATAGGAAAATATCAATGAGAAAGGAAGAAGCTTATGAAACGACCATTTAAGAGGATTTTATACGGCGGAGATTATAACCCGAACCAGTGGGGAAAAGAGGTCTGGAAAGAAGATATGCGCATTTTCAAAGATGCCCGTATCAATAGTGCAACGATTAATGTATTTTCCTGGGCAAAGATCCAGCCATCGGAAGATACTTACAATTTTACAGAGCTGGATGAAGTGATTGCTATGCTCAGCCAGGAGAATTACGATATCGTACTTGCTACATCAACAGCAGCGCTGCCGGCATGGATGGTAAAGCGTTATCCGGAGGTCGCAAGGACTGATTATGAGGGAAGACATCACAAATTCGGACAGCGTCATAATGCTTGCCCGAATTCCCTTGTGTTTCAGAAATTTGCATCCCGTCTGGCCGGAAAGCTTGCCGAGCGTTACGGGAACAATCCACATGTAACCTGCTGGCATATCAGCAACGAGTATGGTGGAGAATGCTACTGCGAAAATTGTGAGAAAGCTTTCCGAGTCTGGCTGCGTGAAAAATATCAGACACTGGATGAACTGAACAAAGCATGGAATACCGAATTCTGGGGACATACGATTTATGACTGGGATGAAGTAGTACTTCCAGATACTCTTGGTGACGGGATTGAAGATGCGGCAGAACCGCATATGACAGCTTTTGCCGGACTATCGATTGATTATTGTCGCTTTAATTCAGACGGAATGCTGAATAACTTCATGATGGAAAAAGAAGCAATCCGTAAATTTGACAAAGAGACACCAATCACTACAAATATGATGGGAACCTTTAAAGGACTTGATTATTTCAAATGGGCAAAGGAAATGGATGTGATCTCCTGGGATAATTATCCTTCTTATAATACACCATGGAGTCTGGTCGCAATGAAGCATGATTTGATGCGTGGACTCAAAGATCAGCCGTTTATGCTGATGGAACAGACACCGAGCCAACAGAACTGGCAGCCATATAACTCACTTAAACGTCCGGGTCAGATGCGCGCGCAGAGCTATCAGACCATGGCGCACGGTGCGGATACAATCCAGTTCTTTCAGTTGCGCCGAAGTGTAGGCGGATGTGAGAAGTTCCACGGAGCAGTCATTGCTCATGCCGGAACGGAAAATACAAGAGTGTTCCGCGAAGTGAAACAGTTAGGTGAAGAATTGGAAAAACTGAGTAATGTGATTCCGGGAACTGTTAATGAAGCAGAGGTCGGTGTAATCTTTGACTGGGATAACTATTGGGCATTGGAATACACAAGTGGACCATCCATCAGTCTCAAATATGTGGATCAGATCCATCGGTATTACCGCTATTTCTATGATCATAATATGGGGGTTACAATGATTCCGGTAGATGCAGATTTTTCTAAATATAAGATGATCGTAGCACCGGTTCTTTATATGGTAAAACCGGGGATGAAGGAAGCACTGGAGAAATATGTAAAAAATGGCGGTATTCTGGTGACGACTTATATGAGTGGTATCGTTGGTGAGTCGGACAATGTATATCTGGGCGGATATCCGGGACCATTAAAAGAGATGGCCGGTATCTGGGTAGAAGAAATTGATGCTCTTGCGCCGGAACAGTATAATATAGTAACTTTTAAGGACGGAAGCCAGAGTAAATGTAAGATCGTCTGTGATCTGATGCATCTGGAAGGTGCGGAGGCACTGGGCGAATATGCCGAAGATTTCTATGCAGGCATGCCGGCAGTAACCAGACATGATTATGGAAAAGGAAAATTATATTATATTGGAAGCTGTATGGAAGTTGTTGGAACAGATAAGATTCTTACTATGGCAGCAGAAGATGCCAGGGTAAATCCGGTTGCAGAAAATGGTAACGGACTGGAGATTGTAAAACGTAACGGAGAAGAGAAGAGTTTCTACTTTGTGATGAACTTTAAGGATGAAGATCTGAAAATTCCGGAAGAATTTGCAGGAAAGATGGATCTATTAAGTGGAAATGCTGTAGAAAAGGGAGAAATGCTTCCGAAGTTTGGGGTGAAGATTCTAGAAGAATAAAAAATTTGAGAGAAATATAAAAAGAAACAGGAAGTTCAGACAGATGCAAAAGCAAAGCTGTCTGGGATTTCTGTTTCTTTTTATTTAACAGGAAGATGTCAGGAGAGATGCTGTTTGGATTGTACAAAAATAAAAACATAGTTTTCCTACTTGACATATATGCTATAAGACGATATAATTCAAAACAACAAAAACCTATTAAATAGATAGGTAAATAAGGAAAAGAAATATCTTTCCAGTGGAATTTATTCGGATGAGACGAAGAGATAGAAGAAGAGAGGATTTTTCATGCGGCTGAAAATCCTCTCTTCTTCTATTCTTCAATCACCTGGATTTCCAGAAAATCAAAATCAATCGAATCCACAAAACTGTCTTGGTAAAATCTTGCTTTGGAATGCCGCTTGAATTCGTTGATATTCACATCCAGCCAGATCGGTTTGCTGAGATCAAATTCATAGCAGATCTCATCCAGAGCATTGAAAATCTTGTGGGTTCTTGTATCGTCACTGTCATCACAGATGGTGGTATCTCTGATCATATGATTGTCTTTAAATTCTTTTCCCCATAAGCGGAACATGGTAAAATCCTCCTTATAATAAATATGAAAAATGCCGGTCAGGCGAAGAATGTTTTTGTATCAAGTGATTTTCAGTATAGCGGATTTAGGGGAGAAAGTAAAGGAGACAGATTTTATTCTATGATTCTCTGATATGATGTGCTATATTGATACTAAAGTTTATGAAAGAAAGAGAATCATTCTCAATAACATGGAATAGGATAGAGAAAAAAGACAGGGAATCAGAAAAATGTCTGGAATAAAACGAGAAACTATAATCCGGGTTATACTGGGAATCTGTATGATATTTGTATCGATTGGTATAATATATGGTAAGTCCAAAGCCGGGAACGCAGATGAAAAAGGCAGAACCTATATAGAAGAATCAGAAAAAACTGCAAAGCAGAAGAACACAGAGAAAAGCAGGAAAGACAGCACGGAATCAACAAAGGCAGACAGCACAATTAAAGCCCAGATGACAGAAGCGCAGCAGCTATCAGACACCGAAGCAAAAGGCATTGCCGAGGCTGAAGCGATAGAAGCATCCATCCAGCCGGGACAGTATCCGGTGATGGGGATCAGCAGTATCCGCGCCTGGCAATTGGTAAATTATTTTAAAGCGTATGGAAGCACTTATCCGGCAGAAGTTTTGACGCAGGGAGGTGCACCGGATATTGAGACATTTGCACAGATGTATTATGAAGAAGCCACGCAGAAGGTCCGTCCGAGGCTAATTGCAACAGGCGATGAAGGAGACAGGCTGGCTGCAGTATGGTGGGGATATGCAGATCACCCAGTATAATTTTGCCGGGATCGGGACGACGGGAGGAGGCGTACCGGGGAATTCCTACCCGGATGTCAGAACCGGGATCCGGGCACAGATCCAGCATCTGAAAGCTTATGCGACAGACGAAGCACTTGCCGGGGAATGTGTAGATGACCGTTACTCTTACGTGACAAAGGGGAGCGCACCGTATGTAGAGTGGCTGGGGCAGAAAGAAAATCCGGAAGGGTATGGCTGGGCAACGGGTGAACGTTATGGATACGACATTGTAGAAATGATTCATGCAATGCGAAAATAAAAGAAATGTGTCAGATTGAGATTATCTAATTTATTAAAATACTATGAAGCTTGCCCGGGCTGTATAGATTTCAAAGAGAAAAAATGGTATACTGATTTTACGTTCGGGACGAAAAAGGGAGATAGATTCCGGAGGGAAGTATACATAAAAAGGGGAGATTACATGCAGTCAGCAATGAAGTATTACGATGACGTAGACAGCTGGAAGACCGTCATGTTTCTTTACAATTCCGCATTGAAAGAAGTAGGGACGAAGCTGGAGATACTGAACGATGAATTTCAACATGTACACAGATATAATCCGATCGAGCATATCAAGACCAGGATCAAATCCAGCAGAAAGTATTGTGAAAAAGCTGAAGCGGTACGGATATGAGACAAGTATTGAGAACATGGTACGCTATGTCAATGATATCGCAGGAGTCCGTCTGATCTGTTCGTTTACATCCGATATTTACCGGCTTGCGGAGATGATCGGGAATCAGAGCGACTTAAAGGTTCTGTCGATCAAAGACTATATCAAGAATCCGAAGGAAAGTGGATACAAGAGCTACCACATGCTGGTGTCCGTTCCAATCTTTCTGTCGGACAGTGTGGTGGATACGAAGGTCGAGATCCAGATTAGGACAATTGCGATGGATTTCTGGGCGAGTCTGGAGCATAAGATTTATTACAAGTTTGAAGGACAGGCACCGGAGTATATCAGCCGGGAACTAAAGGAATGTGCGGATATGGTATCGGCACTGGATGACAAGATGCTGTCACTGAATGAAGCAATTCTGGAATGTCTGAAAGAAGGCGGTGAGAAGCCGGTTCCGGAGAAAACAGAAGAAGTGGATGCGGAGATCATTGAGAATCCTATGATCCGATAAAGAAACACAAGAAAGTAATTATAAGAAAGTAATTATAAGAAAGCAGGAGCAGTCAATTGATTGTTGAGGAGTATACTCAACGTTAACTGACTGCTCCTGCTTTTTTGACCCCGAACAGAAAAAAATCATATTTAACAAAAACTTTACACAGCCAGGATTTCAGATTTTACAACCATTTTATATGATAGAGACCGTGAAGAAAAGAAAAAACAAAAACACATAAAACGGAGGATTTTAGTATTATGAAATTCAGAAAATTAATGGCAGTAGCACTTATAGCAGCAATGGCAGCAACAATGGCAGTTGGATGCGGAGGATCATCATCTGACAAGAGCGCAGAGGGCAGTGCGGATAACAGCAGCGCAGATAGCGGAAGTGATTTTGATACATCAAATGATATCACAATCGTATCCCGTGAAGATGGATCCGGTACAAGAGGAGCTTTCATTGAGCTGTTCGGAATAGAAGAAAAACAGTCAGACGGAACGAAAGTAGATATGACAACAACAGATGCGCAGATTACAAATAATACATCGGTAATGCTTACAACTGTAGCAGGTGACGAATATGCAATTGGTTATGTATCACTCGGATCTTTAAATGACAGTGTAAAGGCTCTGAAGATTGACGGAGCAGAAGCCACAGCAGACAATATCGAAAATGGTTCTTACAAAGTGTCAAGACCTTTCAATATTGCAGTGAAGAAAGATCTTGATAATGAAGTTGCAAAAGATTTTATGGCATATATTATGAGTACAGAAGGACAGGAAATCGTATCAAATGAAAAATATATTCCGGTATCGGATGTAGAAGCTTATGCAGGATCAAAACCATCTGGAAAATGTGTAGTAGGTGGATCTTCTTCTGTATCACCGCTGATGGAAAAACTGATTGAAGCATATAAGAAAGTAAACCCAAATGCAGACATTGAGCTTCAGACTTCAGATTCTACAACAGGTATGACATCTACGATCGAAGGAAGCTATGACATCGGTATGGCATCCAGAGAACTGAAAGATGACGAAGCTTCAGAACTTGAAGCAACAGTAATCGCAACAGATGGTATTGCAGTGATCGTAAATAAAGCTAACACGGCAGATGAGCTTTCAGCAGATCAGGTAAAATCAATCTATGTTGGGGATGTTACAACATGGGATGAAGTTTCCAAATAAATAAAAGAGGAAATTAAAGAATGGAATCAAAAGCATGGACTGAAAAAGTCATGCAGGGAGTGTTCTTCATTGCCGCCTGCACTTCGGTGCTGGCGGTAGCTCTCATTTGCATCTTCTTGTTTGCTAAAATGGAATCCCTGCAATCAGACAGATAGGATTTGTAAAATTTATAACCGGTGATATCTGGCGTCCGGGAAATGAACTTTTTGGTATTTTTCCGATGATCATCGGAAGTATCTATGTGACGGCAGGAGCAATTATATTTGGTGTACCGATCGGAATTCTGACTTCGGTATTTATGGCTATGTATTGCCCGAAGAAAATTTACAGACCGTTAAAAGCAGCAACTGAACTGCTTGCGGGAATTCCGTCAGTTGTATATGGTTTCTTCGGCATGGTGATCGTAGTTCCGATCATTCGGGACTTCGGAAGAACTTTAAAGATGATGGGACTGGTTGAAAAATCCGGAGATGGAAAAGGAATCCTGACTACATCAATTGTACTTGGTATGATGATCCTTCCAACGATTATCGGGACAACAGAAAGTGCAATGCGTGCAGTACCACCACAGTACTATGAAGGATCGCTGGCACTTGGCGCAACCCAGGAAAGAAGTATTTTCAAAGTTGTGATTCCGGCGGCAAAGTCCGGTGTGATCACAGGAATCGTACTTGGAATCGGACGTGCGATCGGTGAGACCATGGCAGTTATTATGATCGCAGGAAATCAGCCTAGACTGGTCAATAATATTCTGCTAGGTGTCCGTACTCTGACTGGTAATATTGTAATTGAGATGGGATATGCGACCGGACTTCACAGGGAAGCGCTGATTGCCACAGGAGTTGTACTTTTTGTATTTATCCTGATTATCAATTTTAGTGTTGCGCTGCTTAAGAGGAGGGGTGAACATGAGTGATCAGACGAAAAAACCTGTTTATATCAACCGGGAAAATTTTACAGATAAGATAAAAAGCTATCTGAGACATCCGGGATCCATGATTTTGATGTTTCTTGTGATGCTTGCGACATTTATCACGTTTGCATTGCTCCTGTTCCTGATTTTTTATATTTTGATCAATGGAATTCCGTATATTAAACCGTCATTATTTTCATTACATTATACATCGGACAATGCATCTGTTATACCGGCATTGATCAATACGGTTGTTATGACACTGCTTTCGCTTTTGATCGCAGTACCATTTGGTATTTTCTTCAGCAATCTTTCTTGTGGAATACGCAGGAAAGGGGAATAAATTTATCGAAGTGATCCGCCTGACGACGGAGACTCTTTCGGGCATTCCGTCTATCGTATATGGTCTGTTTGGTATGCTGTTCTTTGTAAATACGCTGAAATGGGGATTTTCCGTTCTGGCAGGTGCATTTACTTTATCGATCATGATTCTTCCGCTGATCATGCGCCAGACAGAAGAAGCACTTAAAGCAGTTCCGGATTCCTACAGAGAAGGAAGCTTTGGACTTGGAGCCGGAAAGCTCCGTACTGTATTCCGTATCGTGCTTCCATCGGCAGTTCCTGGAATCCTTGCGGGTGTGATCCTTGCCATTGGACGTATCGTAGGAGAGACGGCAGCACTGATTTATACAGCAGGAACGGTTGCACAGGTGCCAAAGAATGTACTTGGTTCCGGTCGGACACTGGCAATTCATATGTATATGCTGTCAAGCGAAGGGCTGTATATGAACCAGGCGTATGCGACAGCTGTTATTTTGCTTGTACTGGTTGTTGCAATCAACACCCTTTCCGGTGTGGTTGCGAAGAAACTGACGAAAGCATAGAGAGGAAAAGAAAATGTCAAAGATAAGTGTAAAAAATCTTGATTTATATTATGGCGATTTCAAGGCACTGAAAAACATTAACCTTGAGATCGAGCCCAATAAGATCACCGCGTTTATCGGACCGAGTGGTTGTGGTAAATCCACACTTCTCAAGTCGATCAACCGTATGAATGATCTGGTAGAAGGATGCCGGATTGACGGCGAAATCCTTCTGGACGGACAGAATATTTTTAAAGGAATGGACGTAAATGTCCTGAGAAAAAGAGTCGGAATGGTATTCCAGAAACCGAATCCATTCCCGATGAGCATTTATGATAATATTGCATACGGACCGAGAACACACGGAATCCGTTCAAAGGCAAAACTGGATGATATTGTAGAAAAATCACTGCGTAATGCAGCTATCTGGGACGAGTGTAAGGACCGTCTGAAAAAGAGTGCACTTGGCATGTCCGGTGGACAGCAGCAGAGACTTTGCATTGCACGTGCACTTGCAGTAGAACCGGAAGTGCTTCTGATGGATGAACCGACTTCCGCGCTGGATCCAATCTCTACATCGAAGATAGAAGACCTTGCGATGGAACTGAAAAAAGATTATACTATCGTTATGGTAACACATAATATGCAGCAGGCAGTCCGAGTGTCGGACAATACCGCATTTTTCCTTCTTGGAGAAGTTGTAGAATATAATGATACTGAAAAATTATTCTCGATCCCGTCCGATAAGAGGACAGAAGATTATATTACAGGGAGGTTTGGTTAAATGCGGAACAGATTTGACAGACAGCTGGAAGAACTTAATGAGATGCTTATTCATATGGGAGAACTTTGCGAGACGGCAATTGAGGAAGCAACAGGAGCCCTGGAAGGGCATGATATTGCCAGAGCAAAGGCTGTCATTACAGCAGACAGCGAGATCGATCAGATGGAAAAAGAAATTGAAAATCTCTGCCTGAAGCTTTTACTTCAGCAGCAGCCGGTAGCGTCTGGAAGAATCTCGGCATCACTTAAGATGATCACGGATATGGAACGTATCGGAGATCAGACTGCGGATATCGCAGATATTGTGATCGCAACAAAATCAACAGAGGAAAAGAATCTGAAGGATATTAACCGGATGGCAGAGGCGACTGTAAAGATGGTAAGAGACAGTGTATCTGCCTATGTACAGAAAGATCTGGAGCTTGCAAGAAGAGTCATGGCAGCAGATGATGAGGTAGATGATCTTTTTGATCTGGTAAAAGGAGATCTGGTAAAATTTATTTCCGATCACAAAGGAAGTGCTGGAGATGAGGGCAATCAGACCTGCAACAAATATTGCAGAGTGGGTTGAATTTTCAATTACAGGTATTCATGCAGGCGGAACTGCAATCTAAAAGAAATTAAAGGAGAACGAGAATGATTTTTTGTGTGGAGGATGAAGCGAACATCCGGGAATTAGTAGTATATACACTTGAAACTACGGGATTTGAGGCCCGTGGATTTGAAGAAGGCACATCATTCTTTGAAGCTCTGGCAGAGAAACTGCCAGAGCTGATTTTGCTTGATATCATGCTCCCGGGAGAAGATGGAATGGAGATACTGAAGAAGCTGAAGACTTCCGGGAGAACCAAAGACATTCCGGTCATCATGGTTTACAGCAAAGGGGGCAGAATATGACAAGGTCATGGGACTGGATGCGGGAGCAGATGATTACGTGACCAAACCATTTGGAATGATGGAACTGGTATCCAGAATCCGTGCAGTACTCAGACGGACATCGAAAAAAGAAGAGGATGATACCTATGTGCTGGGTGAGATCCGCATGGACCGTAAAAAGCATGAAGTAACGGTAGCGGGAGAACCGGTAGCATTAACATTGAAAGAATATGAGCTATTGAGAAAACTTATGGAGAATCAGAATATTGTTCTGACAAGAGATAAATTACTGGAAGAGATCTGGGGATATGATTTTGACGGTGAGACCAGAACGGTAGATGTCCATGTAAGAACCCTGCGCCAGAAGCTGGGACAGGCAGGAGAATATATTGAGACTGTCCGGGGAGTTGGATACCGTATAGGAGAGATCGATGCGAAATAGAATCCAGAAAAGTATGATTTTTGTGGTTACGATGTCACTACTGATCTCGTATATTCTGGTTACTCTGGTTATTTACCGGCAGGCGCTGAATATCCGGCGCAGTGAACTGGTTCAGGAGGCAGAATATATTCGGGCGGCAATAGAAATATCCGGAGAAGAATATTTTGGCACCATGGATAAGGTCAGTAAGCGCACCAGGGTAACATGGATCGATAAAGACGGAAAAGTACTTTATGATACCGGAAATGATCAGGAAACGCTGGCAAACCACAAATCAAGAAAAGAATTCAAAGAGGCATTGGCAAATGGCAGTGGACAGGATATCCGTATGTCAGACAGCAAAGGACAGGAGATGTACTATTATGCGTTGAAGATGGATGATAGCTCTGTCCTGCGTGTGTCAAGAGGCATGGATACGGTCTGGAATACAGCATTTATGATCTTACCGTATATGATTGCAATCGGGGTCATGATGGGATGTGTTGCATGGTTTATGACAAGGCATCAGGTGAAAAGGCTGATTGCACCGATTAACAATTTGGATTTGGAAGAACCACTGGAAAATGATGTATATGAAGAGTTGCATCCGCTGCTTGAAAGAATTGACAGGCAGAATAAAGAAAAAGCAGCAATTGAACAGATGAGGAGAGAATTCTCTGCAAATGTTTCCCATGAGCTGAAGACTCCTCTGACCTCGATTTCGGGATATGCAGAAATTATGATGAACGGTCTTGTAAAATCGGAAGATATGCAGGGATTCAGTGAACGGATCTATAAAGAGGCAAGCAGGATGATCACCCTGGTCGGTGATATTATCAAGCTGTCAAAACTGGATGAGGGCAGTGTGGAGCTTGAAAAAGAGAATGTGGATCTGTATCAGATGACAAGGGAGATCGTGAGCCGTCTGGCACTTCAGGCAGAAAAACACAGAATACAGGTTGAAGTGGTAGGAGAACATGTGGAATGTTTTGGAATCCGTCAGATCCTGGATGAGATGATCTACAACATCTGTGAAAATGCCATCAAATACAATAAAGAAAATGGAAAAGTAAATATCTGGGTTGGAAATACACTGAACGGGAAAAAAGTCATTGTCCAGGATACCGGAATCGGAATCCCAAAAGAGCATCAGGATCGTATTTTTGAGCGTTTTTACCGGGTGGATAAGAGCCATTCCAGAGAGACCGGTGGAACAGGTCTGGGTCTTTCGATTGTAAAGCATGGAGCACTTTTGCATAACGCAGAAATCCATGTGGAAAGTGAAGAAGGAAAAGGTACAAAAATGGAGCTTATTTTTCATTGTTAAAAAATTGTTTACAATTGGGAAATTAAAGGTATAATGTATAGAAAAAAGCTATGAAATATTATAGCTTTTTTCTATTTTATATCAAAAACAGAATCATGTATAATAAAAAGTAATATGATTAAAATTAAAAAATGGTTGAATTCGGTATGGAAGAGTGCCGGATACAATCTGTGTAGAGA